>Ga0268280_1001308_pt1 | contig 17160 bp, 40 predicted proteins | sample saktaG_9_FD_190139 | JGI IMG/M metagenome (GOLD analysis project Ga0268280, IMG submission 190139) | Saline water microbial communities from Sakinaw Lake, British Columbia, Canada - sak_2011_5_24_40m | ecosystem: Environmental > Aquatic > Non-marine Saline and Alkaline > Saline ... | reverse complement strand
TTTTGATCTGATTTTAAAAGTTCTCGTATTTCAATTGTTTCATTTTGAGTATAGCATTGCAAGCACGTGATACAACTTCTGGAACCGCAGTTAATTTCTATCCCGGCCCTTTCTACTTCCGCTTTATTATATACCGTGAAAGTTTTGACCTTAATACCCGCCGCCGTAAATTTTGTAATATTAAAAGGAATATTAACCATTAGACTCGATAATATGATATTCATGTTTCCAGGCAGGTGATGTTTTAAGAAGTACTCATAAATAATTTTATAGTTTTTTGTAAACAACGCAAAACCGCAGTGGGGATTCTTTTTAGCAATGTTAATATAGTTGATTAAGTGAGTCTCGTTGTAGATTTCTCCGAATGCCTCAAACCGAAAATACTTATTATTAACAAACGGCAAATCTTCTTGTGAAATAATCCCGGTAATAAGCGGAGTAGTATTGCTTTCACACCTATCTTTTAATCCCTTTCTACATTTTAAAAGCGGGGCAGCATAACATTTTTCACAAATACTGCCTTTAATTTGATGATTAGCAATACACAGAGGGTTAGCAAGAGTATTAGTAGACAAGCTTTGCATTCCTTGCATTTTTCCTTCATGTTTTAATGTAAGATGTAATTCATTCATTTTTTCTCCTCCTTTTTTTGGGATTTTATTGGTTGTGGGAATTCTAATTTCCCAGAAATATATGCATCCCAATTGTTAAGATTCTTTTCATGATTCATACATTTTTTAATTGGTACCGTAATTATTTGAAAAATATTTTCTAGTTCCTTGAATGTTTTAATTAGCTCCCCTTCTTCATTCAGCATATATGGGTCATCATCATAGTCCGTTTGACAGCCAATACACATATGTAGGTTTTTTCTCATTATTATTCACCTCCTTCTTCTAAGACTTGTATAACAGCTCCATTAATCTTGTCTAGAGGGAACGAAAGGTATTCCAGCTGAGCCGCCGTTAAACCATGTACTCTGAGTAAGGATACTATTGCATCTATTTCTCCGCGTGATTCAACTAAATTCTCAATAAGGGAACAGGCCAACTCTTCCCAATTAATTACTGTGTTTCTATAATTCTTATTGATTGTTTTCATATTGCAAACACCTCCATTTTTAGATTCTCTTTAATTTTTAAAACCACGTCTTCAACAATTTCAATTAAAATAAAAGGCCTTTTAGTATTCATGCAAGCCTTCCCTACATTTCCGCTGCCAGCAAATTGGTCTAAAACAATATCCTCAGGGCTTGTGACATAGTTGATAATCATTTCTAGCAATTCTACTGGCTTTTCAGCCTGGTGAATCATATTTTTTGACTTCGCGACAGAAAACACGGTTGGCAACATTCCATTTGCCCCGCTCATATAAGCTGGTTGCCCGGTAGCTTTAACTTTTTTGGCATCGATTCTTAGGCTTCTGGCTTTTCCTTTTGAGAAAATCATAACCGTCTCTGTGTTCTTAGATTTCCTTCCACAGTTAGAAACGAAGCCTTTTTTCTCCCAGGGCACAGAGGCATAATAGTTTAACCCAGCCTTTTGAGCCATAGCCTTAATTTGATATAAGTATTCATAATTGTCAGCGTTTTCTTCTGGTAGGAATTCAACTAAGAAATGCCCATCTTTTAAAACCCTTGCCTTTTCATCAAAATCATGTTGGTTGTAACGAAAACAACCGTATAAACTAAAATCACGATTGCCCCCGTGGTTTGAGAGGGTCATTTCATATGGGTGGTCTGTAATAATACTGCCCATAGACTTATCGGAGATGAAAGACAAATCTCTTCCATCCCCTTGTATCAATAACCCTTCTTTATTCTGGTATACACCTCTTGCCAGCTTAATTAAAATCCCCCTGTCTACAGCCTCATATATTCTGGCACGAATAGATGTTTTTGCTCCATCTATTTTGTTATAAGCTTCCAATAATGTAAATGGATCTGACGATAGCTCCTTGACTTGTTGTGTTATCCCCATTTTATTTCCTCCTTGGCGGGTTACGCCTATTTTATATCATGAATAATACTGTGATAGGATCCATGCGCACCAACTATAATATGATCGAAGAAGTTTAATGCTAAGATTGAAGCGCCTTGCTGAATCCTAATTGTAATTTCAACATCTGATTTTGAGGGACTGACGTCTCCTGAAGGATGATTGTGTAATAATAAAAACCCGCTTCCATTACATAAGATGACTCTTTTAAAGATCTCTCTTGGCTCTGCAATAGACTGGCTTAACGCCCCTCGGCTTATTTCAAACGCTCCGATAATATCATTTCTGGTAGATGTCACAAACATAATAAGAACCTCTTCGGGTTGTTTTGATAAACGGAAAACCTCTTCTGCCATATAGATGGCATCTTGAGGAGAAAGAATGTTCCCTGTTATGTTATATTCTGAGACTTCTTCCATAATTAAAATAAATTTATTCATTTTCGCTCCTACGCGGGGTTGCCGCTTTTTCTTGGGCTATTTCATCAAGCCAAACTTTAATTTGCTCTTTACTCACAACAATACCATACTTCTTTTTAAACATTTGCTGATGTTCTTCTAAACAGTAAATCATTAGTAATCTTCCCTCCTTTCATAATGCCCTATCGTTCATTTTTATTTCACCTCCTTATTATGTACTAGAAATATTGTTTCTAATAATTCTTCGTCGTCTAAATCATCAAGTTCAAAGGAGTCTTCCATGTATTCTGCGTTTTTTGGAAGCGGAAAGGAGTCAAGGTTAGCCCTTGCAAGAGAAAGGGCCTCCTCTTTGCTAGTGGCTTCAATTTCAATCAATCCCTTTACTTCCCAATACACAGGAATAGCATATGTTTGTATTTTAGTCATTTTTATGCCCTCCCGACTTGAAGAATGTTCTCTAGCTTAACATTAAATACGGGCCCGCTGTGGCTACGGTTCCAATAGCTGGGGACAACGATGTCCATGGATTCCAAAGCTTCTTTTTCAATAGGTTTGCCGTTTAAATAATAGGCTGTTTTGCCACGATGTTTGCTATTGCCTGTGGTGGTTAGTCGAACTTGATATTTTCCATTGTGCTCAATGATAATATTCTCTTCGCCTTCTTTCCATTCCCCATAAGGCAGGCTTTGAGGAGTTACGCCGCTTTCTTTAATTGCGCGAATGTGTCCATAGTTGACTCCGATGCGAGCAACACCTTTTGTTACTTTTTTGATGTCATAAGTACCTTTATAAGCGGCCCTTAAATCGACGTCAGATTGCCAAATAATTGACGTAAAACAGCCTTTTTTGATCGTTTTTTGTGCTAATAATGCTTCAAATTTGTTTAATTCCATGGTATTTCTCCTTTGGCGGGTTGCGCCGATTTCTTTTGTTTTTTATTCGTAAACGATTGTTCCATGTTTTATTGTAATAATATTGTCTTGAATAATAATAACTCCTTTGTCATCTGAAAATTCTCCGTCCCAATAAACCTCTCCGTAGACAACATATCCCCTAGGCTTTAAGATCTTTTCAATAATATATGTTATCCATTCAACATAATCATAAAACTTTTCATTTTCATCCCACTCAATAGTTTGATTATCGGCTAATAGTATCCATTGACAGTATAATCCGGGCTGGGATTTTGGAGGAGTATTAGAATTTATTACCCCAACCCAATCCCCCCCAACATAAAATTCCCCTTCGACACCATATCCTTCTATATCTCTTGCCACTCGACGCGTGTTAGCTAGTCCACGAAGTAAAATTGCTGTTTCGAAGTCTACCGGTTTGTCAATCGTGAAGTGCCCATCAAAATAAGTTGTATATCCCATAATAAAACCTCTTTTCTCCCCGTGTTGCCGTTAGGACAGCGATTTTTGTATTGCTTTCTTACCAGGTTTCTACCATATTCGGTTCCCGTAGCATGGCAGGCTGAGCATTCCCATTCGTGTGCAATAACGTTACCTTCCAGCCAGAAGCTCGTTAACATAATCTAATTCTTCGAACAATAAATCAATGTTTTCCTGATGATCAAGTTCATCTTCTATTCTATCACATCCTCTTTGCCAGATCTTTTCATTAGAAATAGATCCTATAATCTCATCCTTTTCCGCAAATAACTCGGCAGTGTCCATTTCTTTTAATTCATTTCTTCTGTCTTCTTCCATTTTAATTCTCCTTTGGCGGGTTGCGCCGATTTCTTTTGTTTTTTATTCGTGAACAAGCAATTTTTATTTTTTAAAGAAAAGCACAAGTATCCTTGTTCTTAATGAAATATTTTGCCTCGTCCCAAAAGTGTTTTATAACCTCTGGAACTTTCTTTTTGTAGTAAGGTTGGTTACTTGTAACCCATTCAATGACTTTCTCTTTTGTTTCGAACGGTGCTTGCCAGCTTCTGCCTCTCATGATACACTGGAAGGAATCTTCTAGGCTATCGATAAAATCTTGTGGGGTCCATCCCTCATAAACGTTTCTATTTAAGTCCATTAGAATAGCCCAAATAACCGCGTATCTTATTTTTTAGCATAGAAACTTTTTTGGCAACATCATCACTACTTTCATATCCAAGTCCTTCATTATCATATTGATAATATTGTTTTGGAATTTTGAATTCACATAATCGATTGTCAAAAGAGCACCAGCTATCTTCTATACATATAAGCCCCCATAATCTCTGTATATTCCTCAGATTGCCATTGTCTAGTTCATCAAGGTAATCACACATCAAGACATATCGATCTCCCCAGCATTGTTTGGCGCTCTCAAAAGTGGGATTCTTATGACCTCTTCTCATAAAAGCTTCGGGCCCTAATCTTTTCGGTTTTTGAATAGTTGGCTTTTGTGTTAGCTGAATTATAGTTATATTCATTTATATTCTCCTATGCGGGGCTGCCGCAATTAATTTAATTCTGCTGTAATTTTATTAACCAGCGTTTTTGTAAGAGTAAAATTTTCTCGCTCTTTTAAGCATTCCAAGTTTCCAAGCATTTTTTCACAGCCGATAATAACCATCAAAGCGTGAAATAATTCGGGCTCACTGAAAGGATTGTGCTGTGGCTTCTCTCCAAATTCAAGCTCGTATTCTTCGATAAATTCCCCAGCCTCATACCACCATTCTTTGATATAGTCTATTGCTTCCTGTCTCCAATAGGTTGCTGTCCCATCAGCATTAATTCCTTCTGTAATGCGGTCTGCAAGAGCACGTGCATCCTCAAATTTGGTTCCAGTGCAATCTTCTAGATCGTTTAAAATAAACTGCTTGACGTATTCATCATAACTCAATAATTTTTCTTCATTCATTTTAATTCTCCTTTGGCGGATTGCGCCGTTATTATTCGGTATAAATTGATACTTCTTTTCGTTCTTCTGTTGGGGCCGTACAGTAAAGATCTTCTCTTAATACACTCCAGGGGATTTCTCTTACAAGTCCTTCAAATAAAATCACTGTTGTATCCGGATTCCATACAGTCGCATAGTAGTCGAAAAAGCCTTCTAGATAAACATCGCTATGTTTGTTCATATGTTCTTCTAACCCTGCAATTACTCTCATTTTAGCTCACTCTCCTAACGCCGCCCCATTGCGGTTTAACGCCAATAAGCCCGTCTTCGCTGTTCCAGGGAGCTGAGTCATCATATACATATGCTCGAGGTTCTCCATTTTTAAGCTCTTTTCGTTCCTGTGACCAATTTTCTTCCTTATTACTTACATACAGCATCGAATACCAGTGGCCGCCTTCTTTTAAGTAATCCATAATAACATGATATACTTTGGCACCGGATTCTTTTTCAAATTCAGCCACATATTTCTTTTCATCTTCATTTAACCAATAAAGGATTCCCCCTTCGCTGCGGTTTAACAAGTCTGATCTGCGAAATTCTTCAACCGTTCTGCCAATAATGTTTAGCATTTTCATGCGAATAACACCTTCAGCTCTTTGTTTTACTTGCAATTCAGTGATATCTTTTTTCATTTTATTCCCTTCCTTCTTTTAAGATTTCTTCAAGAGAAACATATTCAACATCATACTTTTTGTAAAAATCGTCGTCATTCATTTGGTAATATTCGTTCTCAAACTCGATTTCAAAGTTTGTAACCCAATCTCCGATATGATTGACTAGCACCCCTTTTTCGACATTAAAACCACATCCGGCATCGTGACTTCTCAATTGATATACAAAAAGGTTGTTAGCTTTTACAATCTCTTTTTCCTCGGGTGTTAAGCGGCCCCCAGATTCATATATAAGTTTTCTCATTTTAATTCCTCCTCTAATTTTTCGCTTAATTCTTGTAACATTTTGTCAATACTGTCCGCGTCGTCAAGGAGTTCTCTAATAGATTGAGGCGTTCCAGCAACGTTTCGATGTTCAACCCAAAAAGCCGCGTGTTCACCTGCATCAAAATCTTCAGCATAATCTATAATCGCTTCTTTCATTTCTGTTAATGTGCCTTTTGAAATAGAAAAGCTAAAGTCTTCGCCGGCGTTAGAATATTTTGATATTCTATAACTGTCCCCTTCGTCTTCAATGTTCCAGTCTTGTGATTCAATGATTCTAAAAAGTTTTTTCATTTTAGATACCCTCCATTTGCGGTGTTACCGCTATTTCCCAAAATGTCTTTGTTCATATTCAAAACCTAAGTCAAAATCGAAACTAATTTTATATGCGTCTCCTGCCCAATAGCCCTGCTGTTCAAAACTGTTGATAATATAGTCCGTTTTTGGGTTGCCAATTAAATGCTCCCTACAACTGTCTAAACAAGCGTCAAAGGCTGCTCGAAACTTTTTTGATAATTTTTTGTCTTGCTTAATGTCTGCAAATGTCATTTTAATTCCTCCTTAAAGTAAATGACTTCGTCGGTATAGTCTTCTTGTTGTGGGTCTTCCCATATAAGTAATCGAACGGTGCTTTTTTGCCCTTTGAACTCTGTATTCGGAGTTAGTTCCAGCAATGCAACAGGAATAGACTGCTCGGCATTCTTAGGCACAAAGTCCAGAAAAATGCCTGGATAATTCTCGTCGCTAGCAGGCATCGCAATAAGTGTCCCAAAATCTGTTTCTACTTCAATTCTTTTCCCCGTAATTTTAGCTTCCATATTTTTCTCCTTTTCAAACATAGGGGGCGTATTTATATCCCGGGCGCCCCTCTCGGTTTAATCAATTATTCTTCTTCGTCTTCTTCGTCTTCTTCGTCTTCTTCATCTTCTTCGTCTTCTTCCTTGAAGAATTCCATGTCATCAAGTCCAAACCTTATAGCGTCATTTAATGCGGTTTCAGTTTCATAGTCACGGTAGTCCAGCAAGTCGAAAGCCTCGTCCCAGCGGTCTGAATCATCTAACTGTTTGATGGTTTCATCAATACACCAGCCGTTATTAACCGCCCAATCTCTCAAGTCATTCCCGTCTTCTATTGATGTCATAACTCTCATTTTCCTTTTCCTCCTTCGCAGATGAAATAAATGTGGCTTTGTCTATTATGGCACATAAATCTCCTGTACTGTCTGTTTCTAGGTGACATTTTGCTCCAAGTATCGACCCAATGGGGCAATATTTTTCTAGCTGAGCGGCAAGCTCAAGGGTGTTTGCTTGAATGGAAATAGTGATAGTATCCCCCATGTCCAGGTCAATAAACAAAACACTTATGCCTTTATCCGCAATTCTTCTTTCTACTTTACATATTTTCCCTACTAAAACTGATTGATTTAACATATTAAACCTCCTAAAACGTTGGGGGCGTATTTATATCCCGAGCGCCCCTCCCAGGCAAATTCTTATTCTTCGTCTTCGCCTTCGTCGTCTTCTTCTTCCGCAAAATCAATTTTTATTGCTCGAATGTCTCCTTCAAAATTTAAAGAAACATACACCTTATATATGCCATCTCCTATTCCGCTTGAAGTAAAGAATGCCTCAGTTGTTGAATAAACTTCTCCCTTGCTTTCGGACTGATAAATTTCTTCAACCAAAGCTTCCCATTCTTTTTGTTCATATTCTTTCTTCGGAGAAGTAAAGAATCCACAGTGTCCTGCGTCTACCCCGACAGTTCCAAGTCTTTTCCAATGAGGATATCTTTGATATGACCCCATAAGAGTAATACTACATTCTGTAACTCTATTTCCCCAGCCGGTTATTTCATTCTTTTTATAATCGCAACTGTAGTGGCCAGGAATTACTTTTACATCAAGTAGTTGGTAATGCCCTTGTCTATCATAGCCAGGGTCGGAGATATCAACAAGGCCTTTAGTTAAATCCAATGTTTTTAAATACATTTTATTTCACCTCATCTCTTGTTTCGATATGGTAATCACAATCGATTCCATCATAATCCATTTCAGATATCAACGTTCTCACAAGGTAGGCTTGAATTGGGCCAAAATCCTCTTGGTCTTCGAGATTAACGTTGACTCCAAGCACTTCATTAAATACAACCGCATCTATTCCATTAATAACTAGTACTTGCTTTGACATATTAATCCTCCTTTGGCGGGGTTACCGCTGTTTCTTTTAAGACAGTTTGAAAGTATTCTAAAGCACAGTCCACATAAGATTTTGCAATCTTAAGTTTTTCCACAGCATACCCGGCGTATACTGGCTTTTCTGGATTTCTTGCATCTACTTTGGCGAGGGCAGTGAATGCTTCAATTGCATACAGGAGTTCATAAATAAACACTGATGAATGCACGATTTCCTTTTTTACTCGCTGTTGAATGAATTCAGAGCCAGCTTCGTCAAATAACGCACGTATGGTCATACAATCGGCGCGAATGCATTCCTCTAAAGAAGGAGTATGTTCCATTAGAGTTTCACCTCGCGATCAAGTAATTTAGAGTAATCAAATATCTTCATGTTTTCTTTAAGTCTAGTCCACCTTACCGTTCTGCCTATTGGTAAGCGAACATTTTGATCAGAAAAGAATGTTGCATCATCCACAGTATAAACCCAGCCAATATCATTGCTCCAATAGCCATCTTTACTAACAATAACCCAGCGTCCATTATTTTTCATATTTTTACCTCCCTTTTTTGTGGTTCTAATAAGTTGTAAACCGCTTGCATTATTGCCGGAATAACAAATTCATTAATTCGGTTTTGTTCTTCAAGATTCTGAATTATCTTTGAACAAGGATTTGTGGTAATATGGGCTCCCCCACGACCTACTGTCTCGGCATATTCTTGCATTGTATAAAAAGATTTCATTAGTTCCAGTAATTGCCAAATCTCTTTTTCGCTTAAAACTTGTACTTTAAAATAATTGATGTAAGAATTGTAGAGATCTTTTTCTAAAAATAGGCTGTAAAAATGGGTGTGTTCATTGATGTCAGAATAAATATGATTGTAAATTTCTACATAGCCAAAGCCCCAATACCATCCACAATCAAAAGATCCAGCTTCAAGCCAGACCTTTTTTCCATCTTTCTTCCTTTTCCCTAAAAGATAGTTTTCTTTTCCGAATAAGGTTTTTTTCTCTTTTACAACTGGGTTCATTTTATTTCCTCCTTTTCTGGTACAAAGAATAGGAAATTATATTCTTTGGCCGTTATTCCTATTTCTTTTAATAATTCTTTTCTAGTTTCAAACACATTATACTCTTCAAGTAAGGTGATAGCATTGTAAGCCGCTACTTCCCAACGTGATGCAAATGGCAACTGATTTTCCGCTGACGAACGACGATAATATGTAGAACCTTTATGTTCTTTGCAATATTCCTCTGCGGCAGTCTTAGTTATTTCCACGCCCACGATGCGAAAAGCTTCATCATAAAGAATCCAAAATACCTTCGGTGTCCAACCCATTATAGCTCCTCCTCCTCTTCTGTATCTACTCCTACACAGCCCTCAAAATCTCCGTATACTTCAATTGCTTCCGCTATTGATAATAAGATATCAACCTTTTGAGATTCCGTAAGTGTTTTATATGTTTCTTTATCTATTTCAAGCTTCCAATTAATTCCTTTTGTCATTTCCATGATATTCCTCCTATGCGGGGCTGCCGCGTAATTTTTTATAGCTCCTTATAAAATGCATGTCCAAAACATTCTCGGCATTCGGCACATAATACGTCTTCGTCAGGGCCATCAGCAATTTCTCCACAGTATTTACATAAGTGCTTGCCTTCAAAATATAAAATCTCTGTTACCGGGCTTTCAAATCCATTTCTTTTTGTGTAGTATTCCTTAGCTTCCATCCCCGTTCCGTCTTTCATCCGAATCATGATCACTTCATCGTCTTTAATTCCTCTTGTAATAATCTCCGCAAACGGAGTCCCGGCAGGAATCTTTGTTACCAAAGCTTCTCTTTCATTCCTGAGCAAAATTTGCATCATTTCCATTTATTTCACCTCCTTTTTAACGGCTATTAAATCATATCCAAAGCGATCAAACACTTGTAATTGTAATAGGTTAATGTATTCTGTATACTCCTCTTTCCCAAAAACCCCCAATAATCCGTCCTCAGGGTGGTTTTCGATTAATTCCTCTAATACGTCTATTGCCTTTTTCCCATTATAGCCCATTTGGTTTGCCTCCATTATTTCACCTTCTTTATAATGCCGTCTTGCATTTCTACTTCTGCATACCACGAGTGTGGTTGCGGATACCAGGGGCCTTCCAAGTATTCTCGGCCGTTTTCTTTTGGCGTGCCTAACCCAGGAGCATAAATTCGGATTTCTTTACCGGCAGCCACTGCTTCTTTTAATGCTTTCTTTGTTTTGAAATTAGTTTCTGCATACATTCTTATTCCTCCTCTATTCCAACTATGGTGGGATATTTTTGTTTAATTAGTTCAACTAGTTTGTTCCATAGGGCTCTACAGCGGTCAGCCTTGGCAAAAGTCCATGATTCTTCTTGCATAAGCCATTGGTCTTCGTGAAACGTGGCTGCCTGCAAAGCCAATTCTTCACTGGTAACAATTACATCAAAATTTCTTATTGTCTTTCTGATGCTTATTTCATATTCTTTCATTCGTCTTAATCCTCCTTCTCGACCCGAGGGCCGAAACACGCATATTTATCTTCTGGATCCCATTCTTCTGGTGGTGCCAATTCTTGCCCACATCCGTTGTATAGCTTGCCACAATGATTACATTCATTAGTAAGTGGGTCATCCAAGTAAACGGTTTGTCCGCAGCTACACTTGAGGCTCATTTCGCACTCGATATCTTCGCTGTGGCAAATTGGACAATCCCAGCTTTTATGGTCTTCTACAAACTGGGTACGGCAATTTCTGCAAATATGAGTATAAATTACTTCTTTCATATAACTTCCTCCTAAAATTAGGGGGCGTATTTATATCCCGAGCGCCCCTCTCGGTTTAATCAGCCTTAATACAGTTCTTCTAGGGGAATAACCGTTTGACCTGCTCTAAGTTTTTGTAATGCCGAAACATATCTTCCACATTCAGAACTTCCCGGGTCACAGCAGCCAATTGCATCAAGAAGATAATCCATAGCTTCTACTCTTGTCTCGAATGTTTTTGTCCAGCGGCACCTTTCTTCCAAGTAGCGTTGGGCAGTATCACATAGTATTATCATATAACATCCCTCCTTTCTTTATATATTTTTATTGCTTAAAGCTCCTCAAATTCAGAGAGTTCATATCCCTCTTCTTTGATGCCTTCTTCTACTGATTCAAACCCATAAAATCCACTAACACGTTCTGTTAGTGCTGTTAATTCATGTCCACAGTTGGTACAATGAGATACTTCTTCAATTAAAAGGCCATAAACCTCTCCCCTAATATAGAGATCGTATTCTTCAAGCTCCCCTTTAAGAACTGTTTGGGCAAGTTCTTTCCAGCTCTCTTCTGTAGCTTCTGGATAATTTTCAAAAACATCCTTTTTAAGGATATAAAAGTATCCAACTCGGGAAGTATCCCACCCACCATAATCAAACGCTGGTTCTTCCATATAAATGCTGATTCCAGAATGATCATAAATATAAAGAGGGGAAATGAGAACCTCTTCTCCATCTTCTTTCATTTTTGCAAAAAGATTTTCAAGTTCTTCTGGATGGCAATATGTATGTTTATCCCCAAGCTTATATCTATTATTCCAGCAAATCATATGCCCGATATTGCTCCAATCCCGCGGGTCATCCGCATCTGAATCATATCCAATTGTAATTCTTAGTATTTTATCCTCGCTAATTACCTTTTCAAACACTCTATAAGGTTCCATATTATTCCTCCGTTTTAGGCTCAGTGGCCAGATTTTGTGATTGAGACATTTGGTAACAGATAAATGATGCGTTTGGATTGTCTTTTACTGCATCGGCAGCATAGAAGTATTCTTTTATTTCGGGCATTGTTTCCAATGGTGGCAAAAACCAAAACTCTCGAATCGCATTAATACACTCTAATACTGTCAGGAACACATCCGTATAAGCTTTTCCAGATCCAAGATATTCAATTGCATCTTCTTCTTTCGCTTCTAAGTCAATCCGTGATTGATACATAATAGCTTGTAATTTTCCTTCAGTCTCATATACATACCCGAATCCGTATTCTTTCTTGTCCTTGATTAAAACATTAATATCTTCCATAGAATCCTCCTTAAATTTTATTTTTCTTATGTTTTGGAAAATATAGTTTGATAAACTCTTCGTAGGTGTTAGGCAATTCAATAAATGCTTTTTTCTTTACCCAATAAAAATCAGCAATGCCCTTAAATTGGCTGGCAAGTTCATATGAATTAGCCGAAATTATAGTCATTTCAATGTCTTTTATTAGCGATTCTTTGATAAAGTCAGCCGCTTCTTTAATTTTATCAATAGATAATCCACTGTCTACTTTGTCTAAACAAACTACAACCTTTTTACTTTGCCGAACATAATATCCGATTTTCTTTATCATCATACCAATTGTATAAAAAAGGGTTTCTCCTTCGCTAGAGAATCTCGTAAATAGGATGTGTGCGGGGTCAAAAATGTTGTTACAATCATCTCCCCTTTCCCTCGCATCATCGTTGATAACTTTAATTTCTGTGTTTTGTAATTCAGCTTCGATTGACCGAAGCAATGTGGTTTTACCATCGCCATTTTTACCCAAAAGAACTGTAATTTTCTTATTTAACTCTAGCTCAAATGGGCTTCCCTTTTCAGGATGAATTCTACAGTATTTAAATTTCATTTTACTCCTCCTAGCCAAATATGACTTCACCAAATAAAGCATACTGCAAAATGCAGTCGGCCGTTGTGGCATCATAATTTTCTAAATCGCAGTCATGGGGACGTTCGTTCATATTTTGGACAATTCCATCTAACAAGCGTTTCATAGTCAACGGATATCTTTTTGCTTCTTTTTCGTCTTCGTCGACCTCTTCAACATCGCTAAATTCTACTGTTCCTCCATTGGAGATGATTTCCCAAATCTCTTCAGACACCGCAAGGTCTTTGTCTTCAAGTTTTTTAAATTCTTCAGTGTTGTTCCAAATGTAAGCCCAATAGGGTGTACCAACTTCAATTGCATCAAATAGCAAGAAACGAATTGTTTCTTCTTCAAATTTTAGCGTTGCTTTTACTTCTATCATTTTCTTTTTGTCTTCCACTTTAATCCCTCCTTGAGACCCCGTGAAATTGGTCGGGTGTCATTTTACTTGCGCGGTATTCTTCTTCTGCTTCTGTTTCATATCTTGGCGTCAAGATATCTCTAAGATCATCTTCAAAGTAATCTTCTACAGCATCATATAAATTCCATAACGCAAGAATCGTGCTCGTAACTACAATACCAATGCCGTGAAACTGAGAAAACAATAATTCAAGATCTGATATGTAATCTTGTTGAAGTGCATCAAAAATGTATTCTTCTCCGTTAAAATTGTATGTTAGTTCCATGATTTCACCTCCTATAGTGAATTTATTTTATACTCCAATTTCCAACTTTATTACCATTGATATCCATTACTGTTCCGGTTCTGGCTCCTACCGCTATTTGTTTTGAGATATACTCAATGTTATCAGCTAGAGCTTGTTCATACAGTTCTTCATACTCATCTCTGTAGGCTGCATTGTTTAGCTTAATTATACAATTAAATTCCATGTTTGTCACCTCCTTTTTAATAATAATATGAAATTAGATCATAAAACACATTGAATTCAAGCTGAGACAGAGCGACACAAGCCTCAATAATATCCATCTGAAAATCTTCTGACATTATTGGTATTTTTTTCTCGGCTTCTATTTTTGCATTGAGCTCTTTAATGTGAGCTCTTGTGTCTGCTAAATCAACAGGGGTTAAATCTTTATATGTATTTATTCCCTTTGAAAATAGCTCGTGAAATACCCCCAACGGATACAAAGCCCCTAATCCTCTAAAACGTTTTTCAAGATCTCTTCTAATTTGTTCTGTCTTTTCAGATAAAACTACTTCTAAACTATGAATCTGTACATCAGCACAAATTTCACATTCATCGATAGTTCCATTAAGACGCCCTTGTCTCCGAATTATGCTATTTTCCTCGTCCACAAAAATATCAGCGAATGGATCATCACCTAAAAAGGCTTCTTTTATTTTTGTCAACAAGTAGGGAATTTTTTCTTCGGCGGCCTCTTTAGTTAAATATATTTTGTCTCCAAAATATTTTTCCTGTTCCGTTTCATCCTCGTAAACTGTTGCTACTAATCTATACATATTAATTCCTCCTTAAGCGGGTTTGCCGCAAGTTGTGTATCTTTCAAGACCTGTTACCCCTTTTGGGTTATCTTTAGTAATCATGCTAACACTCCATTCATTCAGGAAATATACAATATTGTGATGTTCTTCTGGAGATAATTCCACAAGGTCACAATTATGATTTCCTCTTATTTGTCTAATAACCCCATCCATGTTAATTTCCATTGTATAGAACGGTTCAAATTTTGCCTCATTCCTCCTTATAAATAAAATGTTTGTCTTTTTGTCTGCTACGTCTTTAATATATCCTTGAACACAATGAGATAGAATTATTCCTTCTGTAGCCAAATCAGTTGTGGCAGTCGGGGCAACAATAGAAAATAGCTTCCCGGTATATTCATATTTTTTAGCTGCGTCTACTGCCTCACAAAATTGTTTTCGTAAACGAGCATCTGTATTTACCTTAAAAATTGCCGATATTTCTGCGTTACAATGCATAAACTCTTGTCTTGTTTTGATTTTATAAGGCCATATGCTTTTATCTTCCACTCCCTCCACCATACGAAGATAGTCTTGATAATCATGTAGTGAGGTTTCGTATCCATAATGATGTTGGACCTCCGGTAGTGGTGGTGAAAAAATCCATTCAGGTACATCTGTCAAAAAAGCATTAAGGGATGCCCTTCCAAATACACGGAGAATTCTCGCTCCGATGTGAGCTAGACTGGTCAAGTCTGATACTGTGTCCCAATCTCTTTTAGGTCTGAAAATAATTGAGTTGTCAGTGCCTGTCGACAAAACCCTATCATATGGAATGCCTTCCCTTTTAAGAAATAATCTAAAAGCAAGATTGAATGTGTGATTGTCTATAGAAGAAAGAACGTTTGTCCCAAACATAATTTTTAAATATGCTACCACACTGTAATTATTCAGGGAATGGTTACTATTGGGTATCAATATGCTCAAACTCCAATATTTCCTAAAACACTCGAGCTGATAACTGTTTACTCCTAAGTATGCTTTTAGATTCATTTGATTATTTTTACAAACTCCAAACGTAGAATCAAAGTCCTCTATTGCAAGAAGGTGTGCTACTAAGCCTTCACAACCAGACAGCTTTGAAAATTGTTCAATAATAGGATATTTTAACACATGTAAAAGTTGTGCTGCAGTACATCCCGTGACGAGAACTTTTTCTAAATATTGAAGAGGAGTATCTTTAAGGAAATTAGAATCAAAGGGTTGTAAAATAAATCTTAAATTCCAACTACTTACAGCTCCAAGTGGAACCCATTCATCAAAATTATTTAATCTACAACAGAATGGCCTTTTCTCTGTTATATAAATCCGGGTGGTTTCTATTAGAGTTTTGTTCTCTAGGGGCCTATAACATCTTAAAACTAGATTATTGTTTGATATTTTTTGAAGCACTCCTACATTATTTAGCTTGTTTTCTTCCCAATAAAAGAGTCTTCCATCATCAATTGGAACATGATGATATTCAGGAGCGTCTACTTTTTCTTGTTTTTTAACTTCTTCGCCTAAAGAAATGAGGGCTTTAGTTACTTTCCCAGTCTTTTTGAGTCTAGGCTCAATATACGTCAACCAAGAAAAGAACCCGCCTTTAGAATGAAGTGGCCACTGACGGCCCCCTGCCCAAACTGGACGGCTTGGGAACAAGTTAAAAACTTCATTAAAAGAAGGATTCTCATAACTATCATTATAATTATGGTAGAATGCTCCATATCCCTTCCTCATATCCTCGTAATTAAAATCTGATTTGTGATTTATAACCCATGCTTCTCGTATCCAAAAAGAGTCTTTATCTTGTAAGTCTTGTGATACTTTAAAAAATTTCTTATCTTTTGTAATAAGGAAATTTCTCTCTGTCTCCCACTTTCTTATTTTAGGAAACTTCGTTGAGGAAGGGGAATTGGAAGCAAATGTTTTTATAGACATTAAAATACATGGTTCTGTAAAAGAATGTATTCCTTTTGGTAAGTATTCATAATAAGAAAGGGTGCGAAACTGAGAAGCCATGGGTATCCATACTGCTTCTATTGTTGGTCTGATTCCCGCTGTTAGTTCTCCGGTAGCACAATTATGATACACCTCCATGCTACATCCAAGCCATTTACCGTCAAAGTCTTTCTTAGTAATAGTCTTTTTCCAGTACAAAATAACTGGTAATTCATACATCTTCATGTTTATGCCTCCTTTTATTTTAATGGTATTGTTTCTAAAATAGCCCCTACTTTAATTAGGAGCTGCCGGAATGTTTCTATTTCCTCATCTGTCATAGTATAGTTCTCTTTATAACCACTTGCGGCTTCCCAAACCTGATATAATCCATCTCTTAGGGTCACCTCTCTATAAGGATCTCCGTCTTCGTCTGGATCATATTTATATCCAAAATCTACGGCAATGTCGATGTCATAATCCCGGAAGTAATCATAAGCTGTTTCTAGCCACTTTTTAACATCTTTTTTTGTTGGGTTTTCTGGTAGAGGATTGCTACCAGCAAATTGACATAAGACCAACCCACTATCATATAATCTGCTTTTAGTTAATACCTTATCTAGAGCATTATATTCGTCTGTTGATA
>Ga0268280_1001307_pt1 | contig 17160 bp, 15 predicted proteins | sample saktaG_9_FD_190139 | JGI IMG/M metagenome (GOLD analysis project Ga0268280, IMG submission 190139) | Saline water microbial communities from Sakinaw Lake, British Columbia, Canada - sak_2011_5_24_40m | ecosystem: Environmental > Aquatic > Non-marine Saline and Alkaline > Saline ... | reverse complement strand
CTGGAGTAGGCGCATTAACTCACTTACTCCCTTTCTAGGAACCACCACCTGAGTAGAGATTTGGGTTTCAACCGCGGTCTCGCACACCGCAAGTCGGTGGCCATCTGTTGCACAAACCTTTACACTACCTGGACTCACATCCAGAAGCGCTCCCATTAGAATGTAACGTATATCCGAAGATGACATCGAGAAGTGGGTTTTTTGAAAAAGTCTCTTAAAACTTCCTTGTGATAGGGTAAGACTTTTTCCTTCATGAATCTTTTCAATATTTGGAAATTCATCAGCTGAACGGGTCGCAAGCACAAATTTACTCTTCCCCGCCTTCAAGATGCACCGATCCTTGTCTAAAATAAAATCGATATCTACCTTTTCAGGAAGAGTTTTGCAGATGTCTAGGAGCTTCTTCGCAGGGAGGGTCGTCCTACCTGGTTCTCCAAAGATGATGGGAACACGAGAGACAAGCTCGATCTCCAGATCTGTAGCAGTTAGGGAAAGTTCAGACTCCGTCGCACTGACTAACACATTACCAATAACGGGTATAGTATTTCTCTTCTCTACCACGTTGGCCACGGATTGTAGAGGTTTAAGTAATATTTCTCGTGGAATCGTAAATCTCATATATTTTTACTCACATTTACTAAGACCGCACACCAAGCACTTCAGGCACCCGCCTTCCCCAACCATCACAGTTCCGCACTCCGGGCACTCATTTACATGCTCAAGAACCTTTAACCCACTAATCAATGCTCCGATGTGTGCTGCAGTACTAGGCATCCACTTCCCCCCATAGAATGTTCCACCGCCAGGAGCCTCTATATCACTCAAACAATCCCCAATCTCTTCCTTATCCACCCCTTTCTTTAACATAAACGATACAAGCCTCCCTACTGCTATAGTCCACTCATCCTGGTGCTTACTATTCACAAACACCTCTAACGGCCTTCCATCCGAGGTATTAATAGTAACATTCACCGCACATTCTTTTACTGCGTCATAAAGCTTATGGGTAGTACCAACCAAAGGAGAATCTACCTGCTTCTTAACTACCCGAGAGCTTACAATCTTCTTCGTTATCTTTAACATTACTTCACCAATAGGTAGGCAACAAACGCTGTAAGAAGAGGAAAAAATGGCAACAATAAAAAACCAACTACTCCTAAAATGATAATCTTCACATCCCTTCTACTCATTCCAAGTACCCTCTTTCAATGCATTAAAAAGTGTACCAGCCATGGCAATCTTCCCTTGATACTCAACCTCTTCAGACCCGGTCCTAACTACTTCGCTCCCATCCGACAACACGAAAGAATAAGACGTTCCATTAAGATCTTCTTTCCTTAATAAAACCCCTTGGGACACTTCAGGGTTATATCTATAAGTAGTAACTCCCTTACATCCTATCCTATACGCTTCTAAGTACACATCCTTAAAATCTTCGAAAGGAATATCGGATGGAACATTTATTGTCTTAGAAATAGAATTATCGCAATACTCTTGCGCTACTCCCTGCGTTCTCAAATGATCTTGAATCGTTACATTCTCCGTTGTACTAAAGCTACTAGGCATTTCTACATTAGGAAACTTACTTTGAAACAACATCCACTCATACGAATACACTACCTGACTAACTGGTACCCCTCCCTGCTCAGGCAGCACATTCCTAATATACTCATGCGCAAAAGTAGGCTCAATACCACTAGAACAATTTCCACAGAAGGCTACTGAGATAGTCCCGGTGGGCGCAATAGCCATTTGGTGAGTGTTACGTACACCCTTAAAATTCTTTTGAGATACGACCGAGCTAACGTTACTATTCCTATAGTAGCTATCGATCTTCTCTTGGGTATCAAAGTAGGGTGCAGGTGTCCCTTGCAAGCTCTTGTTGTAATTCTCCTGCTGCATGATGGTTAGAAATTTTCTTAGTACCGCGAGTGCAGCATCGCTACCATATTTAATCGACAGAATATTAAGTAAGGATCCGTATCCAGTAATCCCCATCCCATAACGTCGCTTATCTAGGATGGCAGCCTTCTGCTGAGGGAGGGGGAGGTTGTTGTGCTCAACAACAGAATTCAGTAGATCAGCAAATATTCCTACATTCCTTTGGAATCTTCTCCAATCTATTATTTCATTAGTGTTAAAAAGCACATCATCTAATATCTTCTCATACCTAACTGCTGGGAAGGCACCTTCGGGCGTGATGTACTTAGTTAGGTTTATGCTCCCAAGCAGGCAGGCACCGTACTCCGGTAGCGGTATTTCTCCACATGGGTTTGTTGTATTAATATTTTCATAATCATTTAATGGATTTGCTTTATTGATTGTGTCGTTGAAGATGACCCCAGGCTCGCTTGCGTCATATGTAGACTGCATAATCTTATCCCATAGTGATCTAGCCTTTATTGTCTTATAAATCCGAACCACAATTAAACCACTATAGGCTTTCATAATTTTTGTTTGGCAAAATGGGAACATAGAAGAAGGCTTTAGTCCCACATCAACACTTACGTCGTGATTCTTTTGTAAAGGAAACCAGAGGTGCCAATCTTCATCATTCTGTACAGCAGTCATAAACTCATCTGTCACCAAGACAGATAGATTCATATGCCTAAGTACCCCATCCTGCTTCTTTGCGTCAACGAACGCTTCTATATCAGGATGCCAAACATGCATTGTAGCCATCTGTGCACCACGTCTCCCTCCCGAGGACGAGATCGTAGCGCACATAGTATCAAAGATCTTCATAAACGGAATCACGCCAGATGTAGTGGCATTCACTCCTGCTACAGGGGCACCAGCTGGTCTAATAGAAGAGAAGCAATACCCAATACCTGCTCCGGAGTGAAGAGTTAGTGCAGCCTCATGGAGCGCGGTCATAATTCCGTCGATCGAATCTTCAATCTCCCTTGAGACAGTACAATTAATGGTACTGGTCCCCGACTTCAATTCCTTTGCACCACAATTAGCCATGATGCGACCACCAGGGATACACCCATCCCTCATGATCGCTAAAAAACTACACCGTTCTTTATCATTTCTTCCTAAGGTATCAGCTACTCTCTTGAAGGAACTCTGCCGATCTTCCTTAAGGAGTGAATACTTCTTCTGAAAAATCTCATCACAAAATATATTACTCATTATAATGTTAATCCTTGTTCAATATTTTGTAGTTCTTGTAAGAAAAGTTGGTATCCATTAAATTGTGAGGCTTGCTGCGCTTGTACTTCACTTGTTGTGTGTACCTTAGTACTGTCCCGTGCAGCTAGTGTACGCATTACACGCTCGATTGGAGCGCGAGGTAGAAATATATATAGAGGCTCTCCCCAATCTCTCTTTAAAATTTCCTTTGGATCTACTTTTTGGTAAGCAGTGAGGGATGGGAAGAATCTATCCATTATCACAAGGTTATCTCCTAGTAATGGCACCACCCTTTGCGTATAAAAAAGATGGTGCCAGTCGATTAACTTGCTTGGATCACTTGTCTTCAAAAAAAAAACCAAAGCATCCTTAAAACTTTTCTCTGTGATGTCTTGCTTAAGAACACAGATCGGGAGCCTTGCTTTAATTTTACTTAGCTTTGATTGAATAATAGTTGTCTTCCCTGAACAATTAGGTCCTTCCAAAATAATATACATTACCAAAGATCCTCCTCTTTTACTTCGCTGATCTTAGAATTTTTTATTACTTGGAAAACCTTACCATCTGGTCCTGCCGGTGGGGTAGAAACTTTGATAATAACTTTCTTACCAATTAAGTCAGTAGCCTCTTGTAACACAGACAACCTACATGCGTCCACAAGCACACCAAGCCTTTCACATTCTTGTGCTTCGTATCGTTTGTTTTTATGCTCATAAGAAAAGAATTGGGAAATAGATCCATCACTTGTTTCATATTTCACAATAAGCAGCTTACCTGTTCCCTTTTTATTATCTGTTAAATTTATATCTACGATGATTGCATTAAAAGCACCATCTGGGTGCAACGCGTAGCCTTTTTTTTCACTTTTCTTAAAAAACATATAACCCCCTTGTGACCCTGATCCGCGCATCATATGCAACGGATCAGTTCATAAAAAACTAGTGAACTAAATTTGATACGATGTAACTAGCTAGTTGTGCTAGGTACGATTGGCAGGCAACCTTAAGGTTTACCGCCGTTCTCTCTCTCTTATTAACCCAGGCACCTACCTTCTCCTGTGTTAGATTGTACTTTGGATCGGAATAGAAGGTGGAGAAGTCTTCTAACGTTATAGTTTCGTCTACCTCATATCCATTTGCCACCCAACCAACAGGATGGCCTGGATTAAAGACTGAACGCTCGTTTAGCATCTTAATAACCCCCTTTAGTTGTTGCAACGTAAGATCGTTAAGGATGGTTGGTACTTCTTTAGCGTAGAGCCTTTGTTGCTTCTCCGAATAAATTCTAAGAACCTCTTCATCTACGAATTCATTAGCCTTAACTAAGGTTTCAAAAACCCTTCGCTGTGAATCTATAGGTGTTGAGGCTAGAGAGTGAGTTACTTCTTTGCTTTTATCAGAATCTAAAGAAACTAACTTGGATTCAATCTGCGCTATAATCCATTTTAGTTGCTTAATTCCAAGCGTACTCAGATCAATCTCTTTACTTACCCCGTTATTCTTTTCCGTTGCCCTCTCGTTTACCCAACTCTGTACAATCGAGCGGGTCAACCCGTTCTTCTTGATGCATGAACTAAGTTGTTGCTTGACTACCTCGAGACTATCCTCGGTCTTGGATTCCATTGCTACGGTCATCAGCTGTTCTGCAGCAACTATATCGTATGGAGGCTCACCTTGAATTTCTCCAGCTAAGATGGCTTCAAACAGTTTCTTTCTTCCACCTTCACCTAACCTTGGTAGGTCAACAACAACTTGACTTCCTTTCTTCGCCGAGGCCTTCTCATTTACCCACTTCTGAATTATTGAGATAGTCAAACGGTGCTTAGTGGCTAAGGCCGAAAGCTCTGACATAAAAGGATCTATAGCAACTACTGAGATCATTGGCATTGTTGGCACGCTTGGTATGGCTTCCTTGACTAAGTCTAAGATTTCTTCTTCTGGTGTGGCTTCGTAACCCGCGAGGGTCATAACCCAGGAGAACCCAATACGGCAAACCTTGCTGGTTGCCCTGGTGATAGCCATACTTCTTCGAGCGTAACTATTTCTATCTGCCCATGTCTTTTCATCTAGTCCACACTCGGCGGATGCCCTACTAAGAATCATACCGTCGTCCATTCTAACCAACTCAACGGTAGCCACAAAAGCACCATCAGATCGTAGCTCGACTCCTACCTCTCTTGGAATGCAGCCCTTTAGTGCAGCTAAGGTAGTCCATCCTTCACACCGTACATACTTCTTTCCACCCTTGATCACGCTATACAGTTTTTGCTTTTCAATGATACCTGAAAGCGCGTTTGCGAGCACGGTGGCATCGAGAATAAAGTTCTCGACAGAATCATTTTGTTTAGCAGTCGAAAGGTCTTGAGACATAAATTTTTTCCTTAGGTGGTTAAGCAAATACATCTTTTATTAATAATAGAGACTCTACTCCATTTTTTTTAGCTTGTCAACTTATTTTTTATCTCATGCAAAAGAAGGCCTGGATAGTTATTGAACAAGTAGAAGTGTGTGATGATCCTGTGGAGCTCTATAACTTCCTTTAGGTTTGGTATGTAATTATTGGCACACACACCCTTAAAACATTCAAATGAGTTAAAATCGTGCACATCATCATACATATTTAGGTCGTCTATCACCTTATGTGCCTTTATAACCTTCTTAGAAGTAGACAAGATATTTGTACGCCGTCCGTCTACCCAAACACAATTTCTTCGAGTTGTGCAGGGGTAGATGGATAGGCCTGATGTTGGAATTATTCCGGTGCTCCCTATAAACCCAATAAACTTATCTGTTGCCCGATGAGATGAAAGTAATTCAGAGCATCTATCAATAAACAAAGCTGGAGAAATAATTTTAATTTTCATACAACAGCAACCTCTGGATACTTCCCATTCGAAGTAAAGACTGCGATCCCGTCCACAAACTTGTTCAATTTGTCATAACTTCCACACTCCCCATTGATGTACGCCAACATCATGTACATACCTGGGTCAATCAAGCCAAGAGAGTTAGAGCCACGAGGAGTCATTGATAGGAATACTTGTTTCTTTTTTCTCAAATTAAAAAAATGGATTCCATAAGTTTGGGATATAAAATTCTGGAGGGTTCGTATTTTAAGGGTAAAGCTTCTAAAGAATCCAAGGTACTGAACCCTTTCAAGAAGAATTTTATTATATGGATCTGCGTTCCAGTCTGATAGTCTCAACTCCATTTCACTTGTAGACACAGGAGGCTGGATTGAATTTAAGTTAAAATCTGTATAACCAAAGAGACCAAACATAGCAATCCCGAATTCATTTCTTGCATTGGTCCCTGCAACCGTGGAACAAGCTACGTTAAAGGAGTCATTCTCTTGAACACCCATAAAGTCAACCATTCCTTTAAATTCTTTAAATTTATCCATCGCCTTAAACTGATGCCCAACAAAATCGATACAATCTTCAATCTTCACTGCATTGAAGACCTCGCAGGCTTCATAATTAGCTACTCCATTAATATCATCTTGCTGGCCGATTCCCATAGATGCTACCTTGAAAATCTTTTCGTCAATAATAGGATTAGTTAGTATCTGTTCTCGTTTCTCCAAAAAAATCATCTCATTGAGTTCATCTATTTTTTTTATATTTAAGGTGAAATCTAAATTTATAACCATTTTATAACGAAGGTCAAGTAATACGGCGTAGTAATCATACAGCATCGCCATTTCTTTTTGTCGATTGAACACCGCATCTAGATTCAAATAATCAATCTCTTCCTTTAATAAGGAATTATTGACTTTACTTTTGTTTTTATTAAAGGCACTAAAAGGTAAGATCCCTATTATAATTTTAGTGGCGGTCCGATCTCGCGCGATCTGCTGATTTAGATCGTATGGAGAAATAGTAAACCCTCTGACTATTTGGTAGTGGTTAACGAACCAAGGAACCGTGATGGAGATGCCTGATTGAATGGCAGGGGACGCGATAATAATATCGAAGCTCTTACATTCCTTATTCGGATCTTCATAAAATTTCTTAACATCATCAAGAGATGTAGTAGCTGCGCCTTTTGAATTATGGATGACCAATCTCTTTGATTCAGGCCACAACATTTTTGCTTGCTTCTCCACGTACAGAACGTCCTTGACGGTGTCGCACATAATAATAGATCGCTTCTTATTTATAAAAGAGATCGCGATGGAGTCAAAGACTTTTTTACAGAGGTTCATCTCTATTTCAGGATTAAATCTGTGTTGAGACTCGATCGTGCTCCAGCGGATCTCAGCGTTGTACGGTTCTAGCGCCAGTTTATTAATTAACTCATCGTTAAAGTCGGCAGAATTAATAAATACAATGTTTGATGAATACCCACTTCCAGAAGTAATCTTTCTATTTCCATTGAGTAGATATTTAATCGTATCTAAGAGTTCCATCTGGCGTTCTGGTGAGATCAAGTCGTTTGGTAGGGTTAAATTATTTATAATTTGTGGAAACTCATCAAAGATGATGATATTAAACTCACCAGGAATATTAAAGAGGTCATTCTGTAAAACTTTGTCGAGCGAATGAATGCATGTGCTCACACCAACATCAAGGTCTCCAGTAAACATTTCTTGTGATGTGATTAGATTGAAAAGCTCGGAACTTTGTAGTGTTAACGAATGCAAGGGGTTTACTGAAATAATTCTAATTGGGACTGAAATAAAATCACGAATTTCTTCAATAAATTTTACTACCCTCGAAGTTTTTCCAGATCCGAGTGCTCCGTAAAGACCATATACACCAAAATTCTTTTTATGGATAGGATTAAGTCGGAGGCGCTCACCTGCTGCATCGTACATAAAATTATCAAGGCAATTATCACCAGATTCTATATTTTTCTGACTCAGTAAATAATGTTTCTGAATTTGCACTAGCTGCGCATCAAGAAGGTCCTTCATTCTAATAAAGTAGTTAAGAGGGAAGCAGCGATACATTGTATTAAAGGTAAATATCTTCTTCCAGATTGGATTAGAATAATCAATAATATTCCTTAGTATCATTGGATGTGCTTGTACTAGGGAGAAGCAAGACTTCACTAATTTTTTAAAAACATTTTGATCCTTACTATCTATACTCTTAGAGATTTTTTTTAGAATATCATGTAAACCGGAATCTTCAATGTTCGTTGGGGTCTCAACAACCATCTCAGGTACTAAACAAAAACGCCGACCCCCATGGGCAAAACTATTGATAACGATTTTACGGTTACTAGCTGATAAAATCTTGGCACACCCTTTTGATGGATAGTTTGGTTCGTCTGGATCGTTTAAGGTTCTCCCCACTAAGGCTTTACATGCCACTTCTGAATTCAGATGAAGAAATAAATCGCCGACCGTCCACTCATATGATCCTAAATACGGGGAGGTGAACTGGAGCTTGGTATGGGGTAAAGAGATTTTAATTTCCTTCCCATCTACAAAGGATAATCTCTTTTTTGTTTCCTTTTTTGCTAACCTCTTTAGCTTTTCTGGTTTTATGTTGGTGTAGTCTGGAGACTGCTGCAGCTCGGAAATTACTTGATTGAAAATAGAGACTGAATGAATTCCGTTAAACTCAGCCTTTAAGACACTCACCAAGGCGTTTCTTTCCGCTACTAAATCCTTTTGTGATTTAGGTAGTGTAACGGGCACACCATCAAAGTTGGATGCTAGTAGGCGCAACTGGGCCACTGTATAGCCATCTGGGCGAGATCGTGGAGGGGTTAGTGTGTAGTCGATTCGGTTCCCGTCGAAAACAGAAACGTCAAAAGGATGCCTAAGTAAAGTAGAACCAGAAGAAGATAGGATAATAGAGCTTAGCCCTTTTGATAAAAAGTAGTGCTCCACGTGTAGCTTCACGTTCCTGTAGAGCGAACCATCGATAAGGGTGAAGATACGGAATCCCCCAGGGAATGGCCTGGTTCCGTCTGGTGCGACCAAGCGTGTGCTGGTGCTATCAAAAACCGCATAAAGAAAATTCGGTGTACCAAAACACTCACTGATGTACCGAATCCCTTGATCTACAGTTACGTTGGCTTCTTCAGACTTAGGATCGAAGTCAAATGCTAGTAGATAGTTTGCGCCAGCTGCCGTAGACGTTAACTGAAGAGTGCGAGCATAGGCATCTCGATTGTTTTTCTTTTTTCTCTCTTCGGATGTAATGTACCTCGTCACCTTACCTTCGATTCCACAGTGTGTGGTAGGCTCACCATACATAAGTATTTCGTTTGGAGAGAAGCTATCTAAGATTTCATTGAATCCCTGTAAAGAGAAAAGCGCAGTGCGTGTGGTGACCGAGCCTCGGTATGGTTGAAGGGATGTGCTCTTATGGATCCGGCCATCCTGCTCAAGAGCAAATCCTTTTCCAACCGCTTCTTGTGCAGAGATCTTGGTAAATCGAAATTGATTGTTCATTGAGTAGCTCCCTTTAAATTGATCTAGACTATAACACAAATTTTTGGGAGGTGTTTTTTACCACCCCCCTTTTGTTACCCCTTAAGCGCAGTTATCTTCCCTATGAAAACTAAACCCAGACATTGTGCCTTGTTTTTGTACTGTACATCGAATTTTCATAGTTGGGATTGTTACATCTTCGAGTGAATGTACTATTTGGTGGCAAATCTCGTAAACGAAATTTTTAAAGATTCGTGGTCCCATTGCTAGGACGTTATTCGTTCCTTCTTCGGTAAGCAGGTGCATTTCTTTACCACCTCTCATCTCAACTTCTATAGTAGGGTTAAACTTAATTACTCTTAACCCCAGGTAACCACAATGATTAAGCTTTGTGAGTTTCTTAGTTGGGGGAGTGGGGAGGATGGTTGCTTCGACAACTGGTTTGGCGTAAGGGTCGACTTCCGCTACTTCTGGAAGAGTGACTATCTCAATCTCTTCTAAAACTGTAGGTAGGACTTCAAGGGGAAGATGGGCATCGAGTACTTCTATAGTAGTAGGGGATGCTGCTTGTGCAGCAGGTACTTCTACAACGTTGTGGAGCTGGTTGGATATAAGTGTGGTTAAGTCTTGGTTGACGGTAGGGGAAGAAGCGTCAAACTCAATAAGTGTGGTTACGGCGCCAGGAAGGACAACCTTAGGGGACTTCTGTGTTACCTTGACCTTTATAGAAGTGGTCGTCTTCTTGGAGGTTGTCTTAGTCACTGTTGCGATCGTTAGGTAGATAGCGTTCATTTTGTTTTTTCCTTAGTTGGTTGGGAGCTGAAGTGCACCCAACAAAAGAATAATACTCTCTCTCAAAAAAAAAAGCAAGTTTTTTTACCATATATAAAGTCTTTAACATACTTTTATTTATTGGCATTTATTTATAGATATAGGTATTGACATTTCAAAAAAAGTATGAAGTAAACTCACAATAAAAAAAAGTGTTGACAAATTAAGATGGATGAGTCATTATCAGTCTTCAGTTGGGTTTGGGTCCCCAAACCACTGCTTAGGGGGTTTTAATATGAATAGTGAATATGAAGAAGACTACGATAGATCCGATGAAGACTTCAAGTCTGAAGACACTTTATGGGAGGAGTTGGATATAAATTTTAGTAGGGACATGAGCGCACTCCTAGAAGATCTTGATGCCCATCAACAACACAAAATGACCCAGATAGAACTCGATTTCCTCTTCCTTGACGCTGCTCAGAATTTTCTTAGGACGTTCAACACTTTTTTGAAGGATGAGCACGAGATTGATAAAGTGCTCCAAGTTCGTTACGAGAACAGTATTTCTACAAAATTGTTGTCTCGGAGGTTTGCGTGAATATTTACAACCAGAACGAATCCTTACAGGATCTAAAAGAAAACGACTACACCCTGCAGCAACTTTTAGATCTCTTTGCTCTTATGGACATCACGCTCACCAACCAGGTTGACCTCATTCTCTCCACATGCTTGGAGCTAGATGGCGAGATCTCCCTACTTAGGAGCGAGATTACACGGTTTGGAAAACGAGTGAAAGAAAATATCGAGCGTCGCGATAATCTCAAACGATACATCTCAGATCTCATGCACACTCACTCAATCTCCCGACTGCGCAGCGAACGCTTTACCACTACGCTAGTACACCAAGACAAGGTTGTTGTAGTTAATGCTTCTTTGGTTCCCTCTGATTTCAAAACCACAGAAATGACTGAACGAGTATCGATCGATCAAGATGCTCTCAATCAAGCGGTAATCAGTGGTGAGCAGGTCCCAGGCGCAACTCTACAAAGCACTAGGTACATCACTGTGAGATAGTCTTAATTTATTTAGGTACCACGCAGTAAGTGGTACCTTTTTTGTGTAGAAAGTACTTGACTTTTGTGTAAAAGTATGATATAACCAAATCAAAGGGGATATTTTTTTACTAAAAAAACATGAAGAGCAAACTACCGCATGAAATCTTACTACGTATCGCCAATGGGGATGCCTTTCTAACCCAAGATGGTGAAGTTTTACCTAATATTCGGGAACGAATACAAGCCGCAAACGCGTGTACCGCTTACTACGCACAACGTCACATCGAAAAGACAGATCAAAACAACCGAAAGTATCAAAACGAAGTGCTCACCTACTTAAAAACCATTGCATTAAATCTACCAGTATGAATTTCACAGGAGAGTGTCCTGATCCTGATCGGGTTATGGGTCGCTGGTATCCTCTCCGTCCACATCCAGTGCAGCTCTCTCTAGTAAACGAAACCAAGCGCTTTAAAGTAGTTCCGGCAGGTAGGCGATCAGGTAAGACGGAACGCGCTAAGAGGTTTATCGTAAGGGAGATGCTTCGCTCACCTGGGCGTTACTTTGTTGCGGCACCTACGCGCTCTCACGTTAAGCAAATCTATTGGGATGATCTTAAGGCTTTATGCGCCTTCTTCACCTTTCTAGATCCATTATGTGTTCGGGAATCAGAGCTACGCATCACGGTCCCGTACACTGGTAGTTCTATAACACTTGTTGGACTAGATGTCCCCCAAAGGTTCGAAGGTGTGGCATGGAACGGTGGAGTTGTTGACGAGATCGCGGACATTAAACCGGATGCTTGGGGAACCAACATATCGCCTGCACTTGATACTCTTCATCCAGATGGGCGCAAAGCATGGTGTTGGCTAATCGGTGTTCCGGATGGGTTCAACCACTTCTATGACCTAGCTGAGTACGCTAGAACATCTCAAGATGACGATTGGGGTTTGTACCATTGGGTATCTGCTGATATCTTATCGCCAGAGGACATCTTGGCAGCTAGGCGTCGGCTATCCTCGCGCCAGTTCAAACAGGAGTATGAAGCTAGTTTTGAAACCACAGGTGGGAGGATCTACAGTGATTATTCCCACCTAAACCATAGTTCTCGCGAGCTACTCCCAAGTGATCAGTTGCTTTGGTGTCACGACTTCAACTTCTCTCCGCTATCCTCGGCAATATGTGTTAGGGATAATGAGAAGCTTCATGTCGTTGGTGAGATTATCTTGCAATCAGCAATTGCAAGACAATCTGCTTTAGAGTTTATCTCTCGCTTTGAACATCACAGTAACAGGAACGTACTTTTGTATGGTGATCCGGCAGGCAAGGCGGGCGAGAAGCATGGACACAAGTCGGACTACGTGGAGATAGAAACCCTGTTAAGAGAGAACCGTTGGAGCGTTACGCGCAAGGTCAAAGCAGCGGCTCCCGCCATCCGTGATAGACAGAATGCGGTACGCGCAAAGATCGCATCATGCGATGGAACACGGAGCTTCTTTATTAATCCAAGATTGGCTTCTTGGTGTAACGATGCAATGGTTAAGGTACAAATAAAGCCGGGCTCATCATTCCAGGAGAACGAAACACCGCACCAACACGTTACAACCGCAATTGGGTATCTAGTAGACATGGAATGGCCAGTACACTTTGTGCGTAAAGCAGTTATACCTCATGAAATACTAAAAACGGTGCACTACTACAATGGATGATATTTTTCACGACCTACTAGATGAGTTCAATCGGATCCAGTCTGCGCAGCGGGATGAACGCAAGCAGTGCCTAGAAGATAGGCGCTTCTGTTTTGTCGCTGGTGCGCAATGGGAGGATAGCCTAGGTAAACAATTTCAAAACAAGCCTAGACTCGAAACCAATAAGGTTCGCCTTTCTGTCTTAAGGATCTTGAACGAATACAAAAATAATCGTGTTGGTGTTACGTTCATAAGTAAGGATGGTGATAAGGAAGGCAAGCTCACCAATACCTGCGCAGATCTGTATAGGTCTTGTGAACAAGATTCTGTGGCAGAAGAGGCTTACGACAATGCTTTCCTAGAAGCTTTAGCTGGTGGATTCGGTGCGTGGCGCCTACACCAAGAGTATGACGATGAAGAAGACTGTGACAACGAAGAGCAGCACATCCGGATCAGCCCAATCCATGACGCCGATCGGTTCGTCTTCTTTGACTTGGATGCCAAACGGCAAGACAAGGCCGATGCAACAAAATGCTACATCCTCCACACCCTCACACCAGAAAGTTACCGAAAGAAATACGACAAGGAGCCTACCGCATGGCCTAACCTAATCAATAGCGCATTCTTTGACTGGTCTACTCCTTCTATCACCTATATAGCTGAGGTTTATGTAAAGGAGGAATACAAAACACATGTGTACGTGTTTGAAGAAGTTGATGGTACCGAAGTGCGTGTACTGCAAAAAGACTACAACGACAAGGCCGAGCGTCTCATTATGTCCGGAGCCAAGGAGATTCGGCGCAAGCCTATTACCACCAATCGGGTTCATAAGTACATTATGGATGGAGGTGGTATCCTTGAAGATTGCGGTTATATCGCGGGAAAGGGAATACCCGTTGTACCAGTTTACGGAACCTATCTCTTTATCGACAACATTGAACGTATATCTGGACATGTTCGGGTAGTAAAGGACGTACAGCGTCTTAAGAATATGCAGATATCTAAGCTAGCGGAAATTGCTGCACTTTCACCAGTAGAAAAACCAATCTTCACATCCGAACAGATAGCCGGTCACCAACACCAATGGTCAAGAGAGCATATCGATAACTATCCGTATATGCTAATAAACCCTATTATCGATCAGAACGGCAACTCCCAGGTAGTTGGGCCTGCTGCCTTCACCAAACCTCCACAAGTGCCACCAGCTATGGCCGCACTACTTGGTGTGACCGAGCAGGACATCAAGGATCTACTAGGAAATTCGAACACTGGAGAAGATCTACAAACGCAACAATCAGGGAGGGCGATTGAACTAATCCACTCTCGATTGGATATGCAATCGTTTAACTATATCGCCAACATGGCTCGTGCTATTCGCCGATCTGCCGAGATATGGTTAGGTATGGCTAAAGAAGTCTATATTGAGAAGGATAGAAGTTTAAGGGGATTATCCAGCGAGGGAGAATACACAAGCGTAAACCTAAAACAACCCGCTCTAGATAAGAATATGGGTTTGGTGTATGAGAATAATTTAGAAGAAGCTGACTTTGATGTTGTTGCTTCTGTTGGTCCATCTAGTACGTCTAAGAGGCAGGCGATTGTGCGTTCGCTTACGGGAATGCTTCAATTCGTACAGGATCCCGAAACCGTGCAGGTACTATCTGCTATGGTCCTAGCTAATATGGAAGGGGAGGGGATTGAAGACGTCCGTAAGTATTTTAGGAACAAACTAATCAAGATAGGTGTTGTCGAAGGAAGTAAGGAAGAGATGGACGAGTTATCTAAAGAACCACAGAAGCCCATGGATCCACAATCGCAGTTCATGCTTGCATCATCTCAACAGGCTGCCGCAATGGCACAAAAGGCACAAGCCGATACCCAACTATCTCTAGCAAAGGCGGCAGAGATTAAAGCTAAGATATCTTTAACGGGAGTACCAGAAATTGGAAGATGAAAAGGTAGTTGATATCGTTGATTCAGTGGATCAGGTTAGTGAAGCTCCAGTAATCCCCGATGTAGTACCAGAAGTTGACAAAAGGTTGGAGGACTTAGTTAGACAGAATCAAGAGCTTGCCAACCAAGTACAACAGTATCGCAATCTCGCACCGACTCCTGTACAGGTACCTCAAAATAAAGAACCAACGCTAGATGAATGTAATTACGATCCGCAGGTCTTTACTAACAAGATGCGGGAGTATATTGAACAGGAGTTGCAAACAAAGGAGAGAACCAAACAAGGAGAAGCTCATGTTAGGACGGTATCAGAAAAGTATCAGAATGGCAGAAAAGTATTAAATAAGAGTGATTATCTGGTTGCTGAAACACTGGTTAGCGCCGAGTTAAGTCTAACCCAGCAAGGGATTCTTCTTGAAGGATGTGATGATCCAGCTAGCTTAGTGTATGCGTTGGGGAGTAATCGCGATGCTTTAAAAAAACTCTCCTCTATCTCTAATTCAACCGCTTTTTCTTTTGCAGTGGCTAAGATGGAAGATAGTTTAAAAAAGGATATTAAGGGTAGTAGTAAGGTTGCACCAACGCCCGATACTCCAAATAAGGGGAGTGCCGTTGGGAATAGTGATTCAGAATTGGAGCGTCTGCGCTCCATAGCAGCAAAAACTAACGATTACACTAACGTAATCGCCTACAAACGTTCACGGAGAAGTTGATGGCCAATTCTTTTGTAAAACAAGATCGAGTAATGTTTGAGAGCATTCTCGAAGGCTTTAATGATGCACTAGTGGTTAGTAAGAATGTCAGTATCATGAAGACAGACGCAGCCACTATGGAGCGGTCGGGCGACGTCTTCTGGAGGCCCCAACCACATATCGCTCGTACCTACGACGGTTCGGACCAGACTTCTAACTTCAAGAGCTATCACCAGCTAGCCGTTCCTGCTAGCTTTGGGTTTAGGCGTTCTGCTCCGTTCATCATGACCGACATGGAAATGCGAGACATGGCGGCAGCAGATGGTATCCAGAAGAGCATCGCAATCAAGCTAGCTTCTGATATCAATAAGGCGTGTCTGGATGCGGCCTGTGACTATGGAAGTTTGATCGTTGCACGTGCAGCGGCGGCTTCTGGGTATGATGACGTCGCCCACATTGACTCTATGATGAATGAGCAAGGAGTGAATTCGGAGGATCGTAAGTTGTTTCTTACGTCCCGGTCTTACAACGCAATGGCTTCTGATCTTCAGAAGTCTACTAGGTCCTTTGGTAGCGATATCTCCGATAAGGCGTTGCGCAAATCCTTGGTTGGGGAGATCGGTAATTTCCAGACTTACAAGCTGGACTATGGGAAGCGCCTGGCGGCCAAAGCGGCTAGTGCGCTTACTATCAATACGCTTGGGACCTATACGAACTACTATGTTCCTAAATCAACATCTACTGCAACTACTGGAGAACGGAACAACGTAGACAATAGGTTCCAGGTAGTCACCTTAAGTGCTACTACTAATTTAGCGGTTGGTGATTGTTTTACGATTGCAGCTTGTTACGCACTACACCACATCACCAAGTCTTCTACTGGGAAGCTAAAGACCTTTAGAGTAGTTGCAATTAATTCTGGCACTCAGTGCGTAATTACTCCTCCTGTCATCTCAAACCAAGGGGGTAGTGATATTGAAGCCGAATACCAGAATGTTTCGATCACAACTACTGCTAATAACTCGGCGATTACGTTCCTTAATTTAGTGGCCGCCGACATTAATCCGTTTTGGCACAAAGACGCTATCGAACTGTTGCCGGGAAGACTTGGAATTCAGGATGGCAATGGTGTGGCTGTTATGAGAGGGTCTACGGATAACGGATGCGAGATAGTTATGCAAAAATTTCAAGACATTAATACCTCGAATCTATTGTACCGAGTCGATACTTTGTTTGGAGTAGTGAACAAACAGCCCGAGATGTCGGGGATCTTGTTGTTCAGTCAAGGGACGGAGGGACCGTAATGGCTGCACGTTTTTATACTGCAAATAGGAATGGTGGAGTTCAGTTTGATGCCGTATCTGGAGAGTATATCGTTATTGCTGCTCCACTTGATACCGCCCAAATGTATTACAAGACCAAGGTAGGATCAGGTTTTGATCCTGATACTTGGGTACTACAGACGACAGT
>Ga0268280_1001306_pt1 | contig 17169 bp, 11 predicted proteins | sample saktaG_9_FD_190139 | JGI IMG/M metagenome (GOLD analysis project Ga0268280, IMG submission 190139) | Saline water microbial communities from Sakinaw Lake, British Columbia, Canada - sak_2011_5_24_40m | ecosystem: Environmental > Aquatic > Non-marine Saline and Alkaline > Saline ... | reverse complement strand
GTGTCGGAGATCAGTGAAGAACTGCCTCCGCTTGCACCCCGGGTTGGGATGGTAGCGAATATGCAGGCGAATGTGGTCTTAGAGATTTTATTAGGTAGCGAAATAGCGAAATAGCGAAATAGTGAAATAGTGAAATGGTGAAATGAGGATTACATTGAATAATAGGACCGAGGAGTTGGAAGGAACCGCGCTCACTGTTTCCGGGCTTCTGGAAGCGAAGAAATATACGTTTAAAATGCTGATCATTAAGGTGAATGGAAAATTCATACCTAAACCGGATTATAATTCTGCTGTCATCACAGAAGGAGATGACGTGCAGGTGCTTCATCTGATCTCGGGAGGATAAAAGGTATGAGAGTATGAGGGTATTTAAGTTGGAGAATAAAATTAGCTCGTGGCTCATGCCTCATGGCTCTTGCCTAATCCCTAATCCCTAATCCCTAATCCCTAATCGCTGAACTATGATTATCATTTTTATCCTTTATCTCGTCGCCACCATGGGTATCGCCTGGTGGTATTCCCGTGGAGCGAAGACCAATGAAGAGTTTGTTATCGGTGGTAAGAAATTTGGTGGCACTGCCCTTGCGTTATCAGAACGGGCTACAGGTGAATCAGCCTGGTTATTGCTCGGACTAACCGGCCATGCCTATACTGAAGGAATCGGCGCCATATGGGTAGCCCTTGGATGTGTGATCGGGATCCTTTTCATCTGGCAGGTGATGGCAAAACGGCTTCGCCGGGAGACAGAAAAGACAGGAGCCATGACGGTTTCGAGCCTGATTGCACGGAAATTTCCCGGAGCTGAACGAAACATCAGTATCATATCCGCATTGATCATTATCTTCTTCTTCCTCTTTTACATTGCCGCTCAGTTCAGTGGTGCCGGAAAAGTACTGCAAAAGACATTCGGGATGGATCCGATCTGGGGCGTGATCATCGGTTCTGTAGTAGTGATTACCTACTGTATGATGGGTGGCTTTATAGCTGTTGTTGTTACAGATGTATTTCAGGCTGTTCTGATGATCTTCACCCTTGTCGTATTCCCGATCATTGCCCTCTTTATCGCGGAATCCTATGATATTCTTATTATTCAAAGCATTGAAGATGCCGGTCCGGTCTATCTCTCCCTCACCGAGGGGAAAACAGGTTTAGCTGCCGCGCTATTCATCCTGAGCGGACTGAGCTGGGCTTTTGGTTATACCGGGCAGCCACAGTTGCTTACCCGGATGATGGCTATCAGGAATGAAAAGGATGTAAGAACAGCTAAATGGGTTGCCACAACCTGGACAATACTGGCCTATGTGGGAGCAATCCTGATTGGTCTTTTCGGAATTGCCTTTGTTCAGCACGGGTATCTCGGCCATGAAGAAGCAAAACTTGCTGCCGATTCGGAGAAGATCCTCCCGGTGATGGTGCTAAGTCTGGTCAATCCCATTCTGGCGGGTTTCCTGCTCTCTGGGGTAATCTCTGCCATGATGTCGACTGCCGCCACTGAGCTCACTGTCTCCTCTTCTTCGATGGGCGAGGATATCGTTGGGAAACTCAGGCGGGTTCTGATGGATAACAAGCAAAAGCTGTTGCTGAATAAATTGTTGACGTTGGGTATTGGTACTGCCGCTTTTGTGTTGGCCATCACCCTCACGGATACCGTGTATAGTCTGGTCTCCTATGCATGGTCGGGAATTGGATCAAGTTTCGGCCCGGCGATGTTGTTGATTCTCTTTTGGAAACGAGTCTCCCGGGCAGGTGTTTATGCCTCCCTGATTTGTGGAACCACAGGAACCATCATCTGGAAAAATTTCTTTGAAGCCGATACAGGTATCTCAGAACGTCTTGCCAGTTTTGTGCTTGCTTTTATCATGGCGGTGTTGTTTTCATTACTGATACCGGAGAAGCGTACTCCGTTACTCCGTCCAGCCAGTGAATCAGGTTGAGAGTAAATTGTGCATTCTGAGGTGCATATTCTGAATTGAAGCCTACGTTCACACTGTCGTTTACAATCTGGGCCGTAAACATCGCCGCTTCGCCAAAAACGGCTATTTTCCCCCGGCCACAGCTCCGGATGGCACCCTGATGGTATCTTGCCAGATTTTCCCAGGGAGTATTGATATGGAACCGAAAGGCTGTATCCGGTTGAAGTGTAATTCCGCTCATGAAACTCAACAAAGGAGTGGACATATCAGGGGCGTAAAAAGCTGAACCAAGGAATGTTGTGACACTGTCAATCTTTTCGTAATCTTTAATACCTGTCACTATAGGCGATTGTTGCAAGGTTTGGTCTTCAAGCGTAAAAACAGGAGGAGGCCAGGAGTTTTCTTCTGGGAATGCGAACCCATTGATAAATTCAAAACCGAATGCTTTTCCCAGTGAAAATGCAGCTCCGGCAAATGGCATATGGTCGGCAATTAAAAACAGGCTGCCCCCGTTCTTTACCCAAAGTTTGATAACAAGGATCTCTTCTTTTGAAAAAGCAGAAGGGTTTGGGAGAATCCAGTTTTCCAGGTTTGAAGAATCGAGTGCATTGGCAATCACCAATATTTTACAATTTTTCAAAACCTCAACGTTGGTAGCGGGTATACTAAGTGGTTGTACCTGGTAACCGTCTTGCCCGAGTAATTTACTCAAAGCAAAAAATCCGCCATCCTTCGTATGCATGTTGTGATGAGCCTGGTCAATAAATATCACAGGGCCGTTTCCCGGCTGATATGCAGCCTGTCGGATCGGAAACATGAAAGATGTATCGGGAATCTGCTGAGCCATAGAACAGAAAGAGAGAAGCAGACTGAGAGTGATAGATAAAATTGATTTCATGCGTTAAATGTAGCATCTTATCTCAGGTTATTAAAATTTTTTCCATGACCGGCATAAAAATCTAGACAAACCGGGTAATTTGATGTAGAACTCAGATAAGGGACTGATTATCGGGGGAGAGGTGATAGTTAAATAGCAAAATGGCGAAATCAGAGCGCTTCCGCAACAACAAATGTGCTCCCGCCAATAAATATCAAATCCTCTGGATGAGCGTCTTTCCGGGCGGCTGAGAGCGCTTTTCTGACCGATCCGAATGAAGTTCCCTGCAATCCTGCTGATTCTGCCTGAATCTTCAATTCATCTGCATCGAGTCCACGTGGAATGTTGGCTTTACAGAAATAGTAGGTTGCATTCTTCGGCAGAAGTGCCAGGATGCTCCCGGTCTCTTTATCGTTGACCTGTCCGAACACCATGTGGAGATGTTTGTGAGGCGTTTGGCCCAGCTGAGCAACAACCTCCCGGATACCGGCTTCGTTGTGGGCTGTGTCGCAGATTGTAAGAGGTGTTTGATTCAGTATCTGCCATCGCCCCTGCAACCCTGTATTCTCTGTGACATGTAAAATTCCCTCGCGAATACATTGCTCTGAAATTTGTAATCCTGAATCGTTGAGCAGGTTGATCACGGTGAGCGTTGTCAGGATATTCTTTTGCTGATAAAAGCCTTGAAGAGAATCCTGGACGTCAGTTATCTGATGACTGATGCCTGATGCCTGATGCTTTATCGCGGACCCCGGACATTGATCTGCAAACACAATCGGTGAGCCCGCCAGCTTTGCCCGCTCTCTGAAAAGGAGTTCCAATTTGGGTTGGGTCTCTCCGATAACTACTGGGATACCCGGTTTTATGATTCCGGCTTTTTCGATGGCGACCTTCTCCAGCGTGTCTCCGAGGAATTGCATGTGATCGAAGCTGATATTGGTGATTACCGATACCAGCGGGGTGATGATGTTGGTGGAGTCGAGCCGGCCTCCCATACCAACTTCCAGGATAGCTATGTCAACCTTCTCTATCCGGAAATGGTCAAAGGCCAGGCCAACTGTCATCTCGAAGAAACTAGGCTGAATCCGCTCAAATTCCTCTTTATATTTTTTTACGAATGCTGTCACGTTTCGTTTTGGAATCATCTGGCCATTGACCCGGATACGTTCACGGAAATCCTTTAAGTGAGGAGATGTATAGAGTCCGGTTTTGAGGCCATGCTCCTGTAGGATTGAGGCGAGCATATGAGAGACGCTCCCCTTGCCATTGGTACCGGCTACATGAATTGAATCGAAATAGTTTTGTGGATTCCCCAGCAGATTGCAAAGGGTGATGGTATTATTGAGGTTGGCTTTGTAAGCGGCGCCACCGATCCGCTGGTACATAGGGAGCTGGCTATAGAGCCACGACAACGTTTCCCGGTAGTTCATTTGACTATAGATAGATCGCTCCCCCGATGTTATCTCTTGATGCTCCTGTTACTGAAGAGAGGCAGTTTACCTCATCCCGCCAGCGAAGAAGCCCCAGGAATGCGAAGATCAGTGCCTCTTTGAACTGGATGGTTTGGAGATCAGGAAGGAAGACCTGGGGAATTGTGTGATAACGGATCCGTTCAATGAGAAACTGATTCAATGCTCCTCCGCCTGTAATGAGTAATTTATCTACTCGATTTATTCCGGTACTTTTTCCCACTTGAATGGCGATGTGCTCAACAAATGTATAAAGAAGATCAGGGATACGAGATACGGGATCCGCAATATCTGATGCCTGATGCCGGATACCGGATGCCGGGTGCCGGATGCCGGATACCGGATGCCGGATACCGGAAGCCGGATGCCGGATGATCGGATCCAGTAGCGGGTTAATATATGACTCCACCCATTCTTTTCCAAGCGATTTGGGTGGTGGTTGGCGATAAAACGGGAGATTGTTCAAAGATTCCAGCAGTTCGGGGATGAGGGTGCCACTTCTTGCCAAATCACCGTTGTTATCGAATTGTTTTCCCGCCTGGCTGGCCAGGGTGTTCAGCACTATGTTAGCCGGACAGATGTCGTAGGCAATCCGCCGGTCATCCTTTTCATAGGAGATGTTGGTAAACCCGCCCAGGTTAAGGCAGTAATTGTATTCAGCAAAGAGTAATCGATCTCCGATAGGAACCAGAGGCGCTCCCTGTCCGCCAAGGGCGACATCAGTTGATCTGAAATCGCATACAACAGGCATCCCTGTTTCGGCGGCAATGGCAGCTCCCTTACCAATCTGGGTCGTCCAGCGTTCACCGGGGCTGTGGAAGATGGTTTGTCCGTGACTTGCAATAAATTCAGGTTTGATCAGGTGTCTGTCAATAAACTCTCTGGTCATTTGCCCCATCAGGTGTCCCAATTCGGAGTCGGCCAATGCAAGATCACCGGCCGATCGCTTGTCGATGTGCAGAAGCCGATTCTTCCACTCGCTGGAATAAGGGATGGTTTCGGCCTGGAGAATCTGGTAATTCCACCTCTCTTCAATACGTTCGAACTGGCAGTATGCGATGTCGAGACCATCGAGGGAGGTGCCTGACATAAGGCCGAGGATATGGAAAACGTCAGGTGTCATAGTTTGTTAATGCCATGAATGAGCAAGAATTACGAATGACACGAAGTATATTTGTATCAGACATCTGGTATCCGGCATCCGGCATCTGAATAGGGATCTCTGGTTGTCTCATAAATTTGGTATAATCTCTTCAAGGTGAATTCCTCGGGAGCCTTTGAGCAGGATGTTGGCATTTTCAACGGGATGGTTACCAAACCATTCGTTTGCTTCCCGGCTGTTTTGAAATGACTTCCACTCCTGATTGGTGTTTAGTTTTTCGAAGATAGGGCCAACGAGAAATACCCTGTTGAAGTTAAGCTTTTCAAGCATTTTAAGAATCCCGAGATGTTCCTTTTCCGTCTCTCTGCCCAACTCGAGCATGTCGCCGAGGATGACGATTTTATCCAATTGAAAAATGCGATCGAAATCCTCCAGCGCCACGGCCATACTGCTCGGGTTCGCATTGTAAGCATCAAGGACGAGACGGTTTCGTGATGTATTATGAAGCTGCGAACGATTATTGGCAGGAGCATAGGCTTCGATCGTCCTGGCTATATCGCTGGAAGGAACACCAAAATGGAATCCAATGGAAGCAGCAGCCAGTAGGTTAAGGGCATTGTAGGAACCGAAAAGGGCTGACCTGATACGTTGTTTATGATCATCGGGAAAGGTAATATCCACGGCTAATTTTTCAGAATCCGGGAAGTTTTTTTCCGAAACGATTTTTCCGGAAGTACCGGCATCAGGGATTAACCCGTAGGTAAATGCAGGCATCCCAGAAGCGTAATTTGCCAAGAGAGAGTCTTCTGCGTTGAGAAATACTTCTCCTGCATGGTTCTTCAGGAAGATGTATAGTTCAGTTTTTGTCCGCACAACGCCATCGAATCCGCCAAATCCATCCAGGTGAGCCCGGCCGATATTGGTGATCAGGCCATGGGTTGGTCTTGCCAGCTCGCAGAGGAAAGCGATTTCGCCGGGATGGTTAGCTCCCATCTCAATCACAGCTATCTCGGTGTCAGGCCGGATAGATAGCAATGTGAGTGGGACCCCTATATGGTTGTTAAGGTTCCCGGAGGTGGAGCGTGTCCGGTATCGGGAGGAAAGAACGGCATGGATCAACTCCTTAGTGGTGGTTTTGCCATTGCTTCCTGTGATGCCGATAAATGGAATATTTAGTTGTTGCCTGTGATGCATGGCTAGTTGCTGCAAGCACTTCAATACATCATCAACCAGAAGATACCGGTGATCTCTGGAAATTTCAGGATCATCAACCACGGCAATGGCGGCTCCCTGTTCCAGGGCTTGCGCGGCAAACCGGTTCCCGTCAAAATTCATCCCTCTCAGTGCGAAGAAGATAGACCTGAGAGGAATCTTACGGCTGTCGGTAGTGATGACCGAAAACTGTTGGTAGAGGGTATAGAGTCTCTCAATTATATTAGCGCTAACCATCAGGTAAAAATAGTAAAAAAGGCCATCGGTTTTCCGACAGCCTTTTAAACGATATTTTCTCTTCGTTGTTTACTGGGGAAACTCACCGCCAACCCGTGTCATAGCACATCGGAAGCCGATGGCGTCGGATGCCTCTGCTTCGTCGAGGAACCGGCGTGTACTCGGACTCAGGTAGAAGGCAGGATCTTTCCAGCTGGCTCCTTTGTAAACCCGAGCCCTGTCGGTAATCAGTGAGGTTTTTCCATACTCGTACATGAGATCAGTGGAGAGGCTGTCGGGTGTTTTGGTCCAGTCCTCTTCATTGATTAGCGACTCATAATCACCATCCAGGTAATTAATCACATCGGCACTCCGGTAATTTTTCCGGTTCATGGCTTCTGCCGGCGTGACCGGACGATATTTCATCCGCCCGAGGCTGTCTTTTTCGGCCAGGAATCCTTCTTCATCTGTGACAGGCGTCATAAAGACGTTTCCACGGAAAGGACGGAGCCCGGAAACATAGTAAGAGTTTAGTGGCCTGTAGACGTCGAGTACCCATTCGCTTACGTTACCCGCCATGTTGTAAAGACCGTAGTCGTTTGGGAAATATGATCCTGCAGGAGCAGGGATATCTGCGCCATCGTTGAGGTTTCCGGCTACACCCATGTAGTCGCCAGTTCCCCGTTTGAAGTTATCAAAGAAACTTCCATAGTGCCTTGATTCGCTGGTACGTACATAGTTGCCATTCCAGGGATAGTTTTTCTTCTCAACCACACGCTCATAGAGCGTATTTCCGATTAGGCCAAGGGCTGCATACTCCCACTCGGCTTCAGTGGGGAGGCGATATTTTGGAAGCATGATACCATCTTCCATTTTCACCTTACGGGTTCCTGTGCCTGTGGGATTCAGATCGGGCATCGGTTTGTCAACAAGACCTTCGTATTGCCCGGCCAGATAGGCTTCCGTGTTGAAGTTAATGTCGTTCTTTTGCGCGGGATCCATTGCCAGGATGCCTTTTTTGATCAGAAGCATTTCATTCACTCTATTTGTTCTCCAGGCAGTATAATCGTTGGCCTGAAGCCAGGTGACTCCAACAACCGGATAGTTACGATAGGCAGGATGCCGGAAATAGTACTCAACCAATGGTTCGTTGTATGCAAGCTTGTCTCGCCATACCAGCGTGTCGGGCAGCGCTTTCCTGTATACACCGGGATAGTCAGTGGCATAAACACGGTTGAGCCAGTAGAGGTATTCGAGGTAGTCGAGGTTCCGTACTTCAGTTTCATCCATATAGAAACTGGCGACTGTGACACGACGTGGCTGATTGTTCCATTCATACATCACATCATCCTGGGTTTGTCCCATGGTGTATGTACCCCCTTCAATGAAAACCAGTCCGGGACCAGTCTCCTGCTCCTGGTAGGGGCGTACTTCAAATCCACCATTCTTAGGGTCATTGTAAGACCAGCCGGTTGTGCTGGAGCTCTCTTTCTTACAAGAGGCCGTAAGCAAGACAACCACAGTAAGGGTACTGAGTTGAAGAATTTGTTGATATTTCATCTGGTTCTATTTTATTTGGTGGATGATGAAAATGCATGGCAAAATTAGTAAATTCTCCCAAAATTCGATATATATAACTAAAATCTAGGACATTTTATTGCACGGATATGCCTTCTTTTTTCAATGCATGGGAATTGCCAGGAGGCGGAGATCTCATGGGCCCCGCCCGAAGCGCCTTTCAGGTTGCTGATCGTGATGTCGTAACTGTACCCAACCCTGAGGTTCTTGTAATGCACTCCGAGGAACGGAATAACAGCATCAGCATTCTCAAAGTTATGGCGGAACCATAGTCCGCCTACAAATGGATCGAGGGTGAGGTAAAACCCCACGTTCAGCTGGTGGTATTTAAACTGTTGCTGATAGAGGATGTTGGGAGAGATAGAGAACTCTTTATCTTCATCAGAACTCCCTCCTTTTTTCAGGTTGATCACAGAACCCGCGTGAAGAGTTATCTTCATGAAAAGCTGAGAAGAGACATCTGCATAAAATCCAATTCCGGGCTGGGTGATATGTGAAACAGATACGCCACCGTAAACCAGGTTTTCGTAACCGATAAAAACACCTGCCGAGAAATCGGGAACTCCAACCCTGGCCTGGTCGGGAGGCTTCTCACTGGTGGGCTGTATCAAGCCGGTTTGTTGATCGATCATGTCCTCGAAAAGCAAATTCTCCCATACAAGCCTTCGCTGGTAGTAGGAAGCCTGAAGAGCGGCACTTGCATAGATCCGGCTTGTGATGTTGAACTTATAGGCGTATATCAGGCTGATCATCGTAGTGTTGAGATTACCACCTCCAGCTCTGTCGGCCGTAACAATCAAACCAACGCCTCCATGAAGAAAATCCACATACTGATCATAGGAGGCGTTGTAAGTGATAAACGCCTTTTCAATGGATGGCCACTGATTCCGATAGTTGGCAATGAGACGGGGGCAGATGGGGGCGCCTGCCAGTGCAGGGTTCAGGTAGAGCGGATTGGCGTAGAACTGTGAGAATTGCGGATCCTGAGCAACAAGACGAATCACCGGAAACAGGAAAATTAGTAGCAAAAGCGAAACAACTTTTTTAAACATTCATTGTTTAAATAATGGATGACCTACTGTTTTCGGACCACAATAATACAAAAATAAAATCGTTCTTGATTCATCTCTTTTTGATCTTAATTGTGTATGTTCAGATATAAGACCCTAAACCTTATCAGTATACAGGTCCTGTGCTTGGTTGTGCTGGCATTTGCACAATCTCCCGGGACCGGTTCAATTCCTCCGCTCACAATTCAAACGAACATTCAGTGGAATCAAGTAGAAACCGTTGAAGTGGCTCCCGGAGTATGGTTGCCTCTGTTGACTTTCTATGGATCTGTTATGTCAGATGAAACCGGGCGATTACCCGTTTTCTTTCACAAGAGCCCACTTCCCGGCGCAGATGGTGTTGTTGAACGTGTTGAACTTACCTCTGTGGTATATCAGCAACTCACGCCACCTGAGATCCTTGCCATCGGGGATGGGATTTCTATACCAGAAACGATTGAACCTACAGTTTCGATCGTAAAGCAACGAAAAGTGCCTTTTACAGAGGTCTCATTCCTGCCATTCCGTCGAAACCCGGAGAATGGAATGATAGAAAAGGTCGTCTCGTTTGGGTTGACCTGCTATTTTGGAGAAGCCGGACCGGAGGCCACATCTTTTACACCGGCTTCCTATACCGAACACTCAGTTCTTGCTACCGGCACCTGGTATAAATTTTCAGCTTCTGGGAATGGGGTTTATATGCTCTCATATGATGATCTGATCAATGCTGATATCAACCTCTCCGGGGTTGACGCCCACACAATTAAAATTTACGGCAACGGAGGCGGGATGCTTCCTGAAGCTAATGATGCACCACGGGTTGACGATCTCCGGGAGCTCTCCATCCAGGTTGTTGGCGAAGAGGATGGCCAATTCAACCAAGGGGATTATATCCTGTTTTACGGTGAGTCTCAGAATGCCTGGTTTTATAACAGCACAGACGGACTGTTCAGGCACCGGAAGAATATCTATGCCGACAATACATATTATTTTCTGACCTTCGGCGGCGTTGACGGCCATCGGTTGATTACTGAGGCGGGGACTACAGCTCCACCCACAAATACGATCACCCGGTTCAACGACTATGCCTTTTATGAAAAAGATGATATCAACCTGATCAAATCGGGACGGGAGTGGTTTGATGGGGAGTATTTTGATTTCACACTCAAACGAAATTACTCCTTCGCATTCCCCGACCTCGATCAGAGCGCTCCGGCATGTGTTACAGCAAGTGTGGCTGCCCGATCGACAAGTGGAAACAGTTGGTTCAATGTTGTGGTCAACGGACAACCTCTATTCAATGTCTCCATCTCCCAGGTGTCGGGAGATTTCCTGGCCGTCTATGCCCGTGAAAAGACAGAGACAGGATGTGTTACACTCGACCGGCCATCACTTGATATTCAGCTGACATACAACAAACCCGGGGCGGCGGCAATCGGGTATTTAAATTACCTGGAAGTTAATGTAATGAGACAGTTGAAGATAAGCGGCAGCCAGCTTTTGTTTCGCTCCATCGAATCGACAGGTAAAGATCGCATCTCCGAATTCAAGCTTACGACCCAGGGACAACAGGTACAAATATGGGATGTAACCCGCCCCGACAGTATTTTACATATCCAGGCCCATATTATCGGGTCCACGTATTCATTCCGGCTCCCGACCGATACCCTTCGCGAATTTGTGGCGTTTGACGGAACTGGCTTTCAGAGGTTAGATTTTGTTAGCCGGGTTGAGAACCAGGACCTCCATGGGGCCGGTATCTATGATTATGTGATGGTAACCTATCCAACATTCCTTCCTGAAGCAGAGCGTCTGGCACAATTTCATCAGGAGAAAAACGGGTTATCTGTCCTGATCACTACTCCGCAGAAGATATTCAATGAGTTCTCATCCGGAGCTCAGGATCTTTCAGCGATCCGTGATTTCATGCGCATGATGTACCTGAGAGCCCCTGCAGGAAACGAACCCAAATACTTACTTTTACTCGGCGATGCATCCTATGACTACAAAAGCAGGGAAGAGAACAACACAAATTTTGTGCTTGCCTATCAATCCCCGGAATCACTCGATCCGGTTGATTCATATGTGACCGATGACTTTTTCGCGTTGCTTGACGACGAAGAGGGGCAAGGTACCGGAGGGGGGCTCGACCTGGGCGTTGGCCGTTTGCCGGTCATGTCGGCCCAGGAGGCTAAAGAAGCTGTTGACAAAATCCTTCATTACTGTTCGGAGAGCGACTCGGTGAAGAACGACTGGCGCAACGTGATCTCATTTGTGGCCGATGATGGCGACGGGAACCTCCATTTGAATCAGGTAGAGGGCCTGACCAACATAATAGCAACAAATTACGCCGTGTACAATATTGATAAGATATACCTGGACGCCTACCAACAACTATCCACACCTGGCGGACAACGTTGTCCGGAGGTGAATGATGCCATCAACAGACGGGTTGAAAAAGGCGCTATGATTGTTAACTACACAGGTCATGGCGGAGAATTGGGCTGGGCCCATGAACGGGTACTCGAAGTCGCTGATATCAAGGCATGGACTAACTTTGACAATATGCCGGTATTTGTCACTGCTACATGCGAATTCAGCCGCTATGACGATCCGGAACGTGTCTCAGCCGGGGAGTGGGTCTTTTTAAATCCGAAAGGCGGTGGGATTGCTCTTTTTACTACAACACGCCCTACGTTTGCCGGAAGCAACTTTGCCCTTGCCTCCAACTTCTATAACGTGGCGTTTGAAAAGGTTAACGGAGAGTATCTGCGAATGGGAGACCTGATCCTGCTTTCCAAAAACAGCACATCTTCATCTGCCAATACACGGAAATTTGTCCTACTTGGAGATCCCGCGCTTAAGATGGCCTATCCCAAACTCAATGTGGTTACAACCTCCATCACCAGCGACACCTTAAAGGCTCTTTCAGAGGTGACCATCTCCGGTGAGGTGCAATACGGAAATGGTGCATTGGCATCAGATTTTAATGGGGTGGTCTTCCCAACGGTGTTTGATAAGCCCTCTGAGATTATGACGCTGGGCAATGATGGGGATTCCCCGATCGAGTTCATCGTTCAGAAGAACCAGATCTACAAAGGCAAGGTTAAGGTTTCGGAGGGCCAATTCAGCTTCAGCTTCATCGTACCCAAAGATATTGCCTACAAATTCGGAACTGGTAAAATAAGCTATTATGCCAAGAGTGCAGAGACAGATGCCAACGGTTTCGACACGCTGATTGTTGTGGGTGGGTTCGACTCTCAGGCTGTCATCGACAATCAAGGACCCGATATCACCCTATACATGAATGAAATAGGATTCGTTTCCGGAGGCATCACCAACCAGAGTCCTGTATTACTCGCATATGTAACCGATGAATCTGGCATAAATACAGTCGGTAATGGCATTGGTCACGATATCACAGCCATTCTTGACGAGGATTCACAAAACCCTCAGATCCTGAATGACTATTACGTGGCCGACCTCGACACCTATCAGAACGGCTGGATCAGCTACCCATATTACAACCTTTCCGAGGGAAGGCATACCATAAGGCTCAAAGTGTGGGATGTGTTCAATAACTCCTCTGAAGCTGTCATAAGCTTTGTGGTATTCAACACCGGAAAGTTTGTGATGGACCATCTTTACAACTACCCTAATCCATTCCAGGATAAAACCACGATCTCTTTTGAGACGAATCAGACCGACATGAATGTAGCGGTCGAGATTCAGATCTATACTCTGTATGGGAAATTGGTGAAGACCATACGAAAAACAGAGTTTATCAATGGATTCCGAATCGAGCCGGTAATATGGGATGGGACAGCCGACGGAGGATGGAAGGTTAGCACCGGGACTTACGTCTATCGTGCCATTGTGCAGCTTCCTGATGGATCTGTAAATACAGCCACATCGAAACTTGTTGTCATCCGGTAATGTACATTCTATGAATAAAATTTACGGTATACTCTTGCTTCTGATACCCCTGCTTGGATGGGGAACAACCGTCACTACCAGCGAGTCGGTGCTGGCTACTGGAACGTGGTATAAGATTGCCGTACAAAAGACGGGTATCCACCGTGTGACCTATGATGACCTGGTGGCGCTAGGCATAGACCCTGCCTCAGTTATCCCTTCAGAGATCAGGGTTTACGGCAATGGGGGAGGGATGCTTCCGGAGGCAAATAACCAACCCCGGATTGATGATCTCCTGGAGAACTCCATTTTGGTCTATGATGGCAGTGACGGATCCTTTGATCAGGGAGATTATTTCATCTTCTATGGAGAGGCGCCTGATGTGTGGCTCTTCGATGAAGCAAGTAAGGTATTTACCCATCAGAAGAATCTCTATTCCAATGACACATATTATTTCATTACAACAGACCTTGGCCCCGGGAAGCGCGTTCAGCCAGTTGCCTCATTAGATACCACTCCCGGATATACATGCATCCGTTTTATTGATCATGCATTTCATGATGTGGATGAGCGAAATCTGATACGCTCAGGAAAGATCTGGCTTGGTGAGGAGTTCAATGAATCAAAACCGGTATGGGAGTTTAACTTCAATTTTCCGAATGTGGTCACCACCACGGCTGCGCAGATCAAAACCTACGTAGTTGCCAGGGCTCCCGAAGTGAGCACAATGAATATCATGAGAGATGGCGATCTGATTGATCAGTTCACGATGGATTTTACTAATCCTGGATCCGTTAGTATCTATGCACGCACCAAATTACGCGAGACTTCAACAACACTGGGTCAGGAGCTTACGACTATCCGGTTGGAATACGAGCTGCCGACTCCTGGTTCTGTCGCCTGGCTGAATTATATCGAAGTGATCGCACAACGGAATTTGAAATGGGTTGGACCTCAGTTCTCGTTCAGGGATCCCAACTCCGTTCAGGAGGGGAGAAATTCCCTTTTCAGAATTTCGGGCACACCCGGGAATATGATGGTGTGGGATGTGACAGATCCGGGAGCGATTGGTGATGTGCAGGGAATATGGAATGCAACAACACAATTTTATGACTTCATTCTGCCAACTCCTGTCCTGAAGGAGTTTATCGCTTTTGATGGTTCAGAATATTATCCAGTGATCCCGGTCGGACCCGTTGCCAATCAGAACCTTCACGGACTCAATCCTGCATCCCTAATCATTGTCACGCACCCACTCTTCAGGGAGCAAGCGGAGGAGCTGGCTGCTTTCCACCGGAACACAACCGGGATATCTGTGAACATTGTTGAGACTGACCAGATCTACCAGGAATTTGCATCCGGGCAGCATGATATTACAGCCATCAGGGACTTTGTAAGGATGTTATACATGCGTGCTACGGATCGTGACACGCCACGGTATATTCTGCTGTTTGGAGACGGATCCTATGATTACAAGGACCGTATTCCCAACAATACCAATTTTGTCCCTACCTTCCAGTCAGAAGAGTCGTTCAAGTTTATAGCCACCTATGTGACCGATGATTATTTTGGCATCATGGGGGAGGAGGCAGGACAAGGTTCTTCGGGCAACCTGGATCTTGGAATGGGGCGGTTCCCTGTATCAGATGTGGATCAGGCACAAGCTATCGTGAATAAGATCACACACTATGCGGAGAAATCAGATACAATCCAGTCGGCCTGGAGAAATGTCATGACATTCATCGCCGATGACGAAGATGGCAACTTGCATCTGCATCAGGCAGAAGAGCTTTGCGATATCGTAGCCTCAAAATATCCGGTTTATAACGTGAATAAAATCTACCTGGATGCATACCAGCTTATTGTAACACCTTCGGGTCCCAGGTATCCCTCTGTGAACAGGGCGATTACCAGTGCCGTAAATAATGGCAGCCTCATCGTCAACTATACGGGTCATGGAGGCGAAGATGCATGGAGCGAGGAGAAAGTTCTCACCATTCCCGATATTGAGAACTGGACGAATGCAGATAAGTTATCCGTTTTTGTCACCGCCACGTGTGAGTTTAGCCGATTCGATAATCCCGAGCGGTTCAGCGCAGGGGAGATGATAATCGTGAAGCCGCAGGCAGGAGCTATCGCCATCTATTCCACAACACGGTTGGCTCTGGCCACATCAAATTTCAAGCTTGATACATCATTTTTCCGGCATCTTATGGACCGGGATGAAGATGGAAATTACCTGAAGATGGGTGATCTGCTGATGATATCGAAGAATAACAACAACAATAACAACAACATCCGGAATTTTGTCCTGCTGGGCGACCCGGCTCAGCAAATCGCTTTTCCTGAATATAAAGTGGTTACAACAGCGATCAATGGAGAACCGGCGAATGCTTCACCTGATACGTTACTTGGTTTATCAGTGGTAACTGTTTCGGGAGAGATACTGGATCAGGCAGGGAATAAGGCAACCGGGTTTACCGGAACACTGAATGCGAAAGTGTACGACAAACCTGTAACATACCGCACACTGGCTAACCAGCCGAAGAGCTACAAAGAGTATTTCCAGATCCAAAATGAGTTGTTGAGCGACGGACCTGCTAACATTGAGAATGGCGAGTTCTCCCTCACTTTCATTGTTCCCCTGGGGATCTCACCCTATTTCGGTTTTGGTAAGATTAGCTACTATGCGTTTTCGGAAACTACCGATGGACATGGCTACGACGACAACGTTGTGATTGGGGGCATGGATCCATCTGTAAATCCCGACAATCAGGGACCTGATATCTCTCTCTTCCTGGATTCAAAAAATTTTATCTCAGGCAGCCAGGTTGGCAGAAGTCCGTTGCTGATGGTTGATCTCTTTGACGAAGATGGGATCAATCATGTCGGCCTGGGTCTGGGCCACGAGATCCTGGTAGCGATCGACGACAGCTGGCCTCAGGCGGTCGTACTTAATCCTTACTATACACCTGCCATGAATGATTATAAAAAGGGGACAGTGCTCTATCCTTATGCCGATTTATCTATCGGGCCTCATACCCTGACGATCCGTGCCTGGGATATGTTCAACAATTCATCGGAACGTTCGATCAATTTCTATGTATATGAAAATCAGACGATTCAGGTGACTGAGGTTTATACCTATCCCAATCCATTGATTGAAGGGACAACCTTTACATTCAGGCCCGATGCAGACAGTGGTAGAATGGACGTGACAATTGAAGTATATTCCATCGCAGGTCAGCCAGTAAGGTTGATCAACGTATCAGTACCTGAGAACACCGGCCAGCCAGTTCAGGTATATTGGGATGGCACGAACCAGAGTGGGATGAAACTATCCAGCGGAATTTACCCTTACAGTGTAAAATTTACGGGATCCAATGGCAGTTTCACCCATACATCAGGAAAGGTTATAATCTTGAGATAGAGAATGATGAACCATATTTTTTAACAGAAGCAATATCAAAAAATATAATTCGTTACTTTTGCTAACCATTTTTTCGGACTAAATTATTATTGGAATGCAACATAAGAAGTATAAATTGGCGTTGATTTTAGCGGGATGTTTGATGATCAATTACTCATTTGGTCAGGATGAACAGCAACCAAACGTGATTACGACGGCTGTGCCGTTTCTGATGATAGCACCGGATGCCCGTTCAGGTGGGATGGGGGATATTGGTGTTTCTACCACTCCTGATGCTTATTCATTATACTGGAATCCGGCCAAATATGCCTTTATTGAGAAGGATTTCGGTGCTGGTATTGGATACGTTCCCTGGCTGAGAGGGTTGGTCAACGATATCGGTCTGGCTTCCGTTTCGGGCTACAAGCG
>Ga0268280_1001303_pt1 | contig 17200 bp, 16 predicted proteins | sample saktaG_9_FD_190139 | JGI IMG/M metagenome (GOLD analysis project Ga0268280, IMG submission 190139) | Saline water microbial communities from Sakinaw Lake, British Columbia, Canada - sak_2011_5_24_40m | ecosystem: Environmental > Aquatic > Non-marine Saline and Alkaline > Saline ... | reverse complement strand
AAAAATAGATTTATTAATTAAAAAAAGAATTTTTTATTTATTTGTATTTATAGTCGTTATTTTATTTAGTTTATTCGTAAAACGCTATAATATTTACTTTATTTTAATAACCTTTGGCTTTTTATTTTATTTTTTAATACTTTCTATAATTATTGCAAAGGTACACCCAACAGTCTCTAACTCCAAACCATTTCCAAAGAAAGTTCCTACGGTTGCAGTTGTAACCTATGCCTATAATAATTTTCAAGCAATTCTTTTAACTGTTGAAAGATTAAAAAAACTAAAATATCCAATCCCATTTACCATCTATGTTATAACCGATGGCACCTGTAAGTTTCTAGATAATGTTTCTGGAGTTAAGCAAATAATCCTTTCTAAAAAATATTTTCAGAAATCTGATATTAATCTTAAATCTGTTGTGTTAAATAAAGGATTAAAATATATAAAGGAAGAAAATATATTCCAGGTGGATGGGGATACCATTCCAAATAAGGATGTCCTAATGAAACTCACAGGAACTCTTAGGGATAATGTTGTGATGGCAATTGGTTCTGTGGGAGTAACAAATACAAATTCATTTATTGAAAGAATGCAGGTGGTTGAGTATAACTTTGGTTTTGGTTTCCCTAGAATGATTATGACTGCAATGAATTCATTGGATATTGGAACAGGAGCACTTTGTCTCTATAAAAGAAAGATATTTAATCAGGTTGGAGGATATGATGTGAAAAACATTACAGAGGATAAGGAAATAGTGTATAAATTTATTGAACAGGGTTATAGAGCAGAGTTTGTTATTGATGCAAAGGCAAAAACAGTTGTTCCAAATACCTGGAAAGGATTTTTTACTCAAAGAATCAGGTGGTTTAGAGGGGGTTATGATGTAACCAGTAAGTACATTCATTTTTTATTTAAAAAAAATATTGGTTTTTTCTCATTTTTCTTCATATATACTAATTTATCTTTAATTCTTGGAATGTTATTTGTTTCTAAGGCCATATATAATTTTGTAAGCACTTTAGTTCTAAATTTATATTATTATATCTTAAATTTCGTACACTATGGGTTTTCTTTTTCGGATCTATTTCATCTTCACATTTCTTTTACTCCATTTATGAATTCGTTATTGTTATTAGTTTTAATTTCAGTCACTGTTGCACTTTATTTTATTATTATCTCTTTTGAATATAATAATTTTAAGATGGAAAGGAAATATATAATTCCATTAATTTATATGATTTTTGTACATGGTTTTATATTACTTTTGATAAGTATTATTAGTATTATATATGGTGTTTTTGGAGTGAAATATAAATGGTAAAATACATAAGTTTCAATGTTTTTTTGACTGCCTTTCTAATATTATTAATTATGTTAATAATTATCTTTTTTGGAGTTATGGGCTATGATAATTACAAAAAGAATGGTTATGAGGAAGACATCAAACTATTAAATCAACAAATGGTTCTTGATGATTTATTTATGGTTTATATAGAAGATACAAACAATGTACAGGAAAAATGTAGCATTCTTGAGAAACAATATAGTGCTGAATATAATCTCAATAGACAATTATTTGATAGACTGAAACAAATAAACGAAAACGCACTTGTACCAACAAGTAATTATATAAAATATATGTATGTACTCACTAATGTTAAACTGTGGATGTATCATAAAAAATTAAATATAGATTGTGATAAAAATAAAACCTTGATTTTATATTTTTATTCAGAAACAATAAATCAAGGAAAGTTAGATCAAATTAAGGATGAACACATAAATAGTTTATTTGAAGATACTCTAAATTCATTATCTGATAGGTGCGATAATATAAATGTTTTTGTCCTCCCCTATAATAAAGATATAATAATATTAAATCAAATTATTTCGGATTATAATGTTGTACACTACCCTGCAATCGTTGTGGATAATAATGTATACTATAATGTATCTGATCTACAGGATTTTAATTGTGAAGTAAACTAATGGAGAGATCTTATGGCAACCCAGGCAACACACATACATTTTGTTAAAGAAGAATATTATAGGTATCCTAATTTATTTAAAAAAGTAGATTTACCTCATGCATATTTTGGATCTATCCTAGCTGATGTATATTATGTTAAGTTATTTGGTAGGAAGAAAGCAAATTTTGGTGTTGCATTACACACAAATGATTTTGGATTAGATGTTGCAAAAAAATTATTTCTAGAAGCACATAATAGCAAGGAAAGATCTTTTGCTATTGGTTTTGTTTCTCATTTCATACTTGATAAGCACATTCATGGTCATTTGATGAAGATTGGAATGTTCAATAGGGTTGAACATCTTGTTTTAGAATTCTTTCTGGAAGCAGAAGTTGCTCGCGAAAGAAATAACATGAAGATTAGACGTTATCCAAAAGCATTATTTAAAAGAACTCTGAAGAGAGACTTTCCAAAGGCCTATGAAAAATATAAGGATGAGCTACATGTGTATTTTCCAAAACTCATAATGTATAAATTTGCCAATGATGTTGTGTTTAGATATATGCTAACTAACAAATATCTTCACAGTCGTCCAGAAAAGAATTTTTTTATAGATCTACTACTTAAGATGTGTTACTACTTTCCATTAAAAGCCTATGATTATAGAATTAAAACATTTATTTATCCTAGTCATCATCTTAAAGAAAAATATCTTGGTGATCTAAAAAGAAAGTACTCTCTTGCTCAGAATGAATTCCATGAGTTTATGAAAAACGTGCAAAAATCAAAACCAGTTAATATAAGATAAAGTTTATTTCACATTTATCTTTGGACAATAAGTATTGATTGGGCAGTTTTTACAATTTGGATTTCTTGGGAAACAAATATTCTGTCCAAGTATAACAAATAAATAGTTTGTATCTTTCCAGTATTTTTTGGGTATGATTTTCCTAAGTTCCATTTCTGTTTCATTTGGGCTTTTGGTTTTTAAAAATCCAAGACGATTTGTAATTCTGTGTACGTGAGTATCAACACAGATCCCTGGTTTATTAAATGCCACTGATCTAACCAGATTTGCAGTTTTTCTTCCTACTCCAGATAATTTAATTAGATCATCAATTTCTGATGGGATCTGTCCAAGAAATATATCATTAATTTCTGTTGGCAACTTTTTAAGATTCTTTGCCTTGGTTCTGTAAAATCCAACGGGATATATTAATTTTTCTAGCTCTTTTTGAGAACTGTTTTCAATATCTGAAAATGATTTAATTTTGTTAAATAATCTATTACAAACCTTAGAAGTTGTTGTATCTTTTGTTCTTGCGGAAAGAATGGTTGCAATTAAAACAAAGAAAGGCTCTTTATTCTTCACATGTACCTGTTCAGCAATTGGAATGCTGTACCCTTTAAGCTGTTTTTTTAATATCCTATATATTGTCTCAATTTTATTTGGATTCATTCTTGTGTTCTCTTTTTTCTCAATGCCAAATATGTTTCTGCTATTGCTTTGGTTATCAGCTGCTGTATTTCTGAATTATTTGGATTTCTTTTATTCTTTCTTCTAAATTTAAGAAAATTAGTTGAAAAATTCTCAACAGTTGATATTTGTAATTTTCTGATCTCTTTTGGGTTAAGTCCAATTGTTTGTGGTTTTAATCTGTATTTAATTTCATCTAAAATTTGTTTATTGCCCATTGGTCTTTTCTTTTGTTTTGGCCTTGTTGATTTGATAAGCTGCTCTCGCTTAATGTTTTTCAATGTGATTCCCATATTATATCACTCTGATTTTTGGAATGATCCCAAATGAAAATAATCCATTTCCATTAAATTTTTGCTCTCTAGAAAAATAAATATCTTTTAGTGTGTCTATAATATTTCCAGTAAATCTTAGGTTTGTAATTGTGTTTTTAAATTGTCCATTAATTATTTCTTTTCCTGCTCCAATAATTAATGAAAAATCACCTGTTGTAATCTTATTTGTGTGCATCCCAAGAAGAGAATAAACAAGTATTCCTTTTTTTGTTTTAGATATTATATCATCAATACTATGATGTCCAGGAAGTTGAATTAAATTAGTGTGATTACAAGAAATTGTGCTTCCAACTCTAAATCCATTTCCTGTTGTTTTTTTATTGTATTTTGTTGCATTGTATTGATCATAGATTGGAGTTTGGAAAATACCTGCATCAAATATTGTTTTTCTTTCCGTTTTAAATCCTTCATCATCCATTGAACAGGAACTTGTAAAATCATCTATGTGTGGTTCTTCATTTATTGTTAGTTTGTTTGAAAATACTTTTTTCCCAATAAACGAATGTAAATATGATTCTTTTTTTTCAATATTTTCTCCTACTGTTGCTGGTATTATTAGTCCAGAAAGTAGATTATTGAATACATCAGGAGTGAAAATTAGTGTGTACTCCCCTTCTTTTCCTGATTTTGGATTTAGTAATAGATTAGCATCATGTTTTGCTTGATTAAATGTTCTTTTAATATCTATATCCTCTGCTTTTGTGAATGTGTTTGAATAGGATGCACTAGATTGTGTTTTGTCCTTAGTAATTACAGATACTCCCAGATTAATACTTGATTTTTCTTCTTCTTTGCGTGTGTAGGGATTAATATAAAACTCATAGTTATCCATCTTGTTTAGGTTTCCCTCGTAGGAAGTAATGTATTTGTCTTTAGTTAACTGTTTTTTAATATCTGGGATTAGACCTGTGAAATCTATATTTTTTATTTGTTTATCAAAATGAATATGTGATTTTGGTTTTGCATTTCCAAAATCTTTTATTTTAATATCATTCTTTAATTTTGCAATTTTCTTTGCTTTATTAATACCATTTCTTATATTCTTTTCATTTATTTCTGTAATGGTGTAAAATCCTATTTGCCCATTTACAATAACCCTTATATAAAGAGCAGTACTTTCAATGTTTGTACTCTTAGTAACATCGAATTTCTCAAAATCAATATTTGTTTTCTTTCCTGAATAGTATATAAACTCAATATTTTCTTTTTTTGAAATTTTTTCACAAAAATTATAAATTTCTTCTTTATTCATGTTTTGTTCCACCAACCATTACGTTATCTATTTTTAAGATTGGGCCTCCATCTCCAACATATGCTGTCTGGTTATTCTTCCCACAAAAACCAGATCCTCCAACATTTTGGTTATCCCCAATTTTTGTAATGTTATCTAAATAGGTTAAAATGTTCCCTGAAATTGATGCTTGTTTAAATTTTCCAACAATCTTTCCCCTATCATATTTAATTGCTTGTTTTATTCCAAACATAAAGGTGCCAATTGAAGGATCAACCATACCTCCAGCAAAACCTTTAAGATAAAAACCACTAAAATTAGTTAACATATCTTTGTGTTTATCCTTTCCCGGTAAGAAGAAAGTATTACTCATTCTTACAATTGGGGGTGCTGAAAAATTTTCTGCCCTTGCTGACCCATTTGATTTTTCCTTTTCCGATGTTGCTGTCTCAATGTTTGTCATATATTCATTTACAATCCCGTTTTTTATTAGAGTTGTTTTTTTAGCTTTTATTCCCTCATCATCATACACGAAATGCCCAAATCCATTAATAGTTGGATCATCAACAATTGTAACCTCTTTGTTTTTTGTGAGTACTATTCCTTTTTTCTTAAGCACAGTTGCATTTACTAATTTAGCATCTGCTTCACAGGGATGCCCTATTGCTTCGTGAGCAAAAAGTCCAACAATCTCCTGATCTAATAGTATATCTGTTTTTATTGCTGGACAGGGTTTTGAAAATAATAGTTCTCCCAATATTCTTTTGTTCTCTATAAGTAAATTATTTTTTTTTTCAAAGGTAACTGATTCAAGTCCACTTTTTTCACAAGCTCTATGAAGATTTGTTTCAATAATTCCATTTCTTTTTCCAGTCATTAGAGAATAAATCATTGTATAGGGTTCGTCTTGGTAAATATAACTCCATGGATTAACAAAATAGTTTTCTGTGTATTCTTCCTTATACCTGATTTCTGATTCTAATAATTTATAGTCTTTGTTTTCAGTATTAATGACTTCCTTATTAATTTTAATAAGTTCATTAACTTTCTGTTCAAGAGAAACATCTTCAAAGCTTTTGTGTTTATATTTTATAGTTGCTTTATTTGATGCAAAATTCATTAAATCTGTTTTTTTAGTTAATTTATCTGTAGTCCTAATACATTCATCAATTATTGGTTTGTAATTTTCAAGATTGGTTGTTGAACAAAACCCTAGTTTTTTGTTTTTATAGATTCTAATTCCAATTCCTATAATCTCATTATCTCCAATAATTCTTGCTTTATCATTATCTATAACTATTCCTGTTTTCTTACTTTTTTCAAGACGAATGTCATAATAATCTATGTTCTTTTTTTCAAGATATCCTTTTACTTTTTCCAGATATGCTTCAACATCTGTTTCTTTTAAATTATATTTTGGTTTCATATAGTATATATGTTGAGAAATCTTTTTAAACTAAATATAGTATATATATAACATTTAGGATTATAGCTAATTATTAATTCAAACAATATGGACAGGAAACAATGACACAAAAGAAAGAAAAAGATTGTATACCAGACAATTGTAAGTTCACTAAGTCTCTGCTCATTTATAAAAGAAGATCAATATTCCATAGAATTTATTATTGGTTAGTGTCTATTCCTCTAATTTATAGATATAAGACAAATCTCAAGTATCTTTCTTTGAGTTTGTTTGGAGAAATTGTTGATTTTGCGTTGTTTTTTATTCTAACTTCTCTTTTTGATGTGTTTTATATCATATCTGCAATAATTTCATATCTAGCAGGAATGTTTACTAATTTCAATTTACATAAGCATTTTACTTTCAAGTATCCAACTAACAATTTTTGGAAGCTATTGTCTTCTTTTTTCAAGTATTCAATGGTTTCAATAACAGGGTTGATTGCGACTCTTATTCTAATTAGTCTTTTTATTGAATTGTTTGGGTTATATTCTATTATTGCAAAGCTTTTTGCGAGCATTATTGTTTTCTTTTTAAATTACATGGGACATTCAAATATTCTTGCTCCACCAAAAATATTCAAACTTAGAAAATAAATACATAAAACCAATGTTTTTAATTATTTATATATACTATATTATTGATAGTTATGACTGATTTATCAAAAGATGATATTGGATATCTGGTTTTGATCTCAAAAGAGATTAATGGGAAAAAAATGGAATATAGGGGTTATGTGGTAGATATATCTCCTGATGCTTTAAAAATCAAGCTTGTGGATAATGGATATAACATAGATGTTTCCATTGACGCTAAAACAAAAATTGAAAAGTTTAAAGAAAAAGTGAATCTTGGTTCCATTCCAAAGATAAATCCAACAATAAATAAAGATCTTCCATCAATAGCATATATTGGAACTGGTGGAACCATTGGAACCCACGTTGATTATAATACTGGTGCTGTGTTTATGTGTAGAACGCCAGAAGAAATAATTGGAACAGTTCCTGAACTTGCATCAATTGTAAACATTAAAGAAATAAAATCTCCTTTTATTAAACCATCCGAAGACTTCTTTGCAGGGGATTGGAAAGAATTATCAGAAAAGGTATTTAATTCAATAATAAATAAGGATATTGATGGAGTGATTATTACCCATGGAACAGATACTCTTTCCTATACAGGAACAGCAATCTCTTTTATGATTGAGAACATAAACAAACCTGTTCTTTTGGTTGGAGCACAGAGATCACCTGATAGAGCTAGCTTTGATGGACGAATGAATTTAATATGTGCTGCTCATTTTGTTAAAGAAAAGATAGCTGGTGTTTTTACTGTTATGCATGGTTCGATTAATGATGATTTTTGCTATGTTATTAGAGCAACAAAATCAAGAAAAATGCACACATCAAGAAGAGATGCTTTTAGAGCAGTCAATGATTCTCCAATAGCAAAAGTTTATTTTAATGGGAATATTGAATTCATGATTGATAAAACTAAATTGCAACAAATGTTGGACAATCAGCAACCACTATTAAAAAATTCCTTTGAGGACAAGGTTGCATTAATTAAAGTTTATCCTAATTCAGATCCATTTGTTATTAATTGGTATATTGAAAAAGGCTATAGAGGATTAGTGCTTGAAGGAACTGGGCTTGGTCATGTTCCAACAGGAATTGGTGGAACAACTCAAAATTTACCTGAAGAAAAACAATGGCTTCCTTTTATTGTAGAGGCAACAAAGAAGGGAATAATAGTTATAATTACATCCCAATGCTTATTTGGGAGAGTTAATGGAAAGGTTTATGCTAATCTAAGATATGCAAATGATGCGGGAGCAGAATATTTAGAGTCTCATGATATGCTTCCAGAGGTTGGCTACATTAAATTAGGTTGTGCTCTTTCTAGATTTAAAAAAAGAGAAGATATAATTAATTATATGAAAAAAAACATTTCTGGAGAAATAACTGAAAAAGAAGACCCAGAATACTTTGAAAATTCAATGGAATGAGAAATTATTATGGTTTTAACAAAAATAGATATAAATAATTTAGATTACAAATCACTTGGTTTAATGTGTGGGCTTGAACTTCACCAACAGCTTAACACAAATAAATTATTTTGTAATTGTAAATCTTTTTTAATTAGAGATGATACTATACCTGATTTTTCTGTTTCAAGAAAGCTTCATGCAGTTACTTCTGAAGCTGGAGAGGTTGATGCAACTGCAAGCCATGAGCAAAAGAGAGATAAAACATTTACCTATCTGGGATATGATTCCTGTAATTGTTTAGTTGAACTTGATTGTCAACCACCTCTTCAACCAAATAGGGATGCACTTGTAATTTCTATGATTATTTCAAAATTAACTAATTCAACAATTGTTGATAGAACCTATGTTATGAGAAAGCAGGTAATTGATGGTTCAAATGTTTCTGGATTCCAAAGAACAATGATGATCTCAACCAATGGCTATATTGATATGGATTTCGGGAGAGTTAGAATAAACAAGATATTATTAGAAGAGGATGCAGCAAGAGTAATTGAAAGAGGAGAAAAGGAAGTTGTTTATTCTCTAGATAGACTAGGGACTCCATTGATTGAAGTGGTTGCCTGGCATGATATATATACACCAGAGGATGTTAAAAAGACTGCTATGTTTCTTGGACAGTTATTTAGATCCACAGGAAAAACCAAGAGAGGTCTTGGTTCAATTAGACAAGACATAAACATCTCAATCAAAGGAGGAACAAGAACAGAGATAAAGGGTGCCCAGGATCTTGATCTAATACCAGAGATTGTTAAACGAGAAATAGTAAGACAATTATCTTTATTACAAGTGAGAGATGAATTAAAATTAAGGGAAATTAAAAATGTTGTTTTAAGTGAAGTAGATGTAACAGATATCTTTAAATCAAGCGAATCAAAAATGATTAAAGAATCGCTTGCCCAAGGAAGGAAAATATTTTGTTTCCCTCTTCCAAATTTCAAAGGAATCCTTGGCTATGAGGTTCAACCAGAAAGAAGAGTAGGAACAGAGATTGCAAATATTTTAAAAATGAAGACTACTCTAAAAGGATTATTTCATTTAGATGAGCTTCCAAACTATGGAATCACAGAAATAGATGTAACTACTATTAAAACAAAATTACAATTAAAAGAAGAGGATTCTTTTATTCTGATAATTTCTGCTCCATCTGAAATTAATTATGTTAAAGAGATTATTGAGAACAGATTAAATCAATTACTAGTTGGTGTCCCTGAAGAAACAAGAATAGCAACTCCCCAGGGAAACACAGAATACCAAAGACCTCTTTCAGGTTCTGCAAGAATGTATCCAGAAACAGATATTTCTCCAATTGATTTCCTTCCAGAGCTTGTGGATAGAATGAATAAAGAAACTCCATTATCTCTTGATAAAAGAAAAGAGTTGTATTTAAATAATTATAAAATAAATTCACAGCTTGCAGATAAGATGCTTCTTTCAAACTTTGCTCCTGTGTTTGAGCAAATTGTAACAACTAATAACATCAACCCAACAACCTTGTGTGTTTTCCTTTTAGAAGATTTAACAAAACTTCAGAGAGAAAAGAAGATCAATCTTGATTACCTAGAGGATGATACTCTTTATTCTTTCTTTTCTCAAAAAGAGGTTACTGAAATTCCAAAAACAAAATTTAATGATGTGTTTGTAGAATACCTGGATACAAAAAAATCAATTAAACTTATACTTGAAAAATTTGGAGTTGGTGCAAGCAAAAAAGATATTGATGTTGATTCACTAGCTATTGAAGTAATTAATGAAAATAAAGAAACTGTCTTAAAACAAAGAGAAAGAGCAATTGGTTTACTCATGGGTCGTCTCATGTCAAAAACAAAAGGACTAATTGATGGGCAAATTTTATCTAAAAGCTTAAACAAGAACTTAAAAGAATTCTTAGAAAAAAATAAATGATTGATAATCTATGGTTGAAAGAAAAAAAATACTTTATGCTCCCTGGAGACAGGAGTATGTTACAAGCAATCTAGAAGAAAAAAGTAAGTCTACAAAAACCTGTTCCTTTTGTAATATTAAAAAAATAGATCCAAACTTATTAGTTCTTGAAGGTAAGACTTGTTTTATTCAAGCAAATAAATTCCCCTATGCAACGGGTCATCTTTTAATTATCCCCAAACGTCATGTTAATGATATAAATTCATTAACCACAAACGAAAGAATAGAGTTATTTAATTTAATGGATCTTTCAATATTTGCGCTTAAGGTATTTATGAAACCAGAGGGATATAATATAGGTTGTTCTGTAGGTAAAGTAGCTGGAGAAAGCATGCTTCACCTCCATTTTCATATCCTCCCTAGATTTTCAGGGGATGTTGGGTGGGATCTACCACTTGATTTCAAGGTTTGTTCCATTTCTCCAAAGGAGCTTACAATTCAGCTTAAAAAAGTGATTATTAAGGAAAAACTCTTAAAAAAATTCGATATTTCCTAGGTATTATTGTATTTTGTCCAACAATATTGATTTTTAAACTTAATCACCCATATATATTAAGAAACTTAAAAATATATTTAAGGTGAACAGGTATATACCAAGGGTGATTTGAAATGGCTATTTTTGATATCTTCAAGAAAAATAAGAAAGCAGGTAATGTTGTTATTGATGAAAGGATGATTAAAGAATCAAAACTTTCTAAAACTAGATCATTTACTGACTATAAAAAATATTCAGATAAACCAGTTGATTGGCTTATTGCCCATTTAAAAGTAATTGATGAAGTAATGTCTGGGACTAAGTTTGGAACAAAACAACAAAGTCATTTTTTGTTTGAAGGAAGAAAAGTTCTAAAGAATGATGTTACAAAACCATTATTTAATGACATGATGGATAATTATACTGCCTACTATTATGCTCTTAAAAGATTAATAATAATAAAAAGAGAACTAGGACAATTAAGAGGTTTAAGAGAGGAAGAATATCTTGTTGCTGGTAAGGAAAAGGATTTAGTTACTGAATTAAATGATATTGAAAGAAACTTAAATATTTATTTAGAAAATATTACCAGCTGCAAATCCAAAATCAAAGATGATATATTTAACGTGCATGGTGGAAGATAGAATCTTTCATCTTTTCTAATTTTTTTAAAAATAGTTATTTTTCTTTCGGTGTTCTTGAAGAAATAAATTTATAGAGTTTATCTTTTGCTTTGCCTTTACGTATTTTTGCTGTAATGAATGTTTTACAGTCCCTTTTCTTACTTTTTGGAAGTAAAGCTTTAAACTGATTCACACTTTTAAATCTCGCCAATTCATATCATCTCTTTTATTATTTAGTTTCTTTCAAAAACTTATAAAATAAATCTTTTGCTTTTCCGCTGCGAATTTTATTTGTCGTAATTGTTTTACTGTCTTTCTTTTTTCTTTTTGGAGCGGTTTTTTTAAATTGAGCTATAGATCTGAATTTACTCATTTTAAACCATTCCTTTTGCCATACCCTTTGCTGATCTTAAACATTTTTTATGCCAATATTGTCCGCCCCATTTCTTATCACATCCTGGTTTTGAACAAAGAGCACATGTTTCGGTTTTATATTTAGAGTTGGTTAAATCAATTTCTTCAATATTTTCTTTTGGTTTGTCGTCTTTCTTCTTTCCAAACCCGAATAAATTTGTAATTCCCATATCAATCTCTATTTTAATCTTTTTTAAAAGTATTAATAGCCCGAAGGAGATTCGAACTCCTGTCGCAGGGTTCAAAGCCCTGCATGCTTGGCCTCTACACTATCGGGCTATTATTTATTCTTGTGGTGGATATATAATTAAAGCAAAAGAAGGTTTTTTATATGTTTTTAATATAGATTATTTAATAGAAGAATATAATTGTATATTTCTATTCGTTTAGTTTTGTAATTATATGGGAGTGTAGCTTAGTCTGGTTTCGAGCACTCGACTGATAATCGAGCGGTCGCAGGTTCAAATCCTGCCATTCCCACTTAGCTGATTTCATGTGGCTAATTTACAACTAATCTTCGTTTATTTAAAAAAAAAGCTTGGTGATATGTTTTGAATAATGTTTATATACAAAAAATTGCAGTAGAAGGTACAAAAGAAGCTGACTATGATATTTCTGATTTTGATTATGATGAGGATCCAAAAACAAAAAAAGAAAAAGATGATAAGTTAGATTCTCCTGATGAAGAAATAGAAACAACTGAAGATGCATGGGATGAGGATGTAGATGATGCACCCACAGACTATGATGGGGACTCTGAATATTAATCCCCTTTTTGCACCTTTATTTTAAATAGGGCTATAGAAGATGGATACTGTTGATTTTAAGCAAAGACTTGAGTCTTTATATAAGTACACAGTGGAAAACCAAATACAATCACCTTATTTTTTGGATTTTTATCCATCTGGATTGAAGCCTTCTTTCTATAATTCCATATCTCCAAAAGATATGAAAAAAATCATAGATCTCGCTACTAGTTTTAAATTAAAGAAAGATATCTCAAAACTTCAAGAATTTTTTGTACTTATTAAATTTTATTCTCAATTTCAATTTATAGATCCAACCTATATTAAGAAGCACACTTTAACTTCAGAAGTTGAAAGAATTAAATCTGGCTTGTTTACAGCTAAGATGATTTCTATGTCTGAAGAAAATTGGTGTTCAAGAACCTATGATGGTTTTCTTCGTGCACTAAAACAAAAAACGTTACAGATTGTAAACGTGACTGCAAATGGAGAGAAAAAACAATTTTTATTAAAATCAAGTGCTGGAGATGTAGTGAATTTTTCTCTTAATTCTAGAAAGGGATATCATAATCTTTTACTTGATCCCAAAACTTTAGATGTTTACAATTATAGAGTCTCGGATGTTGGAAGTATTGTTGCAGGTAATAAAATAAGTTATTCAAATTTAGTTTTAAACTACCCATCATACAAGTCAGAGTTTAAAGAAGTTCTAAAGGAAATTAAAAAACAACTCCCTAATTACATAAGAGAGAAAAAGAAAAACTATCTTATTCACTATGAAAACAAGCTAAAGGAAAAACCAGAAAAACAAAAGCTTGCTAGGAAAAGAATAAATAAAATCTTCTCTGAAAAGAAGATAAATTCCTTTACTAGATCCTTTGGAAGAAGTAAATCTAGAGCTAAATAAACCTCTAATTTTACTTAAAAATAAGAACAAAAGTAACCTTTTTAAACTCTTTATTACCTATATATATTATAGTCATTTAACTAATTTTTAAGAAAGAATTTATAAAAAAGAAGAGGGGTAATTGTATATGAAATATATTGAAAATGTAGAGGAAACCAATGTTGAAGCACCAGTTGAGGAAGAAGTTGTTGAGGAAAATGATGATGCACTTCTTGAAGCAGAGGATGATAAGTTGCCTTTCCCAAATGCAAGAGTTGTAAACCTAATGAGAAAGAGTTTAGATCCCCACAAGCAAATTAAATCTGTTGTTAAAAAGGAAATGAATCTATTCCTTGGAAGAATGGTTGAAACCATTTGTAAGAAAATGAATGAATTTGATTATAGCTATGTGGACTATGGGATGTTTAAACAGGCAACAGAGACCTTTGAAAACATAAGAACAATTGAGCTTGAAAAAATAAGAATAATAAAGTCTCTTGAAAGAATAAAAGCAGACTGTGATGTTTTAGTAAACGATGTTGAAAGAAAGTTCCATGAATGAATTTTCTTTTTATTTTTTAATTTAAATAAATTTTGGGTGAGTTGGTTATGAGTGATAATGTTAATTCTAAAAATGGTTTTTTGCCAGAAGGTTCAAAGAGAGATAAGGGGAGAGATGCTCAAAGAATGAATATTCTTGTTGCAAAGGCTGTTGCTAACTCCATTAAATCAACTCTTGGTCCAAGAGGTATGGATAAGATGCTTGTTGATGAGCTTGGAGACACAACCATTTCTAATGATGGAGCAACAATTTTAAAGGAAATGTCAATAGAACACCCAATAGGAAAGATGCTTGTTGAGCTTGCTAAAACCCAGGATAGTGAGGTTGGAGATGGAACAACAACTGCAGTAATCATAGCAGGAGAATTAGTTTCAAAGGCTGAAGCTCTTTTAGATGAAAACATTCATTCTTCAATTATTGTTAAGGGATATAAGCTAGCAACAGACAAAGCAGTTAAATATTTCACAGATGCATCAGAAAGCATATCTGTTAAGGATAAGCCTCTTCTTCTAAATATTGCAAAAACATCAATGACAGGAAAAGCATCAGAATACAGTAATACTCTTTCTGAAATTGTTGTTGATGGTGTTCTAAGAATTTATAAAAAAGAAGATATTGATAGGGAAGCAATAAAGATTGAAAAAAGAATTGGAGCAACCTTATCTGACACTAAATTAATTGATGGAATTGTTCTTGATAAAGAAATTGTTCATACAGAAATGCCTAGGGAAATTAAAAATGCAAAAATTGCATTAATTAATTCTGCTCTTGAAATAAAAGAACCAGAAACTGATGCAAAAATAGAAATAACTTCCCCTGAGCAATTACAATCATTTATTGACCAGGAAGAAGAAATCCTAAAAAGAATGGTATCACACATAACCTCATCAGGAGCAAATGTTGTGGTTTGTCAAAAAGGAATTGATGATCTTGCATCCCATTATCTTGCAAAGAAGGGAATTTTAACAATTAGAAGAGTTAAGCAATCAGATATTGAAAGAATTGCAAAATCAACTGGAGCAAAAATAGTTACAAGAATAAGTGATATTAATAAGAATGATCTTGGAACCTCATCCATTGTTTGTGAAAAGAAGATTGCAAACGAACCAATGATTTTTATTGAAGGAACAAAAAATAAGGGGGTTTCAACAATTCTTCTAAGAGGAACATCTGATCAGATTCTTGCTGAAACAGAAAGAACATTAACTGATGCAATTGGTGCAGTCATCTCTTCTCTTAGGGATGGTAAGTATGTTGCTGCTGGCGGTTCCTCAGAAGTTGAAGTTGCATTAAAACTAAGAGACTTTGCAAGAACAATTGGTGGAAGAGAACAGCTTGCAATTGAATCCTATGCTGATGTTCTTGAGGTTATTCCAAAGATATTAGCAGAGAGTGCTGGTCTTGATGCAATTGATACAATTGTTTCATTAAGAAATAAGCACCATGAGAAGAATGGAACCTTTGTAGGTGTTGATGTTGTTAATTCAAGAATCTTTGATATGAAAAAACTAAATGTTATAGAGCCATTATCAGTTAAGACCCAGGCAATCATATCTGCTTGTGAAGTTGTTGAGATGATTTTAAGAATTGATGACATAATTGCTGCATCTTCCAAGAACAAGGGAATGGGAATGATGCCACCAGGAATGCAAGGTGGGATGGATATGGAATAGATTTTATTCCATAATCTCTTATTTTTTAGATTTATACTAAATAGTAACTTATTTAAACTTAATTATCTTCTATTTTCTTATATTTAGTATACTATATATTTATGGAGATAGATTATAATGTTTAGAAATAAAAAATCAGTTTCTGCTTTAATAGCAACTATCCTTTTAATTGTTGTAGCTGTTGCGTTAATCGCAATTATCTTAACTTGGGGTAAATCTTTTACAAACGAAAACCTAAGTACTGCAAACAATCTTTTAAACGCATCCCCAAGTGATGCTCAATATTATTTAGAAATTGAGGATGGACTAAATGGTAGATTTTTAGCCAAATACAATCCACCAAGCAATTATCAAAATCAAAGTATAACCATAACAAGATTTAGATTACTAGAAAGCACAAATATAATTGAACTTGCAACATCAGTGGACATAAACGCAGGGGATACCCAAGCATTGGACTTAGGTATTATCACAACTCCATTTGATCTTGTCTTATATTTAGATAATAATACAATCATAACAAAGCAAGGTATAAAAAACACAAACAGATCTCCAAATCCAGGAACCTGTCCAACAGGTTATATTTCTGTTCCTGGAAATTGGGCCTATGGAACAGTGGAAAGCCAAAGTGGTGGTTTTTGTGTAGCAAGATATGAGATGAAAGTAGATGAAACAGGGGATGGAATAGGAGATGTAAACACTTCTTGCCAAAATTCAACATACGCAACTTGGAATAATGGAGCTGCAACCTGTGGTTATGATGCAGGAACAAGAACATTAGTTTCAAGTGCAGTAGGTTATCCACTTGCAACTATCTCGCAAACTACATCTGCAACAGCTTGTTCATCATTAGGAAGTAATTACCATCTAATAACAAACAATGAAAGAATGACAATTGCAAGAAACATAGAGCAAGTCACAAGCAATTGGTCAGGTGGAGCAGTTGGAAGTGGTTACATTTACTCAGGACATAATGATAGTGTTCCAAATGCAGCACTTGCAGGAGACACAAATAATAGTAATGGTTATTATTTAACAGGCCAAACATCAGGAAATCAAAGAAGAACATTAACCTTAACAAATGGAGAAGTAATTTGGGATATGTCAGGAAATGTTTGGGAATGGACAACCTACACAATAAATGCACAAGATGAACCAAATGATGGTACTTTACCATCAGCAACTGGTGAATGGATAGAATACTCAGCAATAACAGATTTAGGAACAATGAAATACAATGATTTGTTTTTATTATCAAGCAATGATTATAATGCAGATAATGGAATTGGAAGGGTTTATTCAGATGCAGGAGACACAGGTGCTCGTGCCCTGTTCTTCGGCGGCCTCTGGCT
>Ga0268280_1001302_pt1 | contig 17202 bp, 13 predicted proteins | sample saktaG_9_FD_190139 | JGI IMG/M metagenome (GOLD analysis project Ga0268280, IMG submission 190139) | Saline water microbial communities from Sakinaw Lake, British Columbia, Canada - sak_2011_5_24_40m | ecosystem: Environmental > Aquatic > Non-marine Saline and Alkaline > Saline ... | reverse complement strand
TGTCACTTTCTTGCCATCGCTCAGGGTGACCTCGGTGTTCGGGGCTTCCACATCGTTGAGCATGCCGGAGGCGCGGCCGGGAACGCCGGCGAAAAGCCCGGTGAGCGAGGCGATGCGTTGCTGGTCCCCGGGCAGGACGTGATCTTTCTCGCGCAGGATGCTTTCGATGCCGAAGCGGTACTCGGCCAGCTTGGGTTCGGCCTGGAGATAGGCGGCGAATTTTTCAGCGCCCAGGGCCAGGACATCGGGCTGCAGGAAAGCAAGCTTGGAATTCATCTGCACGAAAATGGTGCGGATCTCGCCTTCCATGGCCTGGAATTGCGTGTTGCCCAGGTCGGTATTGCCCTGGTGGCTGGCGTAGGACATCAGCCGGCTCCCTTTCAGCTCGATGTCGTTGATCAGATCGAGCAGAGCCAGCATGGAGGCCGGCGCCGCGGTCCAGTTCTTGGCCGCCGTCTCGAGCCCTGCGATCAGTTTGACCATGCTTTCTTTTTCGGCCTGCCAGTCGGCGACCGAAGCGAAGAGGTCCTCGATCTTCCAGGTGTACTCAGCCGGGACCTCCTTGCGGTCGTTAAGTGAATAGTCGGGGATCGCTTTATCCGTTTTTTTATCCTGGGCAGCGGCCAGCAACGGCAGCAGCAACAGACCGCCCAGTACCCAAAAAACAAAGGGATTGATTTTACTCATGTACATATCTCCTTAAATTAAAGGTAAGGATTGCATACGAAAAAAAACAGCATTTGGTTTTTTTTGTTTACATTCCCAGGGCGTAGCCTATTTTGAGGAAGAAAGTGCGGTCGGAGCGGGTCAGGTCGATATCCTGGTTGCCCAGCAGCTGGTCGGCATAACCCAGGAAGAGAACGGTCTTGGCATTGAGCTTGTAGGAAAAAAGTAATTGGCCGAACAGGCCGTGCGAACAATTGTCGACAGCAAAGGAATAGCGGGCCGGATCACGGTCCACGTCACGGTACTGAAGAAGGGCGCGCGCAAAGGAACGGACGCTGAAATTGTAGATAAGTCGGGCTTGCAGCAGGTTGGCGGTGTAGGTGCGCTGCCCGTCGCTGGCAAGACGTTCCAGGCTGTGGTTCAGGTTGAGATTGAAGTGACGACCAAAGCTGGCGTCCAGGTAGGGGCCGAGCAGGAGGCGGCGCGCCGGGCGGGCGTTGGCGTAATCGACGACATTGCCCGGTTGGACATAGATGCCGCAGGCGAAGCCCTTCAAAGGTTTGAGAAATATCTCGGTATAGAGGTCGTCGATATTGTACAGCATGCCGGCGAAAAATTCCCGGTTGGCGCGAACGATCGCCGTAAATGAACTCTGCAGCGGCCCTTCATATGTTGTGCCCAAGGCCACCCGGGAGTCGGTCAGCTGCCCCTCGTGGTCGTTGATGCGGTAGGCGCGCACCCAGAAATAGATCCGGTTGAACCAGCCGCCGGGCTTGCCCCAAAAAGTGTACTGGACCTGCGAATCGAGCATGCGCGTATCGACGCGATTGACGAAGCCCGAGTCGGCGCGGAACCCCGTACCCTTGTCGCTGTAAGCTCCGTAGAAAAACAAATCGCGGGTCTGGTGCATGTACTCGGCATAAAAGGCATCGCCCGGGAAGGCTGCGGTTTTCTGGTTGAAGGCTAGCGCCGTTTCCTGCGGGTAGCGGGTTTGCGAGCGCAAGTATTGGAAGCGGATGCTGTCCTTTTTTCCAAAACGGAAAAAACCGTCGATGCCGCCGACATGATTGTAGTAATCGCCGCCGCTGCGGCCGGTGTAGAGGATTCCCAAGGTGGAGGAATGGCCGATGTCGTGGCGGTAGCGGAAGACGCCGCCGAAAACATCCTCACCCAGGCTGACCGCTTCCGATCCCTGGTTGGAGGGGATGATCAGGTTGTTGATGCGGTCCTGGGCCACAAAAAAACCCATGGCGCTGTGCCCGGCCTTGCCGGTAAGCTTGGTCCCCCAGATGGGATCGGCCACGGTGCGGGTGAATACCGCCTCGACCGGGGTCAGGAAGAAATCGCCTCCCTCCAAAAAGAAGGGTCTTTTTTCCGGGTAGTACAAGGCGTAGCGTGTGTTGACATCGAGCTGGGCGGCGTCGGCTTCTATCTGCGAAAAATCGGGATTGAGGGTGGCGTTGATGATCAGGTTGGGAGTAATGCCCCACTTGGCGGTCAGTCCCGGCTCGACCTTGACCTTGCCGGTTTCCAGGCCGCCGGTGGGAAAATCATCGCGGCTGTCGCTGCGCTGAACGGTCAGGGTTGGGTCGAACTCCAGGTTGTTGCCCGGCGAGATGTCTTGCAGGCCGCTGATCTTGTTGATGATGCAGAGCAGGCAGTTGTTGTTGCGGTCGCGGGGGTGCGATTCCATGCGGTGGCGGTCCTGGCGCGGCCAGGAGCGCTCCGCTGAAAAGCCCCAGGTCTGTTTTCCCGGTGATCTTTTAAAACGCAGCTGGTGGAAGGGGATGGCGATCTCCACATTGTAGCCCACGGCGGTGATCTTCCCGGCCGAACTCCAGATGGCGTCCCAGGAGAAGTCCTCGTAACCGTCCTGCTCGCTGAATACGGCGTCGGCCTGGACGCCCAGCGGGTTGACGCGGAATTCGAAGGCGCGGCGCTGGTCGTTGAAGGTGTCGAGCCAGACGCTGACGTGATCGTCCTGCACAAATGTTTCAAGGGCGTCGCGGTCCATCAGGTGGGCGCGGATCTTTGCAGGTTCAGGATCCAGGCAGCGGAAGGCAAAATAAATGTTGTGGTGATCGAAGGTGACCAGGCAGTCGGTGTCCACCGGCGCCGGCGTGTTTTCGCCCGGGGTCCATTCGGTCGCCAGTTTGATCGACACGCAGTTCTTCCAGGCTTCCTCATCGAGGATGCCGTCGATCTTGATCTTGCCCGCGGCCGGGGAAAGTTCAAATTGGACCGCCTCTGCAGGCCGCTGTTTTTCCTGGGCGTTCAACCCCAAGGCGGCGGTCCAGAGAACCAACAGCACGAGCATGGTCGTTCTTTGTTTCATGTAAAATTTCTCCATATTATATAACAACTAACCATTAACCATATTATAGAATTTTAATACGTGAGGTCGGGCAGGCAAGTTCATGAAAGCGGAAAAACCGCTGCCTTGATACTCCTGTCCCGGACATGAGTGAAGCCGCCAAGCCCGAAAAAAGTTGTTTTGGCTGAACGGCTGAAATGGAAGTACGGTTAGTCCCGCAGATCCAAGGGCGACGAACTCCAGGCTCCGGGCAATTGCAGTTGCTGCCGGCTGATACCGTGTTTGCGCATTTTTTCAAAGAGCACGGTGGGTTTGATGCTCATGACGGCAGCGGCATTTTTCTGATTGCCGCCGGTCAAGCGCAAGCAAGCGAGCAATATTTTTTTTTCAAAACTGTCCATGAAGGTCTTCAGGGGGAGATTTTTGAAGTTCAGGTTGGAAACCAGGTAAGCAAAGACCAGCGATTCTTTGATCTTTTCCAGGGATTTCGTTGCTTCTGGAACTGTTCGGGGCGATTCCTGACTTTGCGGCTGCATCCATGCTTGCGCGTAAGTCCTGATAAAATCGGGCATCTCGGAGAGTTCGTCCAACTCAATTTTGGCGACACTGTTTTGCGCTGTTTGTTTCATGCAAATCTCCTCGAATCATTTGTCATGTTTCTCTGCATTATATAACGTGTAAAATAACCTAATAAAATGGGTGAAAGGTCATATTTTTGAATTCGTGACTAAAGTTCTATTAGATTTTTGTTAAAAAATAAAATGAAACATATTTTCTATTTGAAACGTCTAAGGGATGATGTACTATTCAGTTATGCTGCCATGAGAACAAAAATAGAAATTGCTGGTATGGTTTTACGGATGAAACAGCCTGAACACAACCGGTTTTTGCGGGGGATAAAGTGTTGCAGACACCTAGGCCGAAAATGTTTTTTACTCCTGCTTGTTGTGACTTCTTTTCTGAATCTTTGGGCCGATTCCAGCAGTCCGGGTTTCCAGAACATCTCCATTGAAGACGGCTTGTCCCAGAATACGGTCACCAGCATTCTTCAGGACCGGAACCGTTTCATGTGGTTCGGCAGTTATGGCGGGTTGAACCGCTATGACGGATACAATTTTAAAATTTACAACCACAGCTTCCTCGGCGGCAACTGTCTGAGTCATGACATGGTCAACAATATGATCATGGACGACGATGGCACTTTTTGGATTGGAACCATCGGCGGCGGCATCAATCATTTTGACCCCATCCGGGAAAAGTTCACATGTTTCCGCTCCAGGCCAGACGATCCTTGCAGCTTGAGCGACAATTCCGTTCGCGTGATCCTGCCTGCCGGGGACGGCTTGTTCTGGATCGGTACTGATAATGGTTTGAACAAGTTTGCCAGCCGGAGCCGTGTTTTTACGCGTTACCTGAACGCGGAAGATCCATCCGAGGTTAACGTTCAAAATGCTGTCAATAGTTTGCATCTGGATAAAAGCGGGATCCTTTGGGTTGGAACCGGCAATGGTTTGTGCCGTTTTGACAGCAATCGGGAAACCTTCATCCGTTTCCAGAGCCGTCACGATGACCGCAATGCCTCCCAACACAATCAGATCAACGCCATCTTCGAAGATGGAAAAGGAACGATATGGCTGGGTACCGAAGCCGGTTTGGTCCGTTTTGATAAGCAAAACGGGACTTTTAATTTTAATATTGAAGCCACCGGTATACTTCCGCATCTGTACCGCAGCCGCATCTTCCAATTCTTCCGTGACACCCAGGACAGAGTCTGGGTTGCTACCGAATCGGGAATCTATGTTTTTCCCGGCATGAATATGATCGAATTGTATTTCCGGGCCGGCGCCATTCCCAGGCGCCTGCTGCCAAACCGCTTTATTATTTCCATTTACCAGGATCCTGAGGATGTTGTTTGGGCCGGCACTTTGAGCGGAATTTCCAAGTATGACCTGAAAACCCAACAGTTCGCTTCATATGGACTTGAAATTATTGGCCAAGAGAAGAAATTCGGCAGTTTCCGGGTTACCGCGGTGTCCCAGGATTCAAGGGGTTACCTATGGCTCGGGACATACAAAAATGGCCTGGTCAAGTTCAACCGAAGTCTGGACGAAAACCTGACCATTGTCGATCTTCCCGGCAGTCCCCGGAAAACCAAGGAAACGACCATTTCGGCCCTGCTGCTCGACCGCGACCGGATATTATGGCTGGGGACCGACAGGGGGTTGCATGCCTATGACATAGAAAAAAAGGTTTTCCGCGGATATTATTCGCATAGCCAAACCATGGCAAGCCTGAGCGATGACCGGATTACTTGTTTTTGGCAAGACCGCTACGGCCGGCTGTGGATCGGCACTCAGAACGGCTTGAACCTGTTCGACAGCTCACGGGCAACTTTCACCGTCTACCGCAATGAGTCCTTTCCTGCCAAAACCATAGGTTGCGATTATGTTACGGCAATTTGTCAGGACAGCCTTGGCGTCATATGGATCGGAACCTACGGGGGAGGATTGAGCCGTTTTGATCCTGACAGTGGCGTTTTTCAAAAGACATACCGTCATGACGAAAAAGACTCCAGCAGTTTGAACTGTGATAAGATATTTTGCATGCTGGAAGACCGCCGCGGGCGCTTTTGGATCGGCACCCACGGCGGCGGTTTGAACCTTTTTGACCGGGAAAGCGGCAAATTCATCCACTTCACCAGCGAAGACGGTTTACCCAACAATGACATCCTGGGTCTTCTGGAAGACCAGCACGGCAACTTGTGGATGAGTACCAACCGCGGCCTAAGTCAATTCGATCCACGTGACAAAATTTTCAGGAGTTTCACCGTCCACGATGGCCTGCAGGGTAACGAATTCCTGCCGATGTCATTTTATAAAGCCGCGGACAACGAAATGTTTTTCGGTTCTTTCAACGGGCTAACCTCTTTTTCCCCCGAAAAAATCAAAGTCAATCCCCATGTGCCGCCTCTGGTCATCACCGAGGTAAAGGTATTCAACAGCGGCCAGGTATTTTCCGGCGACTTCAAGCGCATGAAAACGCTGAAGCTGGGCCCCAGGGACCGGACCGTCTCGTTCGCCTTCGCCGCGCTTTCCTATTCCGACTCGCGGCGCAACCAATTCGCTTACAAAATCGAAGGGCTGAACGACAATTGGATCGAAATCGGCAACCGCCATGAGATCACGATAAGCAACCTGCGACCGGGATATTATGTTTTCCGCGTCAAGGGATCAAACAACCACAGTGTCTGGAATGAAACGGGGGCCGTTTTGGCAATTGAAATGCGGCCGCCCTGGTGGCAGAACTGGTGGTTTCGCGTGCCGGTGTTTTTTTTCTTGTTGTTTATTTTTGTTCATTGGAACCGCAGCCGCACCCGGCGCCTGGCAGCGCGGATCAGAACCGAGGCGGCCATGGATAAATATTTTGAAAAATTCGCTATATCGCCGCGGGAAAAAGAGATCATCCATCTGCTGCTGAAAGGCAAGAGCAACAAGGAGATCGAGGATGCGCTCTTTATTGCCATGGGCACGGTAAAAAACCATGTCTACAATATTTACCAGAAGATCGGCGTCAAGAATCGCGCCCAGCTGCTCACCCTGTTCAAGAACCTCCAGGTGAAGTAAATTTATTGGCAATAATCGTGGACTCGGGTTGTTCCTGATATCGCAACTTCTTTATTGACCAAGCACATCATTTTTCATCATGGCGCAGCAAATAATCCATGTTTGGTTGAACTGCAGAAGTTCAGATACATATTGGACTCTTAAGGTAACTCACGAAGTGAGTTGCTGACGGCGAGCGGGAGTCCGATATGAAGGCATTTTATTTATTTCGAGGCTTTCGCGGCTATAATCGAGCCATGCTGCGTATTCAAGAAATCGGAGACTGTCCGGACAAGGCGGAGATCGAGAGGCGGTTGAAAGCGATCTGGCTGCTGGAACGCGGTCAGATTGAGACGCTGAAAGTGGTCATGAACGTGTCACGCTCGACCGTTTTCGGATGGAAGAAACGACTGAAAGCGGGAGGGAACAAGGTACAGGCACTGGCTCCAGGGGATCGGGCACCAAAGAAGCGAAGGCAACGGGAGATCGATCCCCGTCTGATCGAGTTCATTCGCAAATATCGCGTTCAGAAGCCGGGCATGGGCAAGGTGATCATCAAGTCGGAGTTGGACCGCTTCTGCCGCGCAAGGGGTATCCAGACGATATCCGAATCGTCCGTCGGCCGGGTGATCACCGACCTGAAAGCGGCCGGGCGGCTGCCTGGTCGAGGCTTGCAATTTAGAGTGACCATCAACAACGGGTTCCTGATCAGTAAAAGAAAAAAGCTCAGGAGAAAGAAAAAGAGACGCAACGGCTACCAGCCCAAAGAACCGGGAGATCTGCTGCAAATGGACTCGCTGGCCATCTTCCGTGACGGCCTCAAACGCTATATGCTCTCGGCCATCGATCTGGACAGCCGTTTTGCCTTTGCCTACAGCTATAACAAACTCAACAGCCAAAACGCCGTTGACTTCCTTGAAAAACTCACCAGTGTTGCCCCCTTCACCATCCGCCACATCCAAACCGACAACGGCGGCGAGTTCGAAAAACACTTCGTCAAGGCCATCCGTGACAGCCCCATCGTGCACTTCAACACCTATCCCAGACACCCGCAATCTAACGCTTACGTCGAGCGCTTCAACCGTACCCTCCGTTCCCAGTTCCTGGAATATTATGAAGACGAGATCACCGATGTTCAACCCCTCAACCATGCCCTGATCGATTACCTGATCTGGTACAACACCCTGAAGCCCCATCAGGGCATTGGCAAACGCTCTCCCATGGAGTACTATATGCAATCAGCTCGCCTCAATAGGCATCAGTCCAATATGTTATGGACTCGTACATGAACTTGACAATAAATACGCGCCATGGTAAAAACACAATGGCAGAGGATTTTTCTGGGTGAAAAGAGCTTTTTATTTGCTAGAAAAGTTGAGTCCGTACGTGCGGCAAACGGCGGCAGCTTATTTGTTATTTAATAAGATTTTTATCAATTCAGATTGTTTATTATTTAAACCGGATTCTTGAACAAATCACAGGAGCAAAACCATGAGCGAAACTGTTCAGGTTCAAAGAGCGAATGTTGAAGAAATCGATTTTACTGCGATCTTCTCCATTCTTTGGCGGCATTGGAAACTGATTTTTTTCGGTACTTTGGCGGCAACTTTGCTTGCGGCTGCGATCAGCTTTTTCATTCCCAAAACCTATCGCAGCGAGGGATTTTATCAACTGGGTAACCCGGAAAAAAGAATCGAAATTAATGAGAAAACACCTTCTGAAAAAGAAAGCTTCATCGGCATTCCGATTCCCTTGTATAAAAAAAGCGCCCCACAGTTTTTCAACCCCAACCGTTTGCTGTTATTTGCCAGTCAAGAAAAACTTTTAAGCGAAAAAGATCTGAATATCATAAAGACGAATTTTCAGACCGAGAGAGACATTAATAAATGGATCACCCCGGTATTCGCTTACTCCAAAGGAGATATGCGAGAATTGGCTCAGATGCCAAAGGATGAATCCAACTCGGTGTTGGGATTAAACTTGAGCTATGAAGCCGATTCTCCGCAAAAAGCTTATAACCATGTGCGCTTCTTCGGCCAATATGTCCGCGATTGCCTTCTTTATGTGTCGTTGTACGATTACATTAAAAATGAATATAGCAAGACTATTTCGGGACTGAGTGAGAATGAGAACGATATTATCGACCTGCAGTTCAAATTGCTGCAGAACACCAAAAAAATGCTGGATATCAAGGCCATTTTGACCAAGTATCCCGAAGCGGCAAAAATTGAAAGCCGGCAGTTGGTTTCGGTCCAGGAGGGTGGTTTCCGCTTCTTAGGGCCGGTCACGCAGTTGGTCGGCATCGAATCGATCCTGGCCGACCAGCGTCGAAATCTTGCTGAATTGGAGCGAGAAAAAGAAAAGTTGATTATTCAAAGAGAATATTTTTTAAAGTGCAATGATGCATTGAATAAAATTGACAGACACGGCGAAATGATTTTTTCGCAACTCAAATCCATCAAGGTCGAGTTGTTTAAAAATAAGGATTTCAATAAGGGTACAGTAAATGAGATTTTTAACGATTTGAGCATTTACCTGCAGGTATTTGACCTGGTTTTTTTCACCAACTGCCGCTTCATTTCCGGGCCCACTCTCCCTACCCAGTATATCAAGCCCCGGAAAAGTGTTATTGTCATTTTAGCTTGCTTCCTTTTCTTTTTCTTTTTCATTTTTTTGACGCTGATTCTGCATTGGTGGCAGAGCAACAAAAAGGAAATCAAATCACTTGGTTATTAATGAATAGACCTTAAAATTAATGAAAGAAAAACTTACCCGAAAGATCTACAGCCGATAAGTGCAATGAGAGTCCTTATCACTGGCGGCGCCGGGCAACTGGCCTGGGCTATTCGGGAAAATTGGATAGAACATGAGCTGATTCTGCCCGAGGAATCGGTGTTGGATCTGGGATGCCGAGAGGCCATCCAGTCTGTCATGACTGAATTCCATCCCGAAGTGGTTCTCAACACCGGGGCCTTCACCCAGGTGGACCGTTGTGAGAAAGACCAGAAATTAGCCATGCGTATTAATGGTGAAGCGGTTGGTTGGCTAGCCGAAGCATGTGAAAGGCAGAAAACCCTGCTTATTCAGATTAGTACGGATTATGTTTTTGATGGTGATTCGACAAAACCCTACCGTGAAACGGACGCCGTTAACCCAAAATCGGTTTATGGGAAATCAAAACTGCTGGGTGAAGAAAATGCTCGCAAGGCCCCCAAACATCTGATTGTGCGATCCGCTTGGCTCTATGATGCCTGGGGAAAGAACTTCTACATCACTATGCGTAATGCCGCCGCGCAAGGGAAAAAGCTAAAGGTGGTGGATGATCAAGTTGGGAGTCCAACCAGCTGCCGGGCTCTGGCCCGACAACTGAAAATGGCCGTGACGGAAGGTTGGCGTGGTCTTGTTCACGGCACATGCACAGGCGAAACCACCTGGTTCGGTTTTGCTGTCGAGATTTTTCGTCAGGCTGGGATCAAAGCGGATCTGCGCCCCTGCGCCAGCTCTGAATATCCTTTGCCCGCCCCCCGTCCTGCTTACTCAGTGTTGGATGGAAGCCTCCGCTCCGAACTGGGCACGGATCTGATGCCCCATTGGCGTGACGCTCTGGCTGAAGTTGTTCAGGATACAAAAAGATTCTAGCTTTCCAAAATAAATTCTTTTTTTTAGGAGATCCATGTCTGAAACTATCCTTGTCACTGGCGGCGCCGGCTTTATCGGTTCCAACTTCATTCACCATTTATTCAATAATAGCGAATTTCATGGAAAGGTTGTCAATTATGACAATTTAACCTACGCCGGGAATGAGGATAATCTCAAGAAAATCAAAGAAAAATGGCATGAGCAAAGATATTTTTTTGTTAATGGCGATATTGGCGACAGACAGTTGATGAAAAAAACGTTATCGCGTTTTAAACCGCAAACCATCGTCAATTTTGCCGCAGAAAGCCATGTGGACAGGTCCATTGACTCGCCAATGGTTTTCATTGATACCAACATAAAAGGAACCGCTTCGCTTTTGGAAGAAGCCCTGTTTTACTGGAAATCGCTGGCGAGTATGGAAAAAGATCAATTCCGGTTCTTACATATCTCTACCGATGAAGTTTTTGGAGCATTGGCGGAAACAGGATTATTTACAGAGACAACTCCTTACCATCCCAATTCACCTTATGCCGCTTCAAAAGCGGCTTCTGATCATTTACTGAATGCCTGGCACAAAACTTTCAATCTACCTGTCTTGCTGACTAATTGTTCAAACAACTATGGCCCCTACCAATTTCCTGAAAAGTTAATTCCTTTGATGATTATCAATTGCTTACATGAAAAACCTCTGCCAATTTATGGTAAGGGAGCCAATATTCGCGACTGGCTTTATGTTGATGATCACTGCAGCGCTTTATGGCAGGTTTTACATAATGGTAAAATCGGCGAATCCTACAATATCGGCGGCGGCAACGAAATTAAAAATGTGGATGTTGTTAAAAACATCTGCTCTATCATGGATGATATCAGGCCCAGGGCCAATGGTAAATCGTATCAAGACTTGATCACTTTTGTCTCCGATCGGCCGGGACATGATTATCGTTACGCGATTGATTTTTTAAAAATTAAAAATGAGTTGGGCTGGAAACCAAGGAATAGCTATCATTCCGGTTTAAAAAAAACCATCAGATGGTACATAGACAATAAAACCTGGTGGCAAGCGATCCAAGAAAAAAAGTACAATTTGGCAAGGCTCGGGGTGCGATCATGAAAGGAATTATTTTAGCCGGGGGGGCCGGCTCCCGCTTGTGGCCGGTTACCAAAGTCGTTTCCAAGCAACTTTTGCCTCTTTATGATAAACCCATGATCTATTATCCGCTATCTATATTATTAATGGCTCATATTCGAGAAATACTCATCATCTCGACGCCCAGCGATTTGCCGAGATTTGAAGAATTGCTGGGGAATGGGGAAAGCATCGGTGTTTCATTATCCTATGCGGTGCAGCCCAGGCCGGAGGGATTGGCGCAGTCGTTTATCATCGGCAGAGAATTCATTGGCCAGGACAGCGCTTGCCTGATCCTGGGCGACAATGTTTTTTACGGAGCCGGTTTGCACGAATTGTTGAAGAATGCAGTAAACATCGTCAATAATGAGAATAAGGCGGTCATATTCGGGTATTACGTGAATGATCCCGAGAGGTATGGCGTCGCCGAATTCGACAATGATGGAAATGTGGTCTCCATTGAAGAAAAGCCAAAACTCCCCAAATCCAATTACGCGGTAGTTGGCTTGTATTTTTATCCTAATGACGTTGTACAGGTCGCGCATCACATTGAACCAAGCGCGCGGGGTGAACTGGAGATCACCTCTGTAAATGAAGAATTTCGCAAACAACAAAGGCTGAAATTGGAAATGATGGGACGGGGCTATGCCTGGCTTGATACCGGGACTAATGAAACGATGGCCGAAGCAACCAATTTTGTACAGACAATTGAAAAAAGACAGGGCCTCAAAATTGCCTGTATCGAAGAAATTGCCTGGAGAAATCACTTCATTGATGATATTCAACTTTCAAGAGTTGCCGATTCCTTAAAAAACAGTCAATATGGACAGTATTTACAAAAATTGGTGAAAACAAAATCATGAAAATCCAGAAAGGTCTTATTGAAGGTGTTGTGATTACGTCCATTAAAAAACATAACGACGAGCGGGGCTGGTTGGCCGAATTGTTCCGCCACGATGAATTAGCCAAAGAGTTTCATCCTCAGATGGCCTACATCAGCGTGACCAACCCAGGCGTATTGCGTGGACCCCACGAGCATATCGAACAGGCAGACCTGTTCATCTGGGTAGGGCCGGGTGACTTCAAGGTTACTCTTTGGGATAACCGGGAGGGGAGTCCGACTTACGGCAACCGCATGGAATGTTACATGGGAGCAAACAATCCCGGTACCATATTGGTTCCCAAGGGGGTCGTGCATTGTTACCGCTGCATCAGCAGTGTGCCGGGCATGGTTTTCAATGCTCCCAACCGGCTCTATGCCGGAGAGAGGAAAAAGGCTCCGATCGATGAGATTCGTCACGAGGACGATCCCGACAACATTTTTATGAAAAACGAACAGATTCGGAGGGCTAACAGCCGATGAATGGAATGAAAGTCCTTGTCACCGGCGGCGCCGGGTTTATCGGCTCCAATATCGTCAAGCGCCTCTTGGAACTGGACAAGGCACCCATTGTGTTGGACGACCTCTCCAGCGGCTACAAGGAAAACCTGCTGCCGGAAGTGAAATTCATCAAAGGTGATGTCCGCGACCGGGAAACAGTGGGAAAAGCCATGACCGGCTGCGGGGTAGTCTTCCATTTGGCCGCAAGTGTGGGCAACAAGCGCTCTATTGACGATCCTTTGACCGATGCAGGTATAAATATGATCGGCACTCTCCATGTCCTCGAAGCGGCCCGCAAACACGGCATTCAGCGTGTCGTTTTTTCTTCTTCGGCTGGTATTTTTGGTGAATTGAAAACCCTGCCCATTGCCGAAAACCATCCGCTGGACCCCGATTCCCCTTATGGCGCCAGCAAGCTGGCCGCAGAGAAGATGTGCCTGGTTTACAACAAGCTATACGGCATGCGCAACGTCTGTTTGCGCTATTTCAACGTTTACGGAGTGAACCAGCGCTACGACGCTTACGGCAACGTGATCCCTATTTTTGCCAACCGTATTTTGAAAGACGAGCCTTTGACCATCTATGGCGATGGCGAACAGACGCGTGATTTCGTCAACGTCTCCGATGTGGTCGCGGCCAATATTTTAGCGGCGCAGTCCCAAAGTGCTTGCGGGGTTTTCAATATCGGCAGTGGAACGAGGGTCACAATTAATGAACTGGCCCGCCTGATCCTGGAAGCAGCCGGAACGGAAGTAGGCAAAGAATTCGCTCCTCCACGTCCCGGCGACGTACGTGATTCCCTGGCCGATATCAGCGCCGCGAAAAGTGCATTTGGCTACAATCCCCAAATCGGGCTTGAGCAGGGTTTGGCAGAGTATATGAAGTGGATAAAAGAAGATCCTATCACGAAAAAACAAATAGGAAATACATAAAAATGAAATTCCAAGCACCAAGAACCAAATTCCAAATAAGCACCAATAACCAATGACCAAATGACCAAAACAAAAAATAGAAACTTTAAAGGGCTTTTGTTTAGTACATTGGGATTTGGAACTTGGAATTTATTTGGAATTTGGGATTTGGAACTTGGAATTTTATCTCTTCCGAGGACAATCTAATGGCGTTGAAAACATCGAACTTCGAACCTCGAACCTCGAACTTATCTCTTCTTATTCTTGGCGGAGAAGGGATGCTTGGACATAAAGTATTCCAGAACCTTTCCAGTCGTTATCCGGGTACGAAATGCACTATTTTTGGATCCCTTAATGATCATTTTTATCGAGCCATCCCTTTGTTTAACTCAGAGAACACTATTGAGAAAGTGGATGCCATGAATTTGCAGGCTTTAAGGCAAATTCTGGAAAATGAAAAGCCCGGTTTCATAGTTAATTGCATCGGCATCGTCAAGCAGCGTGACGAAGGCAAAATGGCCATTCCCAGCATCACCATCAACTCTCTTCTGCCGCATCTGCTGGCAGAATGGGGCATGTCCTGGGGCGGGCGCTTGGTCCATTTTTCTACCGATTGCGTTTTTTCAGGAAAAAAAGGCAATTATTCCGAAGACGATCCCTCCGACGCAGAGGACCTGTATGGCAAAAGCAAGTTCCTCGGTGAAGTAAGCGAAACCCCCAACGCCCTGACCTTGCGCACTTCGATCATTGGCAGGGAATTGAGCCACTTCCAATCGCTTCTGGAATGGTTCCTTACACAGAAAGGTAAACAGGTCAAAGGGTTTAAAAAAGTAATCTATTCTGGGGTGACGACCAATTATATCGCGGAATTGGTCGGGAAGATCATCAGTGATCATCCCAAATTGTCCGGTCTATATCAAGTCACGGCTCAGGCCATTAACAAACACGACTTGCTGACTTGCATCCGCGATGTCTACAAGCTTGATATCGAGATCGTTCCCGAAGACAGCGAGATTTCCAACCGCAGCATGAATGGCAAACGTTTCCGCGAGGCAACAGGATATCCCGAACCCACTTGGGATGAATTAATCGCCCAATTGGTCAAAGATCCTATGCCTTATGACAGTATAAAAGTTCGAGGTTGAAGAAAAGAGAAAGACAGTTCGAAGTTTAAGAAAAAGACAAAAATTAAAGATAATAAATGAAAATCGAGAAATTTGAAGAGATTGAGGCATGGAAAGAAGCCAGAAAATTAGTGAAAGATCTCTACTGTGGTTTCTCTAAATGCCGAGATTTTGCATTCAAGGGACAGATTCAAAGGGCAGGAATTTCGATCATGTCAAATATTGCTGAAGGATTTGAACGGAACACCAACAAAGAATTCATCAATTTTCTTTCCATCTCACGAGGTTCTTTGGCTGAAGTCAAGAGTTTGCTCTATGCTGCCAACGATATAGGCTATATTGATAAAAATGTCTTTGATAGCCTTTTCGATCGAGCCAATAAAGTCAATGGATTGCTGAACGGTTTTATAAGTTATTTAAAAAGCAATCTCAAAAGGAAGTAGCCAATGTTTTCTCTTCCAACATCGAACGTCGAACCTCGAACTTCGAACATCGAACATTGGCTTAAGGAGAGCAATAATGTTTAAAGGCAAGACCCTGCTTATTACCGGCGGCACCGGCACTTTTGGCAACGCCGTGCTAAAGCGTTTTCTCAAGACTGAAATTAGGGAGATACGTATTTTCAGCCGCGATGAGAAAAAGCAGGAAGACCAACGCTTGTTTTACAAAAGTCCCAAGTTGAAGTTTTATATCGGCGACGTGCGCGCTCCAGACAGTTTAGCTGCGGCCATGAGCGGTGTCGATTATGTTTTCCACGCCGCAGCGCTCAAGCAGGTTCCCTCCTGCGAATTCTTCCCTATGGAGGCCTTGCGCACCAACACCATCGGCGCCGAGAACGTCCTTACCGCGGCAGTGGCCAAAGGCGTGAAAAAAGCCATTATCCTCAGCACCGACAAGGCGGTCTATCCCATTAACGCCATGGGTTTGTCCAAAGCGCTGATGGAGAAGGTGATGATCGCCAAGGCGCAGCAGGTGGGGGAGAGCGGTACCGTCCTCTGTGGTACCCGCTACGGCAACGTCATGGGCTCGCGCGGTTCGGTCATCCCGTTGTTTATTGAGCTGATCAAGGTCGGCAAGCCGCTGACCGTTACCGACCCGGAAATGACGCGCTTCATGATGTCGATCGCTGACGCCGTCGACCTGGTCCTGTACGCCTTCAACCATGGCAAGCCGGGCGACATATTTGTGCAAAAATCGCCAGCTGCCACCATTGAGACATTGGCATTGGCCTTAAAAAAGATATTCAAGGCCGACAATCCGGTCAAGGTTATTGGCACCCGCCACGGCGAAAAGCGCCACGAGACGCTGCTGACGCGTGAGGAGATGGCCAAAGTCGAGGATTTGGGCGGCTACTACCGCATTCCTGCCGACACGCGCGGATTGAATTACAACTTGTATTTTAGCGAGGGCGAAAAAAAGATAGCCATGCTCGAGGATTACAATTCCAGCAATACCTGCAGGCTTGATGTGAACGGTATGGCTGAACTTTTACTTACTCTTGATGTTGTGAAAGAAGAGCTGAAAGGATGGAAAGCATGAAAATATTGACCGTTCTCGGTACCCGGCCGGAGATCATCCGCCTGAGCCGTGTCATTGCTACGCTGGACAAGCTGTGCAACCACGTGCTGGTTCACACCGGCCAGAATTTCGACCGCCATCTAAGCGATATTTTTTTTAGTGAGCTGAAGATCCGCCGGCCTGATCATTATTTGGGAATCAAAGGAGAAACCTTCGGCCAACAGGCGGGGCGCATGCTGGAAAAAGTGGACGAGGTGTTGGCTAAGGAAAAGCCCGACCGCCTGTTGGTGCTCGGCGACACCAATAGCGGCTTGAGTGCCGTCCTGGCCAAGCGCCGCGGCATCCCGGTCTTTCACATGGAGGCCGGCAACCGCTGCTACGACGACCGCGTGCCCGAGGAGGTCAACCGTCGCATCATCGACCATTCGAGCGACATCCTGATGCCATACACCGAGCGCAGCCGCCAGAACCTATTGAGAGAGGGAATCGAAGGACAGAGGATATTCGTCACCGGCAACCCGATCCTGGAAGTGATCCACCACTATGAGCCCGAAATTGCGAAATCGCAGGTACATAAAAAACTCGGCTTGAAAAAGAAAAAATATTTCCTGGTCACGCTGCACCGTGCCGAGAATGTCGATCTGAAACCACGCTTGAAGAATTTGTTGGCAGCGCTTGACCAAATCCAGAAGGAATACAAGTTGCCCCTTTTTTTGAGCCTTCACCCGCACACCCGGCAAAAGATCTCACAATTTGCCATCAGACTTTCCAATCCCGATGTCCGCTTGATCGATCCCCCAGGCTTCTTTTCCTTTATCGCCCTCGAGCGCCACGCTTTCTGTGTCCTTTCCGACAGCGGCACGGTCCAGGAGGAGTGCTGCATTTTCAAGGTGCCCAATGTCACGCTTCGCGATGTCACGG
>Ga0268280_1001301_pt1 | contig 17204 bp, 16 predicted proteins | sample saktaG_9_FD_190139 | JGI IMG/M metagenome (GOLD analysis project Ga0268280, IMG submission 190139) | Saline water microbial communities from Sakinaw Lake, British Columbia, Canada - sak_2011_5_24_40m | ecosystem: Environmental > Aquatic > Non-marine Saline and Alkaline > Saline ... | reverse complement strand
GGAACCGAATACCTTGCCATCATCAGTTTCGCCCAGATGTTCATGATGCTCGAGGGTATCGGCGCTGGTCTTTTCAACGGCGTCGGGAAAACGAAGATTCCCTCTGTGGTCGGGATTGCCGGCAACGTCATGCGGATTCCCCTCGCTTACCTGCTCGTCGCATCCTTCGCCCAGACGGGCATCTGGTGGGCCCTCAATCTTTCTGATGCGCTGAAGGGCGGATTCCTGCTGATTGCCGGCATCGTCCTGTTATTTCGTCTGGAAAAAACGTTCGCGTCCAGGAAAAAGAAGAGTTCCGATACGCCGATGCCGCAAGCGGCATGAGTTCTATAGCGTCCAGATTGCGGAGCGCTCTTTCATGGGATTTCATTTTGCCCCTTGAAATTGGTGGGTGAATTGTTTATAATCTATTAGTGGTCATACCACAACCGCCATCCGTTTTATGGATGCGGCGAAAGGAACGGGATTCGATGAAAAAGGACAGCATGTCGGCAACTCTGGTGGCCGAATTGAAAAACGATATCATCATGGGCCGCATGAAGATCGGCGAAAAACTGCTGCCTTTACGCGAACTAGCTGATCAGCACGGCGTTTCGCGCAGCGTCGTCAACAGCGCCGTTTCGACCCTTGCCGCCCATGGCTATGTCCGCATCGTGCCACGGCACCATATCGTCATCACCGACTATCTGACAACCGGATCACTCGGCGTCGTCGGCGACGTCATCCGCAGCGACAACCATGCACTAAAGCGGAAACTGGCTCAGGACACGCTGAACCTCCGCATGCTTCTTACGGTGGAATCGGTGAAGACCATCGCCGGCAATCCGCGGACCAGCGTAACGCCGCTGCAGAAAATCGTCAATCACGAACAGGCGTGGCTGACCAATCCGATCAAGGATTATGGCCGATTCTGGAAACTCGACCAGTTGTTCCATGAAACGATCATCGAACTTGGCGACAATCATTCCTTCCGCCTCCTGTATCGCAATTTCCGGTACATCGCGGAGGGAATCATCGTGATGTTTTTTCACAATCTGGACTTCATTTCATCCCTGATCGAAAAACATCAGATTCTTGTCAATACCATCAAATCGCGGGATGAAAAGGCGGCGCAGGCGGTCTGTCGCGACCTCCTCAATGCCGGCGCGATCGAAACCCTCAAATATTATAAATGATGTCTTGATCTGAATCGTCTGTGCGCCAAAGGGGGGATTTACACCATGCCATGGTATGTCATATTGCTCATCATCCTCGCGGCCGCCATTCCGATCGTTTTCTTGGCGTTCGGATGGCGCATCGCCTTTGACGCATATCATCCGCGACGACGTTCCCTGCTCGAAACGCGGGCGATCGAAACCCAGAACACGCCGGATCTGATGGATGCCTATGATGCCTGGGAAAAGACGTCTTATCTTATCCGCTCGCCGTTCGGATATGACCTGATGACCCATTTTCTGCCTTGCGCGGATCCGGGCGTCGGCATCAACCGCCGATTCGTCATCATCGCCCACGGATACACTTACACGCATCATGGATCCATCAAATACGCAAGCATCATGAAAAATCTGGAATTCAACGTCGTCATGTTCGATGAGCGGTTTCATGGCGAATCCGGGGGTAAAAACTGTACGCTCGGGTATTACGAGCAACATGATCTGCGTGCCGTGATCGACGATACCATCAACCGCTTCGGCCCCGATCTTTTCCTTGGTACGTACGGCGAGTCGATGGGAGCCGTGACGGCCATCCTCGAACAGGCCGATGACGACCGGCTGCGATTCGTCATCGCCGATTGTGCCTTCGCTGACCTAGCAGGCCAGCTCCGCCACTTGGTGAAGCGCACCCGGTTCATTCCCGTTTGGCCGTCGCTGCCGATCGCTGAGATGCTGTTCCGGGCGCGAACGAAAGCCCAGATCGCCGCCGTCCGTCCGATCGATGCCGTCACCAAAGCGAAACAGCCGATGCTTTTCATCCACGGTCGGGCTGACGGCTTCATTCCCTTCGACAACAGCGTCCGCCTGCACGCTGCCTGTCCGGGCCCTAAAGAATTGTACCTTGCCGGCAACGATGCCCGGCATGCCGAATCATTTCGGAAAAACCGCGACGAATACATCGAAGTGGTTAACCGGTTCATGAAGGATCACGTCCTTTGACATGATCTGTTTTTTACCCCACCGGCATCAAATGTGGAGGGATCACGCTTGAATCACGTCTGTACAGGAAGGAATGACTACCATGGTTGACGTCTTAATCATCGGAGCCGGGGTCGTCGGTGCGTCCGTCGCCCGCGCCTTGTCTCAATACGAATTGAATGCCGTCGTCATCGAGAAGAACCACGATGTCTGTGAAGAAACATCGAAAGCGAACAGCGGCATCGTCCACGCTGGCTATGACGCCCTCCCAGGTACCATGAAAGCGAAATTCAATCTTCTTGGCAGCCGGATGATGGCATCGTTCTGTCGCGATCTTGACGTACCCTATCGGAACAACGGGTCACTCATCCTGGCTTTTTGCGATAATGATTTGCCGCGTTTGGCAGCGCTCAAGGAGCAAGGCGAACTGAACGGGGTCGAAGGACTCCGGCTTTTGACTGCAGCGGAAGCGAAACGGCTGGAACCCAATTTGAATGCGGGAGTGGTCGGAGCAATGCTCGCGCCATCCGGCGCCGTCGTCGATCCGTTCGAACTGACGATCGCCCAAGCCGAACTCGCTGCCGTCAACGGCATCGACTTTGTCTTCGACGCCGAAGTGCGCGCCATTCGGAAAACAACATCGGGATTCCTTGTAACGACCGACCGTGGTGACTATGAAACGAAAGTCGTCGTCAACTGTGCGGGTGTCCGGGCGGATGAACTGAATAATCTGGTCAGCACCAGAAAATTATCGATCATCCCCCGCAAAGGCGAATACTGTCTGTTTGACAAGCAGGTCGGCACGCTCGTGGAACATACGATATTTCAGATGCCAACAGAACTCGGCAAGGGCGTGCTCGTCACGCCGACGGCCGAAGGCAATCTGCTGATCGGACCCTCCGCCGTCGACGTAGCTGACAAGGATGATGTGTCAACGACCGCGGAAGGGCTGGCGGAAGTCGTCAGGAAAGCAAGACAAAGCATCGTGAGCGTACCGACCGGATTTGTCATCACCGCCTTCGCCGGACTGCGTGCAACCGAGCGGGACGGCGACTTTGTCATCGGCGAAGCGCCGGACGTTCCCGGCTTTTACAACGCTGCCGGCATCGAATCCCCCGGCCTGACTTCGGCTCCGGCGATCGGCGATCATCTTGCCGCATCGATTGCGATCGCCCTTGGTCTGGAATTAAAGAAGAACCCAATCCGAAAACGTCCGGGAACCATTCGCTTCGAAACTCTTGACACCGACCGGAAAGCCGCCATGATCCGTGATAATCCGGATTATGGAAAAATCGTCTGCCGCTGCGAATTGGTAACCGCGGCGGAAATCCGGGATGCGATTCGCCGGCCACTCGGCGCGACGACGATTGATGGCGTCAAGCGCCGTGCCCGCGCCGGGTCGGGTCGTTGCCAGGGCGGATTTTGCTCACCAAAGGTGATACGGATTTTAGCGGAAGAACTTGGCATTGATCCGCTGGAAATCGTGAAGTCCGATCAACATTCGATCATCCTCGTCGGGTTCGACAAGGATGACATGTAAGGGGCGGTCGTATGATCCAGAAAGACATCGTGATCATCGGCGGCGGACCTGCGGGTCTTGCCGCAGCGGTCGCAGCGCATCAGGCGGGAAACCGGAGCATCCTGATTTTGGAACGGGATTCCGTCCTCGGTGGCATCCTCAACCAGTGCATTCACAACGGCTTCGGCCTCCATGTGTTCAAGGAAGAACTGACTGGACCGGAATATGCCGCCCGCTATATCCGTCAGGTCGAAGCGTGCGGCATCGAGGTCAAACTCGATACGATGGTGATCGATCTGACTGCCGATAAAATCGTCACAGCGATCAATGAAAAGGACGGCTTGCTCCAAATTCAGGCGCAAGCGGTGATTTTGGCGATGGGCTGCCGCGAACGTCCCCGCGGCGCTTTGAATATTCCCGGCTCGCGACCATCCGGTATTTTTTCAGCGGGAACGGCGCAGCGGTTCGTCAACATCGAAGGCTATATGCCGGGGCATCAGATCGTCATTCTCGGGTCGGGCGACATCGGCCTGATCATGGCCCGCCGGCTGACGCTTGAAGGTGCGGCAGTCAAAATGGTATGCGAAATCATGCCTTATTCCGGCGGTCTGAAACGGAACATCGTCCAGTGTCTTGATGATTACGGCATTCCGCTGCGGTTATCTCATACCGTTACGCAAATCCATGGCAAAGACCGCGTCACCGGCGTCACCGTCGCCAAGGTCGACAGCGATCGGAATCCGATTCCGGGAAGCGAAGAATTCGTTGCCTGTGACACGCTTCTATTATCCGTCGGCCTGATTCCTGAAAACGAACTGACCCGGAAAGCCGGGATCGTCATCAATCCGAAAACCCTGGGCGCAATCGTCGATGAAAGCCTGACGACTTCCATCGAAGGCATCTTCGCCGCCGGCAACGTTCTCCATGTCCATGATCTCGTCGACTATGTATCGACGGAAGCGGAACTCGCGGGCAAGAATGCCGTCAAATATGTTTCTGGTCGGCTCGTCAAAAACGAAAGTGTCGCTGTCGTTACCGGCAGCGGTGTCCGCTACACCGTTCCATCCGCTATCCATCCGGCGATCGCCGAAACGATCACGACGATCCGGTTTCGGACCGATAACGTATATAAGGATTCTTATGTTTCCGTCGACCTTGACGGCGAACGGCTTCAACATATCAAGAAACGCATCCTGACGCCCGGCGAGATGGAACAGGTGCTGATTCCGCGGAAGTGGCTGTCGGAACGTCCCGGACTCGCGACGATCACCATCAAAATCGAAGAGGAGTGAACGACCCATGGGAGAACGAAAGGAACTGACCTGCATCGGCTGCCCGATGGGGTGCCCGATTGAGGTCGAACTGGATCACGGCAAAATCGTCCAGATCACCGGATTTGTCTGTAAAAAAGGCGAACTGTATGCGATGAAAGAAGTCGTCGATCCGCGGCGGGTCATCACGTCGATCGTTCCGGTCGACGGCGGGACCGTCGGGATGGTTCCCGTGAAAACCGCCGGCGACATCCCCAAACATCGCATCAAGACCTGCATGGAAGCCCTTAAAGGTTTGCGCGTTACGGCACCGGTGACATCCGGACAGGTGATCGTCGCAAACGTCGGCGACACCGGCATTGACATGATCGCGACCCGAACGGTCGCACGGAGGTGAATCATGGCTTTCTATGTCCATCAAACTGTTTTCGGATCCGTCGGGATTGAAACCGACGACCGGGAAATCATCGCCGTGATCGTCGGTTCCGACCGTCCTTCCGATGCCGAACCGACCGCTTTGGTGCAGGAAGCGGCGCGGCAGATCGACGAATATTACGCAGGGAAACGCAAGAAGCTTGATCTGCCGTTCACGATCCGGGGCACGGAGTTCCAAAAACGGGTTTTCATCGCCATCACCCGCATCCCATATGGCGAAACCCGTTCGTACGCCGACATCGCCCGCAGCATCGGTCATCCGCGGTCCTGCCGCGCCGTCGGCACCGTCTGCGCGGGCAGCACGATTCATTTGCTTGTCCCCTGTCATCGCGTGATCAAAAGCGACGGGACGCCGGGATTTTATGGCGGCGGCGAATCGTTCAAACAGGATTTGTTGCAATTTGAACGAGAACATAAAGGCTGACGGAAAAACGCTTTCCTTGTTGCTTTGAATAGAATCCCTTTGACATTATAATTAATTTGGACTATAATGTTAGCGAAGACTAACAAATAGTCCTATTTTTTCGGTTTAACAGTTAGCGAAAGCTAACTCTTGGAGGTGAAACCATGACATTGAAGGATATCAGACCGGGAGATCAGTGTATCGTCGTCCGTCTGGAAATGAATAATCTGAGAAAGCGGATCATCGACATGGGTCTTACCACCGGGACCTTGATCAAAGTCAAAAAACTGGCGCCCTTGGGTGATCCGATGGAAATCGTGGTCCGAGGGTATCTATTAACACTCAGGAAAGCCGAAGCGAGAACGATCGAAGTGACGAGGATTGCTCCGGCGGCATGAAAAAAAATCGCTACGGCCAACTTTCGAATCTTGAACATCCCCAATCGCTCAACGCAAATGGTGGAGGCGTCCTCCGCATCGCTTTGGTCGGCAATCCCAATAGCGGCAAGACGACGCTCTTCAACGGCCTGACCGGGTCCAACCAGTATGTCGGAAACTGGCCCGGTGTCACCGTCGCGAAGAAAACGGGACGCATCAAAATCAGCGACATCAATGCCGAGGTGACCGATCTTCCCGGCGTTTATTCACTTTCGACGATTTCGCTGGAAGAAGAGATCACCGCGGATTACTTCAGGGCAAAACGGATGGATCTCGTCATCAACATCGTCGACGCATCCAATTTGGAACGGAATCTGTTCCTGACCCACCAGTTACTCGATTCCGACCTGCCGATCATCGTTGCGCTCAACTGCATGGACATCGTCGGCAAAAAGAACATCAAGATCGACGTCGTCAAGCTGGAACGGCGGTTAGGCGTTCCCGTCGTGCCGATCACGGCTTCGAAACATTCGGATTTGCTGGAACTGATTCGCCGGATCGCCACGCTCGATCTGTCACCGCGCGAGTCCAGGCCCCGGTACAACGATGATATCGAACGACTGATCGAATCCTTCCAACGATTGACTGGAGATCGGTTTCTTGCCATCCGTTGCATCGAAGACGGTCCCAAAGAAATCACCAAGCCCGGATTCTCCCTGGCCGTTCAGACCGAACTCTTGGCATTATATGAAAGCGTAAGCCGAGTGGCGACAAAGGATTTCGACATGGTCCTGCCCGCTGAACGCTATGAAAGGATTCTTACCATCGTCGCTGAAACGATGGTCAAAAGCAATGTCGATCGGATTACCCCGACAGATCGGATCGATCGGATCCTGACCCACCGGATCATTGGCATTCCGCTCTTCATCGCAATCATGTTTCTTGTTTTCTACCTGGCGTTCGGGCCTCTTGGCAACGCGATAACCAACGGGTTCACGGAGGTTGCGGCCAGACTGTTCATAACCCTGTCCGCCGGTATCAAATCGCTTGGTATGGCCGCCTGGGTCGGCAGCCTTATCGACAATGCCGTGTTCGGCGGCTTGATCGCCGTCCTCGGGTTTCTGCCGCAACTCGCCATTTTATTTCTATTCCTTTCGATTCTGGAGGATAGCGGATATATGGCGCGGGCTGCATTCATCATGGACCGTGCCATGCATCGGTTCGGCCTCTCGGGAAAGTCGTTCATTCCCATGCTTTTGGGATTTGGATGCAGCGTCCCGGCCATGGCATCAACACGGACGCTGGATCAGGCGGAAGACCGGAAAATAACAACGATGATCATCCCGTTTGTATCGTGCGGAGCGAAGGCGCCCATTTATGGCGTCATTGCCGGTGCTTTGTTTGCCGGCTCCGCCTATTATGTCGTCTTCTCGTTGTATTTCCTTGGTATCATCGTTGCCCTATTGTCTGCCGTGCTGTTCAAGAAGACGATCCTGAAAGGTGCAACCGGCAATTACCTGATGGAATTGCCGGAGTATCGCATGCCGACGATGAAGAATACCATTCTGCACACCTGGGAACGAGTCAAAGGATTCCTCGTCAAGGCGGGGACGGTGCTTTTGGGTGCCTTCATCATCATCTGGTTTTTGAGTTATTTCGGCTTCGTCGGCGGCGAGTTCCGTCTTCTGGAAACAGCGGAAATGGAATTCAGCCTGCTTGGATCCGTCGGTAAGTTTCTCCTGCCGGTTTTCCGGCCACTCGGATTCACCGATTGGCGGCCGGCAGTCGCCATTCTGACCGGCTTCGTCGCCAAAGAATCGATTGTCGGGACGCTTGGCATCCTCTACGGGGTCGCCGGTGACGTCCTGACGAACGGAGCGCTGCTTTACCCGATCATCAGGGCGGCATTTACACCGGTCCAGGCCTATGCCTTCATGGCGTTTGCGTTGCTTGCGGCGCCTTGCATAGCGGCATTGGCGGCGATGAGGAAGGAACTCGGGTCCTGGAAATGGTTTCTGTTCGCCGTGGCCTATGAAATGACCATCGCCTATCTCGTCGCTTTGGCCATCTATCAGATCGGCTCCCGCGGTCGCGGCGGCATCTTGACGGCCGGATTCTTTATCCTTGCCGTATCCTTGGTTTTCTGGACGGTCCGTCGCGTCGTCAGAAAGCGCGGAAACACTTGCGGTTCCTGCGACGCGTGCAGCGCAAAGACGGCCTGCAAATCTTTTCCCGACAGTGAAAAATGACGGACGCCTTGTCACGGCGCCGTCATCGGTATATAATGAATGGTATCCCGCAGACGAAGGTGATTTCCTTTGAACGACAGCTGCTCCAAATATAGTGAATCGTTGGAAGACTATCTGGAAGCGATCGTCATGCTTGGCGGGCAGAACGTCCGAAGCGTCGCCATCGCCACGCGCTTGCACGTTTCGAAAGCGAGCGTCAACCGGGCGGTGAACACGATGATCGAGAATGGGCTTGCCATCAAGGCCCCTTATGGCGAAGTCAGTCTGACCGACATCGGGATGCGGACATCGGAAAACGTCCTGCGGAAGCATCTGGTGATCAAACGGTTCCTGATTGACGTGCTGGGAGTCGAAGACGCCGTCGCTGAACAGGAAGCCTGCGGCATCGAACACAACATCTCCGACGCGACGCTTGCGAAATTCGAACGGCTCGTTGCGGACAGAAAGCACCCATGACCATGAAAAATCCCGCCGTTTCCAGGCGGGATTGTTTTTATTTGGTGGTTTCGCGTTCGATCAAGGTGACGTCGATCTGTTGGTGGAACTTGTCGATGGGCTCGTTGTTCATTAGTTTGACGAGGGTTTCGACGGCATAGTGGCCGATTTTCTCGATCGACTGGGCGATCGTCGTCAGTTTCGGCGAAATGATATGCGACAATTCGATGTTGTCGAAGCCGATGACTTGGACATCGTCAGGAACATTGCGGCCGGCTTTTTTCAGACACTGGATGACATTGAGGGCGATGATGTCCGAATCGCAGAAGATGCCATCGCAGTCAAGATTCGAATTGACGACGTTCTGGATGTCTTCCTGGCTGGGGTTCTTGAAATCCAGATCGAAGCTGAAATTATAGATTTTGTTCTTTTCGAGAACCGATTTGAATCCTACTGTCCGATCCTGGACCGGCAACAGCACCGAAGGACCGCGGAAGTGGATGATTTTCTTGCAGCCGCAGGAAACCAGTTTCTGGGCGGCGAGCTTGCCGCCGAGGACGTTGTTTGAGGTGACGGAAGGAACGTCTTCGGTCAGTTTGTGGTCGATGGCGATGATCGGGATATTGAGACTCTTGTAATCCTGGATCCGGGTCGTGTTGGAAATCAGGATGATGCCGTCGATGTTGTATTGCTGGAAAACCTGCAGGTAGCGGGTCTCGCGTTCCTTGTTGTCCTGCGAGTTGCAGACCATCAGGCGATAGTTGTAATTGACGGTGATGTCCTCGATGACTTCCAGCATCTCGGCGAAATAATAGGAGGTGAGGTGCGGAACGATGATGCCGACGATCCGCGACTGCTTTTTGAAAAGCGAGCGCGCAAGTTCATTGGGAACGTACTGCAATTCCTTGATGGCATCGAGCACCAGTTCCTTGGTCGTTTCATTGACGTATCCTTTTTTGTTGATGACGCGTGATACCGTTGCGACGCTCACATGGGCGAGTTTTGCGACATCCTTGATCGTAGCCATGAAAACACTTCCTTTTTCAAAATATCCTAGCCCTCATTATACTATCTTTTCATAGCGATTGAAAGAAAAAAAACGATCCATGTAAAGAAATTACACATTTTCCATCACGCGATTAATCGTTGTGTAACGGATTTTACACATGGAAAGAAAAACCAGGTTTCTTCCCGCCCGAAAATCGACAATCAACGCCCGCTTGCGAACTGCAAGCCATTACATGTTGTGTTTGCCACTGCATCGGTCGACAAACGGATGGGTTTGTAGTATACTGACAAAAAGACCGCCAGTGACGCGGCGGACGGAAATGGAGAATCCCATCGATGCTTCGTACTTCTGAAAAACTACGGAATCTCACCATCTATCAGGTCTTTGTCCGAAACCATACATCCGATGGCACGTTCACCGGCCTTCGTAATGATCTCGATCGCATCCAGAGCCTGGGGGTTGATATTCTTTACCTCCTGCCCATCCACCCGATCGGAATCAAGAACCGCAAAGGCGCACTCGGAAGTCCCTATTCGATCCGCGACTACCGCGAAATCAATCCCGAACTCGGTACGATGTCCGATTTCCGCGCCTTGATTCACGATGTCCACTCCCGCGGTCTGCGGCTTGTGATCGACATCGTCTTCAATCACACGTCCCGGGATTCGCGACTGTTGTCGGAGCATCCCGAATGGTTCTATCACAACGCCCTGGGCGAAGTCACAAACCGCGTCGGCGAATGGTGGGACATCACCGATTTCGATTTTAAGGCCGATCGCCGGCTATGGGTAGAACTCGCCGACACGCTCTGCTTCTATGCCGGGCTCGGCGTCGACGGGTTCCGCTGCGATGTGGCCAGTCTCGTTCCGATCGAATTCTGGCGTTACGCGCGCAAACAAGTCGGCAGGATCAACAGCCGGACACTCTGGATATCGGAATCGGTACATGGCGGATTTGTCAAATACATCCGTGATCGCGGCTTCGAGGCCTGGTCTGAATCCGAGATCTATCAAGTGTTCGACATGGCCTACGACTATGACGTTCAGCCCTCAATGGATGCCTACCTGCTCGGAAAGCGTCCGCTCCGGGATTATCTGGATGCGCTGGCGCGGCAGGAGGAAATCTATCCTGGCAACTATGTCAAGATGCACAATCTCGAAAACCATGATTTTCCGCGCATCGCCGCTTATGTGAACGGAGATAACGATAAAATCCGCAACTGGATGGGTCTGTTATTTTTCCTGAAAGGCGCGGCCATGATCTACGCCGGCGGCGAATACTCATCCCCTGTCCGCCCCGATCTCTTCGAACGGGATCTGGTCGTGCAAAAAAACGACATCTCCGGACTCATCCGAATGTTGGCACATCTCAAGAAGAAACCCGTGTTCGCCACCGGAATCTATGAGATCAACCGGCCGGAGATCGACGGCGTCGCCTACAACACGTTTGAAAACGATCGCGAACAATTCGTCGGCATCTTCAATGTCGGACTGGCAGAAGGCCGGATTTCCGTGAAATTCGCTGACGGCAAATATCGGAATCTGCTGGGCGGAAAATCCATCAAAGTCGAAAACGGATCGATTCTCCTCGACAAGGATCCGATCGTCCTCAAAATCGCAAAATGAAAAGCGGGCGACCGCTTTTTTCATTGGGAAACGGTTCGATTTTTGGTATAATGGAAGCGAAGCAGGTGATGGCATGTCCTATCCTCAAGTCACCGTCGTCGGTGCCGGTCTCGCCGGCGTCGAGGCGGCATATCAACTGGCCATCCGGGGCATCCCCGTCCAGTTGGTCGAAATGAAGAAGATCAAGAAGAGTCCAGCCCACCATCTGGACGGCTTTGCCGAACTTGTCTGCTCGAACTCGTTTCGCAGCGATTCCCTCGAAAACGCCGCCGGACTGCTGAAAGCCGAGCTGCGCGAACTCGGATCGATCGTCATGCAGGTCGCCGATGCCACCGCCGTTCCTGCCGGCAGCGCCCTCGCGGTCGATCGGATCGGCTTCTCCGAACGGCTGACCGAGCTGATTAGGTCGAACCCGGAAATCACGGTCGTGGACGCGGAAGCGACAGCGATTCCCGATGGCCCCGTCATCCTCGCCTCCGGGCCCTTGACAAGCGATGCGTTATTCGCGGCGATCCATACGCTTACTGGCGAAGATGCACTTTATTTCTTTGACGCCGCGGCGCCGATCATCGAGTTCGATTCGATCGACATGAACAAAGCGTATTTCAAGAGCCGGTACGACAAGGGCGAAGCGACGTATATCAACTGCCCGATGACGGAAGCGGAATATGATCGTTGGCATCGCGAAGTCCTGACGGCCGAATGCGTCGTCACGAAAGCGTTCGAATGGAAAGTCTTCGAGGGGTGCATGCCCTTTGAAGAAATGGCGCGACGTGGTCGTCTGACCCTGGCCTATGGACCGATGAAACCGGTCGGATTGGAAACCGCCGACGGGAAACGGCCGTTTGCCGTCGTCCAGCTGCGTCAGGACGATGCCGCCGCCAGCCTCTACAACATCGTCGGGTTTCAGACCCATCTGACCTTTCCGGAACAACGGCGGATCCTGCGCATGATTCCGGGTCTGGAAAACGCCGTTTTCGCCCGATACGGCGTGATGCATCGCAACGCCTTCATCAACGCACCGAAAATCATCGACGAACATTACTCCATGAAAAAGGATCCGCGGATCTTTTTTGCCGGGCAGTTGTCCGGCGTCGAAGGTTACATCGAAAGCGTTGGCTCGGCAATGGTCGCGGCGCTGAACATGGCCCGCTTCGTCCGGAATATGCCGCCGCTGACGTTTCCGCCCGTGACGGCGATCGGATCCCAGGCGAAATATCTGGCGACCGCCGCTCCCGCTTCGTTCCAGCCGATGAATGCCAATTTCGGCCTGTTTCCCCCGCTCGGATTTTCCCATCGGCATCACGATCGCCGGACTTTATACGCCGAAAGGGCCTTAGCGGCCATCCGCTTGCTGAAGAAGGAGGGATCGCTTGAATAACCGGGAAATCATCCTGTTCTTCAAAAGCTACCTGGAAGATCAGAAACACTACTCGCCGTACACCGTCGCGGCGTATTTGGACGATGTCGGGACGCTGACGGCATTTCTGGAGAATGAAGATCTGGGCGATCTCGAAGGGGTCTCCGAACGGATCGCCAAGTTCTACATCGCTCATCTTCACAACCGGTATGCCCCGGGATCGATCCGGCGAAAAACGGCATCCGTCCGCACACTTTATCGGCTTCTGGCGTTGGATGGGAGCGTAACCGCCAACCCCTTTGAAAACGCGGTGCTGCCCAAATCCGAGAAACGGCTCCCCAAGTTCGCCTACGAAAACGAAATCGGTGAATTTTTGGACCGCATCGACGATTCGACCCTGAAGGGCAAACGCGACATGGCGCTGTTCGAATTGCTCTATGGCTCGGGCATCCGCGTCGGCGAGTTGGTCCGTGTCAAACTCACGGACCTTGATTTCGGAGCCAAGACCCTGCTTGTCCACGGCAAAGGCGCCAAAGACCGGTACGTACCGATCCACGATGCCGCGATCGGCCGCCTGAAGGATTATCTCGTGATCGTCCGGCCGGCTTTTCGCACCCGGACGACAACCGCGGATGATAAAACGCTTTTTCTGAATTTCAAGGGCGGGCCGCTGACCGACCGCGGCGTCCGCGACATCCTCGACCGCGAACTCGAACGCCAGTGTTCGACGCTCGACGTTTCCCCGCATGCGTTCCGGCATTCGTTTGCGACCCATCTGCTCAATCACGGCGTCGATCTTCGCACCGTCCAGGAACTGCTCGGTCATGCCAGTCTGTCATCGACGCAGATCTACACGAAAGTCTCGACCGAACAGTTGCGGCTCGTCTATGCCAGAAGCCACCCGCGGGCAAAGAGGAAAAACGATGATTAACATCACCATCATCTGCGTTGGCAAACTGAAGGAAACCTACCTCAGGGAGGGCGTTGCCGAGTACGCAAAGCGGATTTCCCGATACTGCCGGTTCGAGATCATCGAAGTCCCGGACGAGAAAATTCCCGATCCGGTATCTGCCGGTGCAGTGGTGCAGATTCTCGCGGCGGAAGCGAAAAACGTCATTGCGAAAATTCCGAAAAGCGCTCATATCGTGGCGCTGGCCATCGAAGGCGAGCCAGTGACCAGTCCCGGCCTCGCCGAATGGATTGCGGGGGCAGCGAACGGCGGCGCTTCAAAACTGTGTTTTATCATCGGCGGGTCGCTCGGGCTGGCGGACGAAATCAAACGTTCGGCCGACCGGCTCCTCTCGTTTTCGGCGCTGACGTTTCCCCATCAATTGATGCGGCTGATGCTCGCCGAACAGTTGTACCGGGCCTTTACGATTCTTCACAACGCCACCTATCACAAATGAAAACCGGCAAATCTCTCGGGATCTGCCGGTCTATTTTTTATGAATTGGGAATTCTCGTCTTCTTTGTCGTTGTCACGATTCGCTGACGATGATGGCAAGGAGGGTGAGGATGATTTCCACCGCTTCGTCCATCTCGTCGATGACCGCATATTCATAGGGACCGTGATAGTTGTAACCGCCGGTGCCGAGGTTGGGACAGGGGAGCCCGGCATAGGTCAGCCGCGCGCCATCGGTACCGCCGCGGATCGGTTCGACGATCGGCGTGATTCCCCTGGCGGTGATCGCCTTGAGGGCGTAATCGACGATTTCCATCCGGTCGGCCAGGACATTCCTCATGTTCTGATACTGGTCGGCAATCGCGATCTGACAGATGCCCGTACCGTATTTGGCGTTCATGAAATCCGCCGCGACCCGGAAATCGGCCTTTTGACGCTCGAACAGGGTCGCGTCGTGATTGCGGACGATATATTCGACGACCGTCTGGCCGCAATTTCCGCGGATGTCGTAGGGATGATTGAACCCTTCGTATTTTTCCGTCAGTTCCGGCCGGGCCGCAAGCGGCAGGAGGGCATCGAATTCGGCGGCGAGACGGATCGCATTCAGCATCTTGTTTTTCGATCCGCCCGGATGGACAGACTTGCCCGTGAACGTGACGGTGACGCCGGCCGCATTGAAGTTTTCATAGGCGATTTCGCCGACGCGGGATCCATCGAGGGTATACCCGAACGCTGCGCCGACGGTCTTGACATCGAGGTATCGGGTACCGTTGCCGACCTCTTCATCGGGAGTGAAAACGATTCTGATTTCACCGTGAGGCAGATCCGGATGGGCCATGAGCCGTTCGGCGGCCGTCATGATTTCGGCGATGCCCGCCTTGTCATCGGCGCCGAGCAGGGTCGTGCCGTCGGTGACGATCAGGTCGTGTCCGACACTGTCGAGAAGATAAGGGAAAACGGCCGGATCAAGCACGAGATTCTTGGCGGCGTTGAGGATGATCGGCTGGCCATCATAATGACAAACGATCCGCGGTTTGACGTTTTCACCCGAAGCATCCGGCGAGGTGTCCATATGGGCGATCAGGGCGATTGTCGGAACCGGTTTGGCAACACTTGCGGGAATCGTTCCGTAGACATATCCGTACTGATCGACCGAAGCAGCAATACCAAGAGCGATCAACTCCTGTCTCAGCGCATCGGCGAGAACCAGTTGCTTCGCACTGGAAGGATAACCCTTCGCATCATGGGTCGATTGGGTGTCGTAACCGGCGTAGGCCAGCAATCGTTCGTATGCTCTCATGAGAACCTCCGGGATGAAATGCCATTGATTCTATTATATACTATCCGGGCCGCAATCGCGCCAAGGAAAAATACGGTTGCCGCCAAGAAACGCCGGCAGCGGCCGCAAACCATCAATAAGATATCCCGTCACGTTGACAAAACCATGCAAACAATATAAAATAATCGGGAAACCGTACGGTCTATACTGAGCAACCTCCCGTCGCGCGTTGACGCATTTTGTGATATAATAGTCATGCAAATCCAACAAGGAAGTCGTAGAAATGAAAACCATCATCAATCCGGAATCCCGCCGTGGCCGCATCGCCCGGAAAATCGTCAAGATTGGGCAAATGATTCCCGCCATCAAAAAACGTGAAAAAATACGGCTCGGCCGTCTTTACAGTTCCGAGCTTTCCTACCGTTTCCGCTTTCCGAAACGGTGCGATGCCGCATGGATCGAAGTCGGACCCAGCCGCGTCGAACGGCTTCTTCACGCTTCCGGCAACGAGTTCGGCGCCATTCTCCATCTCCACGGCGGCGCCTATATATACCGATATAACGATACGTATCGCCGCGTTTCGCTCGAACTCTTCGATCGGACCGGCGCGGCCGTCTATTCTTCTGACTATCGGGTTGCGCCCGAGCATCCATTCCCCGCGGCGCTGAACGATGCCTTCGCTGCGTACAAGCGGATCCTCGCCGACGGATATCCGGCCAAGAAAATCGCCCTCGTGGGCGACTCGGCCGGTGGCGGACTTTGCCTCGCTCTCGTCATGCGTCTCCGCCAGTCGCACATGGCCGTTCCCGGCGCCATCGTCACGTTTTCAGCCTGGACTGATCTGGCGATGCGCGGCGAATCCTACGAGACGAATCGCGAACGCGATCCGATGTTCGGCGTCGGTTCGGAGCCACTGGATCCCCGCCTGTATGCCGGCAAGACGCCGCTTGAGAACCCGTTCATATCTCCTGCCTATGGCAATTTTACCGGATTTCCGCCCCTGCTCATGCATGTCGGCGGCTACGAAATCGTCGAATCCGACACGAAAATCGTCGCCCAGCGTGCCGATGAAGTCGGCGTCGACGTGACGGTGTATGATCATGTCGGAATGTTCCACGGGTTCCAGATCGGCCTGGGAGTCGTACCGGAAGCGAAGACCGCCTGGAATCAGACCGCCATTTTCATCAAGGAAAAACTCGGGTTGACGCAACCCGTTCATCTTGTTCCGAAAGGAGACCGTCAGGCCATGACCGTTACCAGAGAGTGGTTCAAGCTCGACAACGCCGCGAAGATCTTTCCGGCGATTTCGACGAAAAAGGAAACCAATACGTTCCGGATCCAGGTCGCGATGACCGATCCGGTCGATCCGGAAATCCTGCAGAAGGCGACCGATGCGATTCTCGACCGCTATCCGATGTTCAAAGTGCGTCTCAAAAACGGTTTCTTCTGGAAGTACCTCGATTACAACGATGCGCCGTTCCTCATCCGCCCCCTGCCGCATTATGTCTGCGGCAGCCTCAGTCCCAAGGAACACAACGGCTACCTCTTCCAGATCTATCACCGCGCCAACGTCGTCGCGCTTGAAATGTTCCACTCACTCGCCGACGGGTCGGGGGCGATCATGTTGCTGAAGTCGATACTCTATGAGTATCTGACGATGAATGGCAAAAAAATCACGCCCGACAATATGATCCTGACACGCGACAGC
>Ga0268280_1001300_pt1 | contig 17213 bp, 18 predicted proteins | sample saktaG_9_FD_190139 | JGI IMG/M metagenome (GOLD analysis project Ga0268280, IMG submission 190139) | Saline water microbial communities from Sakinaw Lake, British Columbia, Canada - sak_2011_5_24_40m | ecosystem: Environmental > Aquatic > Non-marine Saline and Alkaline > Saline ... | reverse complement strand
GCTTTTTATCATGTCATTGTCCGGGGCGAGCGCCGCGATGCCATTTTCACTTGTCCAGCCGACAAGGAAAAATTCCTGATCAAACTTGGGGAAACAGCCGAAAAATACCGGCTGCTGGTCCATGCCTATGTACTGATGGATAGCCGCTATCATCTGCTGGTTGAAACGCCGGATGAGGAGAAAATGAAAGTTTTTAGCTGAATTCTAATTTCAAGATCTGACCACATGGCTCCTTCCCCATCTACCCATTACCCCTTCTACCCATCTACTTATTCGTTTGATGTTCGACATTGAAGACAAGGGCGATTACAGGCGGAGGGGTTTGATTCATCAAATCCAGCGGCCGGCCGGCGGCGCCGCCGTTACTCCGGGTTCTTCGCGGAGCAACCGGGACCATACGCCCTTTCCAGCAGATAGTGCACCAAAGGCCACAGGAAGAGGGGAATGCCCAGCCCCAGGATGACGGGGTAGAGCAGGCGCAGGTTGAACGCCAAGGCTGCCGGGGTGCCGAAGACGAAGGGGTAGAACTGCCAGAATTCGAGCCAGAAGACCGCCTGCACGATTAGGCAGAGGGCGCACCCCTTACGGACTCTGAACACCTGGTAGGCCACGGAAAACAGGGTGTAGGGCAGGGTAAAGAGATTGAGCACGCCCAAATAGAGCACATGGTAATAGAAGTCGGGAGAAAAGGCGCTGCTGACCAGCACCAGCAAGGTGCCGGCAAAATACAGCACACCCAGGTCGGCAGTATGGACGAGCCCGAAAATTTTCCCGGCCGGGGAATCGATGACCCGCAGGCAGTCGAACCAGGGGCTCGTAGGGCAGAATCTCTTGAAAAAGGGCACCTTCAGGGAGCCCAGCACGAGCAGGTAGGAGGCCAGCAGGCCGACTGCTTTCAGCAGCAGGATCAGCACGCAGAGCTGCTCGTTGCCGCCGTGGAGGGCCAGGCGTACGAAAACGAATAGCAGGAGCAGCGCGAAGCCGCCAAGGGAGAGGACAAATAAAGTCTGGTTTCGTCGACGGTTTATCATGCCACATTATAGCACATGCAAGCCTCCGGAAGCCTCCGGGGCAGGTATCGATTTTAGACATTCAGGACAACGCAATATTTCAAGCATCGCAGCGAAAGCAAACGGACTTTTTGGCTACCCCTTTGTACTTTATTCATTCCCATCTCTTGTTGGCAACATCCAATATCGAGGCCTGATCCCGATTGTTCTCCCTAGCCAACGATCCCAGTTAGGTTGCGTTTGGCAGGGGGGGACATGGGATCAGGTCTTGTAATAATTAGAATAAAATGTATGCGGGGGCAGTGCACCAAAAGCAATAGTGAAGGACCTGCCCCCAGAACGGGGACTTCGCTTGCAAATATGTATTTGGCATTATAGAAAGGAACGCGGGGATATTAAAATATCAGGAGATCGCTGGATTGCCCGAATTCGTCGGCGTCAGGATGAACTCACTTGGATCGATGTACCGCCATTAAAAAAGCGGGAGGTCATGATTCGTGCATAGGAACACGCACCGTCCCCGAATCGACACGAATGGATTTTCCCCCTTTTCTGGTATAATGGTCATTCGGCAGGATCGTGAAGCGGATCCATGGACCGCAGCGAGAATCCTAAACAGGAGCAGTCAGAATGAGACTGATCGACTACATGGACCGGAAGCTGATCTTTTTGGATCTGCAGGCGCATTCGAAAGACGAGGCCATCACGGAGATCGTCAGGCGCATGGAAGAGAACCGGGTGGTCCGGGACGCATCCTACCTGCTGGAGGAGATATTCAGCCGGGAATCCCGCGGCGGCACGTCATTGGGGAACGGAGTCGCCATTCCTCACGCCAGGGTGAAATTCATTGATAAGATCGTCATTGCCATGGCCAGGTTGTCAGCCGGCGTGAGCTTCTGCGAGGAAGACCGCCAGCCGGTACGGATCGTTTTCATTCTGATCACCCCCCTGGAGAAGCTGAACGAATATCTGAGAGTCCTGGCCGGATTGTCGAAATTTCTGAAGGATAAAAAAATGCTCAAGCGCCTTTTCGCGGTCGATTCCGTGCCGGGCGCCTGGGAGTTGTTCGAGTCCCTGGAATTCACGGCCGGGTAAAACCGCGAAGCGCGGGGCCGCCACAAAAAGCGGGAGATCATGATTTGTGCATATACACAAGCACTGTCCCCAATTTCCCCCGTCCCCAATAGTCCTTTCACCAAAGTCAGATAGAGCGCTGGCACGATGAAGATGGTGAGAAAAGCAGAAATGATGAGGACGAAAATGATAGTGTTTTTAAGCGCTTGCTAGACAATGAATTTTTATCGACTGTTGGTTGAGAAAAAAAAGTGTGCTACAATACAGCCATAACGACTTAATGATAAAATATGGATAAATCCGGAAAATTTTTAGGCTGGCTTTTAGGAATTTACGGTGCGCTTTTTCTGCTCTTGTCGATAAACCCGGTTGACCGCGATACTTGGTTTGTGGAAAACCTGACAGTGTGGATTATTTTAGCTGTTATCATTGGATTATATTTAGGCCGGATTCGTTTTTCTCGCATGGCGTATGCTTTGATGTTCGTTTTGATTTATCTGCACACAATCGGAGGGCACTGGACTTTTGAGCTCGTTCCATTTTCTTGGGTTACGGATTTTTTTGGATTTTCAAGAAATCACTTTGATCGCATCGCCCATTTCTCCGTGGGATTTTATGCTTTTGCTGTTGCCGAATGGCTATGGAGCAAAAAATTGGTGGCGAATAAATTTTTGCTATTTACTTATCCAATATTTGTCATCGCTGCTATTGCTATGAGTTATGAATTGATTGAATGGATTTATGCTGCTCTGGCTAATCCTGAAGCCGGCGCGGCCTATTTGGGATCCCAAGGGGATATTTGGGACGCTCAAAAGGATATGTTGGCTGACACGCTGGGAGCGATTTTTGCTACAGCCGTTTTCTTTTGGCAACGCAATATTTGGAAAAATAAATTATAAGGCCTCCGGGGTCAGTTTTCAAAAATAAAGATTGAAAGTTCGTTTCTTTGTGCATGGAATCCCCTAATGAAAAAACAAGGCCTGCCGGCTTTTGGCGGAACGACTGGTCACAGAAGTCATGAAACGCCGGGAAAGGAAAAATCAACGTTTTTTTTGGCTAAATTTCAATTTTGAGACCTGACCCCAATTCTTCTTAAGAATGGCGACGCCGTTCGCGGTCAGGTCCTGACAGGCCGTATGTCAGCGGAAACGGACTCCGCCCCCGACTGCGAAACCCACATGACTGAAGTCCGAGTATGACGTGAAATTCATCAGGGCTTCGAGGAAAAGCTTCACGTGCTGGGATCGCGCCTGCATGATCCCGGGACCGATTCTGCCGGTAAATAAGGTAAAACCTCCGCCAGTGGTCAAATTGAAACCGCCGACGCCATAGAACGACACCTTGTCCTTGCCGGGGAAATGCAGCAGCAAGTCCAAGCGCGCTCCGTTGCTGAGAATGAAGAGAAAACCGTTGGTCAGGTTGAAGGAAATCACGTTGGTCCTTACCTGGAGGTTTTTCACCACGTCGATCAGCACGTTGCCCTGAATGGCCAAATTTACGGGCTTGTCAAGATCCACGACAGCGGCGCCCTCGATCCAGACGGGAAACTCGGCGCGCAGCGCCGGCGCCAGGAACAGCAATGCGATCATTCCGGTCAAAAAAAATTTCATTTTGACTCCTTTGAATATTTTGGAAACAGGATAATGGGGATCCTATTTCGCCCTTTTATATAATCCGACCAGCTCGGCTTTTTCCAATATATGCCCCTGCAATAAATGCTCCAGCTCCTTCTTGCTCAATCCTTCTTTTAAATTTAACATTGCATCCAGGGCATATATCTTGAAGAAATAGCGGTGCGTCCCGGAAGGCGGACAGGGACCGCCGTATTTTCTTTTGCCGAAATCATTCATCCCCTGCTTGCCCGGGACGCTGTTTTGCTCGATGCGGCTTGCCGGAGGCATATCGTAGACCACCCAGTGCACCCAGGTCCCCATCGGAGCATCAGGATCGTCAACTATCAGGGCGAGGCTTTTTGCCCCCTGGGGAATGCTTTCAATGACAAGGCAAGGACTGGCATCCTCTCCTTCGCAGGTAAATTTTTTTGGTATCAGTTCGTTATTCCTGAAATCCGGGCTGGTTATTTTCATGTTTCCTTCTCCTGGCGCATTGATCGCCCCTGCGAAATGCGTTAATAAAAAAATGCTGAATACAATAAATATGCCTGGTTTCATTTTGCATTTAATCATATATATTATAACTCAATCAAAAGCTTGATAAAAGAAAAAGTAAAAGGAAGATCGGGATTATGGGGGACGCCCGGAAAATGTGAATTGGATCGAATTTCCGGAAGCGGTACGTCCTTCATTACCAGAAGCCGCGGATCAGGCGATAGGGCACCTGGCGGGCGTATTCACTATAGCCGTTCAGCTCCTTATGCAATGTCCGATCTTCCAGGTGAGTGCGGAGCACAAACAGGGCCGCTACCAGGAGGGCGGGGATCAGGCCGAAAAACGAACCCAGGGCCAGGGGGAGGAGCAGGACAAACTGGATGATGGCCAAGTACATGGGATGACGGATCCGCGCGTAGGGGCCGGTCGAACAGACCTGATGGCCCCGGTCGTCCTGGATCCGGACCCGCTCGGAGAGGAAATGGTTGTGGCGGATGACCCGGAACAGCACGACCACGGGAAAGGCGAAGAGGACGAAGGCGCCGATCTCGACCATGGGCGACACCCGCGACCAGCGCCAGCGCACCCGGTCCATGCCGCAAACGGCGATCAAGGCCAGCATCAGCAGGCTGTAGATGGCCATGATCAGGTTGTCCCATTTCTTGACGTTCGGCCGTGAACCGGACTCCATGCGCTCCTGCAGCAGACTGGGATCATGCCGTTTCAGCCAGGCGAAGGCGGAGAGGGAGATCAGCAGATAGCTGCCCAGGACGATCCAGGCCTCCGGCCAGTTGAGACTGCCGGCGGGCAGGAAAAAAGAGATCAGCAAAAGGGCGAGGAAAAGAATCACCCTGAGAATGAGAAGGACTGACTTTTTTTTCACGTCCCATGATACCACAGCTGATCCAGCAAAATGAATTCTCTTGAACCTTGCAAATTGAAAAGCCATGCTTTACACTGTAGGCGCGGGTGAACAGGACCCGGAAAAAACTAAAAAGGAGAAAATAATGGAAAATGTTCTGGAAAACATACCTTATCAAAATGAAAAAATGGGCAGCAGGAAACTTGTCGATGAAAAATACTTTTTGCTGATGCAGGCAGCCTTGAAGCCCGGGCAAAGCGTTCCTCAGCATAATGCGAATTCGAACGTACATATCCTGGTTGTCAGGGGCGAGGTCGTGATTAACCTGGATGGAACGGAAAGTCTTGCCAGGGAGGGATCTTTGCTGCCGGTCAGCCATCAGACTTCAATGAACATAAAGAACAAGTCCGGACAAGATGCCAGTTTCCTGATCATTAAAACTCCCAATCCCAGCGAAATGGCTGGCTAGAGTAAGCACTGGGCTTCACCCCAATTTTGCAGGAGGTTCAAGATGAATGATGTTGACATTGACATTGCCAGAGAAGAAGGTCAGAACAACAGAACCGTAATTTTTACCTTTTATAGCAAAAAAGATAAAGCTGTGGTGAGCCGTGAAGGTTTTCCCTATGAAATAAAGGATGATACTTTATATTATTTCGATTACGAAAAAAAAGAAGCCGGACAAATAATTTTGAAAAATCTCAAAAGCATCGCGGAAACCGGAAATCCCAATACAGAAGCATCGTATCCTTGTAAACTTTGAAAGCGGCAACCGGGACGGTGCCCTCTGCGAGGACTTCGCCCCCTGAAAGGACTTCGCTGGCAAACATGCACCTGGCATGATAGACAAAGCCGCGGGATTAAAGTATCAGGAGATCGCCCGCGCGGATACCACCCAGGCCATCATGCATACCCGCTGGAATATTGGCGTCCCTGGCGCCGGGCAACAGGCTCCCGGGAGGTCCGTCAGTCCATGATCTTCACTGCGGCCGAAAATGGCACGGATCTTGCGGGCACTTTTCGTATGCCGAGGAGGTGGCTCATGGAGGATATACTCATTTGCCAATGAGGCAGGAGGAAAAAAATGGGAATTTTCACAAAAAAAACCGGGAATATGGACAAATTGATCGCGGAGCGGAATAGGCTTGCCAAAGAGATCATCCCCATATTGCAGGAGCAGGTTCGCAAAAATGCAAATGACGGCAAATTGCATCTTGAATTGGTGAAAGCGTTGGCCATGGCGGGACAACTGGATGAAGCCAAGGCGGAAAGCAATGCGGCCATGCTCAAATTCCCCGCTGCGCTTCGCCAGCCCGTCTTGAATCTCCAGGCCGAGATCGACCGGCTGATAGAACGGAAGCGATTGGGCATATAGAATGGATATGGAAGACGTCTTGGCTAAAATTCGGCATGGGGAAAATTGATTTCCCCTCGGCCGCATTGCAAGGAGGCAAACATGAAGAAAGTAATACTCGAACAATTATTGGCGGACAAACCCGGTGATACCAAGCAGAAGGTCGGCAATGCCTTTCAAGCGGTGCAAGGCAATTTTGAGTTCGCCGCATCGGTGTCCATGGCCATTACCCAGCAGCGCATGGATGAAGCCAGCGTCCGGGGTTTTATTGTATGGTGCAACAAAGATGCCAAATCTGCCATTGTGTATGGAGCCGGGAATATCTATCAGGACAAGTTCACGGACTGCATGAATTGGCTGAAACTGATCGGCATCAAGGGTGAGACGGTCATGGTTCACTTTGAGGGCAATGACGGAGATAAACTGATCAATATTCAAAATTAGCGCCAGCATTGGTCCGCCTTGAGGGACGGTGCTTGTTAATATGTTTATAGGATGATCACCTCCTTCATGAGAAAAGCGAGGCTGACCTTTGCGGGACATTCCGCCGGGTATTGACTTGCTCTGGCGGTGTTTGTAAGATTGTGGCCTGGAGGAGGGCCCGATGAGAAAAATCATCTTTTTGACCATTGTCGTTTTCCTGCTCGGCCTGGCCGCGCTGACGTTCGCGGCGAGCGATCCCAATGACCGCGAGGGATGCAAGGACCCGGCCGTCTTTACCCGCATGCCCGGGTACTATATTTCCCAGTGCGATGAAAAGGAGTTCGAGCGCTACGAGGTGCCGGTCACGGCCGATTTCAAGACCCAGGCCGTGGAAGGGCGCTATCTGATGATCGTCTACGCGATCAATGAGGGGGCCCGGCAGGCGAGCGGGCTGCAGATCGTGCGTAACTACGCCAACGCCGCGGCGGCGATCGGCGCCAAGAAGATCATCGAGTTCGAGGACGGGGGCGCGCAGTTAATCACCCTGAAGATCAGCCGCGACAACTCCGAGACCTGGGTGCACGTGGAAGCGGTGGGCCACCAGTACACCCTGTACCTGGTGGAGAAGCAGCTCATGAAGCAGGCCGTTGTCGCCGACGCCGCCAGCCTGGCCGGCAGCATCCGCGAGACGGGCAAGGCGTCGGTCTACGGCATCTATTTCGACACCGGCAAGTCGGAGATCAAGGCCGAATCGGAGCCGGCCCTGAAGGAGATCGCCAAGATGCTCCAGGCCGATCCCAAGCTGAAACTCTACGTGGTCGGCCATACCGACAATGTCGGCACCTACGCCGCCAATCTCACCCTGTCCAACAGCCGGGCCGACGCGGTGGTGAAAGCCTTGGTCGGCAAGCATGGCATCGCCATGGCCAGGCTGCAGCCTTTCGGCGCCGGCCCCACGGCCCCGGTGCAGTCGAATGGCACGGAGGCGGGCCGCGCCAAGAACCGCCGCGTGGAGCTCGTGGCCCAGTAGGCTTGAGGAGGGGAAAGGGAGGGATATCATGAAAATTCGCATGATCGTCGGGTTCGTTGCCTTGATCCTGTCATTTTTTTCGGGCGCGGGGATCGCGGCGGAAAGCAGGAGCACCATCGAGATAAGGGAGGGCATGGCGGGCATGATCGGCTACGGGACACTGATGTCATTGTCCAGCCTGGAACAAACCCTGGGGCACAAGTACGAGGGACAAGCCTACCCGGTCCATGTGAGGGATTATGTCCGCGGCTGGGCATTTCGCCGTCCCTTGAACGATCCGCAGGCGAACCCCGCGACAGCCCAGAAAACCGACGCCTGCTTTTTGCGGAACGATGAGCGCGTTCCTTTTGAGGGAATGGTGAACCTGAATGTCTATCCTGAAGAGAACGGCAGGATGAACTGCATCTTGTATGTGCTGAGCGAAGAGGACCTGCTGAAGGTCGACAAGAGAGAAAGGGATTACCAAAGGGTCGATGTCACCGATCGCATCGAGGAATATAAATTTTCGGGAGGCAGGGTCTATATTTACGAAGGGCTTCCCGAGCACCCGGATACGGCCGCAGCCGACCCGGGAAAATACTTACTCATCAAGGAGTATGTCGACCAGGTGACTGAGGCATGCGACGGGATCGGCAAGGAATTCAGGGCTGAATTCGAAAGGTCCACGAGGCCTGTTGCCTTCCCCATCGTTTCTTTCCAGGCGATCATCTGGGAAAAATATGATCAGTGAGGCCTTGGCGACGAATCTTTCATAGGAAAACTCCGGGACCCAGGAGTTTTGCGCTCCAATCTCTTGCATGTGCGCAGGGTGCAGGGATTTAAAAAATAAGGAAGATTGGGGACAGTGCTTGACTTTGTGACTTTGTTTGGGCATAGGCCTTGGCGTCAGGTCTTACATTATTACTTTTTACTTCCAGGGCATAAGGGCCCGGTTTGCCTTGACAAGTTTATGATAAAAGCGTAGCCTGAACGCTGCAAAAACTACTGCTGAATTTTACAGCAGGTCTAACAATTTCTCATGCCTTAGAGGAGGTAGCGGAGGATGAAAACCAACAATTTTATGGGACGCGACTGGATCGATGCTGAAATTGATTACAGCAAGGAGGAGTGGGAGACGCTTATCGACGTGGCGCTCGAGCTCAAACGGCGCCATGCGCTGCGTGACGACCAATCCGCCATTCTTAAAGGCAAAACCCTGTTCACCATGTTCTTCAATCAATCGCTGCGCACCCGCAGCACGTTTGCTGCGGGCATTCAGCAGCTCGGCGGATTTCATGTAGACCTGGAACCCGGCAAAACGTATACGCCGGCTAGAAAGGGTTATGACATTCCCTATCAAACAGAAAGAATCAAGGACGTTGCTGAAATGTTGGACCGCGTCGGTGACGCGATCGCCATCAGGATGTACGGCCCCCCGGCCATGTGGCGTTATGGCTTTGCCAATGCCACGATGAAGGAATTCGCGCAATTCGCGGGAATCCCCATTATCAACATGGAATGCGACAAGTTCCATCCTACGCAGGCGCTGGCTGATATGATCACCGTCAAGGAAAAATTCGGCACTTTCAAAGGACTCAACCTGACCATGTCGTTTGCCTATTCAGGGTCAATTGAAAAACCGCGCGCCGTGCCGCAAAGCGTTATTCTGGCGGCGACCAAAATGGGGATGAATGTGACTTTGGCGCATCCTGAGGGCTACGAGCTGGACCAGAAGATTATCGACCAATGCCAAGCGTTCTCCAAGCAGACCGACGGTTCTTTCAAGATCATCAACAACTTCGACCAGGGCTTTAAGGGCGCGCATATAGTTTATCCCAAGGCCTGGGGCGCGCATACCTGCTTCAATTACGCCGACGAAAACGGCAAGGTTTTCCAGGAAGCGGATCACACGGAAGCAAAGCGGGTAAATGAAGCCGCAAAAGATTGGCGGACCACCGCCAAGCAGATGGCGCTGGTTGATAAGCAGGGGATTTACATGCATTGCCTTCCGGCCGACCGCTCCCAGGAAGTTGACGATGACGTGATCGACGGTCCGCGCTCAGTCGTTATCGACGAGGCAGAAAACAGGCTGCATGCCCATAAGGCGATCATGGCCATGATCATGGGCGGACGTTTATAAGGAAGCCTCCGTTTCTGAAAATGGCAACGAAGAATGTGGACCCTGCTTGACTTTGTGACTTTGTTCGCGCGCCTGCCCGGGGCCAGGGGAACTGGCTTGAGTTGAAACGCGACCCCGGAGTGTTGCGCCCCGATCTCTTGCATGCATGCAGGTTGCCTGGATTTAAAAAATAATGCGGTTGGGTTATAATACTCAAGGGAGAAGCCGGAACCATGGTTGAACAAGCATGTAAAAATAGTGATGACCTGCTTTGGAAAGCTGCCGGTCGCACCGGCGGGCTTGATCACATCGAGCAATCATGGAGTTGAACAGATGACCCAGTGCCAGATTTGCGGAGCCGATATCAAGGCCGATATGAAATTTTGTGTCAAATGCACCATAGACCGCGCTCATACCCAGGCGATGAAAAAAAATCCCAGTACGCATTCCGGCCGGGGGAATAATCCCGAAGCAGTTGTTTGCTTTGTCTGCGCTGAACGCTTGGGACCTGGCGTCGACAAATGTAAAAAATGCGGGACCATCAGGCAGGATTATTCCAGGGTATTGAAGTGGTATCAGAAATCAGCCAAAGATGGCGACGATTGTGCTCAGGAACGATTGGCAGATATGTATTTTAAGGGAATCGGGACCGAGCGCAATTACAAAAAAGCTTTGGAATGGTACAGCAAATCAGCCGCACAAGGCAATGCTGTCAGTAAGGCGCAATTGGGATACATGTATGAGCAAAGCCTGGGAGTCGATCAGGATTTCCCAAAGGCTCTGGCTTTGTACCGCGAAGCAGCCGAAGCAGGCAATGCTCTCGGACAAGCGCGATTGGGAGACATGTATCTGCACGGATCGGGTGTCGCGCCAGATCCTAAAAAAGCATTCAAATGCTTCCGGAAAGCGGCTGAACAGGACAATGACCTGGCTCAACTCAGATTGGGAACCATGTACTGCAATGGCAATGGAGTTGAGAAAGATTTAAAGAAAGGATTTGAATTGGTTCAGAAATCAGCGGAACAGGGTAATGACAGGGCCCAACTGCTAATAGGGGGGATGTACAAGGACGGCAAGGGGGTTCAGCGGGACAATAAGAAAGCGTTTGCCTGGATTCAGAAGTTGGCCGAGCAGGGCAATTTGAGCGCCCAGAACGATCTGGGTCATTTGTATGAGCAGGGATTGGGAGTGGATCGGGATTTTCAGAAAGCGCACGAGTGGTATCTGAAAGCGGCTGAAAAAGGCCTGGACGCAGCCCAGGTAAGTTTAGGCAATATATATCGCTGCGGTCTTGGCGTCGAGGAAAATATCAATGAGGCAAAAAAGTGGTATGTAAAAGCCGCTGAACAAGGCAATGAAAAAGCGAAATCCGAATTATTGCAAATAAAACTGGAGGCGGATCCGGAAAAGAAATTAAAGAACAAAATAGTCGCAGCGCACAAAGGCGATGCCAAGGCCATGGCCGAAGTCGCGACCATGTACCTTATGGGAACAGGTGTTGAAAAAAGCGAAGAAAACGCCCTGGAATGGTTTAAAAAAGCCTTTGAATATGGAAATGTGTCCGTGCGCGGCCAGCTGAAGCAAGTTCAGCAGTCGCTCGATGCCAGGCGCCAAGCCGAGAACAAGATCCCTGAAAAACCGGTCCAAACGGCTGTTCCAGTCCAAGGCCTGCAAAAAAAGAAATTGCCTGCCGCCAGAACTTTGCTTTTTCCATTTTCCATAATTGTGATCATCGGCCTGGTGCTCACGATCATTTTTTTCAACTACATTAAAAAACCGGGGAGCCCGGATAAGGAAAGCCCGGCGCTGGTCCCTAAAATTGCGGAAGCCCCCCAACCAAAAATTGAAGCGGTCGTCCTTGCCATTCCGGAGACCAGCCCCGAAACGACAGAGGAAATAAAGAAGGATAAATCCACCATTCGTCAAAACGAAAAAAAAACCTTGAAAATTGCCGAGGCGGCCGCCGCCACCAAGATCGAGCCGGTCGCGGCCGTATTAAGGCGGGAGTACAGGTCTCTGAACGAACAGGAAATATCTGAAATGCTGGGCGCCAAGAATTTTTTTGACGCGGAAAGGAATCCCACCGGGAATTTCAGGCATCAGTATGAGCTAAGGAGTGTGGCAGGTTTACCCTTGATTTTTGACCGCGCCACCAAGCTTGTCTGGATGAGGCAGCAGAATTTGGTCAGGATGACCTTGAAAAAAGCTGAAGATTGGATCGGATCCCTGAATACTGTCGAGTATGGAGGCATCAGCAACTGGCGCCTGCCCACGGTCGAGGAAGCTGCATCTCTTTTGGAAAAGGACCCGCAAGCTGAAAAAGTATTCCTGGATACCGTTTTCGGCAAAGACATCAAATCGATTTGGACTGGAGACAGCTTCACGGAATCCAAGTCCTGGATCATCGACTTCCGAAATGGCTGGATCGATTGTGCCAAAAGCAAAAACCGCCTGCCGGTATTGATGGTCAGCTCCAACTTTGAAGACAAGGAGCCTCCCGGGTTGCGCCTCAACAAAGAACATTGAGTTGGGGAGCAAGCCTGATAGCGGACTCTCAGCCGCCGCTGCGTTATCATCGATTCTTTTCCTGGGAAAGATGCTATTCTTTCTTCTCTTTCTGACGGTTTTTCCAATACAGAGTTGGAGAGTTCAAGAGTTTGTCGACAACAGCTGCATATTGCCGCTCCAGGAACAAAGTGATATTATGCAAGCATACTCTTTTTCTGTTTTCGTTGGAGGATCCATTGCCCGAGCATGAGCCGAAGAAACGTACGCCCCGAAGCAAAGCCGAGCTGACCGCCGAAATAGCGCATCTAAAGCTCAGGATCAAGCGGCTGGAAAAATCAGAGACCTCGCGCAAGCAGGCGGAATCCCGGACCTATGCAGCGCTACGGGAGAGTGAAGAGCGGCTGCAACTCATCCTGGCGACGCTGCCCATTGCCATCTTTACGTCTCCGCTTGACCAGGAGATCGATGCGTCCTGGATCAGCGGCGATGTTGAAAAAGTAACCGGTTACACCGTGGCGCAATACATGGCGGAGAAGGATTTCTGGAGAAAGCGCCTGCATGCGGCCGATCGCGAAAGGGTGCTGGCCGCCTATCGGGATCCGGCAGCCGGTGATGAGATCGTCCTGGAGTACCGTTGGTTGTGCCGGGATGGAAAATACAAATGGTTTCATGATCGAACCATAAAGAAAAACACGCCCCGGGGCATGCAATATTTCGGCATCATCCTGGACATCAGCGAGAGCAAGCAGGCCGAAGAGGAAAATCGCGTACTGCAGAAGCGCCTGCAATGGGCGGAGAAGATGGAAGCCATCGGCACATTGGCCGGCGGCATCGCCCACGACTTCAACAACCTGCTGGCCGGGATTCAAGGTCACGTTTCCATGGCTATCATGAATCTCGATCCGGCCAATCCCACTCATGAGCGGCTCAGGAAGATCGAAGCACAGGTGCAAAGCGGGGTGCATTTGACCAGTCAGCTGCTGGGGTTTGCCCGCGGGGGAAGATACGAGGTGAAAGCCACGGATATGAACGAAGTCATTGAAAAGACCCATTCCATGTTCGGCAGGACCAGGAAGGATATCTCCATCCACCATAAACAGGGGCAAGATCTCTGGAGCGTGGAGGTGGACCGGGGACAGATGGAGCAGGTGTTCGTGAACCTGTATGTGAATGCCTGGCAGGCCATGCCCGAAGGCGGGGATATCTACCTGGAGACGGAGAATGTTGTTTTTCACGGCGAAAAGACGCTTCCCTTCTCGGTGAAGCCGGGGAAGTATGTGAAGACAACCGTTACCGACACCGGCAGCGGCATGGATGAGCAGACCCGGCTGCGCGTCTTTGAGCCCTTTTTCACGACCAAGACAATGGGCCGGGGGATCGGCTTGGGCCTGGCTACGGTCTATGGCATCATCAAGGGGCACCGGGGGATGATCAATGTCTACAGCGAACCCGGCCGGGGAACGACCTTTACCATCTATTTGCCCGCCTCGGACAAGGCCGTGGTGAAAGAAAGGCAGACGCCGCTGACGATCACCAGGGGCACGGAGACGATCCTGCTGGTGGAGGATGAAAAGACGGTGCTGGACCTGAACCGCGAGCTGCTGGAGGCCCTGGGCTACACCGTCCATGCGACCGGCAGCGGCAGTGAGGCGGTCACGATTTATTTGGAAAAACGAAACATGATCGATCTGGTCATCCTGGATATGGTCATGCCGGGAATATCGGGTTCCAGGACATTTGATCTCCTGCGCGAGATCAATCCCGAGGTCAAGGTCCTTCTTTCCAGCGGCTACAGCCTCAACGGCGAGGCGCAGCATATCATGGATCGCGGCTGCAACGGCTTCCTGCAGAAGCCCTTTCAAATTGAAAAACTATCCCAGAGGGTCAGGGAGATACTGGATACATGAAGCCTGCCGGGCAGTCGGAGCAGGATCGTTTCGTCCTCCGGGCGCCGTGGCGGCAGGCAGGCTGGGATTTTTGGCAGAACACCTACCAGGACGTCGTGCCGGGAATCACGGCAAAAGTGGACAGGAACGTCTTCCGGGGACAAATACAGGAACTTCTCGAAATGATCGATTGAGCGGCGTTGCGGATAAAATAAAAACTCCCCGGCCGCCGGCAAGCGGCCGGGAGTGGAAGGTGACATGGCCAAGACGGAGACGCGCGTGCTCGGGTTCCTGCCGCTGCTGGCCGTGGTGGTGGGAGCGATCGTGGGCGCCGGCATATTCAACGCCCCGGCCGACCTCGGCCGCCTGGCCAATCCGGGATGGATCGTCGTGGCCTGGGCCATCACCGGCATCGGCATGTTCTCCCTGGCCAGGATCTTCCAGTACCTGGCCTGGCGCCGCCCCGAGCTAGAGGGCGGGATCTACAGCTATGCCCGCGAGGCCGCGGGCGAATTCACCGGCTTCAACTCGGCCTACGGCTACTGGTGGAGCGCCCTGTTCACCAACCTGGCTTTTTTCTTCGCCATCACCAAGGTCCTGGGCCTCTACTTCCCGTTGCTGGCCCGCAGCAAGTGGGCGGCGTTCGTCCTGGCCAGCTCCCTGCTCTGGGGCTATGCCGCGCTGATCCGGGCCGGCATCCGCACGGCCGGGGCGGCCAACCTGGTCATCACCCTGCTCAAGCTGCTGCCGCTGCTCTTCGTGGCGCTGCTCTCGGCATTCCTGTTCAAGCCGGCGCTGGTGGGCGCGCCCTTCGCCGCGGTCATCAAGGCCACCGGCGCCGCGGCCGGTCCCTGGCGGCAGATCGGCGCCAGCCTCGGGGTCATGGTTTTCGCCTTCATGGGCATCGAGGGCGGCGTGACCATCTCCGGCAAGGCGCGCAGCGCCCGGGACGTGGGCCGGGCCGGGCTGGTCGGCTTCCTGATCACCCTCGTCCTCTACGTGGCGGTCTCCACCCTCACCCTGGGGGTGGCGCCGGCCGCCGAGATCGCAATGCCCCGAGCCCGCTCGGCGCGGTCCTGGGGAGCGCCCTGGGCGGCTTTGGGCGCCATTTCCTGAACATCGGGTTCCTTTTCTCGGTCCTGGGCGCGCTGCTGGCCTGGCTGCTGCTGACGGCGGAGGTCCCCTACAGCGCCGCGGTCAGGGACAACGCCTTCCCCCGGGCCTTTGCCCGGACCAACGCCAGGGCCACGCCGGTGTTCTCGCTGGCCGTCACCGCGGCCGTCAGCCAGCTGCTCCTGGCCCTGCTTTTCCTTTTCATGCGCAGCAGCGACATCGGCGCCGGCAACAACGCCCCGCTGTTGCAGAACCTCTACTTCGGCGCCATCAGCATCTCCGTGATCTGCGGACTGGTCCCCTACGTGCTGTCGGCCCTGCTGGGCGCCCGCCAGGCCCGGCAGGACGGCCGCGCCGCGCCCCTGGTCTACGCGGCATTGAGCATCGCCCTGTTCGCCTGGATGTTCGCCTCCATGGCCAAGTACACCGCCGCGGCCGTTGTGGTGTACGCCAGCGGCCTCTGCTTGCGCCTCCGCGTCCACCGCGAACGCCGGCAGCGCCTGCCCGCTGTCGAGATCTCGTTCTACGCCGTCATGCTGGCCGCTGGCGCCGTCATCCTCTACTTTATCATCACGGGCCGCATCCGCTTCTGATCGCAGGCGAGAATAGTGGGCGAATTAGGGGAAGTTAGCGTTCAGTTGTCCGCTCTCCTGATCCCGGAAATAATGTTGGCGGCAAGCAAGTCCTGAAAACGCTTGATAAATTGCTTTGCCGCGGGGCGATTGTGTTTATTGTCGAGACGCGAGCGCGGAGGGCTATTTGTTATTATTCTGTTACTCGTAGCGCAGGGACTCGCCGGGATTGAGCCGGGAGGACTTTATGGTGTGATAGCCGACCGTGACGAAAGCGATGCCCAGGGAGAGCAGCACTGTCAAGGCAATGACGCCCGCGTCCATGGCGGTCCGGTAGGCAAATTGCCGGAGCCATTTGTTGATCAGCCAGGCGGCCACCGGCGTGGCCATCAGGCACGCAAAAAACACCAGCCTCAGGAAATCTTTTGACAGGAGAAAAACCAATCCGGAAGTGGAGGCACCGCAGGCTTTGCGGATGCCGATCTCCTTGGTGCGTTTCTCGGTCATGAAAGCGGCCAGCCCGAACAGGCCCAGGCAGGAAATAAAAATCGCCAGCACGGTAAAGGTCATCACCAGCCGGCCGACCGACTCCTCCGCCTGGTACTGGCCGCGAATGCTGTCATCCAGGAAGTTGTATTCAAAAGGGTATTCCGGATAAATTTTCGTCCATTGCTTCTCTAAAAATTTCAGGGTCGATGCCATACCCTGGGGATGGATGCGAATGCAGGCATGGCGATAACTGTCGGGTTGGATGCGCATGGCCATGGGAATGATCTTGTTGCGCATTGATTCGAAATGATAATCCTTGACCACGCCGATGATCCTGCCGCGCAAATCCCAGACCCGCAGTTCCTTGCCGATCGGCTCCTTCATCTCCATGGCCTGCACCGCCGTCTCGTTGACCACGAATGCATCCGCGGCATCGCTTTTGAACTCTTTTGAAAAAAACCGGCCCCGGGCCATTTTCATGCCAAAGGTTTTCAGATAATCGCTGTCAACCGAGACCATGACCATCTTTACCTGCTGATTGCCCTTGTCTTCCCATTGCACGTCCCCCTCGCCCGCGTTGGACTGCCAGCGGTACGGGGCGGTGTCGGTCATGGTGACATTCAGTATTTTCGGGTTGGCCAGGAGTTCTGTTTTAATGGTTTCGATATTATTCCGATACCTCGCGC
>Ga0268280_1001299_pt1 | contig 17215 bp, 12 predicted proteins | sample saktaG_9_FD_190139 | JGI IMG/M metagenome (GOLD analysis project Ga0268280, IMG submission 190139) | Saline water microbial communities from Sakinaw Lake, British Columbia, Canada - sak_2011_5_24_40m | ecosystem: Environmental > Aquatic > Non-marine Saline and Alkaline > Saline ... | reverse complement strand
GGAAAGGGAACTTATTACATTTTAGAGGGGCATTAAAGGGGCGAAATGATATGGTGTTTCCCGAATTCCCCTCTCTGTTATTCTCACTTTCTTATATGTCGTTCCCGCGAATGCGGGAATCTATCTCTCTTTCTGTCATTGCGAGACCTGATTTATCAGGGCGCGGCAATCCCAGGTGAAAAGGGGGACATTCTTCTTTTGTATTCCCGCATTTATGCTTGGCGAAAAGTAAAGTGTGTCCCCCTGAATATTAACCTACAACGATTAAATAAAAAAGGGTACATTAAAAAATGCACTACTTAAAAAGGAATACTAAATATAGTATTCTTGCATTTCTCGTCCTCGTCCTTTCCATAACTATTTCTATTTCCTCCCTTGCCAAAACCGAAGTCTACTTCTCTCTATCCGATAATCCTCAAAAAGAAATCATCAAAAATATCAACCAAGCCCAGGCCTTCATTAACATAGCCATGTACATTTTTACCGATAGAGAAATCGCCCTTCCTCTTGTAAAAGCCCAAGAGCGAGGTGTAAAGGTAAGGCTCTATCTGGACAAAGACCAGGTTGAATATCAATACAGCCAATCCAGTTTCCTGGTGCAAAAGGGGATAAAAACAAGAATCAGTTCAAACAAATATATAATGCATAACAAATTTGCTATTATCGATAACCGTATACTACTTACGGGTTCCTACAACTGGACCTTTTCCGCAAACAACCGAAATGACGAAAATCTAATGGTAATCGATGATACGGAACTAATTAAAATATTTCAGAATCAATTTGTAAATATATGGACCAATAGATACAGTCTGGAGAGAACCCGACAGCTATACCAAATAGCTAAAATAGATTTCTTACCCACTTTTGCAAAACCGGAAGTTCAAACTATAAATATCAACTCCGCATCCCAAGGAGAACTTACCAGCATCTTACAAATAAGCGGACCCATCGCTCAAAAAATAATTACCTTAAGAGAAGAACTGGGAGGATTCAAAGATCCACAAGCTCTCACCCAACTACCGGAGCTTACGAAACTTGAATGGGAGGAATGGAAAGAACGGCGGATAATAATTACTGTTAATTAATAAAAAATTATTATTGACTAATTGTATGATTATTGTAGTATTGTAGCATTGTAGAAAAATAGTATTACAGTAGAGATTATATAGTATTGACATACTAAGAGAATTATGCTATAGTATATAAAAATAAATTAATAATATAGAAAATGGTGATAACGAGTAATGGAAAAAAAGTTTGAAATATTTTGGAATTATCTTTATCAAAGAGATTTAACCGATAAAGGTCAGATTATTAAGGAAGCTTTACGCATAGTAAGAACCAAAAAATATTTAGAAAATAATCAAATAACTCTGACAGAAATAAGAAAAGACCCGGAAAATCTTTTTCGGATTATGAAGGGTGATATTGAATCAGAGAATTTGGGATATTTTCCTGGCGATAGGGATTTCTTCGCTCAGTTGTTTGATATGGGAAAAGATTTTGATATTTTAGATTTTACCTTTGAAACTTTAAAAATTGATCGTTTTGGCACATTATTCTCCCCACGCTATTTAAATAATTTTGTATTTGAAATGATAGACCAAAAACAGGTGAAAAAAATATTAATTACTGAAGCGGAAAAGATTCTTCCTGATTTAAAAAATATAATAGAAAAATATAAGAATCAAGAAATCACTTTAACTACAGAAAATTTTTTAATGAATGAAATATTTAAAACTGCTTTTGTCGATTACAAAAGTGTAAAAGCCTTATATGTTTCCATATATAAAAAGTTCTTAATGGATAATAAATTTGATTACATTTTTTCCATTCCTGCATTTGGCTATAAAGCTGACCCGGAAGATATCGCATATGATTATATTTCTTCTGATACGGAAGGAAGAGCTGTCGAAAATATAATAGAATATTTAAACAATCACGGTTCCCTGTGCATGGTGGTTCCGGCAAAATTTACTTTTTCAATGGGGTCGCTATCCAGACTCAGGAAATGGATTAATAAAAATTTTCAAGTGAATTATATTTACTCCTTACCGGAGGGAACTTTTCGACCCTATAGCGGGATAAAAACATATCTACTTTCTATATCCAAACAAAAATCCGAAAAAATAAATTTGGCCAATTTAGAGTTGGAAAATAATAAATTTGTAATTAAAAATAAAAAAGAAGTGAAGAGTGAAGAATTTAAACAACATAATGATTGGCGGGTGGAATTAATTTTTAATGAAAGCAACGAAATCATTCAAGCATTTAAAAAATCAAAGGTACAAAAAGTAAAAATTAAAGAGATTGCAGAGATTTTTAGAGGAAAATCAGTATTAACAAAAGATATACAACCTGGAGAGTATAAAGTTCTTAATATCTCTGATATTGAAGAAGGGGAAATTAATTATAAAAATATGATTACAATCGCTGAGGATGCCCGAAAAATTCTTAGATATGAATTAAAATTTGGCGATGTGGTAATAAGTTGTAGAGGGACTATGAATAAAGTAGCGGTTTTTAAAAGTAATAGTCATAATGTGATTGCTTCGGCGAATCTTATTGTGATTAGACCAAAAGAAAATATACTTGGTGATTATTTAAAAATATTCCTGGAGAGCCCGGTGGGGTCTACCTTTATAAAGAGTTTTCAACGGGGAAGCACGATTATGAATATCAATCCGGTCGATATTAAGGAAATAGAAATTCCCCTGCTTGATTTGGAAAAACAAAAAGAGATAGTAGAACACTACAATGAGGAAAAAACGATATTCAAGGAAACGACAGAAAAAGCAAATAAAAGATGGAATGAACAAAAATTATTTATTTACAATCGGTTATGGAAATAGGAGGCTTACAATATGGCTAATAAATCAGAAAATAACGGAGCCATTCTTGGCTTCGAAGAAAAATTATGGAAGATGGCGGACAAACTGCGCAATAATATGGATGCAGGTGAGTATAAGCATACTGTTCTGGGTTTGGTATTTTTGAAATATATATCTGATGCTTTTGAAGATAAATATTATGAGTTAAAAAATGATCCGGAAGCTGACGAAGAAGATCCGGATGAATACCTGGCGGAAAATATTTTTTGGGTTCCCCCTGAATCACGTTGGGAAAACATAAAGAAAAATGCAAAACTTCCAGCCATAGGGCAAATTATTGATGATGCCATGGTAGCCATTGAAAAAAATAATCGTTCTTTAAAAGGAGTACTTCCTACAAATTATGCCCGTCCTGAATTAGATAAAATCCGCCTGGGGGAATTAATCGATTTGTTTTCATTTAAAATTGGAGACAAGGAAGGACAATCCAAAGATGTATTAGGAAGGGTTTATGAATATTTTTTGTCCAAATTTGCATCAGCAGAAGGAAAAGGAGCCGGACAATTTTATACTCCACAATCAGTAGTTAAGGTCTTAGTGGAAATGCTGGAACCATACCGGGGAAGGATTTATGATCCCTGCTGTGGTTCCGGAGGAATGTTTGTACAGAGTAAAAAATTTGTGGAAGCCCATCAGGGCAGGGCTGGAGATATTCATGTCTTTGGCCAGGAGTCCAATCCCACCACCTGGCGTTTATGTCGAATGAATCTAGCCATTCGGGGCATTGACGGAGATATCGGTGAACATCATGCTGATTCCTTCCATAATGATTTACATAAAAGTTTAAAAGCTGATTATATTCTGGCAAATCCCCCCTTTAATATCCATGATTGGGGCGGAGAAAGAGTAATTGAAGATATGCGCTGGAAATATGGTATTCCTCCGGCTAATAATGCCAACTATGCCTGGATAGAACATATGATTTTTCATCTTGCACCAAGTGGAATAGCCGGTTTTGTTTTGGCCAATGGCTCAATGTCTGCCAATACCAACACCGAAGCAAATATCCGCAAAAATATTGTCGATGCTGATTTGGTGGATGCAATGGTTACTTTACCCGGTCAATTATTTTATTCTGCCCAGATACCGGTCTGTCTTTGGTTTATTACCAGAAACAAAGCAGCAAGAGGCCACCGGGATAGAAAGGGAGAAATATTGCTTATTGATGCTCGTAAACTTGGATATATGGAAGACCGAGTGCATCGGAATCTTAGTGATGAAGATATTCAAAAAATTGCCGGTACATACCATGCTTGGCGAGGAGAAACTAATGCTGGTGAGTATGAAGATATTAAAGGTTTTTGTAAATCTAAAAAACTAGAAGAAGTAAGAGAGAATGAATACATTCTTACCCCGGGGAGATATGTTGGCATGGAAGATATTGAGGATGATGGAGAACCTTTTGAAGATAAAATGGACCGATTGATTTCTGAACTGGCTGAGCAATTTACAAAGTCTCGTAAACTGGAAGATGGAATTAGAGGAAATCTTAAGGAGATTGGGTATGAGTTCTAACCAATGGAAAGAATTGTATTTTAAAGAAGTTGCAGAATTAATATATGGTAAAAGTCTACCAGCAAAAAAAAGAATATTTGGAAAATATAACGTATACGGCTCTGGAGGAATAGTAGGGAAACATAATAGTTATTTAATAGAGGGACCTGGAATAATAATTGGAAGAAAAGGTACTGTCGGAAGTGTTTATTTTGAAAAAAATCCTTATTTTCCCATTGATACAACCTATTATATTAAAAATTCTCCTAATTACGATATTAAATATTTATTTTATTTGTTATGTAATGCAAATTTAACCAATATGAACACCCATAGTGCAGTTCCCGGTCTTAATAGAGATAATTTGTATCATAAAAAGTTTAATGTTCCAAAAATAGAAGAACAAGAAAAAATTGCCTCAATTCTTTCTTCCTTAGACGATAAGATTGAATTGAATAATCAAATTAATAAAAACTTGGAACAAATAGCCCAGGCAATATTCAAACACTGGTTTATTGATTTTGAATTTCCTGATGAAAATGGCGAGTCTTATAAATCCAGTGGTGGCGAAATGGTTGGTAGCGAATTAAGCCCGATTCCAAAAGAATGGGGAGTAATTCCATTTAAAGAGATAATCAATATATCAAGTGGAAAAAGACCTAAAATAATGAATAAAGAAAAAGATAAAGGATTTAATATTCCATTAATTGGAGCCAGCTCAATTATGGGTTACGTTAGCGAGACTTTATATGTGAAACCGATATTAATTATTGGAAGAGTAGGCACTCATGGGATTGTACAAAGAATAAAAGGAAAATCATGGCCATCTGATAATACTTTAGTAATTCAACCAGAGTATTATGAATATACCTATCAAATATTAAAAAATATAGATTATCAATCGTTAAACAGAGGCTCTACTCAACCATTAATAACGCAAACCGATATAAAAAAATATAAAATAATATTTCCAAAGAACAATTTGTTAAAAGATTTTGAAAAAAGAATCGATAGTTTGTTTCAACTAATAAATAAAAACAAAGAAGAAAATAAAGTTTTATCCGGAATTAGAGATAAACTTCTCCCTAAGCTTATGTCTGGGGAAATTCACGTTCCAATTAATATCAAGGAAGGAGATGAATAATTATGCAAGAAATAAATGAGATCCAAAAACAAATTGAAAGATTTATTTCATACTTTCAGAATAAATATGAAATAATTAAAGAGACTAAATTTGAGGCAAACGATGAATTATTTAAAAAGATCCTTTATATTGGAATCATTGACGCTTTATCTAAAACTATTTTTCCCAGAAAAAGAACTAGAGAACGATTCGTTTCTTTTTTAGAAAAATATTCTGAGTGGAAACTTAGTAATAGAATCAGTCTTCCTCATTTAGTGAGATTATTAGAATTTACTCCTGAACCAGAATATTCAAAACTAAGAGAATTTGCCTTTTCTGCTTATGGACAATGGCCTCCAGGTGAGATAGTTAGCTTAGAAAAGGACCCAGAATTTGAAGAAGTAGAAAAATATTGGCCAAGAGGGCAAGAAAATATCGAACCCATTAAAGGAGTAAAACTTTTATCATTAAAACATATTCATTTATTTTGTACTTACCGTAATAGCCTTATTCACGAACTAAGAAATCTTGCCTATGGTATGGAAGAAGTTGCCTTAGAAAAAGAACCTTCTTATCATGGTTTGATGACTGAAGATGATGGGAATATATGGCAATTAGTATATCCTTTGGGATTTTTTGAAAATATTTGTGAAACTTGTCTAAAAAATTTAGAAAAATATTTAACCTCAAATAATATTAATCCTTATAATTCTTTTAATTCTGGTTATTATTGGAAAGAAGAATTAAATCAATGATTAATAAATTTGATAAAATAATTTAAAAGGAGCTGATGCTCTATGTATAGCTTTAATGAAGATGAATTAGAAAAAGCTGCATTGGAATGGATGGTGGAATTGGGTTATGAAATCATTTTTGGTCCGGAGATTTCTCCCGAAGGAGAATATCCGGAGAGAGCAGATTATAGTGATGTTTTATTAGAAAATAGATTACAAGATGCCCTGATACGTATTAATCCCCATATTCCGGAAGAAGCCCTTCTTGAAGCTTTCCGCAAAATAAAGATTCCTCAGAGTCCAGGTTTATTATTAAATAATCGTAATTTTCAGCGAATGATTACTGATGGAATTGATGTGCAATATAAGCGGGAGGATGGAAGCACTAAAACTGATAAAGTGTGGTTGTTTGATTATGAGGAAGAGGATAATAATGATTGGCTGGCTTTAAATCAATTTACCGTCGTGGAAAATAATGTAGAAAAACGACCGGATATTGTTATTTTTTTAAATGGCATTCCTTTGGTAGTTATTGAATTAAAAAGTTTTATAGAAGAGAATGTCGGAATTAGCGAGGGATACAACCAGTTGCAGACTTATCAGGAATATGTACCGTCTTTATTTATTTATAATTCATTTTTAATCTCCAGTGACGGTGTCAATGCTAGGGTGGGCACTTTAACCTCCAATGAGGATAGATTTATGCTTTGGCGGACAATAGACGGCCAGCAGATAGAATCAATATCCCGCCCTCAATTGGAAGTATTAATTAAGGGAATGATGGAAAAAAGAAGATTTTTAGATATTATCCGTCATTTTATTCTTTATCAAAGTGATGGTAGTGAGTTAAATAAGATTTTAGCCGGATACCATCAATACCATGCAACCAATAAAGCTTTTCTTAGTACATTGCGGTCGATTGAAGAAAAAGATGAGCATAAAATTGGGATTATTTGGCATACTCAAGGTTCAGGGAAAAGTCTATCCATGGTTTTCTATACGGGAAAGTTGGTACTTGGCTTGGACAATCCTACCATTGTAGTCGTAACCGACCGAAATGATTTGGATAATCAATTATTTTCCACTTTCAGTAAATCCAAAGATTTGCTAAGACAAATTCCAAAGCAGGCAACCAGTCGAAATAATTTAAGAGAATTATTATCAAGGGAATCAGGAGGTATTATCTTTACTACAATTCATAAATTTACTCCGGGAGAAGATGGGGATAATATGCAAGTGCTTACTGAAAGAAAAAATGTCATTGTGATAGCGGATGAAGCACATCGGTCGCAATATGGTTTTGAAGCAAAAATCATTAAGAAAAATGACGAAGCGGGAATCAAATACGGTTATGCCAAATATATGCGGGAGGCATTGCCCAATGCTTCATATATCGGTTTTACCGCTACACCGGTGGAATTAACTGATAAAAATACCCCGGCAGTATTTGGAGATTACATTGATATTTATGATATGACTAGATCAGTGGAAGATAAAACCACGGTAAAAATATATTATGAAAGCCGAATCGTTAAATTGGATTTGCCGGAAGAAGAAAAGAAGCAATTAGATGAAGAGTATGAAGAAATAACGGAATACCAGGAAGTTTATCAAAAAGAAAAATTAAAAAATAAATGGTCCCGCCTGGAAGCGATCGTGGGGTCAGGTGATCGTATTAAATTAATCGCAAAAGATATGGTTAAACATTATGAAACAAAACAACAGGCCATATTTGGAAAAGCCATGATTGTTGCTATGTCCCGGAGGATAGCGATTGATTTATATAAGGAAATCATTGCTCTAAGGCCGGAATGGCATAGCGATGATGATGGCAAGGGATTAATTAAAATTGTCATTACCGGTGCCTCCAGTGATCCTTTGGAATGGCAGTCTTTTATCGGCAATAAAAAAAGAAGGGAATTTCTTGCCAAAAGAATGAAAGACGATAATGACCCTTTAAAGATAGTTATTGTAAGGGATATGTGGCTGACCGGTTTTGATGTTCCCTCATTGCAGACAATATATATTGATAAACCGATGAAGGGGCATAATTTAATGCAGGCAATTGCCCGGGTAAATCGAGTTTTTAAAGACAAACCGGGAGGATTAATCGTAGATTATATCGGAATTGCTGATCAGTTGAAAAATGCATTAGCCCAGTATACCGACAGTGACCGGAATACCATCGGGGTGGATACCTCAGTAGCAATAGAATTTCTGTTGGAAAAATATGATCTGATTAAAGATTTATTGTACGGATTTGACTATAATCAATTTTTAACCGGCACTGCTGCAGGGAAAATGCAAACCATCGTAGCTGCCATTAATTTTGTTTTAGGATTAAAAGAAAAGTCTAAAAAAGATTTTATAAAATATGTTACTGAATTATCCCAGGCATATGCTTTATGTGCTACTACTAAAGAAGCCAGGCAATTAAACGTCGAAATAGGCTTTTTTAAAGCCATTAAATCCGGGCTCGTTAAAATGATTATAGATGAAAGTGGTAAGAAAAAAACGAAAGCCCAATTAGATGCTCAGATAAAGCAGCTGATCTCCAAATCGATTATTTCAGAAGAAGTGGTTGATATTTTAGAAGTATTGGGATTAAAGCGGCCAAACCTTGCAGTGCTTTCAGATGAATTTTTGGAAGAAGTTAAGAAAATAAAATTTAAGAATCTGGCAGTGGAATTGTTAAAAAGATTATTAATGGGAAAAGTAAAAATTATATCCCGTAAAAATTTAATACAATCGCGTAAATTTTCAGAAATGATAGAAAATGCAATTAGAAAATATCTAAATCGTACCATCGAAACCATCCAGGTTATTTTAGAATTAATTGAATTGGCAAAAGAAATGAATAAATCCTATAAAAGAGGAGAAGATTTGGGACTTTCTGAGGATGAATTGGCTTTTTATGATGCTTTGGGAACAAATGATTCAGCAGTTAAGATTATGGGGGATGATATTTTAAAACAAATTGCCCGGGAACTTGCTTTTTCGATTAGAAAAAACATGAGTATCGATTGGAATTTAAGGGAAGCAGTACGGGCTAAAATGAGAGTAAAGATTAAACGGCTTCTAAAAAAATATAAATACCCGCCTGATCAACAACCCAAAGCTATCAAGACAGTGATGGAACAGGCAGAGCTGATGTGTCAGGATAATGAAAATGGTTATATTCAATCATATGGAGATACTATGAAACAATCTGAACAGATGATTCAGAATAATGATAATGTGGTTGATTACCAAGAATATAAAGAAGAAGAGGAAGAACAAAGTTTGCCAAAGGTCGCAGAGGATGAAGAGAAGCCAGATGATAAGGGGGATAAAGAGTAATTTAATAAATTATTAAATTATGTTAAAGGATGTGAAATTATGAAAGATAATAATAAACTTAATGAGCAGGTCCAAAGATGTTTGAACCCGAACTGTAGAGCCGTTCTTTTTATTTCTGGGAAAATGGATCCTGATACAGAACATAGGGGAGTAGATAGAGACATTCATAAAAAACATGACGAAAAAGGAGATTATATTGAGTGTCCCAAATGTGGAGCAAAACATAAAGTAAAGTATTACCCTATTGTACCCGGAGAAGGTCTTCAATGGAGTATTTATGGGTTGAGAGAATAAATTACAAAAAATGTCCTAAAATATTAAAAAAGTTTTTAAATTATTTAGGAATAAAATGAGCATTTTATTTATGGCTTTAAATAAAAATGGAGTCTTAATTCTATGAGTAATTATATAATATCTATAATTAACGAAACAATAAAATCTATGGAACAAGGTGAATTCCAGTGTTTTTGCCTTAATTTTTTACCAGTTTATGACTCAAAATATAAAGGATTAAAAAGATTTGGCCATAATTCGAGAGGAAAAACAAGAAAGGGTACTCCTGATATTCTTCTTACTTTAGAGGATGGAAAGATAATTGCTATTGAATGTAGTACCGAAAAAAATTATTGGAAACAAAAAGAAGATTTCAATAAATGGAAACCCTGTAAGGATATAAATAAATGTATTGAAAAATGTAAAAATAATTTAAAAGAAATTATATTATGCTCCAATCAAGAACAACCAACTAATAAACCTGATATAGATTCTGAAATTATTAAATTTGCAAGAAATAAAACTTCCGCAAAGATTACAATTTTCGATTGTGCGAAGATAGAAAATATTTTATTTACAAACTTAAAAATTCCCTCATTTAAATTAATTTACGAAAATTATTTCCCTGATTTATATGAAATAGAACATAATAAATTATATGCTCAGAAGAATTTTGAAGAAGAAATTAGCAAAATAATAAGTGCATCAATAAAAAATGAAACACTTTCGTTAAAAAAAGAAATAAACATAGAAGAAACAAAATATCAAAGAGATACTTTGCCTTACCCAGGTGAAATAACAAGAATTGTACCAAATGATTTTTCTATTTTAAAACCAATCGGATCCGTTTATACATTATTGGGAGTCCCTAAAATTGGTAAGACCTCATTAGTAGCTGGATTTACTAATCAATGGCAAAAAGAACAGATGGAAATAAAATGGTATGATTGTCCTCCTGACAAAGAAAGCATAAAAGAGATAATAAATGTAATATTTATGAATATATGTAAAAAGTTTCTTTTACCAGATAAATTTTTAGAATTAAAGGAAAATAAAATCAGTATTTATTCATTAGAAAAAACATTTATTAAAAAGCAACCTCAGATTCCGACTATATATATTATTGACAATGCTGAGTTTCTATTAAGCGAAGGTAAACCTATTTTAAATATATGTGAAATATTAGAAAAAATAAAATCCTTAGATCTTTTACCTAATTTTGGATTCATATTTACCAGCAATAGAAGCCTTAAAAATGATTGTCCACTTATATCAAAAGAAGTAAATGCTCCATTTTGGACAAAAAAAGAAATATTAGAATTATTATCCTTAAAAATACCTAATTCTGAATATTATAAGAATAATTCTTATATAGACATTCTTATGACAAAGAGCTACGGCCACCCGTTAATAGCTTTAGCACTTACAAGAAAATATAAAACACTTTCTGATTTATTATTATCTATTATAAAGGTAGATTCATTTGTCGATGAAGAATTAGAAGCTGAAGTAAAGAATTTGCTTTTTGAAGATATTTTAGAAAATAGCGATTTTAAAAATTTTGTTATACGGCTTTCACCATTGATATATCCTTTTAACGAAGAAGTATTTGAACTAATCAGTAATAAAATTAGACCCGTAATTTCATATCCAGTTAATTTGATTATAGATAAATTAACTGGAACTGTTTTAGAAGGCAACAAAAAAAGTGGGTATAGGATAGCGGATATTTATAGAAATGTAGCACAAAATTGTTTAAGCACTGGGCAAAAAAATGAAATATTTGATGTTGTTAGTGATAAATTATTGATACCAGATGGTAAAATATTAGATGCTGATAGAACAATTAGTGGTATAATTTATGCTTTTTTAGCAGGGAAAATTGAAAGTGCTTTTTATTGGACGATGGTTATTTCGCAATCAATAAATAATCAGAAGCTTTCTAAAATACAAAAAAAACATATTATTACACGTCTTGAACCAATTTCTTTTTGGAATCCTTCTGAAGAATTAAAATTATTAATACAATATTATACCGTGCTAGTATCTATGGCTATAGCTTATGCTAATATAGAAAATAATAAAAAATCGATAGAATTATTGAATAAAATAAAAATGCCATCTGAAAACATTGCAGATAAAAAACTTAAAGAAAGTTTTTTACTCACAGTTGAAGTTGCAAAATATTATAAAATGCTTTTATATGCAAAAGAAAATGATATTAAAAATTTATTAGAAACGCTAAATAATATAGATTTTGGTTTTATAAAAAATATTTTACCTGAAAAAGATTCTAATTTGATTTTGTTTTTTAAAGAGACAATTCCCGCAATATCCATTAAACAAATACCCGCAAGTCTCATAAAAAAGATAATAAATTCTGCTGATTTAAGCAATGAGCGAGATATTGCCAATTTAATATTCATTGCATCACATTTTGGGATAGGCATTGATAAAGAAAATATAAATATTGAAGATTTTATCAAATTATTACCTCCAGATAATCCTATATCGGAAGTACTTGAAAATATGATTAAAGCTCAATATGCCTTTCAAAAACAAAATGCCGAAGAATCTCTTAAACAATTAAATATTTCAATATCTTTATGCAAAGAAAAAAAGTTATGGAATGAATCTGTTAAAAGTGTTATTAACCAAATGCTTGGTGATGTATATTATAAATTACACGACAATAGGAATGCAAAAAAAGCTTATTTAAAATATTTCAGATATTTTTATAAATGTTATAAAAAAGATTTTATTTATGGATGGGTGAACTACAGATTAGGTTTACTTTCTAATAACTCAAAAAAGGCAGCGAATTACTTTAAAAAAAGCAGTATCATTTTTAATCGATATAGATATGAAGATTTGTATGCGAGAAGTGAAGGAGAAAGGGCTGTAGCATTTGTACAATTGGATCAACCATATAAATTTGTTAGGATTGCTGAGTGGATGATTAAACGATATTTCTTACGAAATAGATTAAGAGTTGGACCTGCTGTTTCTACGGCTTTAGCACAACTTATAAGAATTCAGTCTGATTTGGAAAATACACCTTTAATTGAAAGTAAGGAGAAGATTTACCCAAAATTTGAACGAGGAGTTTATAATGGAGTACCAGTAGAAGCCCAGCCACAGGGTACGGGTATTGTGGTATTTTTTTCTTTAGCAAATACTTATTCTTTACTTGGTTGCATAGACCGAAAGATAAAATCTTTAAGAATAGCTTTGAATTTTAAACCAATTAATTTAATTGATTTTAATTCAAAAGTGCTTGCCAGTAATGAATTATTGATGGAGATAGTTCAGTCAGGAAGTTTAAAGGAAATAAGTAATATAATTATGGAAATTATTTTAATTGAACCTGAGAGAGTTAGAGGCGGAATACAAAATTTATCATTGTGTGCATTCCGAGCTATTGATAAAAATATTTCTTTTCTTGAAAATTCGCGGAAAGAGGAACTAATAAAGCTATTTACAAAAATTGAATCTTATTTAAAAGAGTCACAAAATACAAATTTAGATTGGTGGTTAGCTGAAATATATTTAATTGAAGCGAAACTTTCTGTAGATATTTATAAAAAGAATCAACAATATTCTTACTGGAGCAAAGCCTATAAACATGGAATTAAATCTACTAATCAAAATGTAATTATTGAATCAGCTCATTCCCTAAGCTTTGTTTATGCTGATTTATCTGAAAGTATAATAAATTTAGCAGAAAAACAATTTAGTATTATAAAAGCAATTTCTTTTCAAAATTGTAATTTTGAACGGTTGGAAGGTATAGGAAATAATCTTTTTAACGGATGGAATAATTTAGATTGGAGAAGGTTATCAACAGACGATCTTAAAGCAAAACATGCTTTAATGGATGGGGCGAAAGAACTTAAAAAAGCTAATTACAATGCCCAAGAAGCATCTCCAATTATGATATTATTACTTTGCAGTATTTTTAATTTTAAAGGTAACGTTACTGAATGGGTAAGCAATTTAATTCAAAAAGAAAAAATTAATAATATTCCGGATTTTGTTAAAGATAAAATAAAAAATTATTTGTAATTGATATAAAAATAAAGATAGAAGATATCCTTGAAAATTATTAATATTTTTTAAATAAGGAATAATTAAAATAATTGGCATAGGCATACAAGAAAAGATAAGGGAAGATTTTTAAATTGGAAAGAAGGCATGGGGTCAAATCTTTATTCTTGACAGTTAATTAAACAATTTGTCAAGAATAAAGATTTGACCCCAGTAATCATTCCGATTTCCTGAAAATTCTTGGCATAAAGATGAATTGATTTCTCCTGGAAGAAGAGAAAAGGTAGAAAAGTTATTTGAGGAGCGTAAAAAGAAAAATGAAGAAATTGATTTGGTAGATTGTTTGCAATTTTGTGATAAGTATACAATTATTTCAAAAACAAAGGATATTTTAGAAAAGCTAAAATATGGTAAAAAGGAATTTTGTGCGTTATTGGAAAATCTTAAAAATTTAAGAAACAATTTGGCACATGCGCAAGATATAATTACTGCTAACTGGCCAAGCATTATCAATCTATCCAAAACAGCTGAAGAACTTCTTAAGAGTTGTGAAACTATTAATGTGACAGAGGACGGTTGTTCTAGCTTATAAATTCGGTAACTTTTTCTAACTTTTCATAAAATGGCTTGATTACGGAACTGTTAATGTAAAAAGGAAAGGTTGAAGGATAAGATTGTAATTATCTTAACTTGAAGGATTTATTTAAAAGAATGCAATATATTTTGCAAAAATAAAAATTTGATCCTAGTAGTAGCCTTTGGTGTTTTTTTCATTTAAAAAACAAGGATTATTTATATGAAATTTTCTAATTGGATTAAATGGTCAGATAGGAGTAAATTAAATGATCTTCAATACTCTGGGGTTTATGCTATCTCTTATAATGAAGATGATATCAATAATAACAATTTTAATTGGATTAGAGAAATAATATATATAGGTATGACTAATTCAAAAAGAGGCCTAAAAAGTAGATTAAAGCAATTTGATAATACAATTTTTGGTAAAGAAGGTCTTCATGGTGGTGCTAAAAGAGTAAGATATAAATATAAAGATTATGATGATCTCATAAAGCATTTATATGTTGCTGTATGTCCCTTTAAATGTGATGTAAATTCAAATAAAGTAGAGGATTTATTTGTTATGGGCAAAGTTGCAGAATATGAATATGTTTGTTTTGCAGAATATGTAAAAAGATTTGGTATGCTACCAGAATTCAATAATAAAAAGTTATCACCAAAAAAATAAAATAATGAATAAATTTTATTTTTTATAGAAGGGAGCATAAGGAAATTAAATTAAAATTTAAATGGCTTAATAAAAGCGAAAGCTAGATACATTTATGGATAATATTAAGAAATTCAAACAATATTTCAATCGTGATTTTTGGAAGGCTTTTCAAGATCAGCAATCTTTTTTTAATATACCAAAAAATAAAAAAGACAAGGATTCATTTACTGAAAATCTATATAGGGAAATACAGGAACGACGATATTATCCATCTATTCCGTATCGCTACATTGATAGAGACAAAGGTAACGGAGTTACCAGAGTTATACCAGTTTTTACCCTGAAAGATTATTGTGTTTATTATTACTGCATTAAGAAAATTGAAGATAAAATTGCTTATAACCGCATAGAAAATACATTTGGTGGATGGACATTGGGCGGATTAATGAGAAAGAGTGAAGATGACGAAATGGAGAGAAGACGGAAAAATTTTGATAGTTACGAAGACTTTATAGCAGAATTTTACGGAGTGTCAATAAGTGAATATTCTTTTAATCCGGCCGCTTGGGCTAGGGCTTATGGGGATTTAAATTCAAAATTATATGCTACAGCAAAAGAAACAAATTATAAATATGTTGCTGAACTGGATATAGCCAACTACTATGATTCAATCCGTTTAGATATTTTGGAAATGCGGATTAGAGAGATTGTTGATAAAAAGTACGCGTATACTGTTAGTTTGTTATTCCACTTCTTAAATTATTGGAATAGAGATATAAATCTTTACAACAAACAAACCGTAGGAATACCCCAAGACGCTATGGGTGATTTTTCACGAATTCTTGCTAACTTTTATTTACAGCCATACGATAAAATTGCTTACAAATTATGCAAGCAACACAAATGTAAATATTTGAGATATGCAGATGATCAGTTTCTTTTTTCAGAAGATAGAAATAAATTAGATTTCTTAATTTTTAAAGTGTCAAAAGAGCTCAATTCATTAGGGTTATCAGTTAATCAGAAAAAAGTTAAGATAATGAATACCGAAGATTTAATAAAATATCGATCTTTTAAATTTTTTGATTTAATAAAAGATGATAAAAATAAAAAAGATAAAAATAAAGTTGAGCAATTTGTTGATTATTATTTGGAATTACTCGATAAATCTGAACTAGATAAAATAAAAGATAACGGAACGCCGTTATTAAACAAAGCTTTGTTTTGCCCAGCTCTAAAAGACATTGATTTTTCTAAAAAAACAAAGTTGATAAATTGTTATTTAGATGACGAGTATTTAAAAAATTGTCGAGCGTTTCATTTAGATAAAATTTACAAAATGCTCAATAAAAATGACAGGCCACGATTTATAAAAAAACTTAATTCTCTTTCTAGTAAATTGATACACAATGCTTTTCATTACGTACTTTTGAATTTTTACGAAAAAAATAAAATTGATAGCCAACTTGTTTGTGGGAGGATAAAAGAATTAAGTAAAATATAATTTAAAGGCATTATTGGGGGTCAAATCTTTATCCTTGACAAACGTAGCGTGACAGAGGACGGGGTTGTTCTAGCTTAATAATTCGATAACTTTTATAGAAAACCTATAGGATCTGATGGGTTTCTTAAGGTGAACTATAGAAAAAAATGGATATGTTCCTGGAAATAATGGGGACAGCTATTTTTATGAGATAAAAATATACAAAAAGTATATTTTTTTTGGAAAGCATGAATTCCGACAATGTTTGTACTGGCTCAATAATTCGTAAACTTTTAGCAGAAGAGCGCCAAGAAGCTCTATATTTCTTACAGGGTGAAAGTCCTTGTTGGGTAAGGTCTAGCCAACCACCCATACCAAGTGTTGCATCAAAATGGGTAACCATTAGATGAAGCGTACACAGGGAAACAGATAGGCCATAGGGAAGACCGTACTTCCTGAAGTGAATTATACAGCCTCGTAAATAAAGATTAATGCAGATGGCGACGTCGTTTTCGGTAACGGAATAGCTAGGCGATTGGGCAAAGAGGCACTTGTTTCTGCTTCTACTGCTTCACAAATGCTATCAAAAGATTTTAGTTC
>Ga0268280_1001298_pt1 | contig 17233 bp, 16 predicted proteins | sample saktaG_9_FD_190139 | JGI IMG/M metagenome (GOLD analysis project Ga0268280, IMG submission 190139) | Saline water microbial communities from Sakinaw Lake, British Columbia, Canada - sak_2011_5_24_40m | ecosystem: Environmental > Aquatic > Non-marine Saline and Alkaline > Saline ... | reverse complement strand
AGAAGACTTCTAAGAGAAAGTAAGTACGCATCTCTCCTATGGGGGGAGAAAAAATATTATTTCCTATTTCTTTGTTTGAACTTTAACTTGTAGGCATTCTCAAAAATTGAACATCGCGATTAAGGAAAGTTTTTTCTTCCTCGTGAAGCGAAGCGGAACAGAGCTGAAGAAAAAATTTGGGTGGAGAAGTCTGCAAGACTTCGGAACTCTTTAATCGCTGTTCAACTCTCCTGAATACTTGGAAGGATTGATTTTTAGTGCAACGATGCCGAAGGCAAAAAATCAAAGTCGTGAGCCATATTAATCTTAAAGAGGACACTTTAGGACGGCGGGACGCTGTCCATTTAATAATAGAAATTGTTGTGTATTTTTGTTTTGTGAGCCACCGCCTTTTTTGCTTCTTTTTTTCTAAAAAAGAAGATTCTCTGAAAATTAGTAATTTTAATAAACTAGACTAATTACTTCTATTTATGACTGAATGTGATTATTGTGGCAAGAAAATAGATGGAGTTTTACCTCATAAATGTAAATATTGTGGCTTGGTACATTGCAATAATCATATACTTCCTGAATCTCATAATTGTGCTGGATTAGAAGAACACAAAAAGAGAGGTCAAGAGAAATGGAAAAATGTATTTACTTCTTCAACAAGTAGTAAATTTGAAGAAAAAGACGAAGAAGAACATAGACCAATAAAGATAAAACATAAACAACACAACAAAAAAACAAAAGTTCAAGATAGAATAAAAAACTATTTTCTTGATAAATACGGAGATTTAGTTTATTGGCTAAAAAAAAGAGAGCATTATAAGTATGATTTTGGAAGGAGAGCAAATTATCTTATAACTACAATATTAATTTTTGTGGCTTCCTTGGTAGGTTTTAGCATTTTTTACTCCAATGCAATAAAACTAAATGAAATTGAACTTTGGATAATAAAATTAGGAGGAGTTTTGATTTTAGCTTCTTTATTTTTTGCAATAAAATTCGTTTGGAGATTAGGAAAAGAAGGGATAAATATCTTAAAACGACAAAGAAACTGGTTAAAATATCTAATAATTATTTTAGTTATATTTTTGCTTTGGCAGGGTTATACAAATAAAGACACGGTGCTAAATCCTGTTTTTGATACTTACAATAAAACAAATTTTAGTCTATTTGCTCCTGTCAGTTTTGGAGATTTCTCTTTAGATTCTACTTCTTCTGATTCATCAAATGTCTATTCAAATCAAAAAAAAGATAACTCTGGGTTTGGGGGTTTTGTTAATGGAATATTAGACCCAAAAAGTCAAATAGACATATCTGAACTTGAGCAAAGAGTTCATGCACTAATAAATGAAGAAAGAGTAAATTATGGTTTAAAACCTCTAGTTTGGGATGACAAAATTGCATTAATAGCAAGAGAACATAGTCAAGACATGGCTACTAATGATTTTTTCTCGCATGACAATCTGAAAGGAGAAGACCCGACAGATAGAGGTAATAGGCACGGATATTCTTGTAGGAAGGATTATGGTTCATATTATACTTATGGACTAGCCGAAAATATAGCATTAACGCCAATATATTCTGATGTTGTTGGTTGTGGAAGTACAACGAATTTAGATAGTTTGGCGGAGTGTATAGTTGATGGATGGATGACTAGCCCAGGTCATCGTGAAAATATACTAACAAAAACGTATACAAAAGCAGGAATAGGAATTGCTTATAGTGATAACGATGAAGCATACTCTACCCAAGATTTCTGTTAAGATATTTCATAATTTGCGGTGTAAGAACTAGGATTGTATATGATTATTCCACCAGAGCTAACATTACAACTAATTTCATAGGAATATTTATTTTCAAAAGAACAACCTTGATACGAATTATATGCCTCATTTTTCATAAAATTTTCGTAATCATTTTCAGAAGGTACAAAATAAACACTAATAGGATAATCGCTACTAAATTGTAAATCTACTTGGGCGGTAGTGGTTTGGTCTGCAAATTCACGATATTCTCCATAATTAGATGATAAAGTTCCAGTAACTGCTACATTTTGAGGAGTATTTGTTAATATAGAATTTTGAATACTCGTCGTGCTTGGAGAAGAATAAATAGAGATAAGAATTATTGCAACATATGCAAATACTGCAATAAGTATTACTATTGACATCCGCTTCCAATCGACATCTCTAACTTTGAATGTATTTTTTACTCTTTCAGAATTATTTAAGTAAAGAAGCCAAATAACTGAAACTATGACATTTCTGAAAGGATTACTTAAATAATCACTTGAGAAATCAACGGGGAAAATAAAATAAAGTATTAAATCAAATATGGCGATGATTAAATAAGCTGTGAATAATTCTTTTGCCCAAATAATCGCTTTCTTTTTTTGCATAAAAATAGAGCTTCCAACAACAATCGCTAATGCGATAAAAATTAAATTAAATATGACTAAGGGTATATCTGTGAAATCGGAGGAAAGACTAATTAAGATAAAAATTGGTGTTAGAACAGTTAAGCTAAATGCAAAAAACCATAACCAACCACTAACGCCCTTTAGTTCTTCTTTAGCCATATTAATATTCCATCTCCTCTAAATCTTGTCTTTTAGCTTTTGCAACTTCTTCCTTAAATTGCTTTATGGTATTCTCCATTTCTTCTATTCTGTAATAAAGGGTATGGATATTTACTTTCATCTTTTCTCTTTCGCTTGATAGCTTATATGCAATACCTTTCAAATATCTCATTTTGCTTAATTTTTCTTTTGCTTCTTTCATCTGCTCATTAAATCTTTTGACTAAGTCCTCTGCTTCCAAAAGATTTCTAGGCCAATAAGCTAGTTCTCTCATAACTTCAGAAACTGCGTGATTATGTTTTTTCTTTGTGTCTTTAATTCCCTTTTCAACTTCAGTTATTTTATCTAATATCTTTTTGAAACTTGATTTAGAAGCATATTCAGGATATTTTTCTAAATATTCTTGAACTGCATTAATTCTAAAATCATCTACATCAGAATCTTTTATTTTTGGTTTTATTGTAATCTTTGTATTTTTCTTTCCTTTTTGAGAAGTTTTTAACATCTCTTTCTCAAAATCTGTTTCTTTCACTAAAAGATTATTTAATGTTGCATAAAGTTCTGCTTTTTCTTCTTCGTCGGCAACAATATCTTTTTTGTATTTTTGAACTAAAGCAAGATTATCTTTTAGTTTATGGTTCATACCATAAAGCCATTCAATTTTTTTCTTGACTTTTTCGTGAGAATAATTTAAGGCATTTTGATATTCTTCCTTAATTGCTATTGCATCTTGTTTCCCTGTTATGTCTAACATTTTATTTGAAATACTCCTTATCTTTTAGATTTGTCGGTTTAATTTCTGCTTTAAAATATTTTACCATTTTTTTAATTGCTTCCTGTTTTGTTTTTAGATTGTTCACTAATTTGTAAATTTCCACAATTTTGTCTTCTTCTTCGCTCAAGTCTATTTGTATTTTTGTCATTTTTCATTTTTTAACTCCATATAACAAGGTAATATATGGTGGTATTTAAATCTTTCGGTAAAAGTGCCCTAATTATATCAGAAAAATTTGGGCGAAGCCTTTTATCCTTTGTTAGAAGAAATTTTAATTTCTTTATTGTTTTCGTTGGTCGGATAAAAGAAGTTTTTCTGCCTCGCTGAAAGCGAGAGTAAATGTGCGAAGCACTAAGGCGGCTCACTTTGTATTTACAACAATTTCTACATTTTAGGGGCGGGTGGTCGGGGGTTTTAAAATGTCCTCTTTACTAACTTTTTTACTCTTTATCTTTGGCTCACGATTGAGTTGAACATCGGGGATAAGGAAAGTTCTTCTGACCTCGAGACTGGAGCGGAACCTCACAGGCTCGAGCTGGAAGAAGAATTTGGGAGAGCGAAGTGCAACGAGCGAACTCTTTATCCCCTGTTCAACGACCCGAGCCCATCGGGGCGAGAGTGCAACGTGGCTTGAGTTTCTAATTCTCCGTTATTATATTTCTAAAATCTCTCTTAGTTCAGGTGGGCTTCAGCCATCCCATTAAACTTGAGGTGCGCGCCCTTCTTTGCTTCTTTCTTTTTAAGAAAGAAGATGAAATAATCTGTGGGGTGGGAAATTACTTTTGATGTTTTTCTGGTTTTGTGCTTCTCTTAACTCTTAATCTATCTTGACTTTGATAATACATCTTTATTCTTGCGATTGTTGGCTTTATCCCTTTTGATAAATTCTTATGCCAAGGCTGGACTTTTGAGTTTAGGTCTAAAAGTTTTTTTAATTTTTCTTCAGAAAAATTGCCTAAATTGTCTCCAACAATTTGTAAAAAAGTTCTTATTTTTTCATTTCTATTTCTTCCAAGATTAGTTATTTCTAATGGCTCATATAAATTTTGGTTTAAAACTTGAAGGAAATATTTTATTTTTTTATTCTGTTGCTTTCCAATTTTTAGTTTCACTTCTGCAACATCAGCGTAAATTCTATGCAACGCCCTTATAACTTCTCCTGCCTTTATCCTTTGTTCTTCGGTTAATTCAGGATAAAGTTTTCTGAAGAAATCATAAAATTTATTAATGTAATCTACTTCCTGAATACTCTTTAATCCATTAACCGCAACGCACAATCTTTCAACACCAATTCCACCAATGCTTATTGTATGCTCAAATTCTTTAAGCCCATTTATATTTTTAGAAACTTTTTCTTTAGAGGAGTAAGTTGGCAACCATAAAAAATATTCTAAAGTGGCAATATCTAAAAGTTTGGGTTTTTCTTTTGTTCCAATATTATAGTTTATTTCATTCCTGTAACCCCAAGGAGTAGGCATATTAATATGTAAAGATAAAAAAGTATCTCGGGTTTTATCGGGAATTAAGTTTTCCTTTGGAATTCCTGCTTTTAGAAATGCCTCTTTTGTTAAAATATCTTCAGGTATTTTAAAATCAAAAGTATATTTTCCCTTAGTTATCTTTGTAACATCCCCACCCTTACAATAAGACGGGAAAATTCTATCTTTCTTTAATCCCAATTCAACCAATAACTCAATAAGTTTGTTCAATTGCCAAGTATGAATTTTCTTTATATCTTCTTTTTTTGAAAGAGTTATCTGTCCTGCAATATCTGACATTTCAAAAACTCCAAGATATTTCCAAATTTCTTTTCCATATTTTAAATTTTCTAAAATATCTTGAGGTCTAACACAACTTTGAATTGTTGAAAAAATTTGGTCTTTATGAAATTTCGAATAACCCCCAAATTCTCTAAACATATCATATTCTGTAAAACTTAAATTAAACGTGCCTGGAAAACCCTCGTGAATTAAAGGGGCTCTTTTGTATTTCTTGCATTTTGGATATTTATCACTATTCGCAAGAAATTCTCTTAATTTTTCATAAATTATTTTAACCATAATTAAATGTTATTTTGCATATTTATTAAGTTAATGTTTAATCTTTATTTTTTAATCCGAATAAATAAATTAATGCTTCTACTAAAACAAGTATTCCGCAAATTATAAGTGTTGGAACAACACCAAAGAAATAAACTGAAAGACCTGCTAAGAAAACAGAAATTGCATTTCCTATTGCCCAGATTACATTACTTATAGAACCTAATGATGCTCTAATTTTAGAATCAAATTCATGATGATAAGCTGAATCTCCAACAACGCTTAATATCTCAAGAGTAATATTCAAAAGAGCGAGCAAAATAATTGCGAATATTACTGAATTAGACAATGAAAATCCAAAAACAAAAAGACTTTCCAAAAAGACAAATAAAACAAGCGAATATTTTATCCCTTTTGTGTTGGCAATTTTCTCAGCAATTAATGGACTTAAAATTGTTATACCTGCAATAATTGTGATGATTCCTGAAAGAGACTCTGGATTTAACCCCAATATTTGAACAAATAATAAAGGCATTCCTACAAAAAATGCACTTTGAGCTAATATCCCTACAAAGTCTCCAAGCATTAAAACTCTTAATTCTCTATTCTTTTTATGAAGAATGAAACTAAAAGATTCTTTAGCTTTAATTAAAGATTTTTTAAGATAGTTACATTGAACTTTTTCTGGTTTAAAATTTCTTTCTTCCATGTATTTCCAAACAACAAAGAACATAAACATTTGAGAAATAGACACGAAAAGCCAAATAAAACTAAAATTAATTGAAATAAGAATAAGACCTGCTAATCCTCCAATAATATGCCCTCCTTTTTCAAAAATATAACTTTTAGAAATTAGGGAGACGATTTTAGATTTTTGTTTTCCTATTCTAAGTGCATCGATAGACCATGCACTACTGCATCCTGAAAAAAATGTCCAAGCAATATCTCCTAATATCCATGAACCTGCAAGAAACCAAAAATTCTTAAAAATAAATAATCCAAAAAAAGCAAGAGACATTAAAAAATAAGAAATCATCATAGACTTTTTTCTTGAATCATAATCTGCAATTGCCCCTGTGGGAAATTCAAAGAAAGTCATAATGATTGTTGATACTGCAAAAAGAGTTGTTATAGAAACAATGTTAAAGCCAAAAGATAGAAAATAAATTATTCCCAATGTAGCCATTAAAGCCCTTCTTATTCCATGGCTAACTTCCATACTATACAGAAGTGTTTTTACTTTGGTTGAAAATTTCATTTTGTCCTCTTTTTTAAAATAAAAAGATTGTGTCTTAAATAGTTTTGCTTTGGGTGGCGGAAAAAAGATTATTTCTAAATAAATCTGAAACGAAGTTTCACAAATTGTCCGAAGGACAGGCGCGCACCTCGTAACAGGGGCGGGTGGTCGGGGGATGGCTAAGAGAGATTTTAGCTATTTTTTACTTGTCTATTTTAGGAGAATTAGAAATTTCGTTGAACATCGGGGATAAGGAAAGTTCAATTTCCTCGAAAAAATTCTCCTCGTGAAACGGAGCTGAGAATTTTTTCAGAGTTGAAATTGAATTTGGGTGTAGTGAGGTGCAACCGAACGAAACCCTTTAAGCCCTGTTAGTTCCGTCCGAAGACTTGGAGGACTTGATTTTTAGTGCAACGATGCCGAAGGCAAAAAATCAAAGTTTCTGAGAATGCCGTTTTATATGATTTTGAAATAATATTTTTTTGGGTGGGAAAGGGATTAGAGAGACGCGTAATTTTCTTTTAGAAAACAAAGAACATAGTTTTAGCTGTTTATGAAATTTTTTAAATATATTCAAACCTCTTTATTAATATGAGATTAACTATTATAAAGTTAATATAAAGGTTTAAATATAAGTTAGGTATTATAATAATTATCGGTTGTCCTTGAAAAGGATGTAACTGTTCAGCCTCTGTTGAGTACTCGGCTATTAATGTGAGGGAAGGGCTATAACTCCTCATACGAAATCTGTGCTCTTTAAGCTTCTTTACAGTACGAGGGAGATAACCATTAAAGCAGACTGATAGGTTAAGATTGATTCGGTCGTTGTTTGTGGCACTCTCTCACCGAGCCCTTTAATCTAAAAAAATGGCAAAGAAAAAACAAACAAAAAAGAAACCTGTCAAAAAACAGTGCAGATCTCCAAGTAAGAAGAAAAGTAAAGAAAACAAAGTTGCAAAGCTTAAGAAATTAGCTAAAAAGAAGAAGACTTCTAAGAGAAAGTAAGTACGCATCTCTCCTATGGGGGGAGAAAAAATATTATTTCCTATTTCTTTGTTTGAACTTTAACTTGTAGGCATTCTCAAAAATTGAAACTAATTATGTTAGGTGACCTCGCCCTCGAGTGAGCTCGAGGAAAAAGCTTTAGCTTTTTCACTCCTGATGAACTCAGAGTGGAGAGGCTTGTCTTAATTCAAATATAAAAAAGACAAGAGTTTTTTCTGAGGCTGATTAGAAATTTAAATCTCCAATTCGTAGGGCGGGAGGACGGAAAAAGCTTTTTGCTTATTTTTCCTAAAAAGAAGAAGTTATGGGGCACTTTTAGTTTTAGTTAGTTTCTAGTTAGAATTAGCCAAATAGTCTACTTATCCATTTAAGAAATTTCTGCCAAACATTACCACTTACACATTTATTATCTATACACAAATTTGTAGAACATTCAAAATCATTTTCACAAACTTCACTCGCTTGTTTTTGCTGAGTGAAATTTTTATTTAAATCGCAATAAGTGTTATTTACTCTATATCCAAATGCAACACAAGAACCATTTAAATTACAACCATTTGAACATTGGCTTGAACTTCCTCCACCACCAGAACCACTTGGAGCAGTATTATTTGAACTGCCCCCACTACTTCCGCCACCGCTACTTGAATTACTTGGTGAAGTATTATTTTGTTCAGAAATAGGCGGTTGAACCGAAGCATTTTGAGTTATAATCGGAGTTGGAGGACTATTATTCGCTGGAGACTGAACTGAATCATTTCTTATGCAAGCCCCATCAATACATCCACCCTCACAAATTACATCTTTTGATTTGCCTTCTCCATTTTCACAGTATCTTTCTAAAAGAGTTGGTTTTGAAAACCCTTCCAGACAAGCATCCCATTCATAAAAAGACATATATTTTATGACATGCCCTGCAGTAAAATAATCCAATCCGCTATCGCTATCATTACAAGACACTACAACGTCATCTTTTATACAAGCGCCATCAAAACATCTTCCCTCACATTTTATGTCTTCCCATTTAACGGAATCATTTTCACAATAATACTCATTAACTGCCATATTCCATCCTGTAGTGGGACTTACACTGCCAACACACGTGTCAGTATATCCATTGTTTACATTACCTCTTATATACTGATTTTTTCCACCATCAGAATCCGTACATTCAGCAGAAACAAAACTCGCTAAAATAAATACTAAGAATAGTGATAAAATTATTTTTGTTTTCATCTTAAAAATAATATACTCTTCGCATTTAAAAGGCTTTCGTTCGTCGTAGAAAAGTGCCCCATAGTTAGTAAAATTCTGAAATGAAATTTCAGCTATCTTTAGTGCTTTTTCCGTCGGGCGGGGGAGGAAATAAGAGATTTAAATTTCAGCCGAAAGAAAAAATTTCACCTAACAGACTTTAAGCGTACTTTTATATTTAAGGGCTTAAAGTGCACTATTTAGGGGGTCTCAGGAAGTTTATCTCGCTTAATTTTGTATTTACTTTAAAATTACAAAATATATATTTAAACATATATGTCCTAGTATATAGATGAGCAATAGCTATGCGTATAACCAAGATCCATCTGAAAGATTAATTAAAGAACTCAAAAGGCGAAGATATTCTTCGCGAACAATTTCTACTTATGTTTTTTGTGTTTCTAAATTCTTAAATTGGTGCAAGAAACCCGTGAATAAAATAACTAAAAAAGATGTTCGTGAATATCTTGAAATGAAAGATTCCAAAGGGCGAGCTGGAAATACTCTAAATGTTAATTTGATGGCAATAAAGTTTTATTTTGAAGAAATTCTTGGAAGAAAAATGTGGATAGATATAAAATACTCTAAAACACCTAAACGAATACAGCGCTACTTAACTAAAGGGGAAATTGCTAAGCTACTCGGAGCTATAAAAAATCCGAAGCACATGCTTATGATTGCATTGATTTATTCTGCTGGACTTAGAGTTTCTGAGCTTATTAATCTTAAAATTAAGGACTTATGCTTTAGCGAGGGTTTTGGTTTTGTAAGAAATGGAAAAGGTGGAAAAGATAGGGTTTTTGTTATAGCTCGAGCAATTAAAGAAGAGTTGTTTTTTAGATGCAAGAACAGAGACTCTTGTGAATTTGTTTTTTTAACGAATCGCAAAAAGAAATATTCTATTAGAACCATTCAAGTAATTGTAAAACGCGCGGCTCGTTTAGCAGGAATTAGTAGTTGGAAAGAGATACATCCACATACCCTAAGACACTCGTTTGCAACACACCTAGTTGAAAATGATTATGCTATTACAGATGTTCAGGCCTCACTTGGCCATAAATCCCCTGAAACAACAATGGTTTATACTCATTCTTCTGGAAGGTTCATTGGAATAAAAAGTCCTCTGGATAAATTGGAATAAGCTAGAGAAAGGTTTATAAATACTAATATGCATCAATTAGATATAAGTAAATAACGAATAAGTATTAAATGATACAAACAAAAAAAATAGAAAAACCAGGAGGAAGGGTTCATTGGCCAACATTGAATACTGTTATGATGGTTGAAGATACTCTTAAAAAAATGGATGAGAGTATAATCTCAGTTGCAGAACTTAAAAGAAAATTGCCCAGACAAGTTAATCACATTACATTAATTGTAATTCTCGAATACCTAGAAAAAAGCAATAAAATCGCGGTTAGTTTAAGAGGTATAACCTGGATAGAAAATAATAATCCTAATTTAAAACAGGCGATTTTACAAGGAAGAGGAATTTAAAATGCCCCAGATTAGAATTGTTCTATCATCGGATGCAGAAGCAGTTTATGAAAGATTAATTTCAGAAGCAGAAACAAGTAAATAGTCCAGGATGATTCTTAGTGCAATTAATAATAAAAAAGAATTAATAAAAACAGATATTCATTATGGGAATCCGATTGCTAAAAATCTGATTCCACAAGAGTATATTATTAAATTTGGAATTAAAAATCTATTTAGAGTTGAACTTCCTGCTTTTTGGAGAATGCTCTATACTTTAACAAATAATGAAGAAGTAGAGATAATTGCTTTTGTTCTGGATATCACTGATCATCCCACCTATGATAAGAAGTTGGGGTATAAAGGTAAGTAGATTTCAAAATAATTGTATTTTAAAGATAATTGCTGGAATAATCCTAGCACAAAAGCATAACAATCTTTAAAAGCACTCAAACAGTTTAATAAATATACTAAAAGAAGTAAATAGAGATATTATAGTATAAAGGTGCAAAATAAAAATGAAGGTAAGACTAGATAACCCAAAGCTCTTTTCAGATGTTATATCAATTATATCTGAATTAGTTTCAGAGGTTAAAATAAAAGTGAATAAAGAGGGTATGAGCATCGTAGCCATTGATCCTGCTAATGTTGCAATGACTGTGTTTATCTTGCCCGCTCCTGCTTTTTCAGTGCTTGAAGTAGAAGAAGAAAATCTGGGGGTAAACTTAGATAATTTTAAAGCAGTTCTTAGAAGATGCTCTGTTGGAAGCTCGCTTATAATGAGCACAGAAGATAATTTTGTTAAACTTGAGATTGTTGATAAAATCAAGAGAGAGTTTACTTTGACTTTAATTGATTTAGAGAAAAAAGATAAGCCTGTTCCAACACTTGAGTTTACTTCAAAAATTGAGATTAATTCAATGGATTTAGGAGAAGCAATAGAAGATTGTGCTATTGTGGCTGATGCTTGTTCATTTGAAACAGCTGCAGACAAGTTTATGATAAGTGCACGAGGGCCATTAAATTCTGCTAGTTTAACCTATTCAAGTGATGAAGTTAGAATTGAATCACCTACTCCAAATAAAGCAAAATACTCAATTGAATACTTGCAAAAAATGATACGCGGAGCAAAAATCGCTGAAAAAACAATTATTAATTTTGGACAAGATTATCCGCTAAAGCTTGAGTTCAGAGCTCCTTTAATGGAATTGTCTTTTATTCTAGCACCTAGGGTTGAGACCGAGGATTAGAAGTTTAGACTTTTTATTCAGAATAATTAAACTGCTAATCTGAGCATAAGACTAGCACGAGACTTAAATTTAAATTAGGAATTACGAGTGGTGGTCTGAGAAGAGGATTAGGACCTAAGTAATTTATAATTTTAATAAGAAATACTAATCTGGGCCGGAGATTAATCCCCATAGATGTTTTTTCTAGGGCCCACTTTTAGAACAATAATTGTATCCCTAATTATATCAAAAATAACCCTATAATCTCCAACCCGCATTCTAAAAGAAGTTTCACCCTTTAATCTTTTTATGTTCTTAGAAAACGGATTTTCTGCTAATTCCTTAACCTTTAATATTATTCTTCTAGAAATTAATAACTCGAGCTTATTGAGTTCATCACTGGCCCTTTTATCCCAAATGATTTTGAAAGTCATAACCCAAACCGTTTTTCAACCTCTTCTTGTGTATAGTACTCGCCTTTTTTAATTCTTTCTCTGGCTTGTTTTATCTCAAGAATAGTTTTTTGACTGAGTTTGGGTTCTTTTTCGCACATTTTTGCTAAATAAATAAGCTTTCTTACTAATTCATCATAGCTTTCATTTTTGTATTGTTTAAAAGCATCGAGCTGTTCCTTAGTTACCTGATTTAATCTTATTGTTGTTTCCATATTGTATACTTAGGTATACTTATGTAGATTTATAAATGTTGGGTTTATGAAAATTTTTAGAATAAATCTAATTAAATTTTGTAAAAAACAATTATAAAACTAAATCTTCTTTGTCTTTAGAATACAAACCTTACAAGGTTTAAATCTTCTTTTTATGAAGAAAGCCTTGCTGTTATTATGAACCTTATATTTTCTTTTTACAAGTTTACCCAAACGACAGGCATGAGTATGAAATCTTTTTGTTACACTTGAACCTATAAACTTGAATTGAGGAATATTAAGTTTCTTTGATTTTTGCTTAACTACTCTAACTCTATTGATTATTCTTGTTTTTCCAGGCCTATCAATGAATCTTACGACTGGCTTTTCAACTATCTTTTCTACTATTTTCTCGACTGGTCTGTCTACTACTCTTACTTGGCTTTTTGTTTGTAATATTACCTTGATTGTTCTTGTCAAAGCTAATCCAAGTAAAATAACACAATAGGCTACTAAAAGTAAAGTTATCATTAAAAGAAGATTATAATCATCAAATTTAAATATTACTTGACCAATGATTCCTCCTAAAACTAGTATAAATAAAGTTAAAAGTGCCATACCTAAACTAAATTTATTAAAAGAATTAAACCTTTTAACTTGAGTATTTTCCATATAAAATCAAGGTTTTCAGGGTTTATAAAAGTTTGGGCTGTTGTTACTAGAGAATTAATACTGTTTTGGATACTGTTGTATTATTAGGATGACAAGGTTTAAATATACGTAATAATATTAGAAGGTATAATGTGTTGTAGATTACTATGAATATTCATAATAAGAAGATACTTGAATTTATTTCTAAAGAGAGAGTTGTAACCAGTTCTGAACTTGCTGGTTTTTTAGGGGTTAGTTGGAATACTGCTGAAAAATACCTTCTTGAGTTAATTATTTCTGGAGAAGTTGAAAGAATTAAAAAGGCAGGAGTTAATCTATGGATAATAAAGAAAGGAGGGTTGAAATGATAAAAATAAAAGATAAAAACGGACAGGTTGCCATGTTTGTTATACTAGGATTAATTATTATTGGAATAATTGCAGCCATACTTTTATTTATGAATCGACCAGGAGCAAAAATAAATGCAGCAGAAGATCCAGGTTTGTATATTCGTTCTTGTGTAGAAAAAAAACTAGAAGTAGTTGAAGCAGAAATTCTAAAAGGAAATGGATATCAAACAATTGAAAAAAATTATATGGTTTATCGTGGTGAAAGAGTTCCTTATCTTTGCAAATCTACAGAGTTTTATACACCCTGCGTAAACCAAGAACCATTATTTATTGAGAAAGTAAAAAAAGAAATTGGTTTAGCTATTTCTGAACATGTTGACCTGTGTTTTGAAAGCTTACTAAAAGACTTAAAGAGAAAAGGATATTCCACAAAAACCAATGATACAATTATAGAAATAAACCTTGAAGAGGACAAACTAATAGCAGATATAGAAAAAGGGATAGTTATAACCAAAGGCGAAGAGAAAAAAGCCTATTCTAATTTTGCAACTGAAATTCAAAGCCCATTATACAATTTATTAAAAACAACTCAAGTTATATTAAACTATGAATCCGCCCTATGTGGTTTTAATAATGTTGATTGGATGTTAGCTTTTAAAAATAGCGGTGTGAAGAGATTTGTTACCAGCGATGGAACAAAGGTTTACGAAATAAAAGACAAACTTATGGATGAAGGAATAAAAATTGCAATAAAAAGCTGTGTGCTTCCTGGAGGAATTTAACTAAAAGACAAATAGACCCTTTCAATAAAGATAACAATAAAGATAACAATAAAGATAACAATGAAAATAAATATCAAAATAAAGATAAAAAAGCTGAGGAGAGAAAGATAAAAAGAAAAAAGATGGATAAAACAAAAGATAAAATTACAGAAAAGATAATAGCAAGCTTATTTGAAATAACAGTAATGATAGTGTCTACTTTTGCTTTCTTATATTTTATTAGTTTTGCTTTTTTAAGTGCAGTTCCTAGTGTTTCTGCAACAAGTTATGTACCTGGTGGCTGTTGTACTGAAACTAAAGATGGAGCAATTTGCCAGGATTTAAATTTCTTTGATGAAGCCCTATGTAAAAATCCATTACTTTCAACCAGTTGTTCTAATATCGAAAGCTGTCAAAAGGGATGTTGTTATAGTGCATCAGAGGGTGCTTGTTCATTAAATTCTCCAAAAGATAAGTGTTTAGAAAATGGAGGAAATTGGACAAAAAGTCCAAACTGTCAAATACCGCAATGCGTAATGGGTTGTTGTATACTTGGGGAAGAAGCTTCTGTAACAACACCAAGAGAATGCACTAAACTTTCTCAACAACTTGAGTTTGAAACAAATTTTCAGCCAATGGATGCTAGTGGAGCTTGTCAAGCTTATACTGGTGCTAGTGATAAGGGTGCTTGTTTAACTCCAACCAATGATTATTCTGGAGAATTTAATTGCAAGTTTACAAACAAAGGAAGTTGTAGGTCAGGAGATTTTAGACAAGGATTTTTATGTACTGCTCCTGAACTAAATACTGTTTGTGTTCCTTCTAAAAAAACAACCTGTGTAGATAGTAAAGACCAAATATATTATTTAGATAGTTGTGGCAACTTAGCAAATATTTATGACTCTACAAGATTTGGTGATGAATCTTACTGGACTACAATAATTGAATCAACAAGTTCTTGCACAAACCCTGGAAAAGATTGTGGTAATTGCGATTATATTTCTGGAAGTGTGTGTGAAAAATATAGAGAAGGAAAAGATACTAAACCTACCTATGGAGATAATGTTTGTAGAGACTTAAATTGTGCAAATGGAAAAAAGCACGGAGATACATGGTGTATAAATGATTATACTAATCTTGAAACAGGTGTTGCTCCGGTTGGCTCTAGATGGTTTAGAGGGGTTTGCATGGATGGAGAAATAACAATTGAACCTTGCGCTGATTTTAATAATGAAATTTGTATTCAAGCAAGTTCTGATTCTAAAACAGAAGCCAGGTGCATCATAAATGACTGGAGGGCTTGTATTGCTGCAAATGATAAAGAAAATTATCAAGAGGTTGAACATGAATGTGATAAATATGAGCAATGTATAATGTTCAATGAAATTCCTGGAAATGAAATTTACGAGAATGTTCCTGGTTTTAGATCAAACTTAACAAATCAAGAACAAGGAAGTGCTGGAACAATAGGACAAGATGCGAATACCATTGTTCCTTATTGTGTTCCAAAAAATACACCTGGAATGGTTTTCTGGACAACACAGGATTCAAGTTCTACATTACAAAATCTATTATCTGGTTCAAATTCAAGTAACAGTAATAATGGAAATAATAATGCCCAAGCTTCTACAAGTAATGTCTATGGTGGAAGTTTAGAAGAAACTGAAGCAATATGTAGTTTAGGAAGTTTCACCTGTGTAAGTGTAAGAAAAAGGACTTGTGCAATGGTTGATCCAGAGGGTACAAGTTCAGGAGATATTACAAGTACTCAATTGTGTCTTGGAACAGTCGGACTTTCAGCACTTGTTGACCCAGATGATGTTGTATGCGAGAATTGGGTAGATGAATACAATTGGGAATGTAATATAAATGCAGCAAGTCCTGATGCAGAAGAAAATGTCCAACTTACAATTCAAGCTCTTAATGAAAGATGTATGAGGCTTGGACCTTGCGGAATAAAATCAAATATTGCAGGAGAATTAGGAAGTAATGAATTCGGAAATTCAACTATCCAACGCGTAAAAATAAGTGCTAGTGGTCAATCAACAGCTAATTATAATTCCACCGGCTATAGATTATCTGAAAGTTATCTGGATTCAGTTAAATCAAGTCCAGGCATAATACAAGCAGGAAGTTTAGGAGATTTAACAATTGCAATTGCTAGAATATTAATTACAGGTAAGGCAACAGAAACAGCAACACGAACTCAAACTGCACAAGGAGCTCAAACATTAATCAACCAGCAAGTTTCTGATGAAATGAATGATGCTGCAGGAACTGCAGGAGTAGCCGGAGCAGTTGGTGCGTTGGCCGCCCTATTACCTTCTTTAGTTAGGGAATTTGGTACACAAGCAGGAACTCAGGGGGTTGCCCTTGGAGGTCAAGCTTTAATAGATGCAATGTCCTTAAGTGGGGGAGCTATTGTAGGAAACGCACCCCAAACAGCTACCTCGGGTTGGTCACAAGCAGGATATTCTATACTTGGTGCTGCAATTGGAATGGCTTTAGGATATGCAATTGGAAGAATGGTTGCAAGAAAACATAACATGAGTCCAGGACATATTGAAGCATATATGAATGGTATAATGTCTTTTGGAGCTTTTATTGGAACAGCTGTTGTTTCAATTTATTTATTAGCAGGACAGGCCTGTACACTTGGACCTTGGACTTGCATTGTTGCTTTAGTTATAGCTGCTTTAGTTTCAGTTTATTCTAATTGTATTGATAGTTCTTTTGATGAACGAGAGTATTATATTGCACAATATACTTGTGAGGCTTGGGAGCCACCACTTAAAGGAGAGTGTAGCTCGTGTAATAATGATATTAGAACCTGTTCAGAATATAGATGTAGAAGTTTAGGAATGAATTGCCAGTATTATAATGAAAATGGAGAACCAGGTTATTGTGCTAGCCTAGATGAAACTTGGAGCGCGATAATTACTCCTTGGCCAGAAGCATTAACCACAGGATTAAGTTATAGTGAAGTAAGAGAAACTAGTTTTAAAGTAATTAATCCAGGCAATTCTGGTTTAATTGAAAAGCAAGAAGGATTTACTTTTGGAATTATTACAGACAAATATGCTCAATGTAAAATTGATAATAAACACACAAAAACCTTTGATGAAATGGCAGTTCAAATGGAAACAAGTATTCCCGCATATAGTGCTCAAGAAGCCCAAAATCCAAGTCAAGGAAGTTATCATAAGGTAACTTTATCCCCTCATATGGGTAATAAAACTTCTTC
>Ga0268280_1001297_pt1 | contig 17237 bp, 15 predicted proteins | sample saktaG_9_FD_190139 | JGI IMG/M metagenome (GOLD analysis project Ga0268280, IMG submission 190139) | Saline water microbial communities from Sakinaw Lake, British Columbia, Canada - sak_2011_5_24_40m | ecosystem: Environmental > Aquatic > Non-marine Saline and Alkaline > Saline ... | reverse complement strand
AAGCTCCTGTTTCAGAGATTAAATCATTTATAAGAAGAACTACTATAAAAGAGTTTTTGAAGAGGCATCAAGAAGATGCCCCCTAATCCAAAGTCCCTATCCAAAGACCATTAAGGTAACAGCCTCTCACTTTCGCAAGCTTTATTAATGCTCCTTTCGTTCTTTTCCGTGTTAGCTGCACCGGTCGCCAAGCGGCTAAGGCACAAGGCTGCAACCCTTGTATCGTGAGTTCGAGTCTCATCCGGTGCTTATAGGAGAATGAACTGTATCTTGAAGTGGGACTTCGTTTCGCAGAACGAATGTCGCACGTTTTTGCTCAAGCTTTTCAGCCAGCAGGCTGATTCAATGAGCTTACTCATTGTTTTCCACAGAAAAGGTTGGTTCGCGTCTCCCCCGGTGCTTATAGAATATGATTAGCTTTCTTTCTACTCAGCCATGTCTTTGAGTATGCTCAATACTTCTTCTTGGCTGTTGAGGTTGAACCTGGCGTTGGTCTGGCTCATGCCGACGCGGTAGGTGTGTGCGTCCTTGGGCAGTATCTTGAACAGGTCCTCGTCTGTTGTGTCGTCGCCCGCTGAGAATATGAAATCATATTCCCCTGCTGAGATTATTTTTGATGCAGCGATGCCCTTGTTTATGCCAGAGCTTCTCACTTCTATGTTCTTGCTTCCCTGTATGACATTGATTCCCTTGTTGCTGGTCAGGCTTATCAGCTCATCAGCCAATTCCTTGATCCTTATCGCGCTCTGCTCAGGATCTGATTCGCGGTAGTGCAGCACGAGAGAGAACTCTTTTTCCTCGACATGGGATCTTGGAAGCCTGTCAGAGTGGACTTCAAGCATGCTGAGGATGTGCTCCTTCCATTCAGGCATTTTTTTCTCGCTCGCCTCCCATTTAGAGCCAGGCCTTTTTGTCCAGGCACCGTGTTCTGCTATGAGCGTTAGGTTAAGGTTTCCAAGCCAGTCTTGGAGGGTGTCCTTGTCCCTTCCGCTTATTATGACGACATCGTTCCTTTCATCGCTAGACAGCTTCTCAAGGACTGTCAGCACTTCTCTGCTCGGATATGCTTGGTGCGGCTTTTTTGAGAACGGCATCAGTGTTCCGTCGTAGTCCAAGAGGATAAGCCTTTTTTCTGCCTTGTGGAAACTTGCGCTTGTATCTTTAAGATCATCTCTTGTCGCTATCCTCGACTTTAACTTCTTCTGCTCTTCCCTGAATCGCACAAGAGCGGTTACGAAATCATCAGCCCACCTTGTCACATCATATCTTCTTAGCCTTATCTGCATTATCTTGTTCCTTTGCTTCTGCTCTTCCTCTGTCATCTCAAGGGCTTCTTTGATAGATTCAGCCATCCCGCTTATGTCGTTGGGGTTTACCACGATGGATTCTCCCAGCTCTTTTGCGGCTCCTGCCATCTCACTTAATATCAGCACTCCTAATCCATCTGTCTGGCATGCGAGATATTCCTTTGCCATGAGGTTCATTCCGTCCCTGATGGGTGTGACTAACATCACGTCACTGCTTCTATAAAGCCCGCTCAGCTTTATCTGGTCCAAAGCCTTGTATTGATAGATTATGGGGGTCCAGTGGACTTTTCCGAACTTCCCGTTGATATTGCCGATGGTCTGGTCTATTTCTCTTTTCATCTTCCTGTAATTATAGACTCCTGTCCTTGAAGGGACGACCACAGCCACAAAGGTGACCTTTTCATGCCATTCAGGGTTCTTTTCCAGGAAAAGCTCAAAGGCCTTCAGTCGGTTGACTATCCCTTTGCTGTAATCAAGTCTGTCTGCTGAAAGGATTATCTTCACATCCCCTAATTTTTTGTTCACCTTATCAGCCTCTTCTTTCACCTCTTCAAGCTCAGCCAGCTCTTGCCATTTATCATAGGCTATTCCCATGGGGAAAGTATCTGCTTTCATAGTCCTGTTCTCATGGATAACTTTTCCCATCTCAGACTCGCATCCCTTGATTCTCAGGATGCTCCTAAGAAAATACTGAGTGTACTCATTTGTGTGGAATCCTACCAAGTCAGAGCCCATAAGCCCATCAATTATCTCTTCCCTGCATTCCTTTGGCAGGAGGCGATATATTTCGAATGATGGGAAAGGAATGTGGAGAAAGAATCCTATGCGGTTGTCTTTTTCTCTTTCACGAAGCATCTTCGGGACTAGCATCAGATGGTAATCATGCACCCATATTATGTCGTCGGGTTTTGCTATCTCAATTATTTTTTCGCAAAACAGGAGATTGGCTTGTTTATATGATTCCCATTGTTTCTTTGAATATTTTGTGAACGAGGGAAAATAATGGAATAGTGGCCAGAGAGTCCTGTTACAGAAACCATGATAGAAATCATCAATCATATCCTCTTCCATGAATACAGGATGCGCATGGAATCTCTTCACGAGATGCGATTCAACCTCTTTTCTCCGGCTTTTTTTTATGTCGGCTCCCGGCCATCCCACCCAGACGAATTCCAACTCGTCCTTCTTCGCTTTGGCTGATTCGATGTATGACTTGATTCCTGAAGTGAGGCCTCCGACGCTCTCCTCAAATAATAGCATGCCATCTTTCTCTTTCACGTTGATTGGCAGCCTGTTCGATACTATCAATATTCTCATATCATACACCTTTAAGACAGTGACTCTTGACTCGGTCCTGGCAACTTATTCACTTAAAAAACGTTTTCTACTCCCAGCCAAAGATTAACCAAGCCATCATAGACTTTAGGTCTATGGTATTGTAGAATCCTGCTTTGTTTTAATGTGTTTCGCTTATACATCAAGAATATCTTTTTGTGCTCTGTCCAATGGAAAGATTAAAGAATCGCAGATGATTCGCCCAATGTAATGGCAAAGAGGATTATTATCAAAAGAGAGAAAAGGGCTTATGTTGAGGAGCTCAAACGAGAAGTGACGCTCTCCGGCTTCGAGAAGTACTACGTTGACCCTGCCAAGGATTTCCATATGAAGCACGGCATCATAAAAAAAGAGGATCTTCAGAAGAAGGCAGGCTCTGTGATAAAGCAGGGCAACAATGAGTTCATAATCTTTGACGCCGATTTCATCGATGACTACAAGCGCATGAAGCGCTCGGCCCAGATCATCACCCTGAAGGACATCGGAGCCATAATCGTCAACACAGGCATCACAAGGGACAGCAAGGTGCTCGATGCCGGAGCAGGCTCAGGAGCACTAGCTTGCTACATCGGTATGATCGCAAAGAAGGTTGTCAGCTATGACATCGATGAGCGAGGCCTTGAAGTCGCAAGTGAGAATGTGAAGAATCTCTGCCTGAAGAATGTTGTTATCAAGAAAGGCGATGTCTACGACGCAAAGCAAATCATTGAGAAAGACTTTGATGTCTTTGTGCTTGACGTTCCGCAGCCATGGAAGGCAGTCGAAACGGCAAAGAAAGTTCTTCGTGTCGGAGGATTCCTCGCCATCTACCTTCCGAACATCAGCCAGATGCAGGAGTTCGTCAAAGGATTGTCAGATGATTTCCTGATAGAGAACACCATCGAAGTTATAGAGCGTGAATGGGCGGTGGACGCCAAGAGGACAAGACCCGCTACAAAGGATTTCGGTCATACTGCTTTTCTGACGTTTGTAAGAAGGATAAAGTAATCATCATCTGATGATACGGGAAGATTCTCAAGATTTGTTATCGCGTCTGGGCTTACGGAAGGCGAGAGCAGGGGCCGCTCCCAGCACTAGGAACATCAAGCTGATGATGAGAGTCTCGACCAGCAATTTTCTTGCGAAGTCAAGGAAGAATCCTTCTGGGAAGAGTGTTATGAGCAGCGAGTCGCCTGGGAATGTGTAATTGCCTGCAGGGAAAAGAATTCTGTGGAATGCATCAAAAAAGCTTGGAAAGTTGAGGCTCAATAGGAATATGATGAGGCAGAGAGAAAATACTGCGACAGTCGCATAGATGAACACTCTCCGGATTATTTTGTCAGAGTCCTGGAACCCTGAGAGCCTGAGCATGGCTACAAGCAGGAATATCACTGATATTATCCCGAAGTATTTCAGGAACACAATCCTGCCCTGCACGTCCTTGAGATGCGCTCGTTCATTATCTGTGAAAAGGTCTAGTTTAGCTGTTTCATTTGTTTTAGTATTTTCGCTAGTTAAGTAATTAATTAAATAGTCAACTATCCCTCTCGGACCCTCGACGCCGAGCTCCTGATAGGTGCCGTACTTGGCAAAGCTCTTATCATAGAAATCCTTGTTGACAAACACCATGAAGAATGCCGCGATGAATGTGATGAGTACGACTAGCACGACAGAAACATTTGTCAGCGTCTTTCTCTCCCAAGCCTTAGGCGTAGTAAAGCCTTCCTTTGGCTTTCTGCTCCTGGTCTTTCTGGCTGCCCGGCTTGTTGATCCTCGGTCTTTTGCTCTCATCATCTCTCCTGAATGTCAATTGGATGTTGATCAAGAACTTGTTCATACCCTCTTCCATGAAGAATGGGCCTTCTACTTTACCATGCACCGCCGGCTTTCCTTCAAAGACAATCAATCGGTCAGAGATGGTGTCGACAAAAAGCAGGTCGTGGTCGACGATGAGTGCGCTCCTGCCGGTAAGGTTAAGCACTTCGCGCACGACCTTTCCTAGCCTAAGTCTCTGCTCCACGTCAAGATAGGCTGATGGCTCGTCCATGAGTATCAAGTCAGCGTCTTGGCTTAAGCACTTGGCAATCATAACTCTTTGCAATTCTCCGCCAGAAAGCTCAGAGAGTTTTCTCATGAAAAGGCCTTTCAATTCTAGCGGTCTTATTATCTGCACTTCATATCTGCTCATCGCTTCGCGAAGGAAATCCATGACCAAATCATCTCCTGATTCTTTTGTATCTAGGTATTGCGGCTTGTAGCTGACTTTTAGCTTCAGCTCATGTCCTTTTATTTCGCCGGCAAGTACCTTCACAAAGCTTGTCTTTCCTATTCCGTTCTCTCCGAGAACTCCGACAAGGTCGTTCCGGTATATATTTCCTTCAGCTGCTTCGAGCTCAAAGCTTCCAAGCTTCTGCTTGAAAGAATCCCATGTAGTCAATAGATGGCTTTTCTTTATGTCAATTGGAGGCCTCTCCTCGAACTTGATGGCGTTCTCCCTGAACCGCACATTCTCTTCTTTTAAGAATCCTGAGAGATAGAGGTTTATGCCTGCCTTTCCTGTCTTTGGCTGGCTAACCACTCCGTAGACAGCAGGAGCACCATACATGAGATGCACCAGGTCTGCCAGGTAATCAAGGATTATCAGGTCGTGTTCCACGACAACGACGCCTGTCTTCTCATCGCAAAGATTCCTGATGAACTTGCTAACTTTCAATCGCTGCTTCACGTCAAGGTAGCTTGTCGGTTCGTCAAAGAAATAGATGTTGGCTTTTTTCAGCACACAGGCGGCTATCGCTACTCTCTGCAGCTCTCCGCCGCTGATCTTGGCTATGTCATGGTCAAGGACTTCGCTGATATCAAGCTCTTTTGCGATCTTGTCAAGATCTCCTTTCTCATCGACCTTTTTCAGCAGGTCAATCACTTTTCCCTTGAACTGTTTAGGTATGCTGTCAACCTGCTGGGGCTTATAGCTTACCTTGACTTGGCCTTTCTCTTGTTTTTCAAAGAAAATCTGGGCCTCTGTTCCCTTGAAATAATCAATCAATTCCTTATGGGTTGCGTGCTTTCCTGGCTTTCCGAAGTTAGGCTTCTCGATGCCGGCAAGGATCTTTAGCGCGGTGCTCTTGCCGATTCCATTCCTGCCGATGATGCCGACAACCTTGCCAAACATTGGGACTGGAAGGTTGTAGAGCGCAAACCCGTTCTCAGAAAAGCGATGGATAGGATCCTTCTTCAATTCCTCAGGAAGGTTGATTATGCTAATGGCCTCATAAGGGCATCTTTTTGGGCAGATGCCACAGCCGACGCAGAGCTCCTCGTTGATATTGATCTTGCTGTCGCTAGCCTTGACTATGCATTCTGCGCCTGTCCTGTTGATAGGGCAGAGCCTCATGCAGAGGTAGTTGCCGCACTGCGCAGGATGGCACTTCTCCTTTTGGACTACAGCTATTCGCGTCATGGTAATAAGGTCTTTTCTGAATTTTATAAAGTTATCCTGTTGAAGAGAATATTTTGGCTTTTCTTCAGCTTTCTTTTTCTAAAAGCCATTTCCAGAGCGGTATGAATTTAATTTTGGCTCTGATGCCAAACCACTCTGATTCTTCTTCCCCTTCTTTATCAGAGGTTATAATGATGAGATTTTTGCATTTTAGCTCTTTTCCTGCTTTTAATAAAGCCCTAATTTCCCTTTTCTTCGTATCCTGATCAGTGATATCATAGCAGACTTGTATTAATTGGCTTATTTCCGCATCTTTCTTTATGATAAAATCCACTTCTTCTTTCTCTGCATTCTTCCAATAGTAGATTTCTTTTTTTCTTCGCTTTAGCTCGATTGCCACGAGATTCTCATAAAGCCTTCCAAAATTGTTCAAAAATTTTGTCGAGATTGAATTGATAAAAACATTATCTATAAAATATATTTTCTTTGGGTATTGCATCCGGTCTTTTATCCTATGGGAGAAAATAGGCAGGCTGAATGCGAAATAGGAGTTTTCTATGTAAGCGATGTATTTTTGCAATGTGGATTTGCCAATTTCATAGCCTAAGCTTTTAAGATTATTATAGCTTTTGCTTATGGAGTATTCTTTTGAGTCGAGAAGCAGCTTTATGAGGGCTTTTAGGGATTCCTCATTTTTCACATTATACCTTTCAACAATATCCCTTTTTATGACAGTAGCATAATAAGACTGGGCCAATTCAAATTTTTTATCTTCATCTATAATCACTGTTTCTGGCAGCCCGCCGTAGATAAGATATTCTGTGAGCGCTTTAAGGACTAGTGGCTTTTCTTTTTCAGAATAATCCAATGTTTTAAGGTTAAACTCAAGTTTCTTGAATTTCAGGAACTCTTTGAAAGAGAGGGGGAATATCTTGATTTCTAAAAATCTTCCTCTTAATTCAGTAGGTATTTCTTCTTCGGACATTCTTGAAGAAGAGCCTGAGACGAAAATATTCATGGTCTGATTGTCATATGTTCTTCTGAGCCACTTGCTCCAATTTGGAATGTTGTGCACTTCATCTAAAAACAAATATTTTATTTTCTTGTCGAATATTTCATCGGCAGTTGGGAGCAAGCTGCTTAAAAACTCAGTCTTAAGAGGTATTCTTTCATCTTCAAAATTGATGTGGACAATTTCTTCTCTGGAGTTGGATTTGAGGAGATCATTAATGAGCCCATACAGGATATATGTTTTTCCTACTCTTCTAAAGCCATTTAATACAATTATCTTGTTGACTTTCATATTAAGGTATTTTTGGAGAGTGGTTTCTCTTGGAATCACTGCAGGAACATTTTTTCCCTTCCATTCCACCAGTATTGTTCTTATTATTTTGTCCACAGTACAATTTTAGTATACTTTCGTTCTATTTAAAGTTTTCTATGTTAGATATTGACTTAATTGCTATTTTTCTAGTTTATAACTACTTCTAAGTGGCTACGAAATCAAAACATTTAAATAGTAGTAATACTGCACACTACTCAATACTAAGCTAGACGGTGATTATGTTGAAGGTAAAACTAAGCATATCAGTGGAAGAGGAGACCGCCCTGAAGATAATGGAATCAGTCAGGCAGGGCAGGTTCAGAAATAAGTCACATGCTCTTGAGTATTCTGTGAATCAAGTTTTGGGGGTGGAGCAATGAGCCCTCCTGAAAGTGTAGCCATACAAGAAAATCACAAGTCGGTCATGCATGTTGTTGAGAAAGAGAGTGTATTGGAAAGCGTGATAAATCACAGCAGGTATATTACCAAAAATTTCTTAGGCCGCGGATGCTGGGGAAAAGTATTCTCCGGATATGATACTTTATTGGATCAAGAAATCGCCATAAAGATTTTGGACCCGATTCATCTCGCTCGTAAGCAGATGCAATACAGGCAGATAGACGAATTCAATGCCATGAAGAAGGAAGGAGGAAAGCTGACTGCCTCTGCGAACATAGTGCCGAGAAGGTTCGAGGTAGACTCGAACGGGAAGCCATTCATAGTCATGCCTCTCTACAAGAAGTTCTTTTCAGATGTCCTTGAGGAAGCCTTTGAGAATAAGAATGCAAGAACTGTCCGGAGCGCATTCGGATTCGAGAAAATACTCGATTCAGGGCTCACGATAGACGAGATTATCAATTATTCAAGGGACTTGATAGGCGGTATAGCAGATGTGCATAGGATATTCAAGAAAGCCCACTGCGACATGAAACCTGACAACATAGCAGTAGATGATGACAGCAGGCTCCTGATAAGCGACATGGGAACATCCACTTATGCTTCTTTTGTCATGACAGAAGCTCCCAGGGATAATATGGGATTCCTTTATACAAGATCACCGAGATTATTCGTGGAAGGAGAGCACCCTAAGAAGTCTGCAGACGTTTTTTCCTTCGGCAGCCTGCTCTATAAGATGTTCACAGGAGAATACCTCTTAGAGAAAGAGATTGATGAGGCGATGAAGGCAGGAGGCCATTCTGCAGTAAAAAAGTTCATGGGACAGTTTTATGAGAAGAACTGCGTCCATTATGACAATATCGACAAAGCGGTCTCCAAGAAGCTCAAAGACAAAGACATACCTGAGCGGTTCCAAGATTTGATAAAAAGATGTGTGCATGAGAATTCTCAAGATGGAGATCGCCTGAAAACAGAATTTGAGCATGCCGTGACATCCTATTTAGAAAGTAAGATTGAGAAGAGAGCTGTTAATGAGTTTAAATCCAAGCTCAAGAAGAAGGCGCTCGGCGGCCTCATCACAGGCACGGTTTCTGGAGCATTCTTAATAGGGCTATTGTGGCTGGGTTATTGCAGTCCAAAGCCTAACTATTCGGATAAGACAGATATCGCTACAAGAGTTGATACGCGTGAACTGCCAAAGAGCGGAGTGACTCTTCAGCTGGATCATGCCTATAATAAGGAATTTGATAATTCAAAGCTTGACGATACTTACCAGAATCTCCTTAAGCATCATATCTCCAAAAGTAAGAACAGAACAATGGTTGATAGACTTATCACTTTATGGATAAGGACTGCTGATGAGATGGGTTCAATAAACCCTGGATCTGATGATGGTGCGATCTCGGTGATTTCGCCTGTTGACTATGAATCAAGATGCCGTTATATTGAGCCTCATAATTACGGAGGAGCGGGCATGATACCCAATTTTTACTTGAATGATTACTTGAAAACATTGCTTACTTTCAGCCTTGCAACAAACCAGATGGCTGACAATGTCGTTGATATGGAAGACGCGCTTGTAAGTACGTACCTTGGATCGGATTTGCACCGCGCCCAGAAAGCAGCCAACAGCTTTGACTTTGACAATTACCTCAAGGCTAAAGACGAGAAAGGAAAATATGTTATTTCTCAGTCGAGGCAGGAGTTCCTGAAGAGGCTGGTGTATAACATCTCTGTCAATAAGGAGCTTTCTCAAAATATGCGCTTAAAATAGGGCTTGTTCCTATCTGTATCAGCCTGAAGAGCTCTCTTATCAGTGAAAAGATGACCGCTTCTTTCCCTTTTGCGCCGGAAAGATATTCATAGCATCTTCCGAATTGATATTCGCTCTTCAACTTATTGATTTCATGGACCTTTGAGATATCCTTCTGGTAATATGCGTCGTAGAATAGTTGGAAGTATTCTCCAAGAGATTTTAGCAGGCTGTTTATTTTTTCGTCTTTTTTGACCTTGTTCTTGGCTGCGTATCCATATAGATACGCATAGGCGTGCTCAATGTGCATGAGGAATGTCAATAGCTCCCATTCCAGCTCAGGATGGGTCGTCTCGATTTTCTGTTTTGTGAGTACTCTTCTGCAGAATAGGACGTATTTGTCCTGCTGCTCTCTCAGGTCTTCTATTGCTTTGGCGCTCTTGAATAATCCTTCCTTGAAATCATCTGCTATCAGCTGATGGGTCTCTTTTATTATTAGGAATATCCTTCTCACAAGAATCTCGTGTTTCTCTTGTGTCGGCTCTGAGATGTTCTCCAGCCTGCATTGCTTGCCCGTCTCTGTTATCTCAAATCCAAGCAGCAGGGTCGCATACCCTTTCAGTTGGTTCATGATATCCTGGTCTGTGTTATTTATTATTATCGTGTCTGCTCCCTGCCTGTAGATGTGGGTGAGCATGTTTTTCAGCTCTTTTCTGTTGTTCTGGTCCAGCTCTATGGTAACTTCTTTCTTCTCCTGACTCGGAGCATCTATTGTGAGCAGGGTGCCTGCTTCTTTCACATCCACAGGATCGCCTGCCTTGAGCCCTTTATGGTCTATCCATTTCTTAGGTAGGTAGATTGTGAAGCCACCTCCTCCTTGCTTTATCAGCTTTCGGTTCATATGTCCTGGTGGGCTATTCTTCTATTTAAAATTTTCCTTTTAATATCACTGATATCATTAATATCAGTTAAATATTAATCTCACTTATTTTATCTTTACTGTTAAGTAGTAATAATTAGGATTTATAGAGGTTGAAACGATGAACACGCTAAGAGATAAAGGAAAGAAGATTGTCAGCGGATTGCTGGCACCATTGATGCTGGCAGGAGCATTATACTTTTCACCAAAGAAAGCCTATGCTGAAGAGAAGAAGGAGACCGCTCCGGTCGAGCTGAAGCTGGAGAACACCTTCGGCGGCTTAGAGAGCATCACGAATGAGAAGCTCAGAACGACTCTCACAGCAGGAGATTTCCTTTTCAGGGTCGACAAGAACGAAGGCAAGCAGAGCCAGTTCCTGATGACTTACAAGGCCCTGGATAAGAAGAACATCAAGCTCTCATTCGTATCAGCAGGAGACATAGCTGAAAATGACAAAGCTCCAACATTTGCTTTTGGAGCGACACTATTGCAGAGACTACAAAACATGCCTTTGTTCGGTGACTCAACTCTTAAGATTTCTCAGCTCAATAGCGTGAAGAAGAATGACGGCCCGATCAACAAGTTAATTGTTGGTCTGCAAGGAAAGAGCCTTGACGCGATGTACCAGATAACAGCGAACAGGGAAAGGCAGACAGAGTCAAGATACTATGCTGCGCTGCATAATGACCATGTCTTTGCTTCTTTGGGAAAGACTGGCGGGAAGACGATGGAATACATCTTATTGACAATGAATAACCCTAAGTTTGGCGTATGTGTGTACGGTAGCTACAACTTTGACTCAAACGTATTCAACTTTACCATGCAGAACGCCTACAAGAACGCAGACATGGGAACATACAACCTGCCGATTGCAAGGCTAGCATCAGACCTGCTGACACTCGGCACTCTGGATGTCAACTTCCCTAAGTTCAGTTCAGGACTCACCTTTGGAGACATAACACACGAAGTGAACATGACAACATCCCCTGGCAGGTTCAGGATGGATCACCAGCTCGGGATGGCGCTGAACAGCAAGATCGGAGTTGGTGGGGGACTGACCTTTGAGAAGAACTCAGGGACAGAGCTCAAGACCACACCAATCGTATCAGTCTACGCGAGGCCAAAGATCTTCGGGCAGGAGATCTACATATAAGGATCCTTGAAAGGCGGAAAGCCAGGATTCTACGCGAACACGGTGTTCAAGATAAAGTAAATTAATCAATTGGAGGATTGAAAAAAATGAATGGAAAATATAATGCAACAAAAGGATCTTATCGAGAAACAAAAGTAGAAGTGACTTCAATAACAGACGTCACCGCACCAGCAATAACTGGCCAGGAAATCTACAAAGCAACCCACGCTGTCGAGCACAAGACTCTGGACAACGTTGCAGTTGCGGGAGAGAATGGGGCACTAAGAGTTGGCGTTTCAAGAGGAAGTTATTCTCTTCTGGACAGGATAAAAGCAGCTATTGGCCTTGTCAGGGGAAAGAACATCTCTGTCTACGGCGGAGCACCATCAGAGGATGCAATCAGGGAGAGTCCTGTCGTGCAGCAGTACCTTGCTGATTCAGATGCTTTTAACCAGGTATTGAAGAGCAAGAAAGCCAATCAGAAGGTAATCAGCGACAAGAGATTCGCAATAGGCGTAGACGGCGTCGAAGAGATTCCTCTTGAGCAAAGACTTCGAAGATAAATTTTTTTGATTTTTTGATTTTTTAATATCATTTGAAAGGTGATTTTTATGAGCGACGACAAATTGAGAGAAGCGCAGAAAACAATTATGCTCCTAGAGGAGGAGCTAAAGAGATTAAGTGAACCTCCCTACATAGCTGGAACAGTGCTGAATATAGGAGATAAAACGGTTCGAGTCTCTTTAGATGGCGCAGGAGTCTTCGAAGTGAATTCTGCACCTGATTTAGATAAGAAACTCAGTTTGGGCTCAAGAGTTTTGCTTAGTCCAGCCTCAAAAACCTTGCTGTCGCTCTCAGAGTTCTCAAAATATGGCGGAGACATTGCAGTAGTTGATGAGATTATAGGAAACAGGCTTAAGATTCAGGCCAAGGGAGAATGCTCTCTAATCATGAATGCCCTTCAGGACGTAAAGCCAGGGGACGAGATTTTGCTTGATCCATCCAGAGCTGTTGCTTTGGAGAGGCTTGATAGGAAAAATACAAAGTACCATTTAGAAGAGGTTCCTAAAGTGCCATGGACAAACATAGGCGGTCTTGGTGATGTAATCAAGAAGATCAGGCAAGAAGTTGAAGAGCCTTTCATTCATAAGGAAATATACGCAAGATATGGAAGGGACCCTGTCAAGGGGATATTGCTCTATGGCCCTCCAGGCTGCGGAAAGACCTTGATTGCGAAAGCAATAGCCTATAATATCTCTAAAGTCAATGGAAATGATGCTAAAGGGTATTTTATCAGAATAAACGGTCCTGAGCTCTTAGATAAGTGGCTAGGAAATACAGAAGCCAACATCAGGAGGATTTATGGGGTCGCAAGAGAGATCGCTTCAGAGAAGAAAGGACTTGTTGTAGTTTTTATAGATGAAGCAGAGTCTATCCTGAAATCCAGAGGAACAGGCATATCGACTGATGCTTATGATTCCATCGTTCCTCAGTTCTTGGCAGAGATGAACGGGACTCACAATGATTCAAATATATTGACCTTGCTCGCAACGAACAGGGAAGACATATTGGATCCTGCAGTTCTTAGGGATGGGCGAATAGATAGGAGAATAAAGATTCCACGGCCTGACAAAGATGGGATTGCAGAGATACTTCAGATATACCTGAAGGGAGTGCCTATCAGCAAGGATGTTGGAAAAGACATAAATAAATTATCATACGCACTTGCAGAGAACATATGCGATGAGAAAAACTTAGCTTATAGTGTCATTTTCCCGGCACACGGTTTGCTGGGTAACTTCTCGTACAGGCATCTTGTCAGCGGTGCGCTTCTTAAAGGCAGTATTGACAGAGCGAGCAGTTTTGCAATAGCGCGTGAGATTAATAATGGAGCAAAAGGGATATCCCGTTCTGACTTGGAGCAGGCGATAAAGGACGAGTTGACTGAAAATACAGGATTCTCCCAGACTCTTGTCAAAGAAGATTGGGAGGATGTTTTTGGATCACAAGGAAGGCAATACCAGGAGGCTTGCAGGAGAGGGCAGCTTATTTTGGAAAGATATGATCATGCTCAGCCAAAAAAGGTTAATGAGCAAATAGCGTAATAGAATTAATGGAGGTAATAAAAATGAGTTTAGTTGAAAAAATTATGGGAAAGAATAGTGAGAAAGGAAAGGGAGCGGAAGATGATTCTTTCGCAGGAAAAAATTCGCCTTTCATCGCGAGCGCAAGGACAGGTCTCGCAGGAAAAGACGATGCAATATTGAAGAGGATGCCTGGAGAGTATCAGAACAAGACTGTAAATGATGTGCTTGATTACATAATTTCGCAAAGCACAACAGATTCAGAGATACCTCTTGCGCAGAGCTTGAAGAATGAACTAGAAGCAAATGGAAGTATCGTTGTTGTGAATGGAAAAACAGCATCTTTGAAGGATTCTGTAAGTGAATATATTATAGACAAGGAACACATCCTTCCCAACGGCAGCACCAAGAAATACAAAGAGATAGAAATAGAGATCTCTTCAGTCCAACAGGGCGGTTACTTCTAATTTTTTTTATTTTACAAATGATATTTGGGGGTTAAAGATGTCAAAAGAAGATCCAAAGAATGGTGCTGGCGCTATGGTCGCAAAGCTTGCGGGTGTTGTAGCTAAAAATCTGCCCGATATAGGGCCTCATCCAATCTTGGAGCTCGCGGAAGGAGCATCTGTGTTTCTTATAGATGGTAATGTATACTCTTCTTCAAATGGAGATGCGACTGAAGATTTTGTTGAACGAAAAGGCAAGAAGACGAATGAAAAGACATACCTTGCCCAATTAGGGTCTTTTGATTTCTTTGACGAGCTATATCTTTCAAGATCAGAGCAGGTCATGGATGTGGCCAGCTTGGTTTGTGAGAAGGAGCTGGAGAGCTCAATAGAGCTTCCTGCAAAGAATGAGGATTTGGATCTCCCTCAGATTATTTATAGAGAAGTATTTCCATATCTGGCCAATGGCAAATTTGAAAAAGAGGTTTCGTCTCTTTTAGGCATTTCTTATGAGGGAAGAGAGTCCGGGGCTTCTCAACTTGGGAAGAACAAGAATGACTCTGTTGTCTTGGCCAAGATTAAAGAGATTAACCAGCAGATCGGCCTTTACCTGAGAAATGTTCCAGACCTTGACGAGCCAGCACCACCGAAAGGTAATCGGAATGTAAAAGAGAAGAAACTAGATCTTCTGCTATCAGAACCTATTATAATCAAAGCCAGGCCGGTCGATAAGGATGCAGGACTGTTTTTCAAGGCGCTTAAAGGGTATGATCTTGCTTTGATTGACGGAAAAATATTCGAGATGGCAAAAGCGAAAAAGAATTCAGACCTTGAGATTTCAGTATCCGTGGCTAACACAAGATATGAGCTGGTCCCGAGCAGAAAGACCCTTGCGGAACTGGACCGATTGTATAAGTTTAATCTGGGAAAGAAGATGGTCTCTGATGTGCTGAAGCAGTACATATCTGAGAATAAAGCGCTAGCTCTTTTTGAGAAGCAAAACGGCGTTCTTCTTTCCATGAGAGACAGAGAAGAATATGCGGGGGATGGTTTCGGATTCCTGAAGCATGACAATGATTACTATGCTTATCTAGAAGTGCCTGATTTTGCAATAAAGAGTCAGTTTGATGGCGAGCATTACTTATTCAAAAAAAGCCGCATCGGAATTTATGTATATATGGACGGCGGCCGTTTAAGGTATAATTCTAGCTTTTATATGATTGACAATAATAATCATCCTTTTGTTCATAACCAAAAAGGGCCTTTTGTCAGCATATGCACTGCCTCGCAGAGTTTCCCATCTTCTGGAAAGACTGAGGGGGAGGTAATTGCAAAAAGGCTTAGGCGATGCAGGGAGCTGCTAATGTTTGCCTATACTGGAGACAGATACAATTCTTGTTATCAATTAAGAAGAAAATGCAGCGAGAATCACGCAAGTCATTTTGAGGCTAATTATGTAGAAAAATCAGATTTAGAGAAAGGAATAACAATAATCAAAGGAGGGAGCAGATGATGGTAAATATGGATGATTTATTGGCTCAGGAGGAACCTGAGGAAAGGAAGACAGTGAAGGTGCCTATGTTTAAAAGTTTGAAAGTAACAAAATACGCTTTGGCGAAGGCATATGCTTATGCCAGACTGGCATGTGATGTTGCAAAAGGCAGCATCGAATGTGGAGGTTATCTGACTGTTTCGAAAGATTCGGACGATTTGGTAGCGACTGACGCCTTTCTGGCCAGGAGGCAAGATGTGAGCGACGGCCTTTTCACGGTGTATGCTGAAGATGTTATCAAAGCAGGAAGAGAGATAAATGAGTCTGGAAGAAAAGTCATTGGTTGGTGGCATAGCCATGGTTTCTTAGACACATTCTTTTCCCAATTAGACGATAGCGGACAGAGAACAATACTTAACGAGATATCAGCATTCAATTATATAAAACAGAAGAGGGATATTGAGTTAGGTGATTTGGAGACTGTGGTTGAAGGTAATAAGATAATTATTTTTGATAAGAAAAATCCTGGCAGATCTTATGAGTTTGAACTTAATAAATCTGCAAAACACATTCAAGTCGGAAAGATGAAAATTCTTTTTGATGATAGGATAGGATTCGCGTATGGTCTTGTTGTTAATGACAGGGCGTGGGCGTATAGGAGTAAAGGGATTCCATATGCAGAGATAGCGACGCGAGAATATTGTGGGGCTTGCATGAATTCAAATGACAGAAGCGTTCAAGTTGGCGTTTCCATCTATGATTGTGAGCCATTCAGGATAGATGATGCACTTTTGTTGGCTGAGATAAGATCTAGGGTTCATATGCCAAAACGAAGGAGATTTTTCTTCGACTCAGGAAATCTGGATTTACAAGAAGAATTTACAGGTCGCTATGCTCAAAGAGGATATGATCGTTTTCAGGGGAATTATTTCCATGGAATTCAGCCAATGAGTCTTGGCGGAGCGAAGAACCCGCAGACGGACAAGATTTCTCTGCTTTTTGAAAATGAGAATAAGGAAAAAAAGAAGGTTGATGGCGATGGTAAAAAATGAGCGAGTAGAGGATAGGTATAACCGCCAGCAATTGATAGACGGCTGGAATCAGGAAAAGCTTGCGAATTCAAGGGTTGTCCTAGTTGGCGCCGGAAACTTATCAGGGTTCACAGCGTTATCTTTGGCTGCTCTAGGAATAGGAAACTTGGAGATATATGACTCGGGAAAAGTAAGCAGGAAACAGGATAACATCCTCTTCTTTTCTCAAGATTATCAGCCGAGAGCGCTTGCTCTTGAGGAATTGCTGAAAAAAATTAATCCAAATCCGAAAATAAAAGGAATCAACATATCATTTGAAAATCAGCAAATGTTACCTATGATGGGGAGGCCAAACATCATAATAGACCTTACTAATTCCTTGAAATCCAAGGAGAATATATTAAGATATGCAGAGCCCGGCAAGATCAATTTCGTGTCGGCTGTTGCTAATGAGTTCGCATCCCAGCTTCAGGTTATTAGAGCGAGCGTAGCGAGCTAGGGTTTAAACCCCCGACCTTTAGGTCGTAGTTATTCTTTTCTATAGAAAAGTTTATGTTGCGGCTTCGCCGCAGATTGTTCTGCGGGCGAAGTTGCGCAATCATC
>Ga0268280_1001296_pt1 | contig 17238 bp, 19 predicted proteins | sample saktaG_9_FD_190139 | JGI IMG/M metagenome (GOLD analysis project Ga0268280, IMG submission 190139) | Saline water microbial communities from Sakinaw Lake, British Columbia, Canada - sak_2011_5_24_40m | ecosystem: Environmental > Aquatic > Non-marine Saline and Alkaline > Saline ... | reverse complement strand
GCCTCTAAACCTTGCCCTGTATCGATCCCGACACGGCCGCCGAAATCTTGCCATCTATCGCTCCGTAGAAAGATCCTCCGGCCGATATCGCTCCGGCTGCCGTCATCTTAAACGTCCGACCTCTGGTTTTAAGCTCAACCGAAACGGACGCACCCTGATCCGCCTTGGCCGCGGTAAAGCCGATAAAGTCCTCGCCCGCGTTGGCGTATTCGACCTGAGACCCACTTCCGGCCGATAACTTCACTCTGCGGTAAGGCTCAAGAGCTACTCCCGCCGTAAAAGCCTTTATGCCAATATTAAACTGAGACATCTTCTAACCTCCTTCTGGTTTGAAAAACCTCTTACTTTCTTTTTTCCGCGGTGGCCTTCAAAGCCTCCGTCATCGAGCATTTGTGCTCTGACTTATAGGCACGCGCCATTTCAAGATGGGTTTTGCCCTTCCCTTTGGCTTCGTCCGCATCCGGCCCTATGTCTGGCGGGGTCGCCTTCTTAAGTCCTTCAAGTTGCTTCTCTTGAAAAGAGATCGTCGCTTGATCAAACGAGAGCCCTTTTTCAACCGCGTCGATTGCAAGGTCGGTCGTGTCCTTAAAAGATTTTGACTTTTTAAGAATCGCGATTGCCCTCTCTTTTTCTTTGGCCTTGCCATCCTCGAAACCCTTCTTCGTTCCTTCCTCGACACCGAGAGCAAGGACCGAATTATAGACATCGGGTTTCTCTTTTCTTAACTGCTCAACCGTTAATTCATCAAACATTTGCTTCCCTCCTTTACGTTGTGCTGCTTTTTCTTTCTCCTCACGATTAATTCTATATCTCTCCAAAAACGAAACCATCTTCTCGACTGCAAGAGGCTCTTCCAAGAATCTATCTAAAAACGCTGACATCTCGGCTGACGGTTTAACAGTGCCTGAGAAGAACGGCACTCCAAAAAGCCCGTCATTCGCGGCTGGATCGTCCACAATGTCGACTGAGTTCAGCTTCTTAACCCTGATAAACGGTGGAAGATCCTTGCCATTTTCATCTTTCGCAAGCGTTCCATCTTTTTCCCTGCGATATTCTTCGTCCCAATGAATGACCATAGATGAACCGAACGCGTCCGGGTCAGATTCGGCAAGGCTCATAACATAATCCGCGAGATCACCGTCAGGGGTCTTGTGAGCTGTGGAGTCTATATGGAGATCGGCCCTTACAATATCGCCGTCTCTTTTAAAATTTCTTACCCTCCCCAAAAATGTCCCAAGCGCTGTATTCGACATGTTGGGATGCCCGAACCTTGACTTGCTACCAATCTTCGCCGAATTTCCCATATCAACCACCGTATCCAAACTCAAGTCATCAAACTCACCCCTTTCGTCTTTTGTGACACCTTTGGTCACGACCGCGAAGCCCGATATGACTTCACTTTTACGGTCGACTCTAATCGAACCACCTCTCGCGATATCAGTCCTGAATAAAATATCTTTACTTGCCATCTGTAGCCTTCCTTTCCGACTCTATCTCGATATCAAGACTTGTAGGCATGGCCATGTCAGTTTTGTTGCTGATCTTGACCCGTTTGCGTATCTTGTCCGGTTGCTTGGATTTTCGGTTTCGTGTCATTGCTTAAAATCCCCTCTAATCCCAACTCTTTAATTTTGTCTTGTTCGCGCTTGCGTTGCTCAAGACTCTCTTCCCAATCCTTGCCTTCCTGAGCATAAATATCCGAGAACGTGACGATGCCGTTCTTTAATCCGACCTCCGCGGCCTGCGCTTCTTTTAACGGATCCACCCATTCCCATCCCGGGGCGATCCAAGACGCGCCAGTCCAATAACGTTTGTTCTCGTAAAATGTGTCCGCGTTGATTTCACGGCGAAGATACGCCTCCTCTAAGACCATCTCCCAAACTGGCTGGCATAATTTGCGCGATAGCCATTCCTGCCGCATTTTGAAATAACGCCTTGCCTCAAGTAATGCCGCGCGCGCGCTCGAATAATTTGTTTTACTGAAATCTTTAGCCACCAGTTCATACGGCAAACCTAACGCCGCCGAAATTGCTTTTAAGATGCGATCTACGAACGGCTCAAAACTCGCCCCCGGCCTCTGCGGATTAAACGATGTGATACTCTCACCCGGCATTAAGTGCTTAATCATCCCCGGCTCAAGGCTCTCGAGAAGTTGACCTGACGGATTTCTGTCATACGCGCCGCCAACTGATACGTCCATCGATGCTTCGGATGTGATAAAAAGCGAAAAACACGCCGCGATTCGAGCCGCCACCAGCTCCGCTTCCGCGTATTCTCCAAGGTCTTTGAAATACGTCAAAACCGGAGCAAAAAACGGAACTCCCCGCGTCTGCCCAGAACGCTGGACGTCATAGAGATGAAAAACATTCCTGCGGCCGTATTCGTTCTTGGCCGGTATCTCCGTAAATACCCTCTCAAATTGCTTTATGTAGCGAATATCACCGGGATGCGTCTTTTGAATGAAATACGAAATCGGTTCGCCCTTTTCGCCGATTCTCACGCCTGAACGTATCGACCGGTCACCCTGCATACCGGGCGGCGTATCTAACCGGTCTGATTCGATAATCTGCAAAGCCAATGAATACGGACGGTCTGGATCCTGAAGCATCATCGGGATTACGATTGCCTCGCCGTTTTCTAAAATCTGCCTGTCAATGAGCTGTTGAATTTCGTAAAAGTCCATGCGGTTGCCAGCGTCCGCGTAAGGCGTCCATTTCTTCCAAATACGCTCCGCGTCTTTCTGAAACGTACTTGCCGTGCCCTCATCTATTCCAAGTGACTCTTTATCAATCCGAGACTGCGGACGAATGCCTGATCCGACCACATTGGTGGTCATGGTGGAGGTGATGCCTGACGCATGCGCGTCGTTACGATTTAAGTCGCGGCTACGCTCCCTGATGTCTTTTAGTTCAGGCAATAAGTCCGAGTCCGCGGAGCCGCCGCCCGGGATCCACGATGAACGAAGCCGATCGCGGGAAGCCCCTTTATAAGAACTGAACGAATCCGACACCTTGATCGCCCGCCGGAACGTCCGTCTTTTGAAACCAGCCCGGGGAGAAAAAAACGAAATGAGGCCGTCTAAACCACTCGACAGCCTATCAGAAAAAGTCGTTTTCATGATGGACTCCCAAACGAAGCATAGGTTGTATTTTCACCAGAACCCGCTATCTCGCGGCGCAACTGATCCCGCAAGTTTCGCAATTCGTCTAAAGTGATGTATTGCAGATTTCTCCCGCCAATCGAATACGAATGCACCGCGCCGCCGGTAATACGCGCGTTGATTGCGGTCTCAACGTTATCGAGCATTTCCTGTTTTGTTGGTGCGCTCAAACCTGCCTCCGTTTTTGCCCAATAAAAAAGCCACCTCCCGCCAGTCGACTGGAGATGGCTTTTACTGCTATTGGGTGCGGCAACAGTGATCAGCTGTCCCGCTATAAGTTGTCTACTTCAATATTACCTGAATCCAGATTTTTGGCAATGGGGTCGTTGCTACGCAGTAGCAAAAAGTCATTTCTCATCATCAACCTCAACTGACTTAAAATGATGCCCGCATTTGTAACAACTGTGATAGCGGATCGGCGGATGCGTTGAGTAACAGCGCGTATTCTTGCTTCTGCATTTCGGGCACCTGATGGGAATAAACCGCACGCCGTAATCCGACGAGTCATTCGGCGGCCGCCCGAATGGTTTCTCTGCGGTTTCATTCGCGCCGCCGACATTTTTCAGCCAGTTTGGTTTTCTCTCTATCCATCTCTCCATTAAAGCCAAGACCCTGACGGTTTGCGAAGCCATCCTTTTCGAACGTGCTCTTCTTGAATAACTTGATGAACCCTCGGAGCATCTTCGCGCCGCATATTAAGCGCGCGGATGATATCCGCGGCCGCGAGCGCATATACCTCGGCATCCAAATAATGATTTGCCGCGGACTCTTTCTTTTTCTGCCAAACCTCTTTTGCTTTACCGGTTGTGCGGTTGCGAATAAGCACTTTATGCTCGGAAGTAAACTGAAGAAGATACTCGTCGCTTGGTTTGCGGAATATATTCCATTTAGCCGGATTCTGTGAAGTAACGAGCCGGTTGATTTTGTCTTTATACTGCGTGACATTGAGATTCCATAATACAAGTCCGCCCGGAATAACCGCCCCAGTCCTCGAATTGATATCAATCTTATTCGCACGGTAAAAACGACCTCCAGTAATCTCCTCCAGACCTTTTATCGCCTTTGTCTTATCCTGCCACTGGCGGCAGAAACGGTATACTTCATCCGTCCTGAAGCCCGAATCAACGCAAGTCATATAAACGCCAATCGTCTCCGCTGAACTAACCTTGCGATACTCAGTCTTGAATAAAACCTCGACAATATCTTCCCAGTATTCAACCCTGCCCGTCCGAATAAGCCACGATTCCTCATAATAACCCCAGCCGCGAATGACGTAGTAAAAATGATCCTTCTGAACGTCGACGCCAGCCGTTAAAACCAGCACATCCTCCGGAACAAGGCCCTCGTCATAATCACGCGATAGATTGCGAATTTTATCAACTGTCGTTTCTTCGATTTTCTCTTCCCAAACCTCCGCAAGCCACGAGTTGACGAAGTTCATCAAAAGTTCTATATAATCCTTTGACTTAAGAAATTCGGCGGCGATATCTGAAAAGGTGAGCCACGGCGAATAAAGCGAGCTGATCCAAAAACCGCGGTTGCGGTTAAGTTCTTTTTTTTCAGCAATCCACTCGCCATCCAACATCATCTTTTGTTTTTGAACATTCTCGATTCGCTTGTGGCAATGAATGCATTCGTACCATGCCAGCCGTTCGTTTTTTATTCTCTCAGCTGACGACTCCTCTTTCGGCCATTTAATCTGACCAAACACCAAAACCTGCTTTTTGCCACAATGCGGGCAAGGCACATAAAATCTGCGCTGGTCGGATTTATCGTACTCGCGAAAGATATACCCCTCGCGCGTAGTAGGAGTTGATACCTTAACCGTCTTTTTATTCCAGAAAGTTTTTTGACGTTCAGAAGCCAGTTTGATTGGATCCGCTTCCCTGCCGGAAAACCTCGGATATTTATCAACCTCATCCAAAAACAAATACCGGATAGGCCGTGATGCCAAGTCAGCCGGACTGTTTGACCCAGCGAAATAAAGAATCATCCGGTCAAAGTGATATTCAAGCTTCGTTATATCATCCAAATTCGGCGGTAAATACTGACTCAATACCGGTGAGCTGTCGATCATCGGCTTAACGCGATTGTACGAAACACTTTTCGCATCATCCGCGCGCGGTAATACCATCAAGGTGGGCCCGGGGTCTTGATCAATGATATATCCGATCATGTTATACATCCCCTCAGTCTTTCCCACCTGCGACGCCGCCATAACCGTGATCTCATCCACGTATGGATCCGTGAAAGCATCCATGACACCTTTAAGATACGGTGTTCTCGCTGTTGACCACTGCCCGGGCTCTGCGGACGTCTTAACATCCAGCCGACGGTAACGGTCAGCCCATTCGCTCACGGTGATCTTTTCGGGTAAAACCCACTCAGATGCCGCGTACGGCACTACGGTCTTAAGAATTTCTTTTTCCAGCTTTATTGACATGACGCATTCCCGCGAATTGGTTGATAATAAAACGAATTTCCTCATCCAGAATTTCACAAATGACTTTGGGTTCCTGCTGATATAGCTTAGGCGCGACATGTTTCGGAAGTCTTAGAAATCCTGTTTTAACCCCTCGCACCTGATTTTTGACAATAGACACATGATCCTCGAATGAAATAACCTCGCCCTCTTTCTGCCGAAGTTCAATCTCGCTTAATTTTGCCCGATTCTTGCGGTATTCGTTGTCCCAATACTCTTTCCCCTCATCATCCCCTGCCTTTGAACCGTACAGCCATTTAAATACATCGTTCACCTTAAAACGAAATATCTCACCGGCTGAATCACGAATGACCGGCATCCCCTGATCAATATACCGCCTGACCATGCGAGGCGATTTCTCCAAGAAGACTGACATTGTCGGCAAGTCGATAGTCCCGGCAATGACGTCAATTTCCGGTCGCGCGTTCGCCTTCTCAAAACCCTCCAGCTCTTTGACTTCTTTTTGTGTAAGAGTGCTCCGGCTGAGTTTTTCAACCAGCGCGATATAGCGTTTCTTTTTAGCAATCTCTGTAAGGTTGCGATTTTGTTCATCCATCGATTATTCTCTGGCCGCTTTCTTCCCAGAAAACTCCTCCCATCGTCTCACGGCTACATCACAGAAAACCGGCTCGATTTCCATAGCGAACACCCGCCTGTTCAAACGCTCGCCAGCGATAATCTGCGATCCTGAACCTGAAAACGGCTCGTAGCAAATATCACCCGGGATCGTATGAACCCGCATAGGTATCGCAAAAACCTCTGTTGGCTTCACAGTCGGATGATCAATGCCCGGATTGCGTTTCTTGCCTTCCCAATCCAGCTCCCATACGTCCGTGTGATATTCCGGCGTCGTCGGATCGCCTGACCTTAAAAAATCGACTGTCCACACAGTGCCGATAGATTTATTTTTTGGCTTATACTCCGGTCGCTGACCCTTGATCCACATCAAAAGGCACGGCTCATGCCTCCACGAGTAGAACGAATAGGTCAAAATCACGCACGGCTTGACCCAAACGATTTCCTGATGAATGAGGATGCCGATTTCTTTGCATATGCCTTCAATGTCGGATCTGCGTTTTGAGGCATGCCACATATATAAAGCCGTCTTTTCGTGAATGTGCTTAATCCCGACCTTTAAAAATTTGCGCATGAAATCTATTGCGTCGGGAATATCAATCTCATGATAAACATTCGACCAATCACGGCCGCCGTTAGGACGATTCGCTCCGGTATAGTCCACGCAATACGGCGGATCGGTCGCTAACAAGCTTGCCTTCTGACCGTCCATGAGCCGCGACACATCCTCATCAGTTGTGCTGTCACCGCAAAGAAGCCGGTGATCACCCAAGATCCACAAATCACCTTTCTTGGTAATCGTTTCTTTAGGCGGCTCAGGAATATCATCCGGCAAAGTTTTGCCGTCTCCAATATTCTCGACTCCCATATCTCCGACACTCTCTCGAAGCTCCTTAAGCCGAAGATTTATGTAGTCATCCGATGCCTCTTTTCGCAACCTCTCAATAAGCGGGATAAGTGACGCTGTCCATTCCCCACCGATCTCGTTATTATTTAACGTGAGATTCATGGCATGTTCTTCGATCTCATCCAAATCAACCATGATGACCTTCACGCTCTCAACTTCATACTCCTGCAGAATCTTGTATCGTTGATGCCCGCCGACTATTCGCATGTTGCGCTTGTTGACCACGATCAACCCGACATAACCGAACTTTTCCAAACTGTGCTTTAAACCGGAATACGCCCCCTCGGATATTTCACGCGGGTTATACGGCGCGGGATTCAAATCCGCGACCCTGACCTCGACTATTTCCGGCTGAACGTTAATTTTTCCCACTATGCCCCCCTTTTATCCTTTTCCCCCAGGAAACACCCCTTGAATTGACATTGACATCGTTTTTTTGACCTGAAATCACTGACAACCTGCGCCTCGCCCGACCCGCACCCCGACCCCCCTTCCAAGGACCCGTAAAACTAAAACGTCACACATACAGTCAGCACACCCGCACTCAGCCAATAGACTGCATGACGCACATCGCCCTGCCATCCATATACACATGCCGCTAAGACATCGAGCACGATCAACACCAAAGGGAATACCTTCTCCATCACACTATCCTTCCGTTAAAGATGTGTACTGCATCGTTTACCTTAAGCCAATAGTCCTTCTGCTCATCCGTGAACCCAGCCCACATAGCGTCCATAGGCTCAACCACTAACCCTTGGAACTCCTTCTTATCGTGCTCTATATCAATACCTTTTTGCATCTGCCTATTAAGCCAGCGTGTGCCATCAACAAACCTCTTATATAACCCCTTAAACTGTTCAAACTTGTTCATCCCGATCAACCCCTGTAGAGAAAGTGAAGGAACTTTTACTAATTATTCTTTTATATATATGAATATATATTTTTTCTTTTTTATTTATTAATAAAGAGAAAATATATCTTCACTTATTTCACCACCCATCATAACCCCTTGTAGGAAAGCGAGTTGCGGAGTTGAGCAACATAAAATCTTTTTCCACTATTCTTCACTATCTTCACTGGTTTTCCCCTAAAAAGGCCGTTTATCGTTAAAATCATGCCTCGAACCATCATCATGACCACCCCCTTGATAGCCACCCTCGACCTTTAGGCCTACTCCCCGCCAAAAGATATTTCCACGTCCTTCACCGCAGGTCTGCCTTTCTTTAACGAAACCCTTCCTTTTCATGTAATCGATAAACTCATTTCTATTAACATAACGAAGCCCGTTATCCTTTGCCCACGACTGAACATCCTTCAAGAAAACACTTGTCTGAACCTTACATTCAGGACCGACTAAACATCGCTCCTCAATGTAGCTGCCAATAACATCCGATTCTTCCTGATATTCATTCGTAGCCTCGATTATTTTGGCTACCTCGCCCAACCCTTCCTGTTGCCACTTCTTAAACCCTTCGACTGCCCACGCGAGAATGCCTTCGTATTCTTTCGATAGCTTCCCGTCAAGCTCCTTGTCCACCTCCTCTTGAGCGATAACCTTCTCAAACGGAATAGTCCTGATCCTGCGCCATATACCCTTATCCGTTCCTGAAATATTGGGCTTATGATTCGTAGCGAAGAATATCTTGAATGTCGCGAAGAAGTCAAAATACTCGCAGTGCAAAAATCTCGCGCTGATAGGATCATCACCTGTGAGCTGCTTAATCTGCGCCTCAGCTAAAACCCTTGTTTTTCCTGACTCAAGCGCGGTAACGAACCTAACGCCTTTAAGCCTCGCGATGTCATTCGGAATCGAGTCGTTATACTTCTCCATAAGCGTCGAGGCCGGTGTGTTCAAAGCGTAATCGCCAAGGATACGGAATATGTGCTTTAAAAAGGTCGACTTACCATTCATCCCGATGCCATAAAGAATAAAAATGCACTGCTCTTTTATTGACCCCGAAAGCGAATATCCCACCGCCTTTTGCATAAAATCTATGATCTGCGTATCACCCTGAAATACGGTCATGAGAAAACGCTTCCATTCAGGGCAATCCAAATTCGGATCATAATTAAGCTCAATCTTACGTGTTAGATAATCCTCTCTTGTGTGTGACCGAAGCTCCCCGGTCTCGAGATTTAGCGTTCCGTTTTTGCAGTTTAAAAGATAGCTATCTCTATCAAACTGATTATTATTTACTGCGATGCCCTTCTCGCACCTCGTTAGATTAACCATCGATTTTAGCTTCATCTCTGACTCCGACTTTACCGCGTGCTTAAAAAGAAACTTGTCATTCCTAACCTTGGCCATCTGGTACATCTGTTTTACCGTGTTTTTCGCAAGACGTAATATCTGAAACGCGTCGTCTTTTTTCCAGTGCGACCCGTCCCAAATAAACCAGCCGCCTAAAGCGTCGCAGTATTTAAGAACGTCCCCGTATTTCTCAAAGAGCAAATTCGCGTTCCAGACATCGGTGAACGGATCCTGATCTGTAGACGCCTCATCAACGCTGTAATGCGATACGCTTTTCGCAATATTGGAGATCTCTTTTTTAGGAAGAGGCGGCAGGCATCGATTTTCGTTTATGGACTGCAACGTCATCTCAAGCTGGGAATACTCTAAGCCCATCTTGCGAAGCTTTACGCCCATAAGCATGAGCGTGTTATTCCTGTTTTCAGTTATCTTCGCGCCTTTATCGGATAGATCAACAACCGGCGTATTCTCTTTTAGAAGCTCAAGTAGCCAGCCCGGCGCGTCGACAATCATCGTCTCATCAGGATGATGAGATATTTCCCAAGCGTATTCTTTACCTTCAATAACGCTCGGGGCCACGATAATATATCCGCCGTCGCCTCTTATATCTATTCCAGACTTAATCCCAGTCTTGCAGCCGATTCCCTGTTCAGGATATCTGAAGAAAATGTGCCTGCCACCACTCCATGTAAGAGCCTCAACAGTATGCGGTAGCTCCCCGTATTCCTTTTCCAACTCTTTAAGCGAATCGTCCCCTCTTGACCCATTCTTCACATCGATATCAAGCACAAAGAGTCCTGATACTTTGCCTGTGGCAACAGCTATATTCGCGTCCTTATGTTGTGTGAACATCTGCCTAACGGCATTTATATCTTTCGATGCGTCTTTATAGCCATGCGGAGTAAGAGGGATTTTATTTTTACATGGAAATACCGCCCAGCCTCGCTTGGCGTAACCAAGTGCCTGATCAAGCATTACTCTTCCTTATAAATGATGGTGATGACCAAAAGATGATAATTATCGAAGAAGCCAGCCTTAACAACGCTTTGCCTCATATCGACTATTTTTTTGTTAGCGATAAACCCTGTGATCAATTCTTCGAGCACGTCCCAGTCTCGACTTGCGAATATTTTGCATTTCATGTTTGTCCCTTTCTTCAATAGGGGCGGGACAGATACAGCCCCGCCCCCTTGAGTCACTGATTTAATATGGTCTCTTTTCTTGCCCCGGTTCTTCTACAACCTCTTCTTCATGCACATGAATGTCCTTGACCCGTATTGAGAAGTCATTCCACAGCTTCTCGCATATCTTGAACTCCTCAGACGTAGGCTCACCGATAGGCGTAACCTTAAGAATCGCGTATGTCGCGATCTCATTCGACTCCATAGCGGATGTAATCCGATACTTCCTCGCGAACATATCCCCTCCGCAAAATTTCGCGAGCGATAAGAGCTGCTTACCCGATTTGTAGCTCGTCTTGGAAAAACTCACGATGATCGGCATCGGGCTTCCCGGGAAATACGAGAAGAAGTTAAGGAATGTCGTGGCCACCGGCTTTTCGCCATTAGGCCCGAATTTCGTCTGCTCTTGAACCTTTGGATCGAGCGGATCACTTGACTTCCAAATCACTGCGCCCGGCTCAAAATCGGGATCGAAATTCGGATCGTCCTTACTCCGGGGGTTAAACCTGATGAAATTCTTGAACATAAATACAGGAACGAACTCCTGCGGGAGGATCTCCTTGGTGAGTGAATTGATTATTGACCCTATCTTTACCTTTTCGAGCCCCTCACTTAGCTCAGGCGACAACGCCTGAATAAGCTTTGCGCGTGGGATAATTAAATCCCCCTGATCGATGCCGCCTTCAAATCCGCGCTGTGACGCTTTGGGGTTCATTAAAGCGGTGCTTTCCTTTTTTACTACGATCTTCTTTGCCTTTGACATGGTCATGCCTCCTTTTATGCATACAGCCTTATTGACGTTTTTAAGTAATAACTCACATAATCTGGAATCTCGATGCCGGTCTCTATGCATTCCTTAACGAAGTTCGATAAGGTCTGAGGCATAACTGTTGTCTTTATAAGATCCTCTCGCGCTTTTCCCCGCAAGAAGTCAAATAGCCTCTCCGTATTCTCTTCCTTACAACTTGCATAGAGCCTTGGCTTCTGAATCTGCGCATATCCTAAGCCCTCATACTTGGCTGTCGATATCGCGGAGTTGGATTCCAAAAACTCAATTAGACGAGATTCAGTCATGTCATACTCGGCCTGCGCATCTTTGAGATCGTCTTTAATCCCATCTCGTTTCTCTTTAGCGCGCCTGAATTGAACGACCAAATCCCTCTCAGTTGTTTTTCCCTCAAACACCTTCACCACCTCCTCACTTTCCCAAACAAGACTGAATATCCTCTTTTTGAACTCGCATCGTGTGATAATTGCGCTTCTTATCTTCCGGCGCTATCACATAATGGACTCCTTCCTCATCCTCGACGATCTGCGTAATCCTCGCGAGAACAAGCACTTTGTCGTTTACCTTAAGCATCGCTACCTCCTTTCCGTAAGAATTCCCTGACCTCATCAACGCTGTGGCAAACTTCCGCCTTGCCACCCGAGGCCCTGATTTTTCCGATAACATACTGCTGAATTCTTGTAGGTCGATTTCTACCTACTTTTAGCTCGATCGCGTAGAATCTTCCTTCGATACACAAAAGTAGGTCCGGAATACCGCTAGTCCATCTGTCGGCTGTCTTATAAACCCAGACGCCCGTATACTCGCGCTTTATGAACTGAATGACCTTGTTTTTTAGCCGCGTTTCTGACAATGGCATATACCGTGTCCTGTAACGTTTGTTTCTTTTGCAAAACCTTGAGTAGTTCTTCATCGATTGTGTCTTTGGCGATGATGTAGATATAAAGGCAGCTATTCTTCTGACCAATTCTATGAACCCTGTCGCGAGCTTGAATATGTGACTCGTAGGAATAATCGAGACTATAGAAGACCATGGTGCTGCAGTTAATAAAGGTAAGGCCATGCCCGGCCGACTTCGGATGAGCGATTAAATACCGCGCCTCGTTATTCTTAAACTTATTGATCGAGCCGTCTTTATCCTTGGTTTTCGCATAAAGCGTGACTACCTTATCCGCGCCATATTTCTCTGCAATAAGGCGTTCTATCTTCTCGACTTCTTGGTGAAACTGAACCCAAATAATCACCTGCTGATCGCCCAATTCTTCCAAAATCTCTTCAAGTTCTTTAATCTTCGTGGCGTTACCAATCTCTACCACCTCACCCGTCTCTGAGTAAAAAAATCCGGCGGTGGCCTGTCGTAATTTCATCAGCTTTGCCAAGGCTACCTGCACCGCGATCTCCGTTCCCTCGATCTCCGTGACAAGGAAGTCCTTCATCTCGTCATACGCCTTTTGTTCTTTCGCGTTAAGTATGACTTCTCTCACCTCATCCACCTTCTCAGGAAGATCCAAAGCGTCCTTCTTTTTTACCCAGTGCGTGAATGGTTTAATCTCATCCATCAGCCGCCTTCGGTTCTCGAGGCTAATGACATATTTCCAGCCGCTACTTAAAATCTCCCTCATCGCGTCCCTAGTCATGTATTGTCCGGACATCTGCATCACCCGGCCGTTACGCTCTAAATGAAAATAGGTATTTCTAAACCCGTAAAATGACGAATGAAGGGCGGCCGGCTGGATAAATCGAATTTGCCCCCAGAGCTCAAGCTCGCTATTGGGCATAGGCGTGCCAGAGGCGATAACGCGGTATTTAAACTCCTCGGCTAAATGAAGCAGCGTCTTCGTGGTAACGCTCTTATTGTTTTTAAGGCGTGAGCTCTCATCCAAGACACACATGAAATTATGCGTTTGAATAAGCCGCTGGACAGCCAGCAGGTACCGTTTGGAAATTAACGCCTCATAATTGATGATAACAATGTCCGGAAGATTATCCTTTAATTCCTTGAAAGGTGCATAGCTGAAATTCGTGAACCTCTTTATATCCTCACCCCATGCGGCATTGACGAGCGAGAGCGGACACACCACAAATAGCCTTAGGTTCGGCTGATACGCGCGGTAATGGCTGAATATCTCAAGGCATGTCCGGGTCTTGCCTAACCCCGGATCATGAAACAGGGAGCAACATCCCTGATTCTGAACGGCAAAATCAACCGCCAAACGCTGGTGTTTATAAAGACTTTCCATCGCCCGTCTTCCTTTTCTGCTTTCCGCACGGACGATTCGCCTCGATCAACTTGCGGCGGTTGTACCAGTTCATCCGCTTAAAGATTTCCTTTAATTCCTTGATCACCTTCATGACGCACCCTTTCTACTGTGAATGAATTCTCCCCGTACTCCTTAATGAGGAGGCCCGTAAATACCTCTGCGATGTGTTCGCCTACAGGACTTGAGACATCGATGACAACCTTGTTGTCTGCCGCAAGGTACGCCGCATTGAGCCTAACCTTCGCCTGACCAAACGTGCATTCAGCGGCAATGACCGCAAAAGCGATCTTTTCCTCGATCTGCTCACGGCTTAAGTTTTTATTGAATCTGAACTTGCAAACCTGCATCGATTTCTCCTTTCAAGACGTACATTCCGGAAAACTCCAAAAAGTGTCGGAACTTTTTTCAATCAAGGTACTCATGGAGGTTTTCCTGCTGGAATATAGATTTGATACGCTTAATGTCCTCGTACAGAGTGCTACGGGGCGTCTTAAGTACTTCGCTGGCTTCTGTAATACTCAAGCCTTCCTCACCCAAAAGACGGCACAGCTCCCGCTGTTGTGGTGTCAGTTTTTGGATCGTTTTTGAAATATCGATTTTGAGTTCTACGCTGATGTGCAGATTTGAGGTTTGGCTTTCATCTTCTGAAAGCCGGTTTAAATAGGTAGGCGCGTCTTCTTCGTTAGAAATCGGCTCGTTTAATGAAACGTTGTCAATTCCAGCCTTGCGTTTTCCTGCGGTAAGTTTTTCGATAAGACGCTGGAGCTTATGCTCCATAACTCTGGACATAAACGTGCGAATATTCGCACCAGCCGAAGGGTTATAGTCATCTTTTGAGAAATACCAGTAACTGAGGCATTCTTGAAGAAGATCCTCGAACCCTTCTATTTCTAAACATTTCCACTGCCTTCTGAACCTCTCAATTACGTTCTTTGCTACTCCGATTTCCCAGTCTTCAAAAAGACCTTCGTACCTTGGACTCATCATGAGACACCTCCGTTTTTGTTTTTTTTACGGTGTCTCAAATGAGCCTAAATAAAGGATATCCTTTTTAACCCCCCGACAAAATCACGGAGGGCTCCGTGATTTAGGTTTTCCGAAGGTGCTTACGGGCAGAGATATCCACAATCCCCAGTAGTTCTTCCTTCGTAGGTTCCCGTTTCAAGATTCCGGTTAAAATCTGTGTGAAAGCCTTCACGATTCTCGTACTGCGGATTTGTTGCTCAGCAGGTTCTATCGATTTTTCGCGATAAGAAACACTGATCCTGTCTTCAAACCGATTCTGAAAGTTTTTAGTTATTTGTTGCCCCATAGATCTCCTTCTCTAGGGCGTACATTCCGGAAAGCATCGAAAAGTGTCGGAAATATTCCGACAAATAGTCGAAAAAACCGGAATATACAATTAAGCCCACCTAACGACTGGCGGGCTCTATATAGCTTGACTTGTCCGAGGGGTTGTTATAGGGGTGTTGTAAACAGGTAGAAATTTAGAAAGGAGAACGATGATCGCGCCGACAAAACCACAAAAAGAAAAAAAGAAATATGTTATTTACACCCGATGCTCGACTGACGATCAAGCGCAAGGTGATTTCACCACGCTTGACGCCCAAGCCCATCACTGCAAAAACATGCTGGACGCCTTCGGTTATGAGCTGGCTGATATCGGTAAAAAAGGCATAGTGAATGATGACGGATTCTCCGGCAAGGATTTAAACCGTCCGGGAATACAATCCATCCTCAACGATATTCAAACAAAACGATCGTTTGATGGGGTTATCTTCTTCCGGCTTGACCGCCTGACGCGCAACCCCCGCGACCTTTACGCCCTCATTGATCTATTTAGAGCCAAGGACGTTGACTTCATCTCTGTGCGGGAGAATTTAGACAGCTCCACCGCCATCGGACGCGTGGTCATCGGCATCCTTGGTCTACTCTCCGCGTTTGAGCGTGAGTTGACAGGCGAACGCGTAAAGGCATCCGCGATTGCCCGGGTACGGCAGGGTTTAAGAATCGGCGGGAATACTCCTATAGGTTATAAACTGATAAAAAACGGCGATCCCCTACCGAACGGAAAACAGCCCATGAAGGCCATCATCGATGAAAAGGTCGCCTCACATATTAAAGTTGTTTTTGAAATGGCCGCTGACAACCGATCGCTTACTGAGATCGGACTAGAGCTTATTAAAAGAGGCATCTCCACAAGGAAAGGAAATATCTGGCGCAAACAAGGGATTTCAACAATCATCAAATGCAATTTTTACAAAGGATACTTGAAATACAACGACGAGATTCACAAAGCAAAACATGAACCGTTAGTTAGTGAGAAGTTATGGGAAAAAGCCAATGCGGTACTAGTTGCCCGATTGCCCGGCCACAACTTAGTAAAAAGAAATCAAGGGTACGTCTACCTATTAAGCGGCTTAATGAAATGCGGATACTGCGGAAGCCATTTAGTAAGCGCCCACGCGGTCGGAAGACAAAATAAATTCTTTTATTACGAATGCGCGCGATCTAGACAAGGCCTCGGCTGTTCCTACAAACGCATTTCGGCTCCCGGCTTCGATGAGGCGATAGTTAAATACTTCAAACGAGCCGCAGAAAACCAAGAGCTTATTGTGAAAGCGATCGGGAATGCCATTCTAGAATCCCAACTGAAATTTGAGAAGATCGAGACCAAGCTCAATGAACAACAAAACGAATTAAACACCCTGCGCCATGAGGCAAAGAAACTCATAGAATTAGCCATGAACAACGCGATCACGCAAGGATCCACCTATAAAACGAAACTGTCTGGGATTGAATCAGAGATAGAAAAACTTGAGGAAGAGATTAATAAACTGCAGGCCCAAAAGCGGGTGGCGGAAATGGACGCCTCATCCGGGGAGTTTCTTTACTCAAACATCAGACTTGCCATGCAATACCTCGACCAAGCCCCTCCGGAAGCCCAAAAGAGCCTCCTACAAGCCCTAATCAAGGATATTACCGTTTATGATGACAAAATCGCTATAAACATGTATATAGAACAGTCTCTAGCCGATACCCTACCCAAGATCATCGATCCTAAGTCTGCCAAAAAAGAGAAAAACCCTACCCCGACGTTAAGTCAGGATAGGGTTTTGGCCTCTACGCCCTGCGTTTCGCTGGGACGTCCTACTTGGGGTAGGCGACGGGATTTGAACCCGTGCAAACAGAGCCACAGTCTGTTGTGCTAACCTTTACACTATAGCCACCACATATTGATGATTATATCACATCGGGATTTTTAATAAAGGGTAAAGTTGGAGCCGACCTTAGGGTGAGCTTTCGGTGAGTTTCGGGTCGAATGGCGCGTGGGGTTTTATGCTGCAGCCTTTAAGGATGGCATTTACTCCGGTAAATACCTGATATGTGATGCCCAAATCTTTTCTTGACGCCTGTAATATTATATCCTTATCCTGTATCTTCGACTGAAATGTGTATTGGTCAGTTAAGAATATTCTTATGATGAGATCTCTACCCCCTATTGAGAAAGGATAATATCTTGTCCAGCCTCTTTTGCCGAGACCCATCCGGTCGATGTCAAAACTCGGGATAGAGTTCGCCGCCGCGATCGTCTCGCACTTCGCCTTAAGCTCTGCTTTGGGACACCCC
>Ga0268280_1001294_pt1 | contig 17253 bp, 11 predicted proteins | sample saktaG_9_FD_190139 | JGI IMG/M metagenome (GOLD analysis project Ga0268280, IMG submission 190139) | Saline water microbial communities from Sakinaw Lake, British Columbia, Canada - sak_2011_5_24_40m | ecosystem: Environmental > Aquatic > Non-marine Saline and Alkaline > Saline ... | reverse complement strand
ACAACGGCTACGTGTGTGTCAGCAACCTCACAAGTCTACGCCTTCCTGTACTTGACAGGCATTTAACATTTTAGCAAATTTTAACCCATAAAGCAAGTCTTTTTTCTTGGTTATTGAATACTTTTTTTCCTTATTATATATATATTGCTAGTTTTCATTGAAATTGATGATGATTTCCATAACATTATCTAAAAAGTCGTCTTTTGTAGAATCGGCGTAATCAACCATGAAAATAGGCATTGCTTCCAACCAAATCAAAAAGTCTTCATGTTCAATCAAACTCGTGTTTACATTCATGGCTCTCTCCAGTAAAGACCATTTCAATGCAGCTTCGATGATTCCACCACCAGACATCTGCATTGTAAGAACTCCTTGCATGACTCTAAACGCTTCAAGAGAATCTGTTTCAACCGGAAAACCGTCATCTTGAACTCCGGTTGTAGCGTTATGGTTTTGAATTAATTCGGCTTCTTCTCCTAAAAATGTATAAAGGGATTCAAGGCTGTCAGTATTTGCCCAGGCAGACCGAATACTTGATTGATAAACGAAAATAGGCGAATCAACTTCATAGAATTTTGAAAGAATGATGACCCCAGCTTCGGTCCCGTTATTTGTTACATCACCGTATGTAATCTCATCCAAAGGCTTAATATTATCTGGATAGGCATAATCCATCACTCCGGCATCTACAAAGAGATTATGAATTTGGAGTAACGGAGAGGAAGAGGATAGAGGATCGACTGCATAGACGTGTTGGACATCAAGGACTAAAAATTCTCCTGGGTGATCGCTTAAGAATGTTGCAATATCTTCTAAAACTTGTTGAAACGGTGTGCTGAAATATGTGTGAACAGTCCACCAAGTCTTTGTATCAAGATCATAAGTCAAGCGGATGTCAAAATAACGAACCCCTGCATTCAAAAGGGTCGTGACATCTGAGACTTGAGTTTTCGACTGTTTATAGGAAAATCCTTTAATCAACAGCCCAACTGCTCCAGTCTGTATGGAGTCGGCGGATAATTCGTCTACTGGAGAAAACACATCCATTTCAGATGTGAACGCATCATGTGCACCAAGCATTGCAACATCGATGACTCGATCTTCGTTAGACAAAGTTTCACTCATCCAAGTGTCGTAACTTTGAGTTGTCGTATGTTTTAAAAATGTAGCTACGGGGAAATTAAGTGTGACGAGCAATGCCAAAACAATCAGCAAAATCAAAATGAAGATTCTAAGAATTCTTTTCGTTAACGATTTCATTGTTTTCTCCTTTTTTCCAAAAAGCTTTGAATACTTTCTTTAAATGATTTGAGTCATTAATAACCTCCAGATGAGACCATTCACGCGGATAGAGTGCGTAATATTTTCTGGAGGAAAAACGGTCATCAATCAAGATTGCAATCCCTCGATCGGTTTCCGATCTGATCACTCTGCCAACCGCTTGAATGACTTTATTAAGACCTGGGAAAGTATAAGCAAAGTCGAACCCCTGGTTGAATTCAATATCGAAATGAGATTTCAAAATATTATTGAATGGAGATATTTGAGGCAGTCCGACGCCAACAATCACAACGCCAGAAAGCATATCCCCAATTAAGTCAATCGATTCTCCAAAGACACCACCCATGACAAAGAGTCCGACTTGAGTTTTTTCATTTGATGTTTTAAACATTGTAAGGGTAGAGTTGCGTTCTAGTAAGGTCATGTTTCTTTCTTGTCTTATAACCTCAACTTTAGACGGATCAAAATTGAGTTCTTCTGAAATCATGTTCAAGTACTGATAACTTGGAAAGAACAAGATATAATTACCTTTTTTACTTTCGATTAATGCTTTTGATACCTCGACAACTTTTAAAATGGAATCGTTCCTGTCTTTGTATCTCGTTGATACATCATCGACCACTGCGAGGAAAAGATGGTCCTGTCTGAAAGAAGATACCATTTTAACATCGTTTCCGATATCCGTAGTAATCAGTTTCTTGTAGTAATAAATGGGGTCAAGCGTTGCGCTGAAGAATGTACACCCTTGCGAATGGTCTTTAATGGTTCTTAAGATATACTCGCTGGCATTGAGACACTTCATCGAAACTTCGACTTGTCCGTTAATTTTCTCATATGTGAAGATGTATTCTTGATTGAAAAACTCAGATATTTTGATGAATTGATATGCCTCGAAATAGACATCCATCACTTGAGATTTCATCGGTATTTTCTTCTCGCTTGAAAGAATCTGGTCAAATTTATTGAGAAGACGCTTTAATATTGTAAGTAGCCCAGTGTCCAATCCTTCCTTTGTTACAAAGTCGACATCTAATAAATAATCAATTTCTTTTTCCTGAAAATAGTCCAGACATTTTTGGATTTCTCGTCTGGGACTTGGCCTAAGAAACTTTGAAAGACTCAACATGGTCTCCAATGTTTCTTGGCGAAGCGTGGCAGAATACATTTCTCGACTTCTCGAGACCATATTGTGTGCTTCGTCAACAAGCAATATCGGCTGGTAGGTATCTTCTTCAAAATACCGAATCAAATGTACTCGTGGGTCAAATACATAATTGTAATCACAAACAATGATGTCCGAATAATTGGATATGTCAAGCGAAAATTCAAAAGGACATACTTTATGTTTTTTTCCATATTCCTTTAAAACCTCTTTTGAAAAGATGCTTTCGCTTTGATAGAGATTATCTATCGCTTTATAGATTCTTTTATAGTACCCGTTTGCATATTTGCAGACTTCTGGATCACAGTCTCGTTCTTTCAATAAGCACATTGAATCCTTTGCTGTGATACAGCATGTTTTGGCGATTAACCCGTGCTCTTCCAGTAACTTAACTGTATCCAAAGCAATGATTTTTCCATCGTTTTTCGCACTGCAATAGAATAGCTTTTGACGGTTTGTATTAATCGCTTTCAACGAAGAAAAAATAGATGCAATGGTCTTGCCGATTCCTGTAGGGGCGGTAGCGTATAAGATTCCGTGGTCAATGACGTTTCGATATATATGAGCCATGAGCTCTCTTTGATTTAAACGATATTCTGGAAATGGAAACGATAAGCCTTCAATCGACTTTTGTCTATCTTCTTCATGCTTTGTTAACTTGTCAAGCCAAGCCAGATACTTTAGGATTGTCTTTACAAAAAAGGTTTCCAACATTTTGAAACTGTATGATTTTTCAAACTGCAATACATCCCGGTCTTCCACTTGAATGTAGGTCAAAACAACCTTAATCTTTTTGAGTTGATTCTCAAGCATATAGATATATGCGTATAATTTCGCTTGCGCCATGTGGGCCGGAAAAGTATCTTCTTCCAAGTATTCGAAATCCATTCGTGTCGATTTGATTTCTTCGAGTATCACTTGATTGTCTCTATTCAAAATACCATCAATTCTACCTGATACTTCAAGCAGATATTCTTCATGCTCAAAAGAAGTCTTCACAAAGACCTCTCTCGAATCTTGTTCCATATACTTGCTTTGCCAGTACTGATGGATTTCTATTCCTTCTTGTGCTCTCGTTAGTAAAATTCGATCGCTTGTAATATTGCCTGATCCAAATAGAAATTCAGCGATTTCTTTCGCGCTGATTCGATGTTCTTTCAACCGCATCACCATAACCATTATACAATAAAGTCTTACGCATTTCTTAAAAAAAAGAAAAACCAGATTGATTTTCTTTCAGTGAATATTCCGTTTCCATCTACATATAAAATTTATAAATACGCAAACCTTTCATAGAATTACTAATTGAGTTTGGAAAATCTATAAATGGTAACTCATCTATCTAATCGATTTCGTTGTCAATATCAACCGTACTAAAGGCTTTTAACTTGACTACTGGTCAAAATACCTATAAAAAAAACATGAAGAACAATATCTGTTTTTCATGTTTTCTTTTGACCTTAATCTAACGACTTTCTAACGTATTTCTTCCCTTTTTTTTTCAAGAAATTCTCTCTTGTAAACTCGATTGCATCATGAATGGACGTTTTTATACTACGTACCGTAAACCCGAGTTCCTTTTTTGCAAGCTCATTGCTGAAATGATAATTGGATTTGAGTACAACGATTGAGTAATGTGTAAACAAGGGTTTTTGTTTTGCAATCTTATAGTAGATTTCTGCAAAATAACTCATCGCGAATATAAACCAGAAAGCTAATTTTGTTTTGATTTTCTTTTTTCCTGTATATTCCGCAATGTCGTCCAAAAGTTCTTTTACTGTTATTTCTTCCCCTGACAGGATATAACAAGATTTATTTTTTCCGAGTTTGGCTGCTTTGATGATTCCGTCCGCAACATCTCTGACGTCGACGAAATTATACCCGCCTTTCATATAAGCGGTCAGTCTTCCCATTAGAAAATCAATAAACAGTTGAGAAATATTAGACAGTTGATAATCGCGTGGCCCGATAACTCCAGAAGGATGAACAATCACCACTTCTAAATCGGGATCTTCTTGATTGTAAACAAGTGAAGTTGCGATTGCTTTCGTTTTCGCGTATAAGCCCTTTACTTTTTGAGGATCGAATACAACTACTTCTTTCATGATTTGATCCTTTGGCAATTCCTCGATGGCATGCACCGATGAAGTATAGACCAATCTTTTTATATGGTTTGATTGACAGGCTTTGAGGATGTTCTTGGTTCCTTCGACATTTACTTTAAATAGTTTCTTTTTGTTTCCGGTTCCAATTTCAACAATCCCTGCCAAATGAAATACTACATCATATCCAATGATATTTTGGAGTAAAAATTCCATATCTAGAATGTTTCCATAGATGACCTGAGCATATGCTTCAATCATATAAATTTTGTCCTTTGGTAAGACAAGTGCCGTAACGTCATGTCCTTGTTGATACAACTGCTTCACGAGAACGTTACCAATGTGTCCGGTAGCTCCCGTTACTAAACATTTCAAGATTCCACCTCCTTTGTCTAACTTCATTATACGCTTTAATTGTATAATAAACAACTGTTTACTTTTAAAAAATCTATAAGAAACCCTTTCATTAATGAGACTGACCCCCCTGCAAATAAAAAAGAGGATTTCTCCTCTTATTTACAGGCAAGCAAATAAATGTTTTTGCAATCTTCTCTCGTCAGTTTCTTAAATGATCCAACAGGGTATCCGCGGTTGATGTCCAAACGATCTAGAAATTGATCAATATCTTCTTTTTTCGCTCCGATTTCATCGAAAGAAAGAGGCATTCCAATTTCTTTGAAGAAGTTTTCGAGCTGTGCAATCCCCTGTAAAGCGATTCCTTTTTTGTTCAGTTCATCGCGCTCGATTCCAAACACTCTGGTCGCGAGTTGGTAGTATCTATGTATGTCTTCATCGATGGTGTACTTCATATATGCCGGAAACATGACTGCGAGTCCTGCGCCATGCGTCACATCATATTGTGCACTTAACTCATGCTCAAGCCCGTGGGTAACCCAGTCTTCAATTCTTCCTACGCCGAGACTTCCGTTGTGCGCAATCATACCTGCCCAACAGATTGTCGCTCTTGCATCGTAATTATCAGGGTCTATCATAATCACACGCGCAGCTTCTATAATGGAAATTAGAGTCCCTTCAGACAAACGATCTGTAAGTTCTACACCAGTCGATTTTGTTAAATATCTTTCAAAGATATGACTCATCATATCTACAATTCCTGCAGAAGTTTGATACATCGGCAAAGTGTACGTTAACTCAGGGTTGATAATTGCAAAAACAGGACGATGAAATACTGTATAAATGCCTCTTTTGAGTCCCAGACTCTCTTTGGTGATAACCGCTGAACCAGAACCTTCAGACCCTGCGGCTGGGATTGTCAAAACGACACCAACCGGAAGTGCATCTTGAACCTGTGCTTTATTATCATAAAAATCCCAAAAATCTCCATCATACTTACTGCCATCCGCGATTGCTTTAGCGGAATCAATGGCTGATCCGCCACCGACTGCAAGAATGAAGTCCACATTTTCTTTTTTACAAAGTTCGATGCCTTCATATACCTTTGAATCAACGGGGTTCGGTTTGGCTCCGCCGAGCATGATATATTCAATTCCGTTTGATTTTAATTGATTTTCAATATTGTTCAATAGACCGGATCGAATAACCGATCCTCCACCATAATGAATCAACACTTTTTTTGCATTGTGTTTCTTTAATAACTTCCACGTATTGTTTTCAGCTTTTTTTCCGAATACAAATTCGGTGGGACTGTAAAAAGTAAAATTTTCCATCTAATCACCCTTTCAATTCCATCATATTATAACATATTGAAATTAGAAATTAATAAACAATGCTGGCTAGTTTAAGTAAAATAATGATATAATTGTCTTTGAAATGAGGGATTACGGATGAAAAACATGACATGGATCAAAAATGATTTTATTGCACATAGAGGTCTTCATACACTCGACAAAACAGTTCCGGAAAACACCTTATTGGCATTTCAAAAGGCGATGGACCGAGGATACGCTATTGAATTCGACATCAATGTAATGAAAGATGGTACTGTAGTTTGTTTTCATGATCCCGACTTTAAGAGGCTGTGCGGAGTAGATAAAGCATTAAGCGAACTAAACTTCGAAGACGTCAAATCATTTAGAATACTTCAATCCAATGAATATATACCTTCATTAAAAGAAGTTTTGGAGTTTATTGATGGCAAGGTTCCTTTATTGATTGAACTTAAACCGCTGGGTGATAACAATCTCCTGTGTCAACAATTCATGGAGGTCATGAAGGACTACAAAGGAGTATGGGCAATGCATTCATTTCATCCTATGACAATCTTCTGGTTCAAGAAGAATCATCCTGAAGTAGTTAGAGGGCAGGTAACCGAATTCTTTAGAGATGATCCAAAAATGAAGAAATTAACCAAGTTTTTGATGAAGACCATGGCTCTGAATATCTTTACGAAGCCTGACTTTATCAACTATGGTGTAAAAGATATGCCAAATAAATATCTCGACAGACAAATAAAAAAAGGGATGACAGTTATCGGATATGCTTCTCAGTCTCAAGAACAGTTCGATATGGTTAAAAAATATTATCACAATTCCGTGTTTGAATATTTTATCCCAAAAGAATAGAAAAGGTTGCGAATAATCGCAACCATTTTTTTTATTCCGGTATTTTTTGAATAAAGCCTGAAATTAATGCATATTCATTATCGTACCAAGAAAGCTCGACATAATAGTTCCCAGGTACAAGATGTGTAACAAGTGAAATGCAATCAGGAACGATTAATGCCCCGGTCTCTGAATAAATCGGAATTGCGACCAACATATTATCATGTTCCTCAAGTCCGGTCATTTCCATGAAGTCTATCATAAATATATAATCTGCTTCTTCTGAAATCGAAAACTTGATTCTTTGAATCGAGTGACCTGGTCCAAATGCGGCAATCGGTGTTACGAATTCAAGAGGTTGAGCATCATCAAGATACACATTAAACTCTTTCATCAAGTTATAATCAGTTTCCAAATCGTCGAATGGAACGAACTCAAAGGCAATTTCGTAATCTGATGCGTAGGTTCCTGAAACAGTAACAATGAAATCTTGACCTTGTTCTACGATAAAATATTGTTCTCCATCAGTTTTTATTCTCGTGATTGAGTGGTTCCAAATAATATAAACGCCTTGGTCGGATGAAATATTTACTCCGGTAAACTTCAACACCTCTCCGGGCGAGTTAATCTGAAGCAGATGATAATCTGACACGTCTGATTGAATGTGTCCTGAAATGGTGCCATCCGCTATTATCGGGTCCAAAATCGTTCCAATCTCCTCTTCTGGAAACATAAAAGAGGCAACGGTATTATTGCTCGTCTCTCGAACAGCTCCATTAAAGTAATATGTTCCAGCTTCGGTGATTTTATAATATGGCGTAGCTTCAATGATGCCTCCGTCCTCGTTAAGCAATGTTGAATCTTGCGTCAAAGACATGTTTTGTACACAATTAAAGGAGTAGTATCCTGGTTCCAGTTGATATTTAACGTAATTGTCTGAAGAAGCATACATATAGATTTTCGCAGGTTCTCCAGCGGTATAAATAGGCATATCGTCTGAAATCGATTCATATGAAGACAAGTAGTAATCATCTACGTTGTATGTGAATGGAGTCAGTGAAGAAGGAAATGAGAGATCAGATTCGAATGACACTGTTAGTCCATTTGCATAGGTGCCTTGCAGAATAACATCAATCCAATATTCAAAATGAAGCCCTGAATTATTTTCAAGAAAATCATAAGTCAGATGAATCATTGCGCTTTCGTAGGAATCATTTTTGTCAATCGTAAGGCCGTGAAAGAATTCTTGATATTTTGGATCTTCAAACAAATAAGACAAAGGGAAAGCGATTGAAAAATGATTCTCTCCATCTAATTCATAGTCAACTTCCGAAAAAAAGACATCATAATACTCATAAGGGTTGAATGATTCTTCAACATAATTATCGTAGGTAGCAGCTGTCTCAGTAAAGAATAGATGATCGTTATCATTGTTGTGAATTAGAAAATTATTCCCAAGTTTTTCAATCATTTTCCATTCTTCAAAGGAATGATTGTCGGAATATTCTCCATAATAATAAAGATTATTCACATCATATAAATCTGACCCGGCGTAACGATAGTATACGTAATCTACACCAATAGAATTATAGTGAATGGTTGAATCAAGGGAATTGTTCATTTGAAATATACCCAATTCTTCATTTGCTTGATACATTTCCCGAATACGATTATATAAAATCAATTGATTGCCCGTTAAATTCAATTGGGTTGTAGTTACAGTAGTCGTTGTACTAGTGTTCGATGTGGTTATTTCCGAAGTTGTTTGATTGACACATCCTAATAACGTAAAAGAAATAAATAGGACAAAAATGAACTTGATTTTATTTTGCATTTGAGTTCTCCCTGTCTTCATCATTAAATATTGATATTCAATGTATATTATACGCCAGATGATACAAAAAGAAAAGGCAATTCGGGATGAATCGCCTTATTATTTTTTGAAAATACATTAATCCATATCGACGTCAAAACTCTCTAAAACTGAATCCTTTTTAATAACAACTGCATCTCCGTGTTTAACCAATAACATCGTAAAGAATGACAATAGAACGAACAGAGTCGCATAAGGGAACAATATCTTTCTTGAGAATTCATCCATCAAAAGTCCGGATAAAATCGGTGTCAGAATCTGAGCTGCCATTGAAAATGTGTAATAGTATCCTGTATATTTTCCTACATTGGATCCTTTTGACAATTCTACGACCATCGGATATGAGTTAACATTGATGGTTGCCCAACCAATACCTGTCAAACCGAAGATGACATACATGAGAGCTGCGGTGTCAACGGTCAAGAAATAGATTGATCCAAAACAGAAGGTAAGTAAAGCAATACCAATAAGAATTGTCTTTTTGCGACCAATCTTTGTCGCAATAATACCAATTGGAATGAACGCTAGCAATGCTGCTGCTTGAGCTATCAACAATGGTGTTGCATATCCCAAATTCAAGACCTTTGGTGCATAATCTGATAGTTTTGTCGTAACTGCATTATATCCAACAAACCACAAGAAAACACTACTTAAAATCAAGAATAACGATTTTCTTTTTGCTTTGGAAAGTTCTTCTACACTCTCGTGAAGCACTTCAGCTTCTTTTTCTTCCGTCAAACCATACTTCAAGTCATCTTCTTCTCTTTTTTTCACTAATTTTGGTTCATTAACTTTCCACAAGAAGAGACCAAGCAATACAAGCATTAACAACCCTACTGTCACGAACGCTGGAGCGTAATTGACATAGGATAATTTAGAGAGTCCAAACAGAGAAAGAATCAGAATCGATAAGATGCCTCCAAATGTTCCCATCAAATTGATGACGGCATTGGCTTTACTTCTTAACGGTTTTACAACAACGTCTGGCATCAAAGCAACAGCCGGAGATCTAAAGGTGGCCATCGAAACCAAAGCGATGAACAACAAGCCCGCAAATGCGATAAATGTAGTGGGGTTATGACTTGTCAACTCCCAAGCACGACCATTCAAATAAGAATAATAGGAATCTTTTAAAAGGTCTGATTCAGTAGCGCTGAGAGTTGTGTCTGAATCTAGAATCGTCTTCATTGGATAATAGACATCGATTTTAAAAGTTGCGTATGTAATTGAGTCGATAACTCCGTCCGTTTTTGCTGAAAGACGTTCTGTATTCATTGTATCAATGATGCCGTTCCAATCCGTGATTGTAAGATCCGCGGACTGAATACTTTGATAATCGACTTCAATCGATGTGTCTGCCTCAATTTTAAGCGTCTGAACATGATCGGTATATGATAACGCAATGAATGCAAAAGCAGCAACAATCGTACCGACAATGATATAAGGCGTTCTTCTTCCGCGTTTTGAGTTTGTCTTGTCAGACAAATGTCCAAACAACGGTAACATGAAAACGGCTAATACATTATCCATTGCCATTACAACTCCGGACCAGGTCTGATTCAGTCCAAACTTGTCAATCAAAATCTTTGTGATGATTGAATCGTAGGTTTGCCAAAACAATGATATTAAGAAAAATGCCAACCCTACATAAAAGACTTTTTTGTAATCTAGTTTCATAATTCACCTCTTCAATTTATTTAATGCACACATAAAGGTATTATATCATTTTTTATTGCAGCGAAGTAGATGAAATATAAAAATAGATGTGAAAGTAATGTAAAGAAAAAAAGCGCCATTCGGCGCCTTAGTTAGTTCTGATTTTTCCTGCAAGAAATTTGATTGCCATTTCATTGTATCGGTTTGACTGTAATTGAAGATTCGTTTTTTCTTCCATGCCCGAACCAGAGATGATCTTCACGTATAATATGCTTCTAGATCTAAACATCAAAATGAAACTAATGATCATAAAAATGCCTAGAGCTGCATAATCCGTATAAATTGACTGATATGGATAACTAGGAATGGTCAGTCCACCAGAATATAAGAGGTAGATTAGAAAAGCAATTCCAGCAAAAAGAATCAAACCGAAAAAGCGGACTAATAACGGTAATTTTTTAGTTTCCTCGTAATACTCAAAACGATGGATGCTTTTCAAATCAATCTCATTCATCATTTTTCTACGCACTTTTTTGCCTCGATTAGTCGTAATTCCTCTAGTATAGATAATTAATCGATTGCTCGTCAAAAGAACTTGCGCAAACGTTCCAATAGCTTGCAGTTTTTTAAAGTCTTTTACGACTTTTTCTTTTGCACTTAAAGTGACGTTACGGGTGATATTGTTTTTCATCAGTCATCCCCCTTGGTTCGTCTTTCTTTTATTTTACTCTAAAAGTGTCTCTATTTCAATAATATAGTGAAATTTAGACATTGTTTCACTTAATTTTATCGTGCCAAACTTTTGTTAACTCACCGAACAGCATTGGGACGATTCCAAGCGATGCAGCTATAATCAATTCAACAAAACTCAACGCTTCGATTTTAAAGATATTTGCGAAAGGTGGAATGTAAACCAAAAGCATCAGAAGTGCAATGCTGAAGAAAACACTCATGTTCACATACTTGTTGTCGAAGGGCTTCATCTGAAACAAGAATTTTGATTCGGATCTTGCTGCATAAGTTCTAAACAGTTCTCCAAATATGATTGTTACGAAAATCATTGTTCTAGCCTGAGCAAGATCTGCTTCAGGAAAAACATGAGTTCCAAGCCAAAATGAAACTAAAGCTGCCAATGCAAGTCCTGTTCCTTGAACGAATACTTTGATTAAAGTGGGCTTGTTGAGTAATTTTTCGTTTGTTTTTCTTGGAGCCTGGTCCATAATGCCTTTTTCCCCAACTTCCATTCCAAGTGCGAATGCAGGGAATGCATCTGTCATCAAGTTAATCCATAATAGATGAATGGCTAAAAGTGGAATCACGGCTTCACCATCGAAGGTGAACAAAAAGTTGAGTGCCATAGCTAGGAAGATAACCAATATTTCACCAATGTTACATGAAATTAAGTAGATTGTAAATTTTCGAATGTTGCTATAAATAATTCTCCCTTCTTCAACTGCGCTTACAATCGAAGAAAAGTTATCGTCGGTTAGAATCATGTTACTTGCTTCTTTGGACACTTCCGTACCTGTAATCCCCATTGCAACACCAATGTCTGCTTGTTTCAAAGCAGGTGAATCATTGACGCCGTCTCCGGTCATCGCAACGATTTCGCCGTGTTTTTGCAACACTTCTACAATTCGAATTTTATCCTTTGGAGTCGATCTAGCGAAGACGTCACAATTCATGATTGCTTCTTCAAATTCTTCATCGGTCATTTTTAATGTATCTTCTCCGGACAAAGCAAGATGTCCAGGTTTTAGAATTCCTAATTCGGAAGCAATTGCCTTTGCAGTCATCAAGTGGTCTCCGGTAATCATCATAACGCGGATACCTGCATGGTGACATGCTTCAATCGATTCTCTCGCTTCTGGTCTTGGTGGGTCAATCATTGCAGTCATACCGACAAAAATCAAGTCGTTTTCCAAGTCCATAGACTCAGGAGTTGTCGTTTTTTGATATGCATATCCGAGTACTCTATAAGCTTGAGCTGAATATTCATCATTTTTTTCAAGAATCATCTTGATGTCTTTTTTAGTCAGATTTCGGATTTCTTCTCCGATTTGAATTCGATTACACTGTTTGATTAACTGATCTGTCGCCCCTTTTGTCAAAACAAGGTATTCAGAATCAACCTGATTGATTGAAGTCATCATTTTTCTGGTTGAATCAAAGGAGTACTCATTCACTTGAGGATAAAGATCTGCTTTCCCATCAAGTACGTATCCACCTTTTTGAGCCAATACAAGCAAAGCCCCTTCAGTTGGATCTCCCAATACTTTTTGATCTTCCATAATCGCATCATTACAGAGTAAGCATACTTTATAAATCATTTCAAGATTACTTGTTTTATCCGCAACTTTATCCACTAACAATATTTGACCGTTCGGATCATATCCCGAACCTGTAACATCATAATCGTTTGTAAGGTCATATACTTTTCTAACTGTCATTTCGTTTTGAGTCAACGTTCCTGTTTTATCAGAACAAATAACTGTAGCTTGACCCAAAGTTTCAACTGTTGATAAGTTTTTAATGATAGCATGGCGTTTGACCATTCTTTGCATTCCAAGTGCAAGTACAACGGTGATTACTGCAGTTAATCCTTCTGGAATTGCGGCAACTGCAAGAGCAATGGCTGTCATGAATATTTCAAAGACATTGTTTCCTTGCAAAACTCCGAGTCCAAATACGACAATCGATACACCGATGCAGATAAATCCTAGAACTTTTGCAAAAGCATCGATGGTTTTTTGAAGCGGGGTTTTGCCTTCTTCTACGGAATCAAGTAAAGTCGCTATCTTACCAATTTCGGTAGACATCCCGATTTCGGTAACAATACCAATGGCTTTTCCGTAAGAAACTAAAGTGGACATGTATGCGAGATTATATCTTTCCGCTAGTAAGCGGTCTACTTCATATACAAGTTTTGCGTCTTTTTCAACCGGATTGGATTCACCAGTCAAGGCAGATTCGTCCAGTTTCAAATTAGTGCTTTCCAAAAGACGAATATCAGCTGCTACGTAATCTCCGGTTTCGAGATAGACAATATCTCCGAGCGTTAATTCCGCGGACGGAACTTCTTTGATGATCCCATCTCTTAATACTTTCGCATGAGGCGAACTCATCTTTTTCAACGCAGCGAGAGCGTTGCTCGCTTTCTGTTCCTGGGTAACCCCAAGAATCGAATTCAAGATGACAATTGCCAAAATAACGATTCCATCAACCATACCTTCATCGGTTAAAATACCGGTGATAATCGAAATGGCTGCTGCAATCAACAAAATAATGACTAGAAAATCCTTGAATTGTTCAAGGAACATCTGAAAGAAGGTTTTCTTCTTTTTTTCTCTTAACTCGTTTCTTCCGAACTTTTCCTGTCTCGCCAGAGCCTCGACAGAAGACAGCCCTTTTTTTAGTTCAACGTGTTGTTCGTTTAAAATCGCTTCAGTGGTTTTTTGATAGTTTTCCATTGGATCCTCCTAAAAAAAATAAAGACTTATGCACAAAACGGTGCATAAGTCTTGCTGCTAACAATTAAACCAGGCGGGGTCCGCCATGCTTGTTGATTTAATCACGCAAAAAATGCGCCAGCTACTCCCTTATGTCGAGTATATGATACTCAAGAATTACTAATTTGTCAATCTCTCATTTGATTTTACTTTTGAATTTTGAACAGGTTGAGTCGAATGACGAAGTGAGTATCTCTCAATTAGGATTGAAAGACCGATTGCCATCAAAATCAAAAGAATCGTCCAAGCGAAAACCTGATCATATTCCAGCATTACTTTTGCAAGATATAAAGAGTTTCCAATCGACTTTTTCGTCTGAGATAAATATTCCGCCATGACAAGAACCTTAATTCCAAGTCCTGCAGATTGTAGCAATGCAGTTTTTATCTGACTGTTAATTAATGGGAGATAACAATACTTCAGCCCTGTAAGTAAACGATTGTCTTCCAATTTGTAGACATCTACCATTTCCGAATCAATGTTAATGATTCCCTCATAAACTGCTTGATAGATGATTGGAAAAATCATTAAAAATGTAATGACGTAAGGCGTCAATGTAAATCCGAACCAAATCAATAGGATGACGATAATTGATATCACAGGGATTGTTCTAAAAATCGTTACGATTGGATGTAAAAACGTCGCTACGTTTTTCTTGAATCCAGACCAGATTCCAAGAATGACTCCTAGCAAAAATGCAAAGAATAACGCAACTAGCAATCTTAATAAAGTCATTAACATAACCAAAAGCGATTTCCAAGTTAAAAACAATTCGAAAAAGGCTTTCAGTACTTCCAGCGGGCTCGGTAAAAGCAAAGGATTTGAAACAACCGCATATCCGATAACCCATACTAAAAAAATCGTAAATATAGACAGAATCGTGATTCCGGCTTTCCTCAAATCAATCACCTACTTGGGTCGTAATAGAAATTATCGTCAGGCAAAGCTCCTCCGACGAGAGCGGGGTTCACACTATATAATAAAGAAAAATAAGTTTCTAGTTCTGCCTTGATGTCCTGTGCGCTCACATACACAAGATGACTTGTTGGAATCGATGACAAGATAACATCATATGAGAATCCAAATTCAAGTTGAACACCTAAAGTAGCTGCTTCAGTAGAATTCGTGTTGACACTGTCAACAGAGGCTTCAAGATCTGTCAAAAATTGATTGATTGCCTCTTTTGATAATGTAGATTTTGCAAAGGCTCCGGCTTGTGGATAGGACGAATTCCCCGAAACTGATGCATACTCATCTTGTAAATCAATGACATCTAGATTAGGATTCACTCCGAGCAATACACTTAAGGATGGCTCTGCAGTTAATACAATTTTAGAATGATCGCTGACCCAATATGAAACAGCAGTTGCGACAGAATCAACGTATGTAAATGTACAATTGATGTTATTTTGTTCCAAAACGTAATTCAACACGATTTCGGGTGTTGAATTTTGTCCGAATACAACAATATCTATGCCTTCAAGACTGGCAATGTCGAATGTTTCTTCAGAATCGCTTACAAGATATAGATTCCCGTAAGTGAACGAAGCAATAAAAATATAATCTTGTGAAGAGGCATACATAATAGCTCCCATATTGGTTCCGGCTAAAATGAAGTCATGACTTTTCGAACTAAAAGCCGCTAGTAATGGATCGGGTCCGTTTACAATGTCAACACTGTATTTATCAGGTTGATTTTGCATATACATTTGAGCGATTGCGGGGCCACCATTGGGAACGATGACACTATAAATTTCAGTTTCTTTTTGACATCCGATGAGCAAAAAGGATAAAACAAGTAAAGCATTAATCAAAAAGATTTTTTTCATAATAATCTGTACCTTTCATGATGTAATATTTGTTCACAACCGATTAAGTCGTTAAGGATTCAGTTTTATTGCAGGCGCTCCGCATCAAAATAAAGTCTGTCGCCAAAAGTTTCTTTAATCCTCATGAATCCAACTGCAACTTCGGTTATTTAACAAACCTATTATATCACTAGGGTTGTTCATTATAAACTAAAATAAGAAGGTAAACGCTTTACCTTCTTTTCAAGATGACAAACCATACGACATTCGTTGTGATAGTAACGAATCCCAAAGCCCCAAACAAGATGTAATTTCTATATTTTTCAAGAAATGAAATCTCTTCCAAATCCGGATCATATATGTGATCTGTTATATCTTTAACAATGATTTGAAAATCTTTTTCAAAGGTATCATCCTCAGAATATCCTATCAACAACTTTAAATGGTATACCCCCGGAACTGATGCATGGCTGGTATAAGAGTCATAAAGAACTTTCACACTTAAAGAATCTAAAGTCGAAATTTCTTTCGTAATTGTCAATAAATGAAGAAAGTCTTCCAATGCCAAAACCGTGTCTGCATATGTTTGGATGATACTTGAATCAAAATAGAGGATGGGTCCAATTTCATCTACAACTTCTATATTGACGATTACATATGAAGTGTTTAGTGAAGAGTCCGTGACAGAAAACTCAATTTGGTAGCTTCCTATAATATATCTGTTGGCTGTATAATTATCACTTTCTGTAATAAATTCGAGCGAGGAATCATAATTGTCTGTGGCTGTGAAATTCATTAAAATTTCCGCTATGGTAATGGTCTCGTCATATCCAACTACAATAGAAGTCTCTCCCGTAATAATTGGAGCCTCCTCATCGACAACACAGATATCGATGGTCTGTAAGGCAACATTCCCACTTGAGTCACTTACTGAAAAAGTCATGGTGTAGTCTCCAACAATCATATTACTTGATGAGTAGTTATCTTCAACCAAAGTGATTAGCCCTGAAATGTCTCCGTCGTAATTATCGCTCGCATGAAGCAAGGCTAGAATGTCAGGGACCGAATATACGTTTCCATAAGGAACCAAAATGGGGTCCATTTCTGAAAACTCAGGTTTCAATACGTCAATGACTTCGACGTTGATTTCGGCTTGTCCGGCGTTTCCAGATAAATCAGTGACTTCAAATATGATTGAGTATGTTCCTAAAGTGTCCATGTTTGCTGAGTAATCATCTGACAGAATCGAAATCCTTGAAGAGACATCTCCATCGATTGCATCAATCGCAGAAAGGGAAGCTTGAATCTCTGAAACCGTAATTGGTGACTGGACATAAGAA
>Ga0268280_1001291_pt1 | contig 17261 bp, 15 predicted proteins | sample saktaG_9_FD_190139 | JGI IMG/M metagenome (GOLD analysis project Ga0268280, IMG submission 190139) | Saline water microbial communities from Sakinaw Lake, British Columbia, Canada - sak_2011_5_24_40m | ecosystem: Environmental > Aquatic > Non-marine Saline and Alkaline > Saline ... | reverse complement strand
CTTTTTTCTCGGTTTCCGTTTTATCGGTTATTTTCCGGCAGTTTACAGGCCTGTCCCCTTTCAGAAAATCGAGTCCTTTGTTTCCCCCCGGGGTTGCAAGGGCACCGAGAATGAAGATGTTCTCATCCGTTACAGGCAACCCTTCCTTTTCCAGTATCTTTACAGCTTTGGGAATTCCGGGTTCAAGCACATCGAGTGGATCTCCATCAAAAACAGGCAGTCCCATCTGTTTTTCGGCGATCTTTACTATTTCAGGATCAGGTTTTACAGGCGTTCTGCCGAAATATCCGAGAACCATTTTGCCGTATCCGTCTGTTATCTTCTTCCACGGACCCTGAGTGACATTGGCGTATGCCTGCTGGAAGTAAAACTGGGAAACCGGCGTAACGGACGTGCCGAACCCGCCGCGCGCAATGCATTCGGACATCGCCTCAATCACCTTCGAATAGAGATGAAGTGTGCCGGTGTCCCTCATCATCATGGTGTTTGCCGTCAGCGCCCCTCCCGGCATCGGGGAGAGGATGACCTCTGATGATATTTTCTGGGCTTCGGGAGGAAAGAAATAGTCTTTGAGACACTCCTGCTGGACACGATTCGCTTCAAGTATCCTGTTCACATCAATATCAAGGGTGTATTGTGTGCCCTTAAGGGCGTGCCACATGGACAGAAGATCGGGCTGGCATGTGCCTCCGGAAAGAGGCGAGCGCGCTAGGCAGACTCCGTCGCATCCGCCCTCAATTGCCGCCTTGTACTGGGTAATTCCGATTCCCGCCGTTTCATGGGTGTGCATCCAGATAAGCGTATTGTCCCCAAGCAGATTTCGCGCCGCCTTTATTGTCTCATAAACCTTGTTCGGATTTGATGTCCCCGAGGCGTCCTTGAAACAGATCGAATCATAGGGAACCCCGGAATCGAGAATATCCTTTAATGTTTTCAGATAGAACACCGGATCATGGGCACCGGAGCACCCCGGCGGAAGCTCCATCATGGTAACTACAACCTGGTGATGAAGGCCCGCGTTTTTAATGCACTGTCCCGAATATCCAAGGTTGCGGACGTCGTTCAGTGCATCGAAATTCCGTATATGTGTAATGCCGTGTTTTTTAAACAACTTTGCGTGAAGATCGATCATATCTCTCGGCTGGGCCGACAGAGCCACCACATTGATCCCTCTTGCAAGCGTCTGGAGATGAGCTCTGGGACCTGCGGCCTTTCTGAACCGGTCCTTCATATCAAAGGCGGATTCTCCGCAGTACATGAAAAGGCTCTGGAATCTTGCGCCTCCTCCTGCTTCCAGGTAATTTATGCCTGCATGGACAGCTGCCTCAACTGCAGGAAGAAAATCATCCGTCAGCACCCGCGCGCCGAAAACCGATTGAAATCCATCCCGAAATGAAGTGTCCATAAAACTTATTTTTTTCATCATTATTACTCCTTCAAAATATGAATGAACAGATTAGCCTAACCGATAAATCTCATTTTCTGCCGGCTCTGTACGCCGAGACCGAAGCGCTTATAACCGCCATAATCTTTTGCTTATCTTCAGACGGCGGCAAGGCGCGGACTTTTCTCCTTGCATGGAATTCATATGCAGTCGCCTCTTTTTCAGTAATCGGTTTCAGGAGTCTCGCGGAAAGGTGGACGATCACCACCAGCAGACCCAGAAATGAAAAAACCACCGCCATTCCCAGAAATGTGAGTTTTAACCCTTCGATAATCATAGATCCTCGCTAATTATGTTTAACGATTTATTTTTGCGGAGCCGTTATTTTCAATATCATATATAATAATAAAATATAAGTCGGAATAATGATGATTTTTATGTAAGAGATTTTATTGCAGAAACAACCATGATCTCCGGTCAATTTGGCATGCTTCCAGCGTTATGTTCCTCCGATCTCACAAAAGGACCACTTTCGGATGGAAACTATTTGCCTTTCAGTTTTTTCAGCTCCATGACCAGAACCCCGAGTTCAGGCCTTTTATTGATGTCAGCCACATGCGCATATCTTAATATACCTTCCTTGTCTATTACAAACAGAGCTCTTTCCGTAACTCCCTGCGTGCGCAATATACCGTAAATGCCAGCCACTCCGCCATGGGGCCAGAAATCTGAAAGGACAGGAAACCACAATTTCCCCATCTGGTTAGTCCATGCGTAAAGGGTCGGAATATTGTCAACCGTGATTCCAAGCAGGATTGCGTCGTTTTCTTCAAAAAAGCTCCTTGCAAGGTTATATCCGGGCCACTGATCCGAACAAACGGGAGTCCATGCTGCTGGAACAAATGAAAGAACCACATTCTTTTTCCCTTTGAACTGGCTGAGTGAAACTCTCTCTCCTGAAATGGAAGGAAGTGTAAAATCAGGAGCCGGGGCACCTATCTTTACCTTGAGTATGCTGTCGACCGGTTTCAATTCACCCGGATTATATATATTGTTCTTATATGCATCAGAAAGCGCAAAGGCTGGAACACATATTAAGGCAAGCGCAATGACTGGAATTATACTTCGTATAATATTTTTTATCATGGCAACACCTCCTTATTATTTTAACCCGGCAAGATTTTTAATCTTCTTCAAAAATTCATCTGGATTACCGACACCGCCTAATTTTGAATAAACCACTTTATGAGTACCGTTAGAGTTTATCTTTAATGCAATAAAATAAGGAGTCCTAACTTCACCAAGAACTTTATGAATTGAAAATTCGGCATCAGAAAACAAGGGAAATTTAACATCGTATGTCTTTCTGAAAAAATCGACCTCAAAATCAGAGTTCCCGGCGCCGATTCCTATCAACTTCAACTTATCCTTGAGAGCGCCATCCTTCATTATCCTGCTGAAAAGATCGTTTACAACAGGAGCGTCCTTCTGACAATGCGGGCAATACATGCTGAATATCTCTATCAATACGACTTTTGCCTTTATCTGAGGGATAAGGAATTCACCCACGCCTTTTAATCCGAGATATTTCTTGTATCCCTCATCTACGGGAATCAGAAGGTTGATCTTCGGAAGTATCCCGCCTTCGGAAGGCGGCGCGTTTTGCCCGAATGAAGGAAATGGCAAAATAAAGAAGCTGAGAACAACGATAAAACATGTTAAAGCTTTTTTCATGATTCAAACCTCCTTATATATTATCCGGATTTGATTGACAGAATATAACGGAAATCAAACACTTTTTTATCAGGATATCATTATTAAAAGGATTAGACCACAGGATTTTTTCATCGTTAAAATGATCAGGAAAAAATATCACTGCAGCCTTAAAGACTTGAATTGTCAAAAACGAACCCCAAAATAAAGACCTTGATTTTTAAAACAAATCAGCATTTTGCCGGAATGCTTCATGCAATAGATCTTTCAGGTTGGAGTTGTTACAAGATATTTGTTATTTTATCAGCTCAGGCAGAAAAGTCGCGATTTTCGGGAAAAGCATCAGTAATAATATGCATACGATATACGCAGGCAGAAAATATGTCACCCCCTTAAATACATCATTGAGACTGATATCTTTTGCCATTCCGGCCACAACATAGGCCGTTGCTCCGACAGGAGGAGTCACTGCGCCCATCGTCGTAATGACCGTTATCGTAACACCAAACCAGAGCGGGTCGTACCCGAGTTGGATAGCTACAGGAAAGAAAATGGAGATGGTGATCAATAAAAGTGCAAGGGCATCCATGAACATCCCGCCGATCAAATAAATAACAAAAATTATAAGCATTATGACTGTCTTTGGAACAGGAAGCGCCACAACCCAGTCAGCAATATCATAGGGTATTCTTGTAACAGCAAGAAAGCGCCCGAATATCACGGCGCCCGCAATAATCACTATGACCATGCAGGATACCCTTAACGTATCAGATATGGATGCAAGAAAGCCCTTCCAGTTTAAACCCCGCCGGATAATGCCTATAATTATGGCAAAAAATGAACCGACGGCGCCGGCCTCCGTGGGAGTGAAGACTCCGAAAAAGAGACCGAGCATCACAAGCAGGAAAAGAATCACCATTTCAAGCGCTCCTGAAAGAGCCTGTATTTTTTCAGCAAACCCGGTTTCGGGGCCGATGGGACCCCATTCAGGATGTAAGGAACAGACAGAATAAATGGTTAACATGAAAAGAAAAGCAAGAACAAGGCCCGGAAAAATGCTTCCGTAAAAAAGCTTTGCTATCGACTGCTCTGTGGAAAGGCCTATTACTATCAGCACTACACTTGGAGGGATTACAACTCCGAGTGTCGATCCGCAGGCAACGGTTCCGGTGCTAAGTTTAGGGTTGTAATTGTATTTTTTCATCTCCGGCAGGGCAACCGTCGACATTGTGGCCGCGGTAGCAGCATTAGATCCGCATATGGCGGAGAAAGCAGCGCAGGCCATTACTGTGGCCATAGCCAATCCGCCGCGGATATGTCCGACCCATTTGTAAGCGGCACTGTAAAGCTTTTCATTCACGCCTGAATAAAAAGCGATCTGACCCATGAAAATGAAAAGCGGAATAACTGTAAGGCCATGCTGGGAGAATGTAGACCATATGACCGAACTTACCATGTTAATCCCGGCCTTTACGGAAACCACATGACAAAACCCTATGAATCCGACTATCCCCATCGCAAACCCGACAGGAATGCCGAGGAAAAAAATTACAAGCATGAGGACGGCGATTCCGATAATTCCTTCAACAGCAAGGTTCATCTGTCGCCGTCCTTGCCCGGAAAAAGCGCCCTGAGGAGATTACCGAAACAAACAAGCGCAAGAACCGCGCATCCGAATGCTACAGCATAAATAAAAGGATAATATATGATTTTTAAAGTTTCGGTCAGCTCCCCTGTTCTCCACAAGTTTATTCCTTTGACTGCCAGCTGCCATGTGACAATCATAAAGAAAGCCATGCAGATCAGATCTCCTGCTACCCTCAGGGCTTTCTTTGTTTTTGCCGAAAAGGTGTTTATAAGGACATCAACAGCTACATGTCCTTTTCTTGCCTGTGTTTGCCCAAGGGCAAAAGCCGTAACTATAGCGCCGAAAAGCCCCATCAGTTCATAGGTTCCCGGAACCGGTACCCATACAATACGAAAAAGGATGTTGCCACATGTCAGGACAATCATGGCAATAAGAAATATTCCGCCTATAAAAGTCAGGAAACCGTTCAAAAGCCCGTTTATCTTGTTCATAATCTCCATCAATATTGCCGGCACTGGATTCCCGCTTTCGCGGGAATCCGGTTTTATGACTATTCGCTGTCAACTATTTACTGTTCACTATTCACTATTTCTTCGAATGTTTCTTGATCGATTCCTTTATATCCGCAATTATCGCTTCAGCGGGAAGACCTTTCGCGCTGGCATCCGCCACCCACTTGTCGTTCATCGGCTGAAGCCTCTTGTCCCATTCGGCCTTTTCGGCAGGCGGAAGGGTAATAACTTCCACATTATAATTCTGCTTTGACCAGGCTACCGATTCCTTTACATGATTATCCATGTAATTTCCGGTCCATTCGGCCTGTTCTACGGCAAGGTCGTCCATGACTTTCTGGATATTCTTTGGAAGTGAATTCCAAGTTTCCATGTTCATGACAACGGCAAAAGGATAAATCGAGGTCTCTGTCATTGTCACAAAGCGGCAATGCTCCGCGAATTTGAAATCCTTCATCGCCTCAAGAGAAGAGATGAGGCCCTTGACAGTGCCTTTCTGCAGGGCTTCAACGGTTGCAGGCATGGGCATTCCGACAGGATTTGCGCCCCAGGCCTTGAGAATCTGGGCAGCCCCTCCGGATGCTCTCAGATCCATTCCCTTTATGTCGTTCAGATTCCTGACTGGAGTCTTGGACATGATGTTCGCCGGAGCTGTCGTGAACATTGTTAAAACCTTAACCTTCGCAAATTCTTCCGGTTTATATTTTTCGTAAAGATCCAGCAGGACGAGGCTTCCGACCCTCGCATCGGGTATTCCAAGATGAAGACTCGTAGCATTAGTGACAATAAAGCGGCCCGGCTGATAAGCCATGCAGAGATTACCTATATTTGCCTGCCCGGCGATAACCCCGTCCATCATCTCTTTATCGCCCAGAAGAGTACCTCCAGGAAAAGTCTTGACTGCAACCTTGCCGTTTGTTCTCTTTTCAACTTCCGTTTTCCATCTCTCCATCTGGACGCACGGAAATGTCGGAGCCGGCGGGAAATTAGCATATGTAAGTGTAATCGTCTCTGCTGATGCAGGCACCGTCATACATATTCCCGTTAAAAGCAATGCGAGAACCAAACCCGATAGAATCATTACTGTTTTAAGCTTCATCGAATAGACCTCCCTGTTAGTCGGTTGTTTAAAAAACCCGCCTTTCTGAATGTCTCAAATAAAGCGGTATTCTTTATTTCCTGATATCTCCGTTCCTATTGTCAAAAACCCTCTTGCTTTTTCTTTCCGTCCGCGGAAGCGAACCGTAATCTATAATTTCAACATGTGATCGGACAAGTATTTTCCGGCGAACTTCAGCCGCGATCGCTTCAGCAAGCTTTGAATCTCCTTCGGATGAAATCCCTGATCCGCGCTCAACTTTAATCAGCATCATATCGCGCCCGTCTTCAAGATGTTTCAAGTGAATCTGAAATTCACTCCCTATTTTTCCTATACTGCTCAAAACATGATCTATCTGGCTCGGGTAGATGTTAACCGCCCTGTAGGTGAACATATCGTCGGTACGTCCCAGTATCCTGTCATGCCTCGGGAAAGGAACACCGCAATCACATGCCCCTTCAAATATCCGCGTAACATCATGAGTGCGATATCTTATCAGGGGACTTGCCTCCTTACACAAGGTTGTTACCACAAGTTCTCCTTCTTTTCCGGGAGGAACAGGCTTTAAGGTTACAGGGTCTATTATCTCAAAAATAAACCGGTCGGCCCAGTAGTGAATTCCCCTGTGATAAATGCAATCAAGACCGGTTCCCGGACCATATACTTCCGTCAGTCCGTAGATATCAAATATATGCTCCACTCCCATGAGTTCCATTATACGCTTCCTCATGGCGTCACTGTGCCTCTCTGCTCCGAGGATAATTTTCTTCACCTTGATTTTCGAAAAGAGATTCTTCTTGTGAATCTCTTCCGCCATCAGCAGTGCCATTGATGCAGTTGCACAGAAAATGGTGGTCTCCATATCAACCAGCATATCACAGTGCATATCCGCATTGGCGGGACCCATTGGAATGGTTATAGCCCCGAAGCGTTCCGATCCGGCCTGGAATCCGGCTCCGGCAGTCCACAAACCGTATCCCACAGCAATCTGCACCCGGTCATCGCGCGTCAGGCCTGCAATCTCATAACATCTCGCAAACATATCGGCCCAGACGTCGATATCTTTCCGGGTATAGCAGAGCACTTTCCGTTTGCCGGTAGTGCCTGAAGAGGCATGAACCCGGACAATGTCATTAAAAGGAACCGAGCGGAGCGGAAAAGGATATCCGCTTTGCAGGTCTTCCTTGTCTGTAAAAGGTAGTTGTTCAAGATTTTCAAGCGACCGGATATCATCCGGCTTGATACCTGCATCGTTCAGTTTATTCCTGTAAAAAAGGGAATTGGAATAAGCATGTGAAACGGTCCATTTAAGTCCTTCTTCCTGAATATTTTTTAATTTATCCGCTGTAAGATCATGTGGAATAAAACTCATGGAATAACTCCTTGAAATTATTTTGCAGAAACCCTGTAACCTGTTTCAAGCGCTCTTACCGAAGCGTCAAGCATCTTTTTATTCCCTTTAAGCTGCACTGCAAGAACTCTCTTTATATCTTCAAAGGTGCAGAACAAACCTTTATTCTTTCCCTGCCTTGCTTTTTCTCTTTTAAGCGCAAATCCCAGAAGAACAAGGTTAACGGCTTTGGGATTCCCCGCTTTCAGGGAAAGAGCGTCCGCATCAATTGCGTGGGCATCAAAACCGGTATCAGGTTTTTTACCGCTGTTTACAAAAATCCAGGCCTTTTTTTTTAAAAATGAACTGTGTTGCTGGATATTTTCAGGCTTTAACGCAATAAGACCGTCCGCCTGAAACGGCCTAATCAGGGGGCTGGAAAAATCTCCGGCTTTAAGGTGAGATAGCACTGTTCCGCCTCTTTGTGCCATTCCATGAGTTTCAGAAGTAAAAACCTGACAGCCATTCGTTATGGCTGCTTCGGCAAGAAGCCTTGTAATGAAAAGAACGCCCTGGCCCCCTACTCCGCTTATAACAATTTGCTGATTGATAGACTTTCCCACAAAAAACTCCTTATTTCATATTCTTCTAAAGAATCCTCGAACCCTTGAACCCTCAAATCCTTATTTCATTACTATCGCCTTTTTTGGGCACACATGCACGCATACGCCGCATCCGCTGCAAAGAAGAGGATCTATATCTGCCCGCTTTTTATCATTGTCAAAAATAATAGCCGGACATTCAAAATGCCTGATACAATACTCACAGCCCTCGCAGGCATCCGTAATTTCGACAAAGATTTTTTTTGCCTTCTCCTCTTTACTTTTCCTGCCTATAAGACACGGGTGTCTTGCAATAACAACCGCGGGCCCTTTATCCCTTGCATACAAAACCGCCTCTTTGACAAGCCGAATAAATTCTTTGCTTTTATAGGGATCGCCGGTTTTACAGAATTTCACCCCACATCCTTTGACAAGCGCTTGGATGTCGACAGATTCAAGCGTTTCTCCTGAAGCGCCGAATCCGGAAGCAGGCGTCGGCTGATTCCCTGTCATAGCGGTAGTCCTGTTATCCAGAATCACCAGCGTAAAATGCACGTTCTGTACCACGGTATCTATCAGTGCCGGAATGCCCGCATGAAAAAAGGTCGAATCGCCTATTGTGGCAACTATGTCCGGCCTTTTGCCTTCATTCTTAAATGCATGATAGAAGCCTTCAGCCTGACTGATTGCAGCGCCCATGCACAAAACGGTATCAACCGCGCCGAGGTTAAGCCCCAGAGTATAACAACCTATATCACTGGTATATATTCCTTTCGGAGCAGCCTTTTTTATTGCGAAGAAACTCGCCCTGTGAGGGCACCCCGCACAAAGCGTCGGGCGCCTTCCCGGCTGAGATTGGACGGTTATTTTATCTGCTTTTAAACCTGCAAAGTCACATAACATCTGCTCTATTGCTTCAGGCAGAATTTCACCCACGCTGGAAACAAAACCGTTAAGCTTACCCCTTACCCTGGTACTGTCTGCAATCTGCATTTCTATCACAGGCATTGTCTCTTCTATGACCAGAATTTCATCATAGCCTTTACAAACAGAGGATATGAAATTCCTGTGAAGAGGATACGGCTGGATTACCTGGAAAACAGGAATTTTATCCCACAAGCCAAGAGCATTCATTATTTCCCTTGAATGAGCTGCGGCAACTCCTGATACAATAACTGCTTTTCTGGAAACAGCTTTTTTATTCAGCTTTACAGGAGTAGTCTTTTTGAAGGCCGCAATTTTTTCAAGCTTTTTTTCAAGCTCGGTGTGAAGCTTAAAACGGAATTTAGGTGTTGCAGCCCATCTTGCCGGATCTTTTTTAAAATCGGCCTTTCTCTCAAATGAGCCAAAACTCTTAGTCTGAACATCCTGGCGCGAATGACATACTCTTGTGGTAGGACGAAGCATCACTGGAATTTCAAAAGTCTCCGAAAGCTCGTAAGCAATTGATATCATCTCTTTCGCCTGAGCCGGAGAATCAGGATCAAGAACAGGAATTTTTGCCATCATTGCCATAAGACGACTGTCCTGTTCGGTCTGGGAGGAATGAGGCCCCGGATCGTCTGCGCTTATCACGATGAAACCGCCCTTTGCGCCCATGTATGCAGCACTCATGAGAGGGTCTGACGCCACATTAAGGCCTACTTGTTTCATACTGACGGCGGTTCTCAGTCCCGCCATGCATCCGGCATAGGCGATCTCGAAAGCGACCTTCTCATTCACTGCCCACTGGGAATGTACGGGAAGAGAGTTCATTTCCTTTATCCGCGCAAGTGACGCAAGGATCTCCGAAGCCGGAGTTCCCGGGTAAGAAGTTGCGATGGCACAACCATTCTCAAGAAGCCCTTGTGCTATGGCTTCATTGCCCAGCATCAATTTTTTCCTTCCCACTCATACCTCCATAATCAATAAAAAAAGCCGGGGTTTCAGCAACCCGGGCTTTTAAAATCAAAAGAGCCGTGGGCTGCATCCGCGTCTTTGGCATAAAGCCGCCCAAGGCTCTGAAAAATTATATTTTGTATTCAGACTGGCTGGCCGGCTTTAAAATTTCTGCCACCACCAGCACCAGAGACTAAAACTCATTTTTCCCCTGCATACAATCATTGATTAATTAAAAATTAAAACCTTATTAACAGGCTGTTTTTTAATTATATAAGTAAAATAAATTTGTCAAGGGCTTTTCTTCAATCAGAGAGGCCTCGCCTGATGCTAAGAAAAAAAGATTATGCCTGAACCATATTTTTTGAAGTTCCCGGCAGCAAGTTGCGGAAAATTGGCTCGTTGTTTTGGTTCAATTAAAAGCATTCCCTGGCTTTATACCAAGAGATTTCAGAATTTTTGCAAGCGGACAGAACCCTGTGAAAGCAGACTGCAGGAGATTCGCGCCGACAAAAGCCGTAAACCACAGCCAGTATGGACTGTGAAAATGAGAAAGAATCGGGCTAATTAATATAAAACTTCCGGCAAAAGCCAAAACAAGACGATCAATTGTCATATCGGCCTCCTTTTTTAATAATCCGGTCTGGGTTTTAAAACAGAACCCTTTATGACAACCGGAAATAAATCATTTCCTTATTACAAATGCTGATTTATGGACAACATAGACAAATCACTGAATATATGCGATATCGAAATCACCATCGACGATCCTGCATAATATAAATATTTCGATATTGATACAATGACAAATTTTAGCCATATTATAGAAAATAAATCATATGGTAATAAAATTCATAAAGTCATCAATACTCATGTCGGCTCTTATTCCAAAACGGGTTAATGCAAAATCGTATTTGACGGGGTCCTCCGAAACAAGCTTCCTGAAACAGGATGTTATCTCAAGAGCTGTACTCATATCGGCCTGCTTTCTTTGTGTAAATCCGATTAAACGGCTTATCCTGTGCATGTGAACATCAAGGGGAATAATGAGCATGGAGGGCGGAATCTTATTCCAGCCTCCGGGATCGACATCATCCTTTCTGACCATCCAGCGTAAATAAAGATTAAGCCGCTTACAGGCGCTCCCCTTTGTTACAAGCGGGATAAGATGCCCGGGCTTGCCGCAGCAGCCCGAAATTATCTTCTCAGTAAAAAATTCCAGGCCGTTTAAAACCGTTTCATCTTTTTTTCCGACTCCTTTCAAAAAGCATGCATATAAAGATCCGTATTCTTCAAGAACCTGCTTTAAACCGGTCAGCATGGCCGTTAAATTTTCATCTCCCGCGAACCTGTGTTTAAACCCTTTACATGTTTTTTTTACGGATGAAAAATCTGAGTCCATCAAGAACAGGTATGGAGAAGAACCCATTTTATCCATAACTCCTGAAACGCTGTTTAAAATCTGTGCAACCCTTCCGTATGAAAGTGAAGAAGCGATGAATCCGGCGATTTCACGATCTCTGATATCCCGGTAATTATAAAGAAACTCGAGCGGATCGGGATGAACATATCTTCTTTTATTATATTTCATATAAAGCTTATCAAGGTATTTTTTTATATTCATGAACTTCCATCAATGACTGTTGGTGTAACTGAAAGCGACTTCCCGTCCGTGGATATCATTATGGCACCGTTTTCATCGGTACGAAATATCCTGCACCTTCTTGATTTATACCTTTCAAGTACTTCGGGATGAGGAAATTTATACCTGTTTTTCCACCCGACCGGTATAATTGCGATCTCAGGATCAACCTTATCAATAAACATATCCGTGCTGGACGACTTGCTTCCATGGTGCGGCACAACCAGAACTGTGCTTTTCAATCGATTTCCTGACGTCGTCTTTACAAGATCGTATTCCCCTTTCTCTTTTAAATCTCCGGTAAAAAGAAATGACTTTGACCCTAATCCGGCTTTTAAAACAAGGGAACTGTTGTCACCTCTCCTCCATTTCTCCTTTTTTTCATCAAAACCCGCTTCCGGGTAGAGGATTTTAAACATAGTCCCGTTTATGACTCTATTCCTTCCTATATTCTTAAAATCTTCCATCTTTATATTTTTTTCTTTAATGATCTCAATCAGTCTTTTGTATCCGAGAGTGTCCGCAGCTTCTCCGTTTGACCAGAACTCCTTAACGTTGAAATTTTCCGCGATAAACAAAAGGCCGTTCAAATGATCACTGTTTGGATGTGAAAGGACAAGGGTATCCACGCTCTTTATCTTTTTTCGCCACAAAAATGGAGCAGTTATTTTTTCTCCCACATCAAATATTGAATTATCTGTAAATCCGCCTCCGTCAACAAGAACATTATAGCCGCCCGGAAGTTCAAGCAGGGCAGAGGTCCCCTGCCCGACATCTATGACCGTGACTTTAAGATCTTCTTGCAGAAATCTTTTATCAAGCCAGTACCACACATCCGCATATCCGGCAATTACCAAAAGTACTATTGCAATAAATGGCCCTCTTTGTTTTATAAATTCGACTACGCGTCCGCTTTTTTTTATCTCCTTTTTATCGTTTAATCCCTGTAAAATAACGAAAACAGCTCCCAGCAATAAATAGCACCAGGCTATTTCAAACAATGACGGCGTTACTGTTTTAATTGCGGCAAAAGGCAGTTTCGCAAAATACTTTATAAATTCGAGTGAAACCCCTAAAATTACAGAACTTGCTTTTATAAGCCACACGGAAACAAAACCGCTTACCGGATAAATAAAAAAAGAGAGCAGCCCTGCCGACACAACGGCAAATCCGATTAGAGGCACTGCAACGCAATTTGCAGCAAGTCCGACGAGTGAAACCTGATTAAAATAGTACATGACAACCGGAAATGTTCCGATTGTCGCAAAAAAAGAAACAAGGAAAAACGCTGCTGTTTTTCTTTGCAATCCGGGCCACCACCCTTCATCTGCATTGCCTGTTCTATCTCTCCTGTACAGGGTCAGGTTCATTCCTGTAATGATAAACAAAACCGACAAAAAAGAGAGCTGAAAAGATATAAGAAAAAGGGAGGGAGGATGAAAGGCCAGAATCACCATAGCGGCAACAGCAAGAGTATTTATTGCGTCTTGCTCCCTCTCAATAAAAAAGCTCATAAGAAAAACTGAAACCATGATAACCGCCCTCTGCGTTGAAGGCGACATTCCGGCAAGCAGCCCGTATATTATTACAGGGAAAAGGGATAAAATTGCCGCACCTTTTCTTGTCCAGGCATTCCAGAGCAACAGATTAAAATATGAAAGGATTTTATTGAAAAACAGGAAAGAAACTGTTGCGACAATTCCAACATGAAGCCCTGAAATTGAAAGGATATGGCTTGTACCTGTACGTTTTAAATCCTCGCGAATTTCAGGGGAAATTGAATTCTGATCTCCTATTACAAGAGCTTTTATAACTCCGGCTTCACCGGAAGAAGCTGAATTTTCTATTAACAGAGAAAATGTTTTGCGTGCATTTTCAATCACTCTTTTCCATTTTATATCCTCTTCATTCTGTTCAACCCTGATCTTCTCCCCTTCGACATATGCAGTGCCGCTTATGCCGTTAAAAGCCATATATCGCTTGAAATCAAATCCGCCCGGATTATTAAAATTTCTGACAGATCTTATGCCGCTTTTAAAATAAACCTTATCCCCTATCGATATTCCAGGGATACTGTTTAAAACCTTTACACTGATCTTTCCGGAAACAGGAATAATTTTTCCTTTATCCTCAACCGTTTCGGCAAGAAGCACGAATGTCAATCTTTTATTCCTGAACTCAGGGCTCTCAATCACCTGTCCGGATATGTTTAACGGTCCGGTATCCGTAAAATTAACTATGTGTGAAGCAGGAAGTTTTTCAGGAAACCAGGGTTGTATCGAAATATATCCGAGAGAAAAAAAAAGAAACAACGGCAGGAATAACGAGGATTTTTTCCCGATAATTTTTATGAGTAAAACGCCGGAGCAACAGATTATGGACAGATATGCACATGTGCTGTGCCATGGAAACCATAGGCCGCATGAAATGCCGGCAATCATGGATAAGAGGAGAGGAATTAGAGGTCGAAAGAAGATATCGCCAATCATGCGTCAACCTTCCGGCCGATAATGATACGGTTTCCGGCTTAATAAAGCCTTCAGGCTTTTACTCTTTTTATCTTTGCCCCGAGAGAAGCAAATTTTTTCTCAATTGCCTCATATCCCCGGTCAAGATGGTATACACGGCTGACCTCTGTTGTGCCGGAAGCAGCAAGTCCCGCAAGTATCAGGGATGCGCTCGCCCGAAGATCCGTTGCCATCACAGGAGCTCCCATAAGCATCGGAACACCTGTAATAATGGCTGTGTTTCCTGAGACCTTGATGTCCGCACCAAGCCTCTTCAGTTCACTTACGTGTATGAACCTGTTTTCGAAAATAGTTTCCGATATGACACTGAAACCCTTCGCTACGGATAGCAGGACCATGAACTGGGCCTGCATGTCTGTGGGAAATCCGGGATAGGGTAAAGTCTTTATATCTATACTTGTGATTTTATCTCCGCCTCTTACACTCATCGTATTGCCTTCGATTTTAACATCAGAGCCGGTCAGCCTCAGCTTGTGAATAACAGATTCAAGATGGGCGGGTTCACAGTCTAATATCTTTATATCTCCTCCGGAAAGGGCTGCAGATACCATGAATGTGCCGGTCTCTATTCTATCAGGTATAATTGATACGGATACTGGTTCCAGGGAGGAAACACCTGTTATTTTCAATACCGATGTGCCTGTCCCTTCAATTTTCGCCCCCATTTTATTCAGAACATCGGCAAGAGCAATCACCTCCGGCTCCCTTGCCGCATTACGAAGGATGGTAATCCCTTCGGCAAGGACTGCGGCCATCATAAGGTTTTCAGTTCCCGTCACTGTGACAGTGTCGAAAAATATTTCTGCACCTCTTAAGGTTTTAGCGCTTGCTTCAACATATCCGTGCACCAGTTCAACTTTTGCTCCGAGCGCGGCAAGGCCTTTAAGGTGCAGGTTAATTGGGCGTGCACCGATCGAGCATCCGCCCGGCAGGGAGACCCTTGCTTTTTTCAGTCTGGCAACAAGGGGCCCCAAAACCAGAATAGACGCCCTCATTTTTCTTACTAGATCATACGGAGCCTCAGAGTTATTGAGCCCCCCGACATCAATTTTGACGGTGTGCCCATACGTTTCTATCCTGGCGCCGTGGTTTATCAAAAGCTCTTTTGTGCTATCAATATCTTTTAAATCTGGAACATTCGAATAGGTGCAAAGCCCGTCGGTAAGCAACGAGGAAATAAGAATAGGAAGAGCCGCGTTTTTTGCGCCGCTTATCCTGACCTCACCTTTTAAAGGATATCCTCCTTCAACAATTATTTTATCCATTCATCCTCTCGTTTCCTTAAAACAAAAAAGCGCTTCCCCGGAAAATTAAAGGGCAAGCGCTTTTCGATTTAATGGTATTTACCTTCTAAGCCGTCGTTAAAAATAATCGTAACATTGAAATGCTGTGAACGGCATAAGGAGCCGTAATAAATGGTCAGAAATGTATTGGTTATTTAGTAACGGCTCCTAATGGTGATGAGCATCTTTGCCCTTATCAAGGAAGGTATCATAAAAAGCTTTGCCGATACAGAAAGTCATTCCGAGTCCTATAATAGTAAGAGCATACCAGAGTCCGCCCATAAAGACCATATGGGACATATCCCACATCCATTCAAAACAAAAAGGAAACATTATTTACCTCCAAATAAAACCGGTATTTTTTTTAAGCCTCCGGATTCAGTTCCTGCTCCTGCGGAAATATCGGCAGATAACGGTACGATAAAGATATTAGTATTACACCATATGCAACAGGCAGGATAGTGGTTGCAACTTCCTGCCAGCTCGGATAGTACATCACCCAGTTTTCGAACGTTAATACGGGCACAGCCATTACCTGAAGAACCATTACCCACCGGTTTACACATGCTCCAAGCACTGCAAGAATTATGGCAGTCATCAGTGCAGCCGGGTTTTTACGCCCTTTTTCAGATGTAAGAATTATCGCAGGAACGACTCCGCAAATAACGATTTCAAGCACAAGTATCCAGATGCCGTAGAAAGGGTTGTTTGAATAAAAATCCATGAGGTTGAATCCGGCAGCAGGAGCCGTAACTTTGGCCCAGTACCATGTGTCGATTATTTTTGCTATTATATAAGTTCCTATCATCCAGCCTGAAATTTTTGCAAGAAGCTCGATCACATTCTGCTTTACAAGTTTTTTCCCTGTTACCTTTTCGGTGATTTTGGTGATAAGAATTGTAAAACAGGGCCCGCAGGCGGCAGCAGACCACGTATAGAGGAAAAATGTCCACGGCCAGATAAAAATTGCTTCCCTGTAACCGAACGGACGCCCGAAAAGAACTCCGGAGACTCCGCCGAGTGATCCCTGGTGGAAAAAGGAGAGAAAGGCTCCGGTCGCCGCGAAAACGGCCATTATCTCGTGCATGTTATGGCCAAGCTTGTGAAAGAAGGGAACCTTGTCAATCTGGCGGTTTTCAAGGATAAGTGGAACATATTCTATAGTCAGAACGCCGAAATAGCATGTAAGGCAGAAAGCCACTTCGGTAAGCATGGAGTGCACGTTTGCATGCCAGAAAATGAACCAGCCTCTCAGCGGCTGCCCGATATCTATGGCAAGAATGAGAAGAGCGGAACTGTAACAAATGAAACCTATAAGAACGGCATAGTTGATAATATTTTTCAGTTCATCCTTCCCGACAATATATCTTAAAAATCCGGTAAAAAACGCCCCGCCCCCCAGAGCTATAACCGCAAGGTCAGCCCAGATCCACAGAGCAAAGCCGTAAGCATCATTCATATTAGTCTGGTTGAGTCCCTTGAACCAGCAAAGCAGCATGGCAAAAACGCCCCATAACAGTACCGCACCGGCCGCGCCTATCCACAAGGCAAACTGCCATGTCGGACAGCGCTTAACTCCCCTGGGTATTAATGCTGAATCCATAAGTCCCTTACTCCTCAATATCTACTGTTTCATAAAATTTTATATGATATCGTAATACTTACTATATTTGTATCAATGACGCCGGATTACTTTTTTTCA
>Ga0268280_1001289_pt1 | contig 17272 bp, 15 predicted proteins | sample saktaG_9_FD_190139 | JGI IMG/M metagenome (GOLD analysis project Ga0268280, IMG submission 190139) | Saline water microbial communities from Sakinaw Lake, British Columbia, Canada - sak_2011_5_24_40m | ecosystem: Environmental > Aquatic > Non-marine Saline and Alkaline > Saline ... | reverse complement strand
TTTCTGGTGGGCGGCAATGCCAAACCGTTCATTCTCGGCGGACTTGGTCTGCTCAGCGCCGCTCTTGTCGACCGCTTTTTAAGCCGTCAGGTCATGCGCCACAACCCCTAACCCACATTTCTCACAAATATTTACTGCAATCGCGGATATGGGCATGTCTACGGCGTCAGGCTCGGTCGGATACCTCCATCGTACTAACAGTACATCTCCGGTCTCCTCGGTCGCCTTCCTTGTATCCACACCCATCTGCACGATTTCGCGACAATATCTGTGAGAAATGCGGGTTAACCCCAAATCACCGGCCCAGCATAATTTTTGCCCTGGCCGCCGACCAGGAATGGCTTCGAAAGACCAAAAATCAATTTAGCGTATAAATCTTTTTCCCGAATTTAAAACGAAATCCCGAGAAAGGCGAAGGTCTTGAACAGGTGGTAGCGGGCTTTGGCGTCGTCGTTGAATTCGTGGTTGCTGAAGGGCATAAAAAAATTGAGTCCAAGGTTGAAGTCCACGGCATTGAAATATTTTTTATAATGGGTCAGGCGCAGGCGGGCGGTCGAATACAGTCCGTACTGGACGCGGTGCAAGATGCTGGCCGTTTCGACTTCCTTTTTGTACTGGCCGCTTACATGGGCGTAGTGGTTGCTCAAAAAGATATGGAAGTAAGGCCCGGCCGAAAAATCCAGGCTGAACTTCAAACCGATCCTGGCCAGGTCGACGGGGATGGTCAGCACCTTGCCGAAGCCCATGCCCAAAGTTGTTTTTTTTGTTTCCCATAAACCGTTTTCGATGGGAACATTCACACCTTTGATGATATTGCCGAAAATAAGGAATTCCTGGCGCTCTGGCTGGAAAGAGGACAGAACGATCAGGGTGTCACGAAAATCGGGTGCCGGCGTTTGGTTGGCGATGTACTGGCTGGTAAAAACCTTGAGGGTTTCATTGGAATGGAAGGAAATTGAAAAACTCAGGTCGGCGAAAACCGTATTGGCCATAGTGAGCCCCACGATGAGCAAAAGTATTTTCTTGTTCATTTGTTCCCCCTGATCAGATCGCCTGGACCGAGAGCCTCACCCTGATCTTTTCCCGGCCTGCAGCCATATCCCGCTTCAAATTCTCGTTGGCCGTGCGTGCTTCGGGCAGGTCCACGGTTTTCTCTTCAACGGTCTTTTCCCGCTTGAAAAGCTTGGGCAATTGGCTCAAGGCCGCCAGGCTGAAGCCGATGCCGGCCAGGTTGAACACCTTGCGTGTGCCGTACAGGGCGGATTTCGCGAAAAGAGACGTTTCGGGATTGTCCATGGTGGAGGTAAGCAGGGTGGAGCGGACGATAAAAAAAGCGGCACCGATCAGGAAATTTTTCAAAACCGTTTTTTTAAACAGTTTTTTGTCAAAATGCGTGCGCTGGGAAAGGACAATGGTTTCGCTTTTGCTCTCGGGCTGCAATTCCCGTCCCTTGAGTTTTACTTCGGCGCTCAACGGATCGAATTCTACATCTTCAGGGTAGAGATACTCAAGTTCAATGGTGAAATATTTTTCGATAATTTTTTCCGGGGCGTGGCGCAAGGTCAGCAGCAGGCGGAATCCATGGCTGGCGACTTTGCAGAAATCGGTCATGATTGGAACAGCCACGCTGCGAACTTCCTGGCCCAGAACGCCCTGGGCCAGCAAATCCCCCTCCCGGCCAAAGAGTTGGAAATTGCATGGAACCGAAACCTGGAGACGCAACTTTAACTCGCCCGGAGGGGCGAAGTAGGCGAAATCGGAATCGGTCGTTTCGAGTCCCAGTTCCCAGATAACCGGAAAATCCTTCTGCCACGATGTCCTGAATTGCAGGATCTTCTGTCTGCTGCCAGCAGGGAGGAATCCAAGCTTGACATCAACAGCCCTGAATTCCTCCAGATATTTTTTCATCCAGAACAGCTCGGCCTGGAAATCTTTCAGACGCGACTGGCAGTAGCCTATGATCAGGCTCACCGCGGCCTTTTCACTGTCAGTGAGAGCGGGGAATTGCTTCTGCAGACTTTCCACCAGCAGCGGATATTCTTTTTCCCTGACGATGCGACCGGCAGTTTCATTTTGCCATTCTGCGGCCGCCAGCGACAGGATCATGAGGAGAACCGCCCCGAAACACAACCCTTTTTTTATGGCCATCCGGTCCTCCTTGCCCAAAGTGGAAAATCATACCACAAAAGAACCTGAAAAAAAAACAAAGCGGTTCGGAGTCAGCCTCTCCCGGTAGCCAATCCCTGGCGCGCCTGCCGCCGGCAGGATCAAGAAATCATACAGCGAGTAAGATCATTTCACTAAACAAATCTTCTGTCGCCTTTCGCTATGTCTGGCTACTTTTTTTCCGGGGTGATCTGCCGGGCGAGCCAGACATATCCGTATTCCTGCCAGACACGCTTGTCCTTGCGATGTTCGCCCTTCTGCTGGAATTCAGCAATATGGATATTTCCCGGGCCTTTGCGGACGATCCCGGCCCCGTCAATGAAAGGGGACCAGCAGGGGAACTTGGCATCCGTTTTGACCTTGTTGACCTCATATTCTGCAATAAGAGTGTTGTCGGGCTTGCCGCCCATTAGCGTAAAATTCTTCACTTCATCCATTTCAATTAAAAATGCTCCGACCTCTTGCCCTTCATTATTTTTAATAGTTCCATTTTTAATTGTTCCCGTAAATTTGAAATGTCTAATTTCTGGCCCGTGTTTAAGGTGGGGAGCATCATATTGGATCTTTGTTACTCCCTTTACATCTGTCACCTCTTCCCCAACTTTTTTTGCCGCATCACCGAAAGGGCCCTCTACACCTATTCCAGGGACCTGGGCCAGTCCCATGAGTGAATGCACCCCGGCAACCAGGTCATCGAGACCGGAGGTATTTCTTTCCAGACCATATTCGATGGTTCCCTCACCCTCGATCTTGCCGTTTTCTTCAACGTGGAAGACAAATTCGGTTTTGTGCTTGACGGTGAGTACAAGCAACCCGTTCTTATCCCTGAACCTTACCTCCTCACCTGCCCCGTGCCCTGACCAGGATCCGGCAAATTGGCTGAGATCTCCATCTGTTTGTCCGGTTTTTTCCTCACCATAATACAAACCTGTCGACAATATGAAAAGAACAATAAAAACCAAAACCGGAAATAATCTTTTTAGAAAATTAATTTTACCCATGATGGTAGTGTAAAGAAATTTTATTGAAATTGCAAAAATGACGCCACCTAAGTATCACTGAAAACAGGCAACTCGCGATCTTTCCGCATGTTAAACCGCTCAGGTCAATCTGGTCCATTGCCTGGTTCATTAACTCGCAGGTCCCGCTGACAAAGTCAAGAAGTCAAGCACCGAGTAAGATCTTCTTTAAGCCAAATTTTTCAAAATTTATTATTTCAGCTTTTCAAACAGCTTGGATGATCCTGCCCCGCAGCTGATGATCGACCTCATTGCCGTCTCAACGGAAACATCAATTTTTCGGACATCCTCTTTTTTCAAATGACACAAAAGCCCGGTTGTGGGGTTAAGTGCAGAGGGGAAAAAGACCGTATACCTGCCGTCCGGGTGCTCATCGGTAACAAAACCGGTCATAAGTGTATCGTTGCCGAATATTTTTGCCAGAACCACTGAAGAGAAAGGCTTCGTTTCCTGACCCACAAGTTGCTTCAATGTCTCCTTGAATAATGAATAACCGGGAGCAATTTTAAGGATATGATTATCGATCTCAGCAAATAAATATCTACCTATTTTTGTCTTCACGATCAAGCCGATCACAAAGCAGACCACGATTATCAGAACCACGGAGATTACATACGCAATAATCTTCCGCATATGCGGTTGTTTCATTATCAACATGGTCAGGGGTTCTATCATTCCCGAAACAATATTAAATATCCACCTTATAAGAAAAAAAGTAAGAACCATGGGCAGGATAACAAGTAATCCTCCGAAAAGAGTTGTTTTAATAAAATTTCTGATCTTTTTCATTTTGGTTCCCCTTTAAATTTTTTTCCAGAACAATAGCGAAGACAAAATCAACCGTTCGCTTCGGTATTTTTCGGGGAAAAGCCCCAGTCATACCGGTATCATCACCATGAAATACCAGGTCTGCTCCGCATATAGGAAAATCAATTTGTCTCATGCTGGGATTTTAAGAAAATTTTTATTGAAATTGCAATGTGCTTTTTGCGAAGCAGTGCATCATTTATGGCCCGCCTGAAGATTAACCACGTAAACAAACAGCACATTCTCACCTCGTTCTGTACGATAACCGTTTTGCAATGGGGCCAGAAATTCATCAGACCAGGGTTCCATTGAATGGTCAAACACGTGACCACATAGATTCACAGTGCAATATGGAATAGAAAGTCTTATCACAAAGTGCAGCATTTTTCTCCCTTTAATTTTAACGACCTCGCCACTTACCTTATGAACGTTTAGTTGGCCATTAACATCCAGTGGGGGACAGTCATCATCTACTGGAGGGCATTTGTACGAATACATGATAATTTGTTTTTCAAAAGATTCTTCAGGATTATAGGGGACAATCGGGACAAGGGGAAGGTGTATTTTAGCGTCTTCTGAAATTTCAAAATCTCCGATTATCTTATTGCCTTTTATAGAAAAGGGGGCATAACAGCTGAATACCTGGGGCTTGGTTATCCCACATTCACAGCTTTTATAAATAATCTGCAAATAGCCTGTTGTTTCCCCCTTTCCATATACAATTCCTGTAAAATTGAAAAACGTCAGGATTATGAATCCCGCTAATACAGCTTTTTTGAACATGATTGCCTCCTGTTTACTGTTTAACCAGCTCAACTCGTCTATTTTTTGCTCGGCCTTCCTCGGTCTCATTGGAGGCCACAGGGCTCAAAGGACCCACTCCAATTCCACACATAAAACCCGACAATTGTTACGGTTAAAGCTCTTCTCTTTATCATTTTTCTTTCCTACTTTTATTTAATTTTTGATCATCCTGAAACTCCCGCTACTGTTCCTATTTGATTCTATATCTCTTTATATTCCATTTTGCTGTGGATTTAAGCCTACAAGGACCATTAACTATATCAGTTCCACTTCCCTCCATTTCATGAATGCCATCCCCGCCTTTTACATATCTTGCAGAATCTGTTACCCCTATCTGCTCATATCTGAAGATGCCGTAAGAAGTATCAAAAATAAAGAAATACTCATAACCAGGAAAAGCTATGCGTGTTGCTTTTCCAGTCTTAGAATCAAAGAATATAAGCAATTTTCCAGGTATTTTATTGCTTTTTTCCACGTGAGGTCTCTTAAACAATCCATTAAAAATACTCCCGGTGCCACGTACATTCCACGATACTGTATCATAATACTCGACTAAGGACTCGGTATGACTATACTTAAGCACGACATTCAACTTTGCACTTAAAGTCTGACTCACCTCCCCCTCACAAGTAACTTCATACTTCTCAGTTATTTTAGCTATAGCAGAATTTGCATGTATCAAATTAATTCTTTTCTCGGCTATCTTATCTTTAAGCTCCGTTTTGGGCATAGGGTATTCATCTTTTCTTAGAATATCACAAGAATTATAAATAACAATCTTATCCTCGGTAGCTTGTGAATTTTCATCATCAGGGGCTCTGTATGTAAAAGTAATATCTCCCTTTCCCACTTGAAATGCCTTCAGGTCAGGATCTGTTAAGAGTGGTGTTCCTCCAATTATTTCTCCTTTCACTGCCTGGACAACAATTCTGTTGAATTCTCTTGATTTTCGTCCTTCAAAATCAACAATATTGGAGATTCTTACTTGAATTTCCTGCCCGGGAAAAAGTTCTTCTTTATCAGGATGAACATCACACTGAGAGGGCTGCTTTTCAAAATCGTTTAATAAGGTTAGTTCGAGAGGAACAAATTTCCTGAATTCTGCGTCGTTATTCCTGAACATTCTGTTGAGGTGTCCATCATAGGTAAAAGTAGTGCGCTCTGATTCGGTTTCCCAGTTATGAATCAACTCTCCGTCTTCAAAATAAAGACTGATACTCAACCTCGATTTGATTCGCCCTTTCAGATTGGTTTCATAACTTGCCGTAAAATAGTATTCAGGGGGCTTCCACTTTGAACGTGCTCCCAATTCGTTAATTTCACCTGAATAGAGTAGATGGAAACAAGGGCTTATGGCATGCTCAGCCAGTATAGACGTAAAATGGTGCATGTCCAGACCAACGGCTTTCTTAAGTACCGCATCTCTCTTACAACCATCACATCCATCATCGGAAGTTGCAAATGCTATAAAAGATATGCTGAACAATAAAGAAAACAGCAGAGCTGGGAAAAAAAACTTTATTTTATTCATAATAACCCCCATTCATATCGACTATTCTTTAACCAACTCAACTCGTCTGTTTTTTGCTCGGCCTTCCTCGGTCTCGTTGGAGGCCAAAGGGCTCAAAGGGCCCACTCCGTAAGAATCAAGCCTGTTCTGAGCCACTCCATGCTTTGTTACCAGGGCTTTAACAACCGCCTCTGCCCGTGCCAGGGAAAGTTTCATATTGTAAGCAGTTTTCCCCACACCGTCAGTATGCCCGACCACGTACAGATTCAGCTCAGGTTCATTTTTGAGAAGTTTCGCGATCTCCTTCAGTGCCGGCTCGGACTCCGGCTTAACCTTGGCTTCATTGAAGTCAAAGTAGATACCATAAACAGATACATGCCCGGTCGAGCGGATATCCCTTTCCAGGCTTTTTGCATCGGCAACGACTTCTTGCGCCATTGCCTTTTTCTCTACAATCGCCACTTCATATGATTCTCCCTCAGAATGCGCATATATATAAATCCACGTTATTTTTCCACCCGTTTCCACCTTGAGCCATGTTTCTCCTGGGGCTTCATAAAGAATCGAACCTCCTATTTTTTTTATAGCATTTTCATAGTTTCTTAAAATTTGAAGTTCACTCGGGGCCTTCTTCTCTTTCTTGATGTCATATTCAATGTGATATTTGTGGCCTTCAATCTTAATATCCTCCCCCTTATCATTTTTGAAATCGGCCTGGTCAAATTCCTTATATTGATAGTCTGAGATGTAGAAGCTGGGCATTCGCGTAAGAATTGGATGATCTTTGCTGCCCGGCACATCTTCCTGGGCAAGGGACAGAACGGGTGTTACCGAAAGTACGAATAAACAAAAGCAATAAATAATAAAAACATTCTTTTTCATTATATTTTCCCTCCTTTTTCTATCAAGTTAACTCAAATGAAAATAAGTTTCCCCTATAATATTATTTTAAGGATATTTTTTTGGAATTGCAATTAACGGATGTGAATTGTTTGCGTAAATTCAGACAAATTGTTTATTTATAATAAATTTTCAAATGCTTTATGCTGCGGCTGGATTTATGCGGGCCGGCTTGCCAGAACCTGCCGCGGGTCCTGCTGGTAGAACTCCCGCAGTATTTCAAAAAGCCCGGGATGGGCGTCATGGAGCGGCCGGGGATTTTCAAAGAACATTTCACTGGCCACAGCAAAGAATTCGGCCTCGTTCTGGGCGGCGTAAGCGGACAGGATCGAGGTCCCGTGGTCGTGCCGCTGCCATTCCCGGGTAATAGCCTCTGCCCAGGCAACCGTCCCGGACCGCAGCCGCAATTTCAGCCCGGCTTTTCTCGCTTCCCGGTCAAAAAAGTGGGCCAATTCGTGAATCAGGACATTGAAGCCGTCTTCGGCATCGGCAAATCCCTGCATCATACTCCCCTCGGCGAGCAGCATCGGCCCCCCCGCAGGGGCTTGTCCGGCAATGTTTCCCTTTTTCACCTGATAATTGCGGTCAAAACTCATGCCGGGATATACGGTAACGCCATCGACGAGCGGCGGCTCCCAATCGGGCCGGCCGTGCAGCATGGCCGCAGCCCCGGCGGCGATGAGCAAGCGGATCGGCCAGGAAAGGGACCGTCCACCAATGCCGCTGATGCGGACATCGACAAGAAACAGGCGGACATCGCGCTCAAATCGCATTCTTCCGTCTTTGTCCAGACCGCGGAAATAGGCCGAGCGCGAAAGCAAAAATTCACGCCATTCCGGGGAAATGCCGGCGCGCGCCGCCCGCTGCCGGCGCAGAGGTTCTCGCGAGGACAAGGCCAGGTAAAGCGCAAACAGCAAGGGCATGATGAGCAGAACTTCCTTGCGGCCGCTCATGAAATAGACCAAGGTCCCAACCAGCGGGATCAGCAGCGCGTATAAGATCATGAAGAACAGGTTGTAGGGAGGAATGATACGCATCGAAGCTAAAGGTCAGCGCACCCGCCCCTGGGCCAGGGAAAAGAATACGCCGCATAGGCATAAAACAAAAACTTGTTTTCCATGTTGCTTGTTTTCACTGAAAGAACCTGATTTTATCCCGACTCGCCCCCCCTGTCAACCGCCAGGGGCCCGCTCATTCAGCGAGCAAAGGCGCCGACCAGGACCCGGCGGCCGGGGCATAGCACTTTAGATGTCGCACGCTCGCTGCACATCCAGAGAGTCACGCAAGCATGCTTGTACAAACTGTTAAAGTGTTCTATATTCATGGCCATGAGGAACTTGTGATGAAGCGAAGAACGACAGTCGCCTTGCTCAGCTGCCTGGTGGCTGTCGCGGTGGGTCTGGCAGCCTGGCTGCTGCGAAAGCCCGCGCCAGCCTATCTCCAGCGCGTCCAGTTCGCCATCGTGTCCGGCGATCCGCTACGTTATGACCATTCCCAGTTCCACTGGCGATCCGGGGGAGAGAGGATCCGCGTGGGACAGGAGATCGCCGATGGCCGGGGGATCGCGTTCAGCAAGAACGCCGAGTTGCAGGCCACTCCGCGGCATACGGGAAAATCGATTATTTTTTTCCCTTACGCCATCATGCCTTTCCCGAAAAGAAGCATCTGCGTCACAATCGTGCTCCGCAAGCAAGGCCAGGAAACAACGCTGAGGACCTTCAACGTGAAGAAAAAAACAAGCGGATATTTCTCGGCTGTAGTACAGCTTACGCGCGGCGATACGATCATCGTGAAGACCGCAGGCCAGGGCATCCTGATCGCTGGACAGGCCGTGATCGCCGGCGTCATTGACCCCAAGCGCCGGCAATACGTGTTCGTAGTGGCCCCCGATACCTTCCGCGGGGACCGCGTGGAGAAAAGGGGCCACATGGCCTTGAACTTTCCCAACCTGGAGGAGTTCGCCCGGGACGCGGTCGTTTTTAAGAACGCCGTCGCTCCAAGCTCATGGACCCTGCCTTCATTCGCGAGCGTTTTTTCCGGGCAGTACGAGTTCCGCCACCAGGTCACTCCCCACTCCCCACTTTCCCTGAACAAGCCCCATCTCCTGGCCAGCCTGAGGCCACGCTTCGCCACCGTCCAATTCAACGACGGTGTCTGGCTATCGGCGAAAATGGGGCTCGCGCGCAATCATGATTGCTTCCTTACGAGCTCGTGGGTCAAGGACATTTATGCCGACCGCTGTTTGTTCGCGAACGCCTGGAATTTCCTCGAGGCTAACCCCTTCCCCGCCTTGTTCATGTTCCTCCATACCTACAAGCTGCATTCCCCGTTCGAGCCGGGCGAGGAGTTTCTCGCCGCCCTCGGTCCAGAGCACCGGAAACGCAGTATGGGGACTTACGCCAATGAGGCCCAATTCAATTCCAATGTGCCCGATTCTGAGCGTCGGGAGATGGAGGAGCTGTATGACGCCGAAGTGCTGCAATTCGACCATTTTTTCGGCGGGTTCATCCGCTATTTGAAGCGCGCCGGGATCTACGAGCAGTCTCTGATCGTGCTGATCTCCGACCACGGCGAGGAATTCAGCGAACATGGTGGCTGGTTCCATGGGCACTCCCTTTATCGGGAGATCTATCATGTTCCCTTTTTCATCAAGTTTCCCAATAAATTGTACGCCGGACAGCGCTACCGGGAATTCGTCAGCCTGTGCGATGTCCTGCCGACAGTACTGGATCACTTGAAGATCGACTGCCCGCCCGACATTGACGGCATCAGCCTGCTGCCGTTGATCCAGGGCTCCCGGCTCCGGCCACGCACTGTAATTTCTTCGGCCACGGCCAGCCGATTTAACAACTATCTGCCCCAGCGCTTCTCTATATTCTCCGGACCCTACCAACTGATCTTCAATTTTCCCCTGCCTCCCCAGGCACACTCTTACTATCAGGAATACAGCCAACCGCCGGCACGGCCGGAGATCGAGCTGTACGACACACGGTCTGATCCGGGCGAGCAGCGGGAGACCTCCCTGCAGCGCAAGAGGATCATCGATTCTCTGAGGCCGGAAATCATCAGGATCCTCAAGGAGATCCGTGGGCGCCGGAAAACCGGGGAGCGCACCGGCCCGCTACTCGATGAAGAGGAGGATGTGCTTCGCTCGCTGGGATATTTATGACGGATGATCAGCGCAGCCGACCCCGGGCCAGGGAGAAAAATACTCCGCAGCAGCATAACACAAAAAAAACGACAAATGACACCCTCATGCTATTGAGGAACAGCGGATAAATGGCAGGCGTGATCCGCACCTTGCCGATAAACAGGGAAAAGACCAGGGTGGCGATGCCCATGCTCAACATCTGCCCCACCATGCGCATGGTAGCCAGGGTCGCCGAGGCTACGCCATAGTATTTTTTATCAACCGAGCTCATGATGGCGTTGGTATTGGGGGAGGAAAAAAGGGCGAAGCCGAATCCCACCAGCATCAGGGCGGCCACGATGAACCCCAAACCGCTGTGAGCATGCAGCCAGACAAACAAAAACAGGCCGGCGGCGGAAACCCCCATGCCCAGCGAAGCCACCAACCTGGGTTCCAGCCGGTCGGAAAGCCTTCCGGCCAGCGGCGAAAATGCAGCCATGACCACGGGCTGAGCGATGAGCACCAATCCGGCTGTCCGGGGATCGAATCCCTTGATGTATTGCAGGTAGAGGCTCAACAGGAAGGTGATGGCGAAGGTGGCGCTGTAGTTGATAAGCGCCGCCAGGTTGGAAAAGGCAAAAACCGTATTGCCACGGATCAAGCGGGCCGGGAAAATGGGGTGCGCATGTCTTGCCTCCCAGCTCATGAACAGGGGCACCGTCCCGGCGGCGGCCAGCAGCAACGCCAGCCCGCTCCAGCGCGGCAGCCAGGTGAAGCCAAGCATGAAGGCGGTCAGCATCAGGAGGTAAACCAGAGAGCCTTTCCAATCAAAAGGCTCGCCGCGCGAATCGGCCCATTCCTGCGGCATTTTCAACCAGACCGCGGCCAGGATCAATGCGCCCAGGGGGACACTGAGCAGAAACACTGAACGCCAGCCCAGGTGTTGGGTCAGCAAACCGCCGATAAACGGTCCTAGCGACAAACCCGTGTAGGTGGCAGCCACATTGATGCCCAGGACCCAGCCGCGCCGGCGCTGCGGATAGACCGATGTCAAAATGGCGATGCCGGTTCCGAAAATCATGGCCGCGCCGATTCCCTGGACCAGGCGGGCGAAAAGGAAAACATTCGCCTGGGGAGCAATCCCAGCCAGAAGCGAGGCAGCGCTGAAGATCACGGTCCCGATTTTGAATATCCGCTTGCGGCCTACAATATCGGCAAGCCGGCCGAAGGGCAGCAGGAAAATGGCCGCGGCCAAAAGATAGGAACTGGCCACCCAGCTAAGCAGGACGGCGTCCATGGAGAAATCCCGGGCGATGGCCGGCATGGCGATGTTCACCGCCGAGCCCATCATGGGCGTCAGCAGCGAACTCAGCGTGGTCACCAGCAGGGCTACTCGTTGCTCGGATACATCTTCCATACTTACTCCTTCAAGTCACTCTTAACCGCCTGGTTGAGGCCAAGGAAAATTAGAGACTTTAACACTCATTGACTGCCGTTTCTACCTTTCCATGGCAGAGGCGATTAAACGCCCCGAAAAAGGCCGGCGATGGGGAGAACCTGGATCCCGTTCATTTCCAGATACTCTTCTCCGAGATAAAACAGGAAGCCCTTTGTTCTCTGCGGCGCGTGGTTGACAAACTCCCGCAAGTGACTGATATCCCTTTTGTCGACCGTTTCGCTGGCTTTGATTTCAACGGCATGGACGATACCCCCGGCTTCGAAAATACAGTCAATCTCCCTGCCGCCGGATGTGCGGTAATAATAGAGCTGATCGGCCTTGATGTATCCGAGTTTACGGCGCTTTTCCAGCTCGGCGATGACGAAATTTTCCACCTGCTGGTCAATGCTCACCATCCGGTTCATGGCGGTGATAATGCCGCTATCGCTAAAATAGATTTTGGCCGCCTTGATGAAGCGCTTGGCCGGGCCATACTGGTACCCATACAAAGGGAAGGCGAGCTGCGACTGGATCAATACGTTCAAGTATTTTTTGGCGCTGGGGTAGCTCAGTCCCGATTCCCGGGCAAAACTGGAGACCTCGACCAGAGAACCGAGCGAGCGGACCAGGTGGTGGAATATTGCCAGTAAACCGGCCCCATGTTCGATATTGCCCAGCTGCAGCAGATCACGGATGAAATAAGTGTTCTTGTAGTTTTCGATGAGTTCGAGTTTTTCCGCTTCACTTTCGCAAGCTACTATTTCGGGGAATTGTCCAAATTTCAAGGCCGAGGCAATTTTTCTGCGGGCGGCCTGCAGCCGTGGTGTTTCCAGATGTTCGCCGAAAAACGAATGATCGGCATCCCCCTCTTCCTCACCCCAGCAGAGCGTGGGCAACGATTGAATGTGGATTCGCCCGGCCATGGAATCGGCCGCCGCGTCAAGCAATCCCAGCGTGCTCGAACCGCTGAGCAGGAACGTGGCGCCCTGGTTGTCAATGGCATATTTGACCGCCACGGTCAGGCGCGGGCAGCGCTGAATTTCATCGATAATGGCATTTTCCCCCAAACTTTGGACAAACCCTTTCGGGTCTTTATTGGCCCAGTTCAACAAGTCGTAATCGTCGAGCGTGGCATAATGGAAACCGGGAAATCGGGTTTTCAACAGGGTGGTTTTTCCCGCTCGCCGCGGCCCAACTAATAAAACCGATTTTTTTGGGGATAATGTTAGCCATCTTTTAAACATGTTTTAATTCTATCATGGATATTTCTAATGTCAAGTTCTAATATAACATTGAAGTATTGCTAAGTCCAAGGATAAACCCATAGTAGCAAATATTTTATTAATACTTTTTCCAAAAATGCGGAGACGCCCATCGATTTCTTTGTTTGGGACATTGTAATTTAGAACTTGGAATTTATTTTTAATCTTGGATTTGTGATTTGGAATTTCATTTTAGGCCTGAGAGACATTGAGCGAAACTTTTCTATTTTGCGTGGTTTTTCCAAAGCCAAAAAATTGATCACTATTCTATGGCAAAAATGTAATAAAGTATATTATAATATTACTTAATGGCGCAGCCATGCCGAGCCGGGAGGTATCATGAAAACCATGACCATGGGTTTGCTGATCATGCTGTTTGCCGCAGCAGAAATGCCCGCAAAAACAATCTATAAGGAACCCGCCCGCCTCATCCGTGTCATCAGTGCCGATACCTTGACCATTCTCTATAACGGCAAATGGGAGGAACTCAAGCTGATAGGACTGGACGCGCTGGAAACGGCCTTGAACGACAAGGTCTACGAAGAAGCCTTGAGGGATTCCTCCAGCCCTGATGAAGTCATCAGCCGCGGCATGAAAGCGTCAGAATTCGTCCAACGTTACCTCCGTTACGGCAGCCAGATCTGGATAGAGTTCGACGTGCAAAAACGCGACCGCTTTTACCGCCTGTTGGGTTATGTGTACCTAACCGACGGGCGGATGCTGAACGAGATCGTTCTGCACCACGGCTTGGCCGAGCTGTTTCTGTTCCCACCCAACCTGAGATACAGTCACCGTTTTCAGGAAATGAACCGCCTGGCCCGCTTGGAAGCCCTCAAGTCAAAAACGGAATAATAACGATCCTTCAATTGTAATAAAAGAGAAAATAAGCCGGCAGATGCGCATTGGGGAAATCATCGGGCCAAGGCGGCAGGGGGCGCTCAATTTGATGGCATTGAAGGCGGCCTGGTCGAAAGGCCGGACGGTGACCGGTGCCGGAAGCGCAGGGGTTTCATGTCAGGTTCAACTCATCTTTGAGCAGCCGGTGCAGCTTGCGACGCAGGGCGTTGAAATTTATTTTTTTCACCCGGGGATGAACACGATTGGTCAGCAGGATCCATATGCGCTGTTTTTCCGCCTCCAGCCACAATGAGGTACCCGTAAAACCGTTGTGCCCGATAGCCCCCGCGGCCAACGCCCTGCCTCCCGAACTTTGCGGGGAGCGATTCATCAGGAAACCGATCGTCCGCTGCTGCCTGTCCCAGGGAGTACGGTTCTGCCAGAAAAGGGCGATGGACTCGCGCTTCAACAATGTTGCGGTTTCAGGAAAAAATTCCAGGCTTATTTTAAACAGATCGCGGCTACACGAAAACAGGCCGGCATTGCCGGCGCTGCCGCCACTGTAAAAAGAGTTGGCATCATGCACCTCGCCACTGATCAGTTCGCGGCGCCAGGGAAAACAGGCCGCCGCGGCCTCATGTTCAACAGTACACATGTCCATTTCATAGCAATTGCCAATCTCGGTGGGAGCGCAGCGCGCTTTTTTTTCCGCCGGCACAAGCAAAAAAGTATCTCGCAATTTGAGCCTGTCTATGATCACGGCCTGGGCAAGTTCCCGGAAGCCGCTTCCGGTAACTTCTTCCAGCAGCCGCCGCAGCAAAATATAACCGATATCGGAGTAGGAAACCTGCGCACCGGGCCGGGCAATGCCATGCAGCGCAGCAATTTGGGAGAGATCATCAAGGGGGCGATACAGGTAGAATGGATGCCAGGGCTTGAAACCGGCGCTGTGGGTTAGCAGCTGTTCCAAGGTGACCGTTAAGGTGCAAGCCGGAAAAAACCGGCGCACCTCGTCGTCAAGCCGCAATTGTTTTTTTTCGATCAGATAAACGGCCAGAAAGGCGCTGACCAGCGGTTTGGTCAGTGAAGCCAGATCATACAACGTGCCTGCTGGCAAAGGATGGGGTTTGGGCCAAACGGCCTTGAGCCCGAAATGGCGGTCATAGAGAATTTTTCCGCCGCTGGCGGCCAGGATGGAGATGCCGGGAAATATTTTTTTTTCGATCTGGAAGCGAATGTACTGCTCAAGCATCCAGGACAGCTTGCAAGCGATCCAAGATGGACAGCGCCAACTGCAGCGCTGCCCGGCCGTCATGGCCGCTCACGTTAAGATTACCAGCGCCGGCAACGGTTTTATAAAAATTCAGCCAAAGATTGTAAAGCGGTTCCACATCGTCAATCTGCGGAATATTTTCCAGGATCTGCCCGTCACGCAGCTGGAACATTTTCACGCTTCTTTTTTTATAATCCACGGAAATGTAAAGGTTGTTCTGAAAAATGCGCAGTTTACGGGTTTTCTCTTGTGAAACCCGACTGGCGGTCAGGTTGGCCACCAAGCCGGAATGAAATTCCAGCCGGACATTGGCGATATCGATTTTTTTGGAAATGATCGGCACGCCGCTGGCCCGAATCTCTTTGACGCCGGAGCGGTCCCACTGCAGGATGATGTCCAGGTCATGTATCATCAGATCCATGATCACGTCGATGTCCAGTGAACGAGGTGAAAAGGAACCCAGGCGCTGAATTTCAATGAAGCGGGGTTTTTCCACCAAGCGGCCGGCGTATTCGACCGCCGGGTTGAATCTTTCCAGGTGCCCCACTGCCAGAACCAGTTGTTTCTGCTCAGCCAGGGCAATCATCTGGTCGGCTTCAGCCAGAGTCTTGCTGATCGGTTTTTCCACCAGGACATGCTTGCCGTTCTCCAGGAAAAACCGGCAGATCGGATAGTGCTCAAGGGTGGGGGTCGATATCATGACCGCGTCCACATGCTCCAGCGCCTGCCTGTAATCGGCCAGTTTGATGATTTCCAATCCGCGACAGTTCTTTTCCAAATTCTCAGGATTCACATCCGCGGCGCAGGTGATCCGCCACTGTGGCAGTTGACCTAATACCCGTAAATGATTGCTGCCCATTGCCCCGGTCCCAATCACTCCGATTCTCATGTTTTCCCCATTAAAACGATATTTTTTTTGCCGGCCCGGTCGATCATGTCGGCCTGGTCCAGCATCAGCGTTTTTTTTGCTTCCAGCACAAAAGCCGCCGCCCGGCATTCCTCAAGGATTCCCATGGTCTTCAACCCTACTACCGGCACATCGAAACGCATGTCATGACCCGGCCTGCTGACCTTGGCTACGACCAGGCCCGGACCGGCGATCTCTGCCGCTCTGGTTATGGTCCGGTCGGTGCCTTCCATGGCCTCAACAGCCACCACGGCCCTGTTTTTAACGCATATGGTCTGGCCGATATCCAGGGCAGCAATGCCCCAGGCTTTTTCCCAGGCGAATTCGATATCCCAGGCCAGTGCATCCTTCATGCGGATTTGCGGCGTATAATTTTTTGCCTCCAGTAAATATTCCTTCAGGAAAAAAGTAGAATCCATGATTTCGATGCCTTCGTTCGAAAAAAAATCGGCCAGGGTGGCGAGCAACGAAGTGGTGGTTTTATCTTTGACCTTGGTCAGGAACCGTAAAAATTTTCCATCCATCGTCCAAATGGAAAAAATGGCCGCGTGCTTGACCCGGCCGATCATCAGAGCCCGGCGCACACCGTTCCACTTGAAAAAACGGATAACCCCGCCCAACTGGCCGATAGAAAATTCAGCCCAGACATCGGCTTCCCGGGCAAGTTCGGGCAGCGCCAATCCTTTCACGGCGGCGACAATGGTCTTTATCCCCTGGCGCTGCGCCTCGCGGCAACTCAGCAGAGGCAGAACAGACTCCCCGGCGATTATTCCGACTGTTTCAGTCATCAGAACGGAAATTTTTTAAGATCCCTCTTTTGGTTTTGCTGATGAAATCAATAATGACCTGGCTCTCATTCAGGCCGGGGTGATCCTCGCCAATCTTCTTGACAGCCTGGGTGGTATTCAGGTCCGAACGGTAGACGATGCGAAAGATATCCTTGATGTTCTCGATGAACTCCCTGCTGAATCCGTTGCGCATCATGCCGATGGAATTCGGTCCGTACAGGCTGAAGGACTCACGGCTTTGGGCCACCTTGGCGAAAGGCAGAATGTCCTGGCAAACAATGCTGTAGCCGCCGATATAGGCGTTGCGGCCGATATGTACGAATTGGTGAACCGCGCAAAAAGCGCTCAACACGACGTAATCATCGATCTCCACATGGCCGGCCAGCGTGGCGCCGTTGCTCAAGATGACATGGCTGCCGATCTGGCAATCG
>Ga0268280_1001288_pt1 | contig 17288 bp, 22 predicted proteins | sample saktaG_9_FD_190139 | JGI IMG/M metagenome (GOLD analysis project Ga0268280, IMG submission 190139) | Saline water microbial communities from Sakinaw Lake, British Columbia, Canada - sak_2011_5_24_40m | ecosystem: Environmental > Aquatic > Non-marine Saline and Alkaline > Saline ... | reverse complement strand
AAAGAGATCATCAGAAGCCTTAAAGGATCTATTGATCTGGCTAAAAGAGCCGGCATTAAAAAGAGTAAAATAATCATAGACCCTGGGATAGGATTCGGAAAGACGGTCGAGCATAATCTGAAGATCTTGCGCGGGCTCGGGCATTTCAAGAAATTAGGTTATCCATTATGCGTGGGCACTTCAAGAAAATATTTTATAGGAAAGATGCTTGGCTCTAAAGATCCCGAAGACCGTCTGGTGGGGTCTATCGCCACGGCGACTGCGGCAGCTATGAGCGGCGCGAATATCATCAGGGCACACGATGTGGCTCTCACGCGTCAGGCGCTCAAGATGGTCGACGGCATAACCGGCATAAATAAGAGACAATAATGCAATTTCTGTCATACCTCAAGATCGGCATCGAGATAATCATATTATGGTACGCCATATATATGATACTCGCCTTCATAAAAGGTACGCGTACGGAACAGCTTCTTAAGGGCATCGTTATAATAGGCGTGATATTCGTGATAGCCCAGCAATTCAGGCTCGACGCCATACTATGGGTGATGGTCAGGCTCTTTCCGTTGTCGGTATTGGCTTTGGTCATAATATTCCAGCCTGAGTTGAGGCGCGGATTGGCGCGGCTGGGGCAGTTCGGTGTCTATCAGGAAGATGGCGGCATCATAGAGGAGATGTCGCGCTCGGTCGGCTATCTCTCCGTCAAGAAGGTAGGGGCCCTGATAGCGATAGAGCGGGGAGTGGGCTTGAAAAATTATATCGAAAGCGGCGTTTCGATAGACGGCAAAGTGACCAAGGAGCTATTGATCTCCATATTCAGCGCCAAGGCGCCTTTACATGACGGAGCGGTTATAATACAGCAGGGCAGGATCGTGGCCGCGGGATGCCTTTTACCGCTTACTCAAGAAGCCAATATATCAAAATCTTTAGGCACTCGCCACAGGGCCGCCATAGGCTTGAGCGAAGAGACGGATGCTGTCTGCGTAGTGGTGAGCGAAGAGACGGGTTCGATCTCAATATCTATGAACGGCAAGCTTATGCATAATCTATCGGAAGAGAATGTAGTGAAATACATGAAAGAGATATTTTTTAATCCTCATAAATTAAAAGGGAAGAGGCTTTTGAAAATGCTCTCCAGGCTCTCTCCTTCTGTAAGCGAAAAAGTAAGATAAACCTATGCTGCAATCTATGAAAGGCCTCTTTACTAAGCACCTATTGCTGAAGTTTCTCTCGCTTATACTGGCGCTTCTGGCGTGGTTCTATATAGTAAATGAATTGAACAAGGGGCCCAACGAAGAGCTCGAGCTCTTAAGGAAGATGCGGTCGGATAAGGTCAGTTATGATGAAACTCGGCGTTAATATAGATCATGTTGCTACGGTAAGGGAGGCCAGACGCGCCGCCAATCCGGATCCCGTTGAGGCCGCTATGGATTGCATGGCCGCGGGCTGTGATTCGATAGTCTGCCACTTGCGCGAAGACAGGCGCCACATAAAAGATGATGATGTCTGGCGGCTTCGCGAGATCGTCCGGACGCGCCTGAACCTTGAGATGTCGATAGCAAAAGATATAGTCGATATCGCGTGCAAAGTGAGGCCTGAACAAGTGACGCTAGTCCCGGAAAAGAGGAGAGAGCTTACGACTGAAGGCGGGCTTGATGTCGTAAAATACGCCGGTAAGATCGCCTCGGTCATTAAAAAGTTCAATGAAAAGAAGATCGAGACGAGCCTTTTTATAGATCCGTCCAGGGCTCAGATATACGCTTCAAAAAAAGCGGGCGCGGTGATCATAGAATTACACACAGGTGAGTATGCCAATGCGCGGACGGAGTCCGGCAGAGCGAAAGAGCTCGATAGGATAAAGAGGTCGACCAAATACGCCATATCGATAGGGTTAGAGGTCAACGCCGGGCATGGATTAAATTACGCCAATGTCAAAGATGTTGCCCGGATAAAAGGTATAAATGAGTTAAATATAGGGCATTCTATAGTCGCGCGCGCTTGTTTCGTGGGAATGCGGCGTGCCGTAGAAGAGATGGTAGGGCTAATAAAATGATAGTAGGGACCGGAATAGACATAGTCGAAGTCTTCAGAATGCGGGACGCCATAAGCAAATGGGGGGATAACTTCCTCACCAAGGTATTTACGGCCAAAGAGATCGAGTATTCTAACTCCAAAAGATTCGCTCCGCAGCATTTTGCGGCGAGGTTCGCCGCAAAAGAAGCCGTGGTTAAGGCATTTGGCGTGGCCAGACGATATCCGCTCAACTGGACCGACATAGAGATCTTTAATGACAGCGAAGGCAAGCCGGTGATATCATTCAGTAATGACGCTCTTAAGCTGAAGAAGCGGAAGAAGGTGAGTGAGGTAGTTGTGAGCATGTCTCATTCAAAGAATTACGCTGTAGCGAACGTGATCCTCTTAAGAAAGCGCCCAAAGTGATAAGCATAGATGAGATCCTGAATAATTTTCCAAAGAGAGCCGAGGATGCCGGCAAAAGAGATTTCGGCCATGTGCTGGTGATCGCCGGGTCGGGCGGATACACGGGCGCGGCATACCTCACTAGCCAGGCGGCGATGCTTTCAGGAAGCGGGCTAGTCACTCTGGCCGTTGGTAAGAGCATCTATCCGATCATGGCTGAGAAGCTCACCGAAGTCATGGTGAAGCCTTTCGTAGAGACGAGAGATTACAGTTTGAGCCTCTTGGCGGAAAAGGAGCTTTTGAGTTTTTCAGAAAAATGCACATGCGCCGCTATCGGCCCGGGGATCTCACAGAATAAAGAGACTCAATCATTAGTGAGAAGCCTTTTAGAGAAGATGGGCAAGCCGATAATCCTGGACGCCGACGGCATAAATGCTTTCGCTGGGCATGTCGATTCTTTGAAGAAGGCCACAGCGCATCTAGTCCTTACGCCGCATATAGGCGAGATGGCGAGATTGCTGGGAAAAGATATCGATGAAGTAAGAAATAATAGAAAAGATATTGCATTAGAATTCGCTCATCAGTATAATATCGTCCTGGTGCTGAAGGGCCATGAAACGATAGTCGCGAGACCTGACGGCGTCTTTTATATTAATGCGACCGGTAATGTGGGGATGGCTACAGGCGGCACGGGAGATGTCCTCACAGGCATGATCGCGAGTTTCGTAGGGCAGGGCATGGACGCGTTCAATGCCGCGGCGGCAGGTGTATATTTCCACGGCCTGGCCGGTGACCTGGCGGCAAGGGAAAAAGGGGTCTTAAGCCTGATAGCAACCGATCTTTTAAAGAAATTACCCGAAGTTTTAAAAACGCTAGCATAGCTCAGCTGGTAGAGCAGCGGTTTTGTAAACCGCAGGCCGAGGGTTCGATTCCTTCTGCTAGCTCCAGTCTTGTATTGTGTATAGAGTATTGAGTATTGTGTAAGAAATATTAAAGATGACAGAAGAAAAGATAAGAACATTTAAAGATTTAAGAGTGTGGCAAAAAGGTATTGAGCTAGTAAAAGAGATATATAAAGTTACTGCCGCATATCCGAAAACGGAAGATTATGGTCTTTCGTCTCAGATGAGGAGAGCTTCTGTTTCGATCCCGGCTAATATAGCCGAGGGGTTTCGTCGAAGGAGCTCAAAAGAGCATAAACAGTTTCTAAGCATAGCCTTGGGTTCTTGCGCTGAACTTGAAACGCTTGTAATAATTTCATATGAATTAAAATACATAGACGTATCTCAGCAAAATTGTTTAACAGAATTAATTGGTCATACTTGCGGAATGTTAGTGAATTTAGGAAAGAAATTGTAGTTTTTTTAACGCAATACGTTATACTTAATACTCAATACAATTTTTCGGTGAGGTACCATAGCGGCCAAATGGACCAGACTGTAAATCTGGCGGCGCAAGCCTTCGAAGGTTCGAATCCTTCCCTCACCACCATTTATAACTCCTTTATTATCAAGTAGTTACAAGAATTGATTTATTCTCCACCTGTTTGTAAATAGTAAATATTCGAAAATTGCATCCTCACACATTAAAATAATTAAAAAAAGTGTTACTGAGAAGTCAGGGAAGGCGTTGATTAGCGTATAGCCGGTGTCTCTCTGTTCTATTCAATCACCGCCATGTTCGAGACCTACCGTAAAACTATTCCCAAATATCAAAAAATTACTCTTCAAGAAGAAAGGCGTCTCATTGGTCAGGCAAAAGAGGCGATATGGGTAAAACTGATGAGCATATCCTGCTTGCGTGGGTTCTAAATGGACTTTCTGACGACCATCATAATTAGCTTAAGGAAGGTTAATTTATTTTCCTGCCAATAAGCGCATTCTTAGCTTTAAATTTGATCCTTTTATTTCACGCAATTTTTCATCCGATTTTTTCAATTTTGTATTAAAATCTGTCATTCGTTTTAAGAGATCATTTTTTCCCTTCGTAGTAAAATCCTCTTTCTTAAATTCATTTTCGATTTCCTGAAGTTCACCTTCTAGAGAGTCCAGGTCTTTTCCTATTATCTGTTGAAGCATCGGATATTTTATTTTAATATAAATGTTAAAAAGGTTCTGGTCGTACAACGCATCGGCTATTTGCTTCATTATAGAAGCAGATGGGAGCTTACCATGTTTTTCTATCTGGGTGATATAGACAGGATTAACGCCAACCCGTCTAGCCAGTTCATAAACTTTTAAGCCGTATTCTATGCGTTTTTTCCTGACAGTTTTGCCGAGCTTGGTATCTCTCATACGCGTATTATAAGTGAGATAAAAACTAACTGCAAGTTATTTTTATGACTTTAAACTTTAAAATCATTAACAACCCAAAAACATATTGACAAAAAGTGTCATATGACCTATTATAGGTGTCAATAGTTTAAGGAGTATTTTATGTTGAAGACAATTCTTGGTTCAAAAACACGGATAAATATATTAAAGTTATTTGTTTTTAATCCTAAGGGGGAATATTATGTTCGGGAAATTGAACGCCTGATCAAAACATCCTTTGATCTTGTACGTAGGGAGCTTATTCATCTGGAATCGATAGGGCTTCTAAAAAGCCGTGTTTCCGGCAAGCAAAAATATTATACTCTTAATACGGAGCATATGTTATTTCCGGAATTCAAGTCAATGATTTTAAAAACAGCAGGCATCGGTGATATCATTCAAGGCGCTATAAAGAATAGAAATGATATCCTGGTAGCGTTTATTTACGGCTCATATGCGAAAAATGCTGAAAATGCGGAAAGCGATATAGACCTATTCGTAGTTGGCGATATATCATCTGCGGATTTACAAGAGTCTGTTTCTGAAGTAGAGAGCCAAACAAAACGTGAAATCAATCCTAGTGTTTATTCGCCAAAAGAGCTGAAAGAAAAATATAAATCAAAAAATCATTTTGTACTCTCAGTCATTAAAGAACCGAAGATATTCCTAAAAGGAGATGAAGATGGCCTTAGAAAACTGGTGTCAGGTAGGTAAGCTTGTTAAGCACAAAACGAGCAAAGAGGAAATAAGCGCTATTTATGGTGTCATTGACAGGTGCTTTAATGATGCCGGTTTAAAAGGGCTTTCCAGCGATCAGAAATATATTCTTTCATATCAGGCGGCCCTGGAAGCCGGAATGACGCTAATCTATTGTCACGGTTATAAGCCTATCAAGGCGGGGCATCATTATATAACATGGCAGTGTCTTAAAGATTTGTTTGGCGAGAAAGGTCGAAAAACCATTCTTCTTTTTGAAGGCGCGTCTAAAAAGCGCAATAAACTTAGCTATGATATCGCTGGTATTGCGTCACAGAAAGAAGCTGACGAAATGTATCAGGAATCGCGTGATTTTGTAAGCATCGTAAAAGATGAAATAACCAAGTTGTCAGATATATAACATCGAACATGAAGCCGGGCTTTCCGCGTTTTTTCTGCCAGTTGTGCTAAGAATAATATTTTTAATCCGTATATTATGAATAAGATAAAAACTAACAGACAGTTATTTTTTACTTGACAAGAATACGAAAAATCGCTATAATGCAAATTAGTAGTTAGGTACGAAGCTCTCAACAAGAGAGCTATTTTTTGAAAGAATATACTAACAAATAGTTAGTTTAATGCATCGCAAATTTTAAGGATTGAATGGATAAAAAGCCGGGCGTCGGAAAACCACGAGAAAGAGCGGGGATAAGATATTACCCTATATATTACCGCTTTAATGGCAAGAAGGTAATCAATACTTCTGTAAAAGCTGAATCAGAAGTTGATGCCTACCGCCAATTAAAGATACGCATAGCCGACTTTCATTCCACTCCCCAAGCAACAGGGAATATTGTAGCTAGCCTTGAGACTGTTAGAGAGGCTCTCCGCAGAGATGTTGCCGGAGACTTCTCTAATAAGAAGGATTCAAACTATCTTGTGGAAAACATTTTTACGCGCCTATTTATTGACTTCCCTAAGAAGCATTATCCGAATCTCTCCAGTTGTGGAAATCTTCCTGTTGGCTTCTTCAGAAGATATAAATCTTACTTTTGCGAGGAACTTAATCGTACGGCAGGACTAAGGGGAGAGATAATCCGCATTAAATCGTTAATGCCTCGAATAAAACATCTTGGTTATTGTACAGCGCAGGACGTTGAGCAGGTTAGAGAGATTCCTACGCCTGAAGGGGTTGCTCGCCCGCTCCCTAAGGTTTCCGATGCGCAGATAATCAAATTACTGAACTTTATAAAGAAAGACCGCGCAGACTATTACAAGCCGATTAAATTTATGGCTATGGTAGGCAGAAGGGTAAAAGAGACTTGCAGTATAACAATGAAAGACGTGGAGGGCGGTCTTGATAATCCCCTTGTTATTCGCACAAAGCCATTGACCGCCAAGAATAAAAAGGCTTTGCCTCCACCTATATATCTTGATGACCCAGAATTAAAGGCGCTTATTAAGAGCGCTATGGCTAATAATAGAACTGCCTGGCTGTTTCCCTCAAGGCACGGAAAGAAGATCACCCCTAACTATATATGGAAGTATCTTAATGGCGTTGTGGAGCGTGTGATAGGGGTCAGGGTAACATCTCACACTCTACGCAAGATATTTCTTACCAAAGCTAATAGGGGCGGGTTAAATAAAGATTCAATGGATATGGCGAATATAAAGAATGTGGCGGTAATGATGAAGCATTATGTGGAAAGTACGCCTGAAGGACAGGCGAAACTGCTTGCAAAGTTGCGGGGCGAGGATGTATAATGTTGTTTGTAAAAAAAATTGTAAAAGTGAGTTTTTCCGTCGTGTGGGACATGGAATCCTTCCCTCACCACCAACTTTACTCAAGTATTTTTAACTCTTGTGATATCAAAGAGTTATGCGAAATTGAAGTATTGGACCTAAGCAAGAGGTCTACCGAGAGATTAAAAGAGGCGCTGGTTAGAATATAGCCAACGCCTCTTCATTATTGCCGAAAATCATAGGGCGTTTTTAGCGGAGACGCCTCTTAACGACAGAATCTGATTTATCTGTTATCTCAGGCTGATTGTGGTATAATCTAGTTTCCCAAATATAATCAATTAGGAAAAATATGGAGAATAAAACCAAAGGCCGGATAGAAGCGCAAATTAGCGAATCCATAATCAGATTCGAGAAGGAATATATGGGCAGAGGTCCTACGGAGACCAAGGCCTATATTATAAAGGATATGGTTTTAGTGCGGCTTAAAGGCGTGCTTACCCCTGCTGAAGAGCAGTTGACAAAAAGCGCCGAAGGAGCCGATTTAATAAAGAGGACTCGAATGCAGCTAATAGAAGGTGCCCGAGTATTGCTTGAGAATATGGTTTCGGATATTACTGACTGTCAGATAAGAAGCCTGCATACGGATATCAGCACAAAAACCGGCGAGCGTGTAATTATTTTTACGCTCGATCAGGATCTGGAAGATAGGCTAGCTTCATAATTTCGTTGACATAAAGATTTTTTTGTATATAATAAAGCCCGACAAGATTAATCAGGAAGACTAAGGCAAAGACCTCTATCTAAATAGAGGTTGTTGCAAAGTAAGCCAACATCAGGTTTCCAAGTTTCTGCGATAAGCGGAAAACAGGAAACGATGTTGGTTTTTTATTTTATCTAACCGCAAAAGGAGATAGAAAAACATGGCGACGCCGCTTGAGAGATGGGTTGAAGAACAGGCAAAGCTTACGAATCCGAATAAGGTTTACTGGTGCGATGGCTCAGAAGAAGAGGCTCGCAGGCTTATCGAGATCGGGATGAAAGAGGAGAAAATCGGGGATGTGCCGATTTTCCAGGAGCTTAATCAAAAAAAATGGCCGAATGCCTATTATCATCGCAGCCATCCTACGGATGTGGCGCGCACGGAGCATCTTACCTTTGTTTGCCATCCTGACAAAGAAACCGCAGGTCCTAATAATAACTGGATGCATCCTGACGAAGCCAAAGAAAAGATGCGAAAACTCTCTGACGGCTGCATGAAGGGCAGGACTATGTATGTGCTTCCTTATATGATGGGGCATTCTGATTCGCCGTACGCAAAGGCCTGCATTCAACTTACCGATGTGTCGTATGTCGCGATAAGCATGCGCATTATGACGCGGATGAGTAAAAAAATCATCGAAAAGATCGGCACGCGCGAAAATTTTGTTAAAGGCTTGCATTCCGTCGGAGACTTTGACCCTAATAAGCGTTTTATTATGCATTTTCCTGATGAACACCTTGTTTGGAGTATTGGCTCAGGATACGGCGGCAATGCGCTTTTAGGAAAAAAATGCTTCTCTTTGCGCATTGCCTCGTGGCTGGGTTTTCAGGAAGGATGGCTTGCCGAACACATGGTCATTCTTGGGATAGAGGATCCTAAAGGCAGCGTAACCTATGTTACTGCGGCATTGCCTTCCGCCTGCGGTAAAACTAATCTTGCCATGCTTGAATCCGCGCTTCCCGGATATAAGGTATGGACTTTAGGCGACGACATTGCCTGGCTTAATGTTGGGTCTGACGGGAGGTTGTGGGCTATTAATCCTGAGACCGGCCTTTTTGGTGTAGCTCCGGGGACTTCCATGAAGACTAACCCCAACATGCTTAAGACGTTGAAAGATAAGAAGTTTTATCCGACGCTTTTTACCAATACCGGCTTGGATACGGATAATAACGAGCCGTGGTGGGAAGGATTGGACGGCGCGGTTCCAAAAAACCTCATAGATTGGCAGGGTAAGGCCTGGGATAGTTCCTCCGGCTCAAAAGCCGCGCATCCCAATTCCCGGTTTACAGTCTCTATTTCTAATTCACCTACGCTTTCCAAAGAGTTCGATAATCCTAAAGGAGTGCCTATATCGGCGATAATCTTAGGTGGCAGAAGAACTCAGATGGTTCCTCTTGTGGCCGAATCATTTAACTGGCAACACGGGGTATATCTCGGTGCGCGTACCGGTTCGGAGACCACTGCCGCCGCAATTCATCAGGTGGGCCAGCTTCGCCGGGATCCTATGGCGATGCTTCCATTTTGCGGCTACAACATGGGCGATTATTTCCGGCATTGGTTGAATATAGGCAAAAAGCTTACACAGCCACCGAAGATATTTTCCGTTAATTGGTTTAGGGTTGACGAAAAAGGTAAGTTTGCCTGGCCGGGGTTCGGAGAAAATATACGCGTATTGAAATGGATAGTCGATAGAGTAAATAATCGCGTAAACGCGAGAGAGACACCGCTTGGGCTAATCCCGGATTTGAAAGATATAGACCGGCAAGGCCTTAATATGAGCGAAGATGATTTAGAAAAGTTGTTTGAGGTCAATCCTCGGGCATGGCAGCCTGAGCTTGGCGATATCAAAACTTTTTTTGATCAATTTGGTGATCGGATGCCAGACGCGTTATGGCAGGAGCATAAAAATTTCTCAGCATCGCTCGATCGATTACATAGCGAAACACTCGATGAATTTGAGCGTGACATGAAATATGAAAATAAAGGAGGCAGCTAAAATATGACCACCGAGCCATTAAAACAGACGCGATTCTCAAATGTCGAATTATTTAAAAGGGGAAAAGTAAGGGATGTTTATGATTTGAATGATAAGCTTTTAATTGTTTCTACGGATAGGATCTCATGCTTTGACGTTGTCCTACCTACTTGCATACCCCATAAAGGTGAGGTTTTAACAAGGCTTAGTTTATTCTGGTTTAAATTTACTGAAGATATTGTGCCAAACCATTTAATAACCGTAGACTTGAATGAGTATCCGCAAGCATTGCTGCCGTACAAGGATATCCTTAAGGGCCGATCTATGCTGGTTAAGAAAGCAAAGTCTATACCGGTTGAATGTATTGTCAGAGGTTATCTCTCCGGCTCGGGTTTGAAGGAATATCAGCAAAGCCAGTCAATTTGCGGCATAAAACTACCTCCTGGGCTTAAGGAGTCTGACAAGCTGCCGGAGCCTATCTTTACTCCTTCAACGAAAGAAGATGCGGGTCATGACATTAACGTCTCACAGGATTATGTGGAGCAGGAGCTCGGTAAGGAAATTACGACCCGGCTAAAAGAATTAAGCCTCGCTCTTTACCTGAAAGCGAGCGCATATGCCGAATCAAAGGGCATAATAATCGCCGATACGAAGTTTGAGTTCGGTGTTTATGATGACGAGGTTATTCTTATTGATGAGGCCTTAACACCCGATTCATCCCGCTTTTGGCCAAAGGATCAATACAGGCCGGGAGGGCCTCAACCCAGCTTTGATAAGCAGTTTGTGCGGGATTATCTGGAAACACTAGACTGGGATAAAACATCGCCTGGTCCGGAGTTGCCTGATGATATCGTCAGGAAGACAAGCGAAAAGTATATGCAGGCGCTTTTGATGATCACCGGTAATACCATATAGGAACATATGAAACAGGAGGTGATTATTCATCAGGACAGGAATATGAGGATCACAAGGCTCTCGGCCAAAAAAGACAATAACTATAAGTATAGGATAGAGGTGACAACAGGACGAGCTACACAATCGTACGAAAAGCATTGCGTTAGTGACAGCGAAGCATTCAGGATATGCTGGTTGAAATTGAAAGAATTACAAAAAAAGGAGCTTTGAAATGCCGTGCCAAAAAGAGGTTGTATCGGCCGTAGGTGAAGCAGTGCGAAAATTCATGAATAGCCATATGGGCGAATGTGCGGAGGAAATATTCACGCGAGTTGTTGACGATGCGATAATAGTGAAATTAAAAGGTGTATTTCCACCTGCAGAGAGCAATTTATGTCGTGAAGATAAAGGGATGAAATTGATCGCGGAACTCAAGACAAAGCTTATGGAAAGAGCAAAACCACTCTTAAAGGTGATTATTGAGGATATCACAGACGCAAAAGTGCTGGACATCCATTCTAACTTCGATCCTCAAGCCGGAGAACATGTCGAGGTTTTTATCCTGGATAGAAGGTTATAAAATTTATGCAGGAGTTGGCATGATACAGCGTAATCCCAATGGCGACTATCCGAAAATTGATAAAACAGCCTATGTCGATCCTACGGCTATGATTATCGGAAAAGTTAAAATCGGCAAGAATGTATTTGTAGCGCCCGGCGCGGTTATTAGGGCAGATGAAACAAAAAGTTCCGTTAGTATCGGCGATGGCAGTAATATTCAAGACAGGGTAATTATCCATGCCCTAGGAAACAGCTCCGTGATAATAGGGGAAAACACTTCTTTATCGCACGGCTGTATTGTTCACGGCCCATGCAGAATCGGGAAGGAGTGTTTTGTCGGATTCGGCTCGGTAATATTTAAAGCTCTAATAAAAGATAATGTTTTTATTAAAAGCTTGGCCGTGATAGATGGGGTAAAGATTCCAAATGGAAAATTAATTCCAAACGGAGCGATTATAAGTACGTCAAGGAAGATCGAATCGTTGCAGTCCGTATCCAAAGAAGAAGTATTATTTGCTAAGAAAGTAAGCGATACAAACCTGCGGCTCGTAAAAGGCTATAAAAGGGGAGGGATGAGAGATGTCCGATAAGATTCTGGTTGGCATTGTTATGGGAAGCGACTCTGACTTGGAAACTATGCAGGAGGCAACGAAAACCCTGGAAAAGTTCGGTATCAGCTATGAAATAAGTATTATTTCTGCGCATCGTACTCCGCAAAGAGCCCATGAATATGCTTCGAGCGCGGAAAATAGAGGCCTTGAAGTCATTATCGCCGCCGCCGGAGGCGCTGCGCACTTAGCCGGAGTTATAGCCGCCTGGACGGTTCTTCCCGTGATCGGAGTGCCCATGCAGACGCAATTATCCGGAGGACTAGATTCGCTTCTTTCTATGGTGCAGATGCCTTCGGGCGTGCCTGTGGCGTGCGTTGCTACCGGCAAAGCTGGCGCAAAAAATTCCGCTATACTCGCGGCACAAATTTTAGGCGTAAAATACCCGGAGATTAGAGACAAGGTAAAGAAATATAAGGAACAAATGGCTAAAGAGGTGGAAGAAAAGAACAAAAAACTAAAGGAGGCAAAAAGTGGGTGATAAGAGTCCAAAAGTCGAGTTTCTCGCCGATAACGGAATTATAGAGATCCATTATTTTGATAATCCAAAAGATAAATCATACCGAAACTGGAAACTACCAGAATCCATTGCTAATGAGCTAATCTCATGGTGGGCAAGAAAAGGCAAAAAACTCCTTTTTCCTATGCAAATAAGAGTAAAAAAGTGCGAGCTTACCATGTATTCGGAAAAATATATCGAAATAAAGTCAGTAGATTGCCAGGGTAGAACGAATATGACCGGTTGGAACTTGCCCGCGGCTGCGGTAGAGCGATTGATCGCGTGGCAATAAATCGTGGAATAGCGCAAGGAAAGGAATGGCTATGTTAATATCAGATAGAATAAGTCAAATCAGTCCCTCACCAACTTTATCCATAACTGCCAAAGCGAAAAAAATGCAGGCTGAAGGAATTAATGTTATAGGTTTCGGAGCGGGCGAACCGGATTTTGATACGCCGATTAATATCAAAGAAGCCGCCAAAAAAGCAATAGACAAGGGGTTTACTAAGTATACACCTACCGCCGGAACAAAAGAGCTTAAGGATGCTATCTGCGCAAAGTTTAAAAAAGACAATAATCTGGGATATGCGCCTGACGAAATAATTGTTTCCTGCGGCGCAAAGCACTCTATATTCAATATTATCGTAACACTGTGTAATGAGAATGACGAAGTCATTATACCTTCGCCTTATTGGGTAAGTTACCCTGAGATGGTTAAAGTCGCGGGAGCAAAAACCATAATGCTGAATACCACCAAGGAGAGCAATTTTAAAATCACACCGGAGCAGCTTGAAAAAGTTATTGGGCCTAATACAAAACTCCTTATTCTTAATTCTCCTTCTAATCCCACAGGGATGGTTTACAACGAAGGCGAATTAAAAGAACTAAGCAGGATTATAGTTAAAGCTGGGATTTATTGTATTTCCGATGAGATTTATGAAAAAGTTATTTATGACCAGAAACATGTGAGTATTGCTTCTTTTGGGGAAGAGATTAAGAAAAAGACTGTAGTCGTAAATGGAGTTTCAAAAGCATACTCTATGACCGGCTGGCGCATTGGTTATGCCGCAGGGCCAAAAGAGATAATCCAGGCGATGTCTAATTTACAAGATCATTCTACCTCTAACCCTACCTCTATTGCTCAGGCTGCCAGTGTCGAAGCTTTAACCGGTACTCAGGACGATCTGGAAAAGATGGTCATAGAGTTTAAGAAAAGACGCGATTTTATGGTGAATAGAGTTAATGCAATAACCGGCATTGGCACAATTAAGCCACAAGGTGCGTTCTATTGCTGGGTAGATATATCCGGTATTTTACAAAAGAGCGCTAACGGAAAGAAAATCGTGAATTCCATGGACTTGACGGATGCGCTTTTGAATAGCGCTCATGTTGCTGTTGTCCCCGGCGGAGTATTCGGAGATGATAATTACATAAGGCTTTCATACGCCACCTCTATGGAAAATATTATAGAAGGGTTAAATAGAATTGAACGTTTTATAAACAAGCTTACATAAAAGGAGATAACGCGATGCCTAAAATCTATCTTATTGATGTAACTAATAGAGACGGGGTGCAGACGTCTCGGATATGCCTTTCCAAGCTTCAGAAAACAATACTTAATCTTTATCTAAATCAGCTGGGAGTTTTCCAGAGCGAATTCGGCTTTCCCACAACTCATCATGAGACGAATTATCTTAATGCCAACCTGGAATTGGCAGAGCAGGGAGCATTATCGCCTATTCGGTTAGGCGGGTGGATCAGGGCAATAGAGGAAGATGTACAGGAAACATTCCATAACTGTCCTAAGATAAAACATCTTAATCTTTCGATGTCGACATCAGACCAGATGATCGCCAACAAATTCAAAGGGAAATTGGATCACGCTTCTGTTATAAAAGAAATGCAGGACGGCGTAAGAGCAGCCAGAAAATTGGGTGCCGCCTCTATCGGTGTGAATGCCGAAGATGCTTCGCGAACAAATATTGAGTATCTCATTTCGTTCGCGCTGGCAGCTAAAGAAGCAGGCGCAGACAGGTTTCGTTATTGCGATACATTAGGATGTGACAGCCCGGCTACGATTTACGAGCGGATTAAGAAATTGGCAGAAGTCATACAGTTGCCAATCGAATTGCATTGTCATAATGATCTAGGCATGGTTGTGGCAAATTCTGCGGAAGGAGCCAGGGCAGCTAATGATGCCGGAGTGGATGCTTACATCAATACCTGCGTTAATGGTATGGGCGAACGCGCTGGGAATGCGGATTTAGTAGCAGTGATTCTTGCTATCAAATACGGAAGCGGACTGCAAAGCAAATATGATTTAGATGAACGCATAGACTTAAAAAAGGCATGGCGGCTTTGTAAATATGCGTCATATGCTTTTGGTATTCCTATTCCAATAAATCAACCGGGAATCGGATCAAATGCTTTTGCCCATGAATCCGGCATCCACGCGGACGGAGCCTTAAAAGACAGGCGCAATTACGAGCTCTATAATTTTGAAGAATTAGGTCGTGGCGAGCCGGAAACTATTGAAACCGGAAGGCAGATTACTGTTGGAGAGTATTCCGGGATAAAAGGTTTTAGGAATGTTTATGAAAAGCTGGAAATAGCTTTTAAGGATGATGCTGAAGCGACCAAAATCCTGGAATTGGCAAGGTATGCCAATGTGCATAACCAGAAACCGCTGGTAGAGGAAGAGCTTAAATTTATCGCTCAATATCCTGAAATAGCGCAAAAGATAATGACAATGACACCCCTTAGGTAAAGAAAACATCATGAAGCATTTAAAGATTATTGCGCTCATGTTATTCTTGACGTTTTTAGCTGGTATCGGCGGATATTTTACCGCTGAATACCGCAGTGGTCATCTTGAAGCACAGAAAAATAAAATTGCATTTGAAAAAAGAGAAACCGCTTGGCTGGAACTCAAGCAAGCCGTGGCTAATGAAATCGGTCAGTTTAAGGGAGAGGTCGGTATTGTTATAAAAGGTTTAGATGTGAATCAGGAGATCTCTTTTAACAAGGAGAAATTATTCCCTTCCGCAAGCCTTGCCAAAGTCCCTGTTATGGTGGCATGTTTTCTTGCGGCTGATCAAGGACGAATTAAACTCGATCGCAACATAGCTTTAAAGTCAACGGATAAGCTTACCGGGTCAGGATCTTTGAAAGAGATGAAGCCGGGAGCTACTTTTAGTGCTGAAGAATTGATCGGACTTATGATTTATGATAGTGATAATACTGCTTCAAACATGCTTACTAATCTGATCGGTATCGATTATTTGAAAAACTCATTTAAAGCATTTGGGTTGAAGAATACGACTTTTTCGCGCAAGATAGCTGACTTTAACTCAAGAGACAAAGGTATCGAGAACTATACGACTGCCGAAGATATGGCGTTTTTGTTGGAGAGGATCTATCGAAAGAGCCTTGTCAGTAAAGATGCCTCTGAGAGATGTATACGACTTATGAAGTTATCACGGACGAATCATCGCATTCCTAAATATCTGCCGGCTGAAATAACAGTCGCGCATAAGACCGGCCTTGAACGGGATGTCTGCCATGACGCGGGTATAGTATTTACCCGTAAGGGCGATTTTATCATTGTGGTCTTGACCAAACACGCGAATTCTACCGGCGCGCTATCAATGGAATTTATTGCTAAAGTTTCTTTGTACGCGTATAATTATTTTAAGCAGTTTAACAGGATGTTTACTTATGAAGGCTAAATTTGCGGTTATCATGTTTTTGATGATATTTATATTGTCAGGGTGTGCCTCTATTGAAAAGGCTAAAAGAACTGATGAATTGGAGATCGAGAACCAGAATTTACGGGCTCGGATCGAGCAACTTCAGAAAGAGAAGGTAAGGGAAGTTAAGCATGTAGTCAAACAGAAGGAAAGAGAGCTTTCCGAGCTTGAAAAAGCGAAGCTCGAACTGGAAGAAGCCCTAAAGAAAGAAATCGGAAATTACAAAGCCAAGCTGGAGATGACTGAACGCGGGCTTGTGATTACTTTTTTGTCAGAGGTATTTTTTGATTCCGGCAAAGATGTAATCCGGGAAGACGGCAAAGGATCTCTTCAAAAAGTAGGCGAAGTTTTAAACCAGAATGTCCCTGATTCCAATGTTGCTATTGAAGGTCATACGGATAACCAGCCGATAAAATATTCCGGCTGGAAGACAAACTGGGAGCTTTCATCGGCCAGGGCGTTAGCGGTATTGCATTACCTCGTTGATGAGTGTACGGTTAAACCGACAAGGCTTTCTGCTAATGGTTATGGAGAATTCCGGCCGGTTGCGGCAAATGATACGAAAGAGAATACGCAGAAAAACCGCAGGGTTGAAGTCGTTATATTACCTTCCGAAATCAGTAAAATTAAGAAAGAAGTATCAAATTAAAGACTGCCCAAAGATGGGAGGTAATAGCCTAGAAAATCGCTTGATTTGATAAGAGTTGACCCGAAGGAAAAGAAGTGTCATTATTACATAAAAATAGTTCCGGCAACTTTGCTCAGGTAATTTGTCGGGAGTTAAGTTCGGTGCGACCCCTCGCCACCAACTATACTCAAGAATTTCATAACCGCTTGTAATATCAAGCGGTTATGCGAAGTAGAAGTTTTGGACCTGAGTAAGAGGTCTACCGAGAGATTAAAAGAGGCGCTGGTTAATGTATAGCCGGTGCCTTGTTTCTTTATACCCGCCAGCAGTTTTTGTTAGATATAAAAAAGATAGCTATCTTTCTATTCTCTTAATATAATTGTATGGTATACTTACAATGGGGTGGTGTATACACTAAGGGAGCCGTTTTATGTTTCCATCC
>Ga0268280_1001287_pt1 | contig 17290 bp, 33 predicted proteins | sample saktaG_9_FD_190139 | JGI IMG/M metagenome (GOLD analysis project Ga0268280, IMG submission 190139) | Saline water microbial communities from Sakinaw Lake, British Columbia, Canada - sak_2011_5_24_40m | ecosystem: Environmental > Aquatic > Non-marine Saline and Alkaline > Saline ... | reverse complement strand
CATATCTGAAGAACAAAAACCAATAGAGTAAATTTAGCTTGACTTTATGGTGATTTTAGTGTATAATTATAAAATAGCTGTAAAGTTTTTATTCAGAACATACACTAAGAGTAGTATTATATAGATGGAATATAAAACATCCGATTTGAATCTTGCCGCATTTCTCAAGGCAAAACATAATTTTAAAATTTCAAGATTAGAGCCTCATCCAATAAAAAAGGATCGGGCTCTTTTCGTTTTAATTATAGAAAATAATATTGATATAGATAAATGTGTTTCTGATTATTTTAATGAAGAAGACTTGTGTTCAGTTAATTCTTTTCTAAGAGAACAGAACGATTTAAAAACGTGGTTAAAAGATTATAAAATTAATAAAAATGGATGAAAATGTTAAACTTCAATTAAAGGCTCTTTACGCTCAAACTCGCGACAAAGATTTCGTAAACAAACTCATTCTCATCTGTAATATTTTTTCAGTTTCAAAAGTTAGCTTAATTAAATAGTATCTAATTTGGAGTTATAATGGAATCTTTCGAAACTCAATTTATTTATGTTGATGGTTATTATGCTAAACCCGATGGTAAATCCTCTCCTTGGAAACGCATTAAAATAACTGAAATATCTAATTTAAAGAAAAAAGCTGAGAATTTCAATGTTTTTGTAACTGCCCAGAAATTCTGTTCACCGCAACGCATTGAAGATGAATTGGTATGGGGGGATCTTTATTTTGATTTAGATGCTTCTTTACAATATCCAATAGAAGTTGCTAAAGAAGACGCGAAAAAGCTTGTTGATTTTTTTACTAAGGGGCATGGAATGAATCAAGAAATGATTCGTTTGGCATTCTCCGGCAGCAAAGGATTTCATCTCTTCGTTAATGCTAAAATATTAGGCGTTCAACCCCATATAAAATTAAATCTTATTTTCAAATCAATCGCGCTATACTTAGAAAATTTTCTAGAATTAAAAACTCTCGATACTGCATCGATATACTCAAAGCGTAGAATGATGCGGCTTTCCGATTCATTACATCAAAAATCTAAACTCTTTAAAATTGAACTCTATCATACAGAATTAGAGAAAAGTATTGACGAAATACGCGAGATGGCTAAATCACCCCGCGGTAAGTTATGGCAAGATGAAGAGTTTGGTAATATATTGCCGGGTGACTCGATATCTGAATTTTATAAGCATTTCGTTGAGCTCTATAAAGAACAAGACATGGTCGAGAAACTCAAGCCGCACACTCTAATCCACAATACGGGTGATCTTGCGGTTTGTGTCAAAGATTTAATGAATAATCATATTAGAAAATCGGGTACTAGAAATTTAGCGACAATAACGCTAGCTTCATATTATAAAGATCAAGGTTTAGATGAGAAAGCAACGATAGAAATTATATTACCTTGGGCAAAACGATCACCTAAAGCTTATACAACGACATCTGATGAAAGAAAAATTACAGCTTCTACTATTTCATGCATTAAATCTGTATATGCGAACGATTATCATTTCGTCTGTAGCGTTATGCGCTCTTTAGGTGAAATGGAATGCGCGTATGAGAAATGTACTATTACAAATGAAGAAGATCAAGCACCCGAAAAAGAAATTAAACTGCATTTATCTGAAGCTTCAAATGCAACTTATATGAAAAAGAAAATCAAAACTAAAGTGCTTGTAGCGGGAAAAGATACATCCCCATATATAGTACCTAAAAGGGTGGAGTTAAAATGTTCATATGAGCCGGGTAAAGAAGATGAAAAGTGCCACGATTGTAAACTATCTAAGCAGGGTGGCCGCTATGAGTTTGAATTAAATGAGCGCAATGCTTTATTACTAGAATGCATCCAATGTACGACTGTTCAGCAAATTTCTGTATTAAAGCGGCTCGTTGCTAGCCAGAAATGTGATAAAGTTAGACTATCAATACTAGATACCGGGAATGTTGAAGAGTTAGAGATAACTCCCGAAATTGATAGACAGATTACATTAGTTGATAAAGTTGAGGGCAGTGAGGATTATGTAACGCGAAAGGCGTATTATATTGGCCACAATATGCCTCTAAATCAAGAAGTTGAATTAGAGTGCTATACTTATCCCGATCCCAAAACTCAACATGCCGTGCATCTATTCTCTGAATATAATTCTGCCGATACTTCTTTAAACGCTTTCAAAATGGATGAAATTAAATTTAAAGAACTATCCGTCTTTCAGCCCAAAAAGAATCAAACAGTTGTAGATAAAATAAACGCTATTCATAAAGATCTAGAATTGAATATTCATCACATATGGCAGCGCACTCCATTATTCATTGCGTTTGATCTTGTCTATCATTCAGTTTTGAATTTCTATTTTCAGGGCGAACCAATGAAAAAAGGATGGACTGAACTGTTGGTAATTGGCGACTGTGTTACAAAAGATACATTAATATTAACTGAAGATGGTATGAAATATATTGGTGATTTTGATAAAGGATATAAAAAAGATAAATTTATAGAAAGTAAAGACTTGAAATCAGATGATTTGTTTAAGAAAGAAACATTACCGAAAGTCGCGGGTCTAGATGGTGTTTCGCAACCAACGCATCTATATTGTAAAAGCAAGACAAAAACAATAAAAATCATAACTGCTAGAAGATATTGTATTGAAGGAACCGAGAAACATCCAATTATAGTAAATGATAATGGTAAATTAGTATTTAAAGAATTAAAAGATTTGAAAATTGGTGACTATGTGGCAATTCAACATAATCATAATTTATTTGGTAAACAACATAATCCTGATATGGGTAGGTTGTTAGGATATTTAATTGGTGATGGTAGTTGTAATGGCGAATTTGGATTGGGATTTACTAATACAATAAAAATAGTTTTAGACGATGTTACAGAATTATGTCAAAGATTGTTTAATTACATTCCCACACCAGGTTTTGATGAAAATGGCAATCCATCTGGACTATATATTCAACAACATATTGCAGATAAAATTAGGGACCATGGGATACCTAGATGTTTAGCTGGAACAAAAAAAGTTCCTTGGTTTATAATGGAATCAGATAAGGAAACAGTGCGAGAATTTCTAAGAGGTTATTTTGAAACCGATGGCTATTACTCACCACAAATCGAAACAGTTAGCATAGGTTCAAAGTCAGAACAACTTATAAATGAAGTAAGAATGATGTTGCTTAACTTTGGTATTATATCAACTTTTAAAATATCATATAATAAAACATTTAAAAGAAATTATTTTGGTTTAAAAATAACTGATTTAGATTTTTATGGTAAGTTTTTAGATGAGATTGGTTTTATTACAGAAAGAAAACAAAAGAGTAATATTGCAAAGCCAGAAGGTAATACTAATAGAAACATTGTACCAAATATTTCAATCTTAGTAGACAATGTTTGGCAGAAGTATAAACATGCACATCCAGAAATAATGAAACGAAGAGCGAAACTTACTTGGATGAGCATTAATACATTACGTCAAGTTCGATATAACGTCCGTGGTTTTAGTTATAAAAAATTAAAACAATTTTTAGATGGTACAGTAGAATGTTCTGAAATGGAAGAATGGAAATATTTAAAATATTTATCAGAACAGAACATTTATTGGGATTTTATAATTAAAACAGATAATAAAGAAAATGAAACATATGATTTTCACATACCAAATGGACATAATTTTATCTCTAATGGTTTTGTGAGTTCGAATTCTGGCCAAGCGAAGTCGGCCGCGTCGCAGAAAATTGCCGCCCATTATGGCTTCGGTTTCCGAATCTCAGGAGAAAATGCCCGCCGCACGGGACTTGCGTATACATGGCATCAAACCGCGAATCGCTGGTCTGTAAGCTTTGGCATAATTCCAAGAAATGATAAACGTATAGTATTTATCGACGAAGCGGGAGGTATCGACGATGAAGATTTATCTAAACTTACTGATATGCGATCTGAAGGTATCGCAGACGCGAGTGGCGGTCCAATACCCGCGAAGACGAATGCACGCACAAGGTTAATTTGGATGACTAACACAAAAGATGGAACACCATTAAGTGAAACACCTTACCCAGTTACTGCAATTTTAAAAATATTTAAACGTACAGAAGATATTCGAAGATTGGATTTAGCAATTGCAGTCCGATCGGGCGATGTGCCCGATGCGATGATTCATCAAATGATATCACAGCGCGAAAAAACAGAGCACATCTATACATCGTATCTATGCAGAAATTTAATACTATGGGCGTGGACAAGAAAAATAGATCAAATCTTAATTAGTGAAGATACAGAAAGAGAGATTCTAGATGTAGCGATGGCACTATCAAAAAAGTATTCATCATTAATTCCACTCGTTGAACCATCAGATCAAAGAAATAAGATTGCGCGCTTAAGTGTCGCTGTAGCTTGTAGACTATTTTCAACAACAGATGGTCATAATGTAATCGTCAAGCCCGAACATGTAAAGTTTGTAAGTGAATTTCTACAATCTCAATATGATTCACCAGCATTAGATTATTATAACTATAGTAGATTGAATAAACGCGAATTTCATGATGATGAATTTGAAATTGTATATAATGAATTTAATACATATACAGATACATCGCTAGTTGCGGATACTTTAACTAAAGATGGATATTTTAAAAAGCAAACATTAGAAGATTTAGTGGGTTATGAAAGAGAGACAATAAACAGATTATTGAAATTCTTTCACAAACACAATTTAATCAAAGCAGTTAAGAATGGCTATAAACTTACTGCAGCTGGCACTTCATTTTTAAAGAAATATTTAGTTAAACACCCAACAGACAATCTCTTTCAGCAAATTATCCACGGTGATCAAGATCAAATTGTGCCAAAAATAGAAAACGATTTTCAATCTAAACATGAGAATAATGATGTTACGATTAACGATATAGATGATATAGAGAATATTTTTAAAGATGGATAACTTTAATTGCTGCATTCATAAAGAAACATTTGCATTTTTGCGCTCTATATATGAAAAACATTATAGTAAGCAAAGCTTGAAGCAACTTTTATATACTATTAAATTTGTATATGAAAAAAGAATATTTACAAAACAAGACTTAATAAACCAATTTCAACTAAGTGATAGTACAATAAACAAATATTTATTATTATTAAAACAATTAAAATTATGTAAAACCATTAAACGATCTGATTCTGAAATTAAAGAAAATGTTGAAAAAAAATACAATGCTGTGGGGCAACTTTATTTTAAAGAAATATTGTTTTTCATTAAGAATAAGCGAATGTGCCCGATATTTTGTAATAATATATTTAATAAAATGGAAAATTGTTTAAAATGAAATGCCAAAACTGTGAATATCAAGACAATTTAATTAATAATTTTTGCCCTGATTGTGGGTATCAAGTCGCAACTGAATTAAAGTTATGTCCAACATGTAAATTATTAGTATGCGCTAATTGGTTGTTCTGTACCCATTGTGGAACAAGTTTAAGACAAGTGAAGGTGACTAAGAGATGCTAGACTATAGGTATCAGATAATTTATGCTGATCCGCCTTGGGCAGAATATGGTGGTGGCGAAATTAAGCGCGGCGCCGATAAACACTATTCTTTAATGAAAACTGAAGATATAATAAAATTGCCAATATCGCAACTAGCTGATGGGAATGCTCATCTATATTTATGGGTAACAAACAATAAGTTGCCAGATGGATTAGAAGTTATGAAAGCTTGGGGGTTTTGTTACAAAACAATCATTTCTTGGCAAAAAGATAGATTTGGGTTGGGGCAATACTTTAGGGGCAATACAGAGCATTGTTTATTTGGCGTTAAAGGTATGTTACCTTATAAAATTGAGAACAATAAACGCCAACAGGGTGTTACGGGTTTTAACGCTAAACGCACTGAACACTCAGTAAAACCTTTAGAGATGCGAAACATGATTGAGAAAGTTTCGGATAGATTGGGTTGTAGAAAGATTGAACTTTTCGCAAGATCTAGATATCCTAATTGGGATATTTGGGGAAATGAAGTTGAAAGCGACATTATTTTAAATAATCGTGAATGGTTTAAAAATACTGAAATTAAATAAGGAGAATTATGCGTTATCTATATTTTTCATCGCAGCACTGTGCACCATGTATGTTACTGAAACCAAAAATTATGAAGTACCAAGAGATTGCAATCATTGATATTGATAAACAAAGCGGCATGGCGACAAAATATGGAGTTATGTCGATTCCAGTCCTACTTATTCTGAATGATGATGATAGTGTTGAAGAACAGATTCAGGGTAATAAAATTAATAAATTTTTAAAGGAGAATTTTAAAAAATGAAACCTTTAAATAATGAAAAAGAATATATATTTAATCCTAAAATTAAAGGTTCTGGTATAATTGAATGTATTCCTCAAAAGGGATTATGCCCTAATAATTGCTCAGATTGTTTCTTTCAGTCGGGAAGAAGTTATCTCGAACCTTTAGATAAGAATTTGCCTCATATCCCTTCTAAAGAATTAGCCAAAGGCAGAATCGTTCGCATAAATGATGGGAACGACAGCAACCACCAACGAGAACTAGTTGAAGAAACCGCTAAACAATTTGACGACTATTTCTTTAATACTTCTATAAATTATAAACTCAATGAATTTTCTGCACCAGTAGTTTTAACAGTAAATCCTGCTAAAATGACTGATACCGAATTTCATAAAGTAGACCCTATCCCTAATAATTTAATGTTTATTAGATTTAGAGTTAATTTGTGGAATTTGAGATTACTTAAAGAAGCCATTGTTTATTATACTTTTAAAAAAGTCCCAGTAATATTAACTTTCATGGCATATTATAATCAATCAATTCCCGAAGAATACCAAAATAATTATATTTTTAAACAAAGAACATTAAATAGTTATTGGTGTATGAAATCAGAATTAGTTAATGAAATTATGGGATTATTTAAAGGCAACCCATATGTATATTCTTGTACTGTCAAGGGCCAACATTCCTGTAAATTTTGCGGAAATTGTATTAGAGAATATTATAATACAAAAGAAAGAATGTCAAATGAAAAAGAATAAATTAAAAATGATCGAAAATTGGTTATCTACATTTCCCTGCAAAAGTTACTTTAATGAAAGTGCTTGCATTCTTGAATTTGCAGATAAATATTTTATTAAAGAAATAAAGAAATTAATAGATGAACAATATCATTTATATAAACATGGTGATGAGATAAATGATTGGGCTAAAAATCATATAAGTTAAAATGTTGCGAAAATAATTGCTACCGATTAGTATTATATAGATAGGAGATTAAATGCCAAATCGAGATGGAACAGGACCAGCAGGTAAGGGACCAAGAACAGGTGGACAAAGAGGTAATTGTACAGAAGCTACCCCAAAACCATTACCAAGAGATGGTAGAGGTGGTGGTAGGGGGAATAGAAGAAGAGCAGGTAAATAATATAGAATAAATTATTAATCGGTAGTAATTATTTTTAAAATAGGAATATAAATGAAAATGTTAAAATTCGAATTGCACGATAAAGTTAAATTACCTTTAGCGATATACAAAGATCTTAATGGTATCATTATCGCAATCTATATTAGTGATAAAGGTATTCAATATTTAGTGCGTTATTTTTGGGAGTGTAAGGCGGTTGAGTGTTACTTCTATGAATGGGAGATTGAAAAATATGAATAAATTCAATAAACTAAAATTACAATTTTTAAAACAAAACTCTGAAAATGAATTTAAATATAAGGTAATGATTTTGGATTATTTACTATCAAATGACGAGACAAAGGAAAATAAAAATGAATATAAATAATTTATGCAAACTAAGCCATAATACCGCAAGGTTACATGGTTTTTGGGGAGCATTTGCGCAAGACTTAAAAACACACAGAAATTATTATTTACATGATTGTAATCAAGCAGAGAAGATCGCGCTTATGCACAGTGAATTGAGTGAAGCCTTAGAGGCGCTACGCCAGACAGATCCAAATAAAAACAATGTGGCCGAAGAATTATCCGATTGCTGCATCCGAATATTTGATTATTGTGGAGCATATGAGATAGATTTAGAAAAAGAAATTATAAAGAAGATGAAGATTAATGCTAAACGACCATTAAAACATAACAAAAAATTTTAGGATTATAAATGAATGAATTTTGTGAATGTGATAAAATATTATATACGTTTTTTTCAAATATACATTATCATTTAAAAGTAAAAGCTGAGATGGGCGATATATGTTTAATTGATGGTTCTTTAGAAGAAATTGGACATTGTAATTTTTGTGATAAACCGCGAAAAAAGGAGGAATGAAAATAAGTAATCGAATAATGAATCTGATTCTAACAAAAAAACACGAAGCGTGGTGCAATAGCATAGAAGATGAAGCCGTAAAAGCATTAGCACAAAAGAACACAATTATCACCGGTGGGGCAATTTCATCCATGCTACTCAAGGAAGAGATAAACGATTTTGACCTCTATTTTGCCAACTTTGAGACTTGTTTAGCAATTGCTCAATATTATGTTGCTCAATTTATTAAAGAACATAACAATATTAGCATAGTGCCAAAAGTTATGGCAGACGTTGGTGTTGAAGGACTTAAGGATCGCGTGCATATTTTAATTCAGAGTGTGGGTATTTCGGGCGATCTTCACAGCGATGAAGAAGAGATTGAGTTAATTGAAAATCCTGTTGCAACATTAGAAAAAGCCGATTCAATCAGTGCCGATTCTATTGGGAGTTTACATGGCGCGAATACTGAAAAAGGTAAATATAGACCAGTGTTTTTAACCGATAACGCAATCACGCTTAGCGATAAAGTGCAGCTCATTATTAGATTTTATGGCGATGCACAGGAAATTCATAAAAATTTCGATTTTGTGCATTGCATGAATTATTGGAAATCTGACACAAGAGAATTAGTGCTAAAACAAGAAGCTTTAGAAAGTTTGCTTTCTAAGAAATTATTCTATACTAATTCGCAGTATCCGATATGTGCATTAATTAGAATAAGGAAGTTTTTAAAACGAGGATTTTCAATTGATGCTGGCCAGATCCTAAAAATTTGTTTTCAAATCTCAAAATTAGATTTAGAGAACGTCGAAATTTTGGCTGATCAGCTCGTTGGGGTAGATACAGGATATTTTTCACAATTGATTAATTATATTAGAGAAGAAAAAGCGAAAGACGCGAATTGGATTCTAGAGTTGCCGTATCTTGTATCGATAATTGATAAAATATTTTAAAATGAAAACACCCACAAACCTAAAAGAATGCTTTGCAGAATTAAAAAGAATAAATTCTAAAAAAGCTTTAGAAGATTGGATTGATAGAGAAGAAGATAGGGCTTGTAATGAAATTCATTTCACTACTGGTATGAATATCAGAAATAAATGGGGCTTATGGGGTAAAAATAAATTAACTAAGTGGTTTAATTCAATTGGCATCTATCACGCAGATGACATGAGCAGTATTATTCTTACTTCGTTTCATAGAGTTTTAAACAAAACGCCTATGGATATAAAAGCTCAAATTAAATACTATATAGATTATTGGAAACAAGAAGGTTTTAAAGATGGAAATCCCTTAAACGATTCAAGAGAGAATTGCACAAAATGAAGAAAAAAGATAAATTCTGGGAAATTGCTGCAAAGAACGCTGAAGAAGTTAAGAAGTGGCCCAAATGGAAACAAAGATTAGTAATTAATGCTAAAAATGCTAGTACTGGTAATTTTTATGAAAAACAAAATTAATGAATATCTAACATGCCCACAATGTAAAAGATACAATGCGTTAGAGCATCGCGGTAATGGATTATTTTATTGTATTTGGAACGATTGTTATTATATGACGCATATCAGTGAATATACAGAGCCAAAAATTAATCTCAACAGATTTAAAAAATTTAGGGATAGTATTAAAGTTAAAACATCAGTTATGGAGTAAAAATGAAATATCAAGCCAATAAAAATTATGAGAGTAGCGATTTAGTAATGACACCAGTAACCTTGACAAAAGTTATTGTTGATTATTTTAAACCTAAAGGTAGAATATTAGAACCCTGTTGCGGAACAGGCAACTTTCTTAAAGTCTTGCCGAAAAATACAAATTGGTGTGAAATAAGTAAGGGGGAAGATTTCTTTGATTATAACACAAAAGTCGATTGGATCATTAGTAATCCGCCATGGAGTAAATTTAGAAACTTTCTTATTCATTCTTATGAGTTGGCTAATGATATCGTATTTTTAATTACTATTAATCATTTATGGACAAAAGCAAGATTAAGGGATATGAAATCTGCTAATTTTGGAATTAAAGAGATAGCAATGATACCAGAGAAAGTCAAAGATTTTAGACAAACTGGTTTTAGATGTGGCGCGATTCATTTACAGAAAGGTTATAAAGGGGGTATAAAACTCAGTGAGTTATTTTTAAAACAATAATAATTATTTTATTAGTAATATAATAGAATACAAAGTGACACAAAATTATGCTAAAATACATTGAACAATTTATGTGGTTTATAACTTTTATATCAGTGATCGGAACTATCTTGAATGTAAAGAAACGAAAGGAGTGCTTTTTAATTTGGGTATTTTCTAACAGTGCTTTCTGTATTTATGATTTTATAATTAAATCATATGCACAATCGTTTTTGTTCTTTATATATGCGTGGATATCTGTTTGGGGTATTTTCGAATGGCGAACCAAGAAAGGAGAAACAAATGAGTAACTTAAATAAAAACCCAGTATTAGAATTCGCGTTAAAAATGCAAAAAGAACTTGATGAAAATAAACACAAAGGTAAATTCTCGTGGCGTAAAGACTGTAGTTTAGACTATTTAATTAAACGCTTATATGAAGAGCAGACGAAATTGTGAAGTGCATTGAAATTAAATCTTCAACAGAAGGAGTAATTTCAGAATGTGCCAATGTCGCGAATTTCGCTATGATGATCGCAGATATCTATAAACAGAAAAATTTGGGAGAGAAAATAAAATGCTAACATTAGAAAAATTAAAATCATTACCACCAAATGAAATTTTCGCAACAGGCATTTTGTTAGATAACGAGGATGGTTTATTTATGACTGGCAGTAATAAAGAACTTCTCTGGGTTGCGGTAACTGGGGAAATTAATGATTTTGCGATTTATACTCATTTTACAGAAAATAGTGCTGAATGGATAAAACGACAGGGCGATAAAGTGCATGATGAACGCAATATTCGTAGATGTATCGAAATGGACGATGAAGCTTTTGCGCGTTATCGCTACTAGATTTTGATTGACAAATTTAAATACTATGATATAATGATATAAATAAAAAGAAAGGGGTAAGAATGAGAAAAATAACATTATTAATAATGGTTCTATTGTTGTCAGGCTGTACGACTGCAGGGCCTTTTGTATCAAACATTTCCAGTGATGGTAAGGGTGGATTAAATATTGAAAAATCACGCGTGAAATTGAACTATTGGACGAACGGTCTCGAAACATGTGAAACAACAAACGCAAACATCCAATTAAGCCAACCAATCCAATACAATAAAGGAGAATAAAATGCCAAAAATTGAAGGTGGACCAGCTGCACTGAATACTTTATTAGAAGAAGTGTATAGTAGCTGTATGAAAACAAAAAAGAATGAAACTAGATGTTCGAAAATCGCATGGGGTGCTGCCGAGGCTGCAGGTTGGAAGAAAAACAAAAAAGGTGAATGGAAAAAGAAATCTGAAATAGAAATGAAGAAAGACGCGATTGCTAAAAAGGCAGGAATCAAAAGAAATAAAAATATAATAAAGGAATAAAATGCAAATTAAAAAGAATCTTACAATTAGCACAGATGAATTTTATTATGATCTGTTTGACGGGGGATACTTAGACCCCTACGATATCTGCGAGAACGAAGAAGATGCAGATGCGGTAGTAAAAGCACTTGCTGTAATTAAAGATTTTGAAGAAAGTTGTAACGAACAAATAGAAGGATTTATACGATAACTAAAGGAGAAATATGAAAATAAAACCGACAGGTGATAGAATTTTGATTCGTATTATCAAGATTCAAGAACAAGGAGTTGTTAAAGGTGTTATTATACCTGAAAGCGTAACGACAGGCGGTAATGTTGGAATTGCTGAAGTTTGTGGTCTTGGGCAAGGATATTTATCTAACGATAAAGACAAAAAAGGCAATTCTATTTGGGACCCATTAGAATCAAAAATTGGTGATAGAATTATTTTTAATGCTCGCGCTGGATTGGGGTTAAGTAAGAAATATCGACTAATCAGAGAATCTGAAATCTTAGCCAACCTTTGTAAGGATGGTGTAGATATTGGTTCTGATTTTTGGGGTGACGAAGACTAATGCCCAAAATTCGATGTTTAAAATGTAGAAAGAACTTTAATTCAGAAAACAAAATTTTAAATCGTTTATGCACCGACTGCAAGCACAAAAACAAAATGCTTGCTGATCTTGATGAAGCACCAAGACCGACAAGGAAACGCCACGTAGCATAATATAAACATAATACGATGAAACTCACTGAGCAAGATCTGCGAGATGCTTGTACATATATTATGGATCAATCCTGCAAAGCGTCATATGGTGACGACTATATAACTAAAGGCATGCATTTCGATCTTCGAAGCACGCACTTCACGGTTCGGCAACTCGTAGATTTATTTATAGAATGGCTCAAGATTTGGCACCAGAAACGAAAAGCTAATGTATAAAAAATACAAGCGTTACAATTTCTGCGAAACTTTAGAAAAAGATATACAGAAACGGGCACGCAATAAAGATAATGAATTTGTTTTAAGTGGTAAATGGAAGAAACTCGTATGTAAGCAAGATGAATTTAGTGTTTATGCTGTTGATGGTGAATTTATAAGAAATAATTTAAGTACTGTTTTCGGCCACGGCGGCCACGCTTTTGTGCACGAATTTATTCCCCACAATGAAATATGGGTTTCTACTTATCATTATCATAACAAGAACTATGATTGTGGATGCGAAATTTCAGTGAAAGGCAAGATATCGCTGGACTTCTTCAGAGAAGTCATGAATCACGAGATTACCGAGTATAAAGAAATGGCGAAAGGTAAACCATTTTGGCACGCACATCAGAAGGCTAATAAAGCAGAAAAACTAGACATGCAAAATTAAACATGATAATTTTAGCAATTGATCCAGGAACCGACGAGTCAGCATTTCTACTGTGGGACAATGTAGAAAATAAAATCTACGATAAAGGCATTGTTCCCAATATCGATTTATTAGAAATGCTTGAAAACTATGCTCAAGACAAAGTAATTGACTGCCACGTCGTAATCGAAATGATCGCGTCTTATGGCATGGCCGTCGGAAAATCCGTGTTTGAAACGCTTTTTTGGATTGGTCAATTCACTCATGCATGGAAAAACAAGAACCCAGCAGTGTTAGTTTTTAGAAAAGATATTAAGTTACACCATTGCCAAACTTTAAAAGCTAAAGACACGAATATTCGACAAGTCCTTGTAGATCGTTTCGGTGAACCAGGCACAAAAAAAAATCGAGGGATGCTATATGGCGTTACAGCTGACCTCTGGAGTGCTTTGGCGATTGCAACTTTTTATGGAGACACACATAAAGACTAACATGTTGAATAAAAAAGACTGGAAAGAAATTATATATAAGAACGGCAAAATAGACACAACACAAGTGTTTAAAGAATTAGACGATTACGCCTTTTTAATGGAACAAGCGTCAAAAGTTTATAATCATTTTACCCAACTGTCTAAAACAAATTATTTTGCCGAAACAATAATTAACTTAATTGAAGACAGCACATATCCAAAAGACGTGGTGCAAGACGATATTGGAAACATCCTTGAATCTACCACAGACATACAAGAACTTATAGAAGAATTAAAAAACTATTTTGAATTGGAGTAAAAATGCAAAAATTACAAATCGAGCAAACAGAAAATGGATATATTATTGTAGGTAAATTTAACGATAACGAAGAAAAAACTAAAATCGTTATTGAAGAACAAGATGACGATGGTGCTGGTTTAATTGCTATGCAATGCTTGTTATGGCAGATAAAAGAATATTTCGGTATCTATAATAGTAAACACAATAAAAAGAATTTAGTTATAGAAATCGAAAGTAATAAAAGTGAGGCCTTAAGTGCCTAATTTACCTACATCTCTAGAGATCAAAACATCATTAATATCTTATTTTCGTTTTAAACGCCAATGGATCTGTGCGCCCGAAGTTAGCTTTGATTGGGGTTTAGCCGATATTTTAATAGATACTGGTACCGAAATTCGAGAAGTAGAAGTCAAAATTAGTAAGAGTGATCTCTATAATGGTGAAGCGAAAAAGGATAAACATCGCCGGGGTGTTAAGTGTAATCGCTTCTATGTTTGCGTACCGTCTTATTTAGTAGAAGAAGCAATTAAATGGGTCGAGCAAACAGAAAAGAACTATGGAGTAATAGAGTATCAGTCTTATTTAAATTTAGTAATAAGACGTTCAGCGAAGCCATTAAATAGACAGTACTATCCTGAAATTAGAAAGAAGATTGAGATGCGGCTTAGTAGTATGGTTTATGATTTTATGAATAGAAAAGCAAGGGCATTGCGTCATGATGCAAAAGTGCCAATAGTTAGAACAGATACTTTATTACAAGGTGTAGAGGCTGATTAAAATGACGGAAATTTCGAAAGAGAGAATAGAGGCTTCGCTTAAAATATTACAAGAATTACACCAGAACTGTGAAGAACTTGAAGCCGAAGATGCACTACTTATAGCGATCATTATTCTTAAGGAGCAATTAATTAAATGTTAAATCAAGATAAACTTATTCTGATAGCAGAGATAAATAAATTTAGAAAAGAATTAAATGAGTGGGAACAAAGTTTCATAGATTCAATAATAAGTGTTGAAAATATATCTATTAAACAAGGTAAATGCTTAGAAAAAATTTATGCAAAATGTGTTGGTGGGGGCAACTTCGTTAAAAAGGAGTTTTAATGGCAAAATGCGAACATTGCGGTATTGATCCCGATATCTTTGATAAAATATTTTCGAAACTAATGAACCAGATTTTAACGGCATTTTGCTCACTAATAATACTTTTATTTATCGCATATGTATTTAGAATAAAATGATTGACAATCGCTTTGAAATAAGCTATGATAAAATCGCGAAACTTGTAGCATTAAATGATAAAGAAGAACAAGTCATTATTGTTTTGAGTTTAGAGCAGACTGAAAAATTATTAGAGTGGTATTGTGAGAAATTTAAAAAGATTGTAATCTAAAGGAGATGAATATGAAATTTACAACAACAAAGCAAGATTTTTTAAACGTACTACAAAAAGTTTATACAGTCGCAACATCGAAAACAATGGCGATTCTTTCAACTGTTTTATTAGAGACCAAAGATAACAAACTTAAAGTATCGGGAACTGATTTAGATTTAAGCATTGTAAGCGAAATAAGCGCAGAAGTAAAAGAAGATGGTTCTCTTGCTGTGCCGGCAAAGCGATTAGTTGATATTATTAAATCGTTGCCTGATGGCGACATTAATATTGCATCAACTAAAAACAATAGTTTAACTATTGCTACAGCAACATACAATGCCCGCATTGGTTCTTTACCTGCAGAAGATTTTCCCAAACTACCAACGTTCGAATCTGAGGTCTCAATTAAATTAAAACAAAGTGAGCTAGCAAAGCTTTTTGATTTAACTCTATTCTCTGTCTCAAAAGACGAGACGCGTTATATAATGGTAGGTGTATTATTTGAGATAAAAGACAAAGCCTTGACCTTGGTCTCTACTGATGGTAAAAGAGTGGCAATTATTAAACACGAACTGCAAGAAGCAGTTAAAGAAGAAACCACTATAATTTTATCTTCAAAAGCTGCAACTGAGATACGCAAGAATTTAAATTCAGATGACGAAGTTGAGCTTACCTTTGGTAAGAACCAGATGCTCTGCAGTTTTAAGAATATGAGTATTATGTCTAGGTTGATTGAAGGTGAGTTTCCCAATTGGAAACAAGTGTTGCCCGAAGTAAGTAACAATAAAGTGTGTATTAAAAGAGATCTATTTTTGAGCGCAGCGATCAGAGCATCGTTGCTAGTAACTGAAAATTATCAGGCCTTAAAGATGGCTGTTTTTAAAGATAAGATAATTATTTCTAAAGAGACTCCCGATATTGGGGAAAGTAAAGAAGAAGTTGTCGCATCTTATAGTGGGGTAGATACAGCGATTGGTTTTAAACCTGAATATTTAATTGATGTATTAAAGGCTATGAATGATGAGAACATTGAATTAGAATTAACTGATGTAGAAAAACCGGGTGTGATTAGATCGGGTAACTATATCCATATCTTGTTACCGATGCGGATTTAATAATACTTGACAATACAATATATTATGATATAATGGTATAGATGCCAATAAGATTGGCAGGTTCTGGGGCAAATTTAAAGGTTCCTCACAAAATTCAATGCTAATGAAAAATACCTTTCGCCCCGTGATATTTGGTGCAACCGGGATTTCCTAAAACTTTCCTGTTAAGAAAAATAATCCCCGCACCGCTAAATTTTGGACAAATGGTATTCCTAAACTAATTGAAACGTACCCCGAAAGGGGTACATAAAACCCTATACCCCGTCCAATTCAAAAAGGAGTATGAAAATGAGCAATGCCACCATTAGACTTTTCAAAGCAATCCCCATAACAAAAAAAGGTAAAAAGAACGCGAGTAAAGCACTTATTTGTGAAACTATAAAGCATGGTTTCATCTTCTCTCCCTCAGTAATCTATAATTTTAACGAAAAAGAACTGATTAATCTAATTAATATTGTTTCTAAAGAGATTGGCTTAAGTTCTGAAGCGTTAAATAATGCGTTTCATAAAAGTTGGAAAAAAATCGCAGAAGCTAATATCGAAGAATTAGTATTAGAACAAATACTGCACTACCTTTCGACTTATGGTTATGAAGAAATGGGGATCTATAGTAAGGATACCATCTTTGTCCCATTAGAAGAACTAAAACTACCGAAACTTAAATTAGATAAGTTAAGTTTAATTGTTATTAAAGGTTATAGTAAAGAAGAATTAAAGAGCAAGTTGATTACTTTATTGAGTAGTGGCATCGCGTTAAAAGATGATACTAAAAAAGATGTAATTGATGTTGTTACTTTTGTTGATTTTAAAAAAGACGAGATAATTAATATTAATAACAAAGAAGTTAGATGTGCGCTATACGACTTACTGGACATATTCCC
>Ga0268280_1001285_pt1 | contig 17298 bp, 16 predicted proteins | sample saktaG_9_FD_190139 | JGI IMG/M metagenome (GOLD analysis project Ga0268280, IMG submission 190139) | Saline water microbial communities from Sakinaw Lake, British Columbia, Canada - sak_2011_5_24_40m | ecosystem: Environmental > Aquatic > Non-marine Saline and Alkaline > Saline ... | reverse complement strand
AATAGAGGTATAGTATTCTTATCTAATCTAATCTTATCTAATCTAATCTTATCTAGGACGACATTGTCGCCTCTTTGTCGGGATAGTGTCGCTATTTTGTTGCTATACTCATCAGCGTATTCCGTCATCTTTGGGATAGCCAGATACCCTTTATTTAAGAGGTTTCTTGATATAAGGTTGGAGTCTGCTAATACCTCTAAAAACTTGTTCAATTCTATTTCTGTCCATTTGCTTACCTCTAATAAATGTGCTCTCCACCACTTATTTTGTGATACCCTAAACTTATTTCCACTTTTTCCCACGACCTCACAGCATACCCACCACATACCATATCCAAATAATCCATACTCTTTTAGGAGTTTTTGAAATTTAAGATTTGAATGTGAATCTGTAAAATGCTTATACCACTTCATTTGCTTATATTAAAAAGGAATATCTTCAATGTTTTCCTCTAACTCAGGTAATTCTTTTTTATCAGGTAATTCCTCAAGTTCTTCTGCTTTCGGTAATACTAAATCTTCTAATACTTTTACTCTAATTTCAAGCAGATTTAACTTACTTGGAGTTTTGAAATTCCAAAAGTCGTTATTCTTCTCAATTAAGATGTCTACTTCGTCACCTGATTTAAATTGTAGAGTATAATCATTTTCATTAAATGATAAGCACGAAATCCATTGGTCATCGTATTCCTTTGGATTGGATTGATTTTTATCAACTTTGATAGCAATTTTACGAAATGGTTTTCCATCTTTAGTCTGAAATGGTTTCCCATTTTTATCCTTATCGTTAATAAAAATATTTGTAATAATATGTCGCATAATTTTATTTAGTTATTGTTTAGGAATTCTATTAATTGTTTTTTAGTATTGTTTTTACAACCATATATCTTATGAAATTCACGATGGGCTTTCTCAGACAAGGTTAAACCGTTATCTATCGCAAACCTTAAATTAGGATATTTAGAAAAGTTTTTAATATGATGTGGGTGCAATTTTCCTCCCCTAGTACCATATTTTTGGCAAGTATAGTTATCTCTTGCAAATACTGCTTCTCTCCATAGACGAAATTCAATACTTGCTCTTATTATTTTATGTTCTGGGGTTCTTCCATCTATCCAACTTGGGCTATCTTTTCCTTTTAATCCTTTACGACCTTTTTGAAATTCAGTAATGGGGGAATTATGTTGTCCTTTATGTACTTCACTCATATGCTGTCTATACTTAGGATTTTCCCATACTCTTTTTAAACTTTCTATAAGTTTCTTATTTCCCTTTATTGCTCTACCGATACTATTTTTGTGCTTCTCTGAAAGGGGTTTACCCTTATGAGCAATACTTTGTTTATCTCTAGTTAATTGAGAAACTATTTTTCCTGTAGTGGCTTTACTGATCTTGTTTCTGGTTTGATTAGAAACAATTCTTCCCTTGTTACCTTCACTTATTCTTTTCTTATGTATTACTGATAAAGGTTTGTGTTTATATACTCCTTTTGGCATATTATTTTTGTCCTGCAATAAGTTTATCTAAATCAAGAAGTCTATACAATTCAACCGCAGATTTAAACCCTGCCTCATACTGACTTATTTGTTTTCTAATTTCAGGTTTGATAACTTCTGCTCCAAAAGGAACAACTATCAAAGCACCTATCTTTTTATCAAGTTTCATTTGATGTTCACCATCACTTGAGAATAAACCATTCTCATCAATCTCTATCGCATAACCACTCGTCTGAATATAGTGTGTTATATAAACTGCCTTAGCGCTTTTGAAATCAATTACAGCCAAAGTTTCGTCATTCAATTCAGCTACTGCATCTACAATTCCACCAACGAATAATTTTTTAGAATAACAATGGGCTTCACTTGCTATAAACTTTTTAACATTTTCTTTACTCCAATCTGTAAATGGTTTTATAAGTTCTATTTCTTCTATTGTTAAAGGTTCTACTTCCCTTCCCATTTCCATTTTTACAAATCGTTCTAATACTTCGTGTAAATCTGTTCCACTTTTGGCACTCTCTTTTAATTGTGTAGCGTGTGCTTTGTATGCGGTATCAAGTAAGGCAAGATAATCAATAGTTGGAAGTTCTCTTACCTCATTAAATACTGTATAAACAGTTTTTAATCTTTCTTCTTCTGTAAACTTTTTAGGATTACTCCAACCCATAACCTCACACGCTTTACCAGAAGCCCACCAAGTTAATCCACCTTTTGCTAAAACATTTCCAATAGAAGAAGTTCCTGTTAATGCAACTCCATTTAAAGTATGTGCGTGTTCTTCGCTATTGAATTTATAAATGTCTTTTTTCATCGTGTTTAAAAATATCATCTGCTGGTTTTAAGTGTTCATATTTTCTTTATTCGTTTAACTATTTTACCACTCATAGTTAATCTTCCATGCTTACATAAACTAAACGCACAATCATCTGGCGGAATACACTTTGGGTAATCATCATGCATTACACCTTCTTCTAACTTTCTATGTTCTTCTTCAAGTTTAGATAATCTATCTTCTAAATTATCTATTCCCAATATTCTTATTATCCAATTTTTCATATTTCTTTATTTTCTTAAACACTTTTTTTATAGGTTTTGAAAAACCCAATAAGTATGACATCCATTTTACTCTTAAAGGGTTGTTTTCTCGTTCTTGTTTTGTATTGTAGTAGTTTATTTTATTCTTCATCGTGGTGTATTATTTCTTGTATAGGTTTATTTTCTTCTTCTGCTAAATTTGTATTTAGTTCTATATCACATTCCAAATTTAATATATACTCTTCTAAAAAATCTAATGACACTAGTAATCCTTTCTCTGCTTTATTTTCTTTTAAGAAATCTCTAAGATCAGATAGTGATTGATTTTTGAGAATCTGGTTTGTTTGGTAGTCGGTTGTCATTTTGGTTTGGGTTATTTAGGTTAAGTCTATCATACTTTTTAACAAAAGTCAAATATGAAAACAAAAAGGATAGCACGAATTGGGGTGAAGCCTTGCGACTTCAATTTTATGCTATCCTTTTTATTCCCCAATTCAAAGTTCTTTTTAATTGTCAATTACAAGTTGTATATCTTGTTCCAGCTATTGAACCACTTTCGTCTAATGGTATTCATATTCATTTTACAGATTGTGCGGAGCTGAAGTTCTGGATTCATAATTAAAATTCTTCCTTCATCTAAATCTACATCCTCTTCTATAACTTTATAAAGTTTTGCTTGTTCAAGAAACGTATGAAGTTGCATGTGCAGTAGCCCATAACTGTAATATCCATTTACATCTAAAATTTTATCATATTCTAAATATCTGCTTTCGTGGTAAGCAAGTTCCTTTAACAAATAAACCCTTTCAAAATTTTCCTCTCGGGCTACTCGTTCTATTAGTAAATTTAAGTTTTCTTCGTTCCATTCAATTGTCGTTGTCGTTGTGGTCGTTGTCGTAAGTGGTTCTGGCTTGATATTACTTCGCATCGCTATTCCTGCTATTAAGACTAATAGTAAGGTTAGTGAGAGGCGAAAGAATATGAGCCGTCTCCAATCGTCAAACATTAGTGATTAGTATATAGTATATATTTTAGAATGTCAAGACTTTGTCAAGTAGTTTATGAATATAGTAATCATAGCACCTATCAAACCAGCGATAGAACCTATAATGCCCATACGACCTTGCAAGTTATCTCTAAAAGTTTCTAACAGATTTATTTTTTCGCTATGAGATTTTAACGACCCATTCATTTTTATTAGTTGTTCTCGGATGCCTGTAAGTTCACCTTTTATTTCTCCGAGTAAATATTGTTCGTTTTGTTTCATAAGTTTAAAATTTCATTAGCAGTTATTTTACCATTTTTAAAATCTTTAATTAGTTGTTGTGCTTTTTGTTTTGTAATTTCGCCGTCTCGCAAAAGCTTTCCAAGTTTGTTTTCTACAGGCGTATAAGATTTCCATTCGTCATAAGAAACTAACTGAAGGTTATCTTCGTTATTAGAACCTCCAAGTTGTAATGGAAGTGTATGATCTAAAATCATATCACCTACAACACCTCGTTCTTCTCTGACTGCCTGTGATCCTCCAAAAGGCATTCGTTCTACTATAATAGTTTTAGAATCTATGCGTCTAATTTTCTGTCCTGTAAAGATTCTATTAAAAGCCGTCACTGGGTCTGTTCCTATTGCTTTTGCGTAGAGGACTACTTGACTTATAATGTTTGTTTCAGAAGTTTTTCCTTCTGGGATTTTTGGTTGATTTGCTTCTGCTTGTTGTTGCTCTTCAGTTGTTGTTTTTAATACTTCCAAGAAATCTCTATTCTTATATGGTAAGTATTTTAGTATATCTTCTTTAGCCATACCTTCTAAAAAGTCTACTTGTGCCTTTGTAGATTTGTTTTTGAAACTATAAAGGTCGTTTGATAATTTAGCATCTTTTATAAAATCAATAATCTTTTGTTTGTCATCTTTAATAAGTCCATCTTTAACTGCCTGTTGTATATCTTCCATAGTTGCTTCACCATCTCTAATCTTCATTCTCAATTCGTTGATAGGTTTTGGTTTATAAGTTTGAACACCAACTCCAAAAATAGCTGGTAAAGATAATCCAAGTCCTTGTATCCAATCATATTCTTTAACAGCGTCATACATATCTTGCATTACCATAGGAACAAGACGTAGTCCTACTTCTTTAGACACTTTAAATTCTTCTCCTATTGCTGTTTTACCTTCTAACATAGCTAATGCAAATGAAAAAACAGGAGATGTTTTATATTCAAAGAATCTTTGTATAATATCAGCTCTTGTTAGTGGTCTATATCCCTCTCCTAAAATCATTTCCCTACCAGTGGTAGTGCTAATGATTTTACCTGATGCTACTTGTGCTACTGTTCTAAATATCTGTTGGAATCCTCCCCAAACATCTAATCTTGTATCTTTTATTTTAATCTTAGCAAAATCAGCACTTCTTGGGTCTGATTCTACTTTAGCACCATTTGCTTTTGCTAATCCTAATATAGTAAGTCCAATACCCAAAAATGAAAGTAAGGACTTTAGTGCTTCCTTTCTTACAAATGGGTCTGCTTTAGTATAATAAATAGGATTAAGTAATGTCAATCTTGAAGCCATTAAACGAGGTGAGAAGAATACAGTATTAAGCCAAGTAGCAGATTTTTCAAATATACCTAAAGCACCTCTACCAGTTCCAGCATTAACTAAATTAGCAATTTCTCTAATCAATTTTGGATTCTTATCTGGGTTTAGTCCTACTTGAGAGGAGTGCGTTATTAAATTATCAAAGACATCTGCTCTTAATTTATTTAAAAATCCTGTGTATGCTCTATTAGATGCTTTAATTCCTATACCAACAAGTGGAATCTTTTCTGCCCAAGATGACATATATGCTTCTTCTCTCTGTGTTAATTCACCACCCATTTCTGTAAGTTGTAATCCACTCTCTTGCATTAACTTATATGAAGGTAGTTTAGTAATTGCTTCCTGCGTAGCATTAAATGCTTTTTGACTACCAAACTGCTTAAACATATTTGTGAAAGCAGGTAAGAATTGTTTTGGTCTACCTATAAAGAATATCCCCTGTCGTAGAGGTGCTGATAAATCAAAGGAAGCCATTATTGCTCGTGGCACATTTGCTAATTCATATCCAGCATTTGCTAATTTTTGTAATAGGTTTCGTTTATCTAATATAGTATTAGTAAAATCGTCACCAAAGACATCTTTTAGAAGTTTAATCTCCCCAGGTGTTGGTATTCCTGCTCCATATTCACCTAACAATTTAGCAAGTCCTTGTTTAGCGTTTATTTTATTCCATTCACTTAAGGTTGTATCTTTTGTAATTAGGTTAAATAGATTATCTACGTCTTCCTGTCCTATCTGTGTTCTTAAAGATTCAAATTGAACTTTCATATCACCTTTTAACTGACCTAACTGGGCGATAAATCCTTTTTCACCTTCTATTTTTACTCCAACGCTAACTGCTCTGGCTAATTTTTCTCCCCTCTCTTTTGTATATATGTATTCTTGGATAGGAGTTATCTTTTTTGCTTTTGCTAAAGCATCCATTACTATCTTAATAGAATCTTGTGGCTTTTTCGCTACTGTTGGTATTTGTGGTTCTGTTGGTATAACTTCCCTAATCTCAGGTTCAACAGCCTCCTTGACCCCTTTCTGTGCGAGTGGGGTGGGTTCTAATACTCCTTTGGCTAATCTACCTAAAACTGTATTAACAATAGGTTCTGTAGTTCCCAAAGTCTTAGCAATAACTTCTGGTGTTATATTTTGTTTTGCTAAATTAGTTATCTGTTTAGCAAGTTCATCTCCTCCTATTTTAGGAGAGATAGACAAACCTCCTCTAGCGTCTGCAAATCCACCTAAAGCAGTTCGTTCAGCAATAGGGCTTACTTGAAAACCTTTACCCATTTGTTCAATAGGAAGTATAAGGTCTTTAGCAACACTTTGAATCTTTTTAACAAAATTAGATACAATAGGTATCTTATTTTCAAAGTTCTTTTCTAATATATAGTTCCATGCTTTTTGGGTATTAGCATAATCTCCTACTGTTTTAGAATTAAGAGCTGATTCCTTAGTCCTTTCAATGAGTTCTCGTGCTGTAAATTGTCGATTTTGTGGCAGTCCTAATTCAGATAAACTTCTTTCTAATTGTGGGTCGTATTTCGTAGCTTTCAAAATAGATTTAGCACTAAGTTCAATCATATTTCCAGCAATAAAAGCATCCATAGCATCTGGAACTACAACCATCAAAGAAGATAAAGCAGCATTTTTCCAAATACCTAATTCATTTGTTGGTGGGTCTATTTCATTTAACTCGTTATATTTATCCCAAAGTCGTCTGCCTGTGCTTTCAACTTCTGGAGTATCAAATCCTAATCGTTTAGCGTCAAATGGAAGTTTAAGTGGATCGGCTACACCTCCTGCCTGTATTTCTCTAAAGTTCTGTATTGTTTGAACTGCCCATTTTGGAATTATCTCTAATAACCTTGATACTATTTCTGGAACAATTTTAAGAGCACCTAACTTTTCTTTAGCAATAGGTAATTGTTTTATCTCTGCTTGAAAAGGAGGTCGCATTTCTACAGTTGGAACAGCAGAAGGTATTGTGATTTTCTGTTTAGTAGTAGGGTCTATAATGGTTTGTGGCATTTCTCTTTGTTTCAAACCAGTAAAGAACTCTGTTACAGGTTCAAAAAATCTCCTAATCTTATCTTTCAAAGTAGGTTCACCTCCACTTATCCAACTTAGATTTTTTCCTAATATAGCCATAGTTAATCCCAAAGTCCTTTCCACCAGTTAGTAAATGTAGTCAGTAGGGAAGGACTTGTAGTTTGTGTCGTCGTTTGTGTAGTCCCACCACTTAATTCAGCTGCAATATCTTCGTCAGTTGGTTCTGTTGTCCCACCTGTAACTCCCATATTTATCGCTTGTCCTTTAGTAGTCCCATAAGGAACACCTAATGATTTAGCCTCTGCTACTGAAAGTAGGCTATCTAAATCAGAAGTTCCTACCTTTTCTGCTTCTGCCTCTCTCCACCAATATTTACTAACACCTCTTGAATCTTGAATAACAGTAACTTCATTAGCAGGTTTAGTCATTGCTTGTGCTTGAGTAATAAACTCATAGCCATTAGATTCCATTGTGTTATTCTTATCTATAACTTCTTGTGTGTAAGTGTATTGGCTCATCTTGTTTTGAATCACAGCCATACTATCAGTTAGTTTAATCCCTGCCTGTTCCATCATACTAGCAGTATTCGGGTCTAACATCATTTGTTGTACATAATTGTAAGTTGCCTGCGCCTGTGCTAGATCGTTTTGAATCAAGTTAATTTGGGCATTTACATAACTCTTTTCCTCTTTAGTAAGATTCGAAAGTTTATTGCCTTCCTCATCTCTTTGCTTGTCATAGAAACTAAGTAAAGTTTGATAGTATGTAAGCTGTCCGTTTCTATCAGACGCAATAGCATTAGCAGTTCTGTCTATTAAATTAGTAGCCACACTTATTTGTCCATTTCTCGCAGACATAACAGCTTGAATAATACCAGCTCTTGCGGCTATATCTTCTTTAATTTTAGCAATTCTTGGAGAACGAATAGCACCTAATCCAGTTACGGCTTCAGCAGCTTCTATATCTGCCTGTCCTTGCGTGAGTAAGCTGTTAAGTTCCTCTACTGACTGTTGATTAGCAAAATAGTTTTCCTCTACTTTTAATCGTTCTCTTTCAGATTTTTCTAACGCTTCTCTGTAAGGTTGTAGGAGAGTTTGAATATCACCTGTGATAAGGGTTTCCTCTTTCTTCGTAAGCTCGTCCATTTTCTTCTGACTTGCTTCTTGTTGAGTTTTTAAATCTGCTATTTGTTTTGTATAAAGATTTTCCAGTTGAGTTCTGTATTGGTCTACTTGAGCAGTAAGTCCTGTTGTATATCCAATAGCATCTGCTAAAGGATTAGTAATAGTAGGAGTAGTAATACCAGTCGTTCTTAAATCTGTTACTTTTGGAATTGAAGGGATGTCGGTTGGGGGGGGAGCAGGAGTCGCTACAGCTTGTGAAGCTGCTTGTTGTGCGGCTAATTGTTCTGGAGAATCACCTCTCGCTTGTGCTATTCTAACATTATACTCTGATATTGTTTCATCAGCTTTTTTAGCATAATCTATAGGTGAAATAATACCAGCAGCTACATCTTGTGATGCTTTTTGTTGTGCTGCTAATTGTTCAGCTGGGTCTCCTCGTTCTTGTGCTATTCGGATATTATATTGTGATATTGTTTCTGTAGGACTTTTGATATAATTTATCTGAGTAGGTTGAGTTGTGGGTTGAGTAGGAGTAGGTGTTGGAGTAGGAGTTGGAGTTGGAGTAGGAGTTGTGGTTGTGGTTGTTGAAGGAGGAGCATATAATGGACTCGAAGAAGTAAATTCTGAACCTGATGCAATTTGATATTGGTCAGTATTAAAAGACCCCTGACCACTGAAGATATATTCTTTACCAGTAGAAACTTGTATAGTTTTTATTGTGCCTCCTGCTGGAGTATAGTAATATTGTTGTGCCATATTTTTATTTTAGTTTTTGTTTTTTTTTAAATCTTAAGTATAGTAATAATAGAAATGCTATCCCCCAAAAGGTAGTCCAAAATACATCATAGAATAACATACTTGGAAAACTAAAGAGATAAAATTTAAAGGATTGGAATATGTGTAAAATTAAGTCAAATCCTACCATTACTAATAAAATTGTTTTGATTGTTTTCATATTAAAAATATCCAGTTATTTTTTCATAGGAATAAGAACCAATGGTCCAATCATAATAATATTCAGTATTTGCATTATTAACAAAAATCCTTCCATACATATTTATAGATGTATTTGTTGGAGGTAAGTTTGTTGTATGTGTAGCTACCAACGAACCATTTTTATAAAATCTTATTTGACTATTCTGATAAGTAGCAGTTAAAAATATAACATCCGATTGAGATATTGTTCCTAAATCGGTTGTTGTTTCAGTTGTCCCATCTGCATTTGTCGCATAAAGTGTTTGGGCTGCATCTGTTTTTATTACTTTAAACCCATATTGAGCATTAGTTAATGTCAATGTTGTTCCGTCTCCAACAGCAGGACTCCCACTAATCCCTATATAAAAATTCCCATTATTCCCTGCCTCATTTGTTCCCCTATTTCTCATAAACACAAGAGTAGAAAAAGCACTATTGTCCATTATATTGCTATTGGCAGATGAACCAACAGTAAAACTTACTTGTTTATAATTATTAGCGGTAGCAGAAGCGTGTGCCCTAATATACAATCCATTATTTATACCCATATAACCAGACCCAAAATTTGGGTATCTCGTTAAATCTTCAAATGGCATTGTTAATTTTACTGTTATTTTTGAAAGACCAGTATATGTTAAATTAACTCCATCCCATTTTAAGGAATTTGTGGCATCTCCAATATTCAGTTTATATGCATCTGTATCATATCCAACAAATATACCAGCTGTAGTGTCTGCATAATCATCCTTTCCAGATGTTTTTAGATAACCTGAAGTATCTAATGTAATTAAACCAGTGGTAATTGCCCCGAGTGTTCCAGTAGCAGCAGATAAAGTTCCAGCAAAAGTAGTAGAATTTGCCGATTTATCATAAAATATCCCCTGTCCACCAGCGTAGTTTCCTACAATAACATCACCAACATCTGCTCCTCCAACTATTACTTTAAAAACATCATTAGTAGCATCATCAATAACTTGTATTCCTGTATTAGCGTCTGGAAATATCCTAACTCTTGCTCCACTTGCAGCAGAAGCGTAAGAACCTGCTAAAGCATTTAATTTATTTGCGTCTTGAACCTCTACCCAAGCAGAACCACTCCATCTATAAGGTTTTTTATTATCATTAGTATCAAACCATAAATCTCCTTCTCCTTCTGCTGTTGGTGGTTCATCAACATAAAAAGAAACTATTTTTCCATCTGCTGTTGTTTGAGCTGTAGCCGCATTAGCAATAGCGGTAGAAATATCAACATCTTGAATTTCAATCCATTGAGACCCAGACCAACGATATAATCTATCATCATCTGTATCAATCCATAAATCACCTGTAGCTTCTGCTGTTGGTGCAGTTGCTTGATAAAAAGTAATAACCTTACCATCAGCAGTAGCTTGGGCATCAGCAGCAGCTTGAATAGCCGTTGCAATACCAGTATCCCTGACTAAAATCCATTCTCCTGCCTTAATCTCATCAGCTCCTACTGATGCTGCCCGATAAAGTTTATTATCGTCATCATTGTCTGTCCATAAATCACCTATAGCAATTGATGTAGGAATGGCATCTTGAGAAAAAGTATTAACTTTTAATACTGGATTATATCCAGAAGCAAAAGTAGTCGCAGCATTTATTGTTAAATTATCAGCGTCTATTGTAATTCCCTCTGCTGAAGCGTTAATTTTAGCGATAACATCAGTGGATTGAACAGGAGTAAAATTAAGTTGAGTTGTTGTTACTGAACCTGTATAAATATCTCCACCATCTATTTTTGTTAAATCTGTGGTATGTCTCCAGTTTGAAAGATAAACTGCACCATCTATTAAAACTTTTGAACCTGCTATGGTAACTATATCATCTGAAGTAACATTTCTTGGAATAGCTGATTTTACCGTTGAAAAACCGGCTGATAGATTTCCGGATGTATCAACAGCTTTTACCCAGTAATAGTAAATTTGGTCGCCAGTTCTTCCCCCATCTACGAAATAATTAGTTCTACAATTTCCTATCAAAGTCGCAGTAGCCGAATTATCGGTTGTATTCCTATAAATATTATAAGACGCCAAATCTGATTCGGTATTGGAAACCCACTCAACAATAATATATTGTATTCCTGCTGTTGCTGAACCAGCAGTTACAGTTGCTGGTGCGACAGTATCAGATGCAGTTGTTTGTGTTATATTGGTTGAAAATGCCGAAGAAGTGCCATATTTATTAACCGAGCAAATACCAAAATGATATGAAACATTTGGTGTTAATCCTTCTATGGTAATCGTATTAGTAGTAGCAGGAATATAAGTATAATAAATCAATGCCGCCTTTTTATATCGTATTGAATAATAGTCAAAAGTATTTGAAGAAATAGCATTCCAAGTCAAGACTACATAGGCAGATTGCGAACCATCTGAACCTGTGCTAATCCCACCAGTTGAATATGCTAATCCCGTTGGGACAATATCGGCAGTTGAAGTAGCAACATAACTAATTTGTGTGCCAGTAATTCCAGCAATAGTAGAAGTACCATCAATGACTGCTCCAGTAGCATACATAACACCCGCAGGCGTAACCCTGAAAGGAGCAGTTGCTCTGTTAGCGTATTTCTTACCAGCATAAAAAGGATAATCAGTAGAAGCCATACCTGCTGAAAGAACATCAGTTGCTCCGTCATAATATAAAGCGGTAGCGCTTATATTCCAACCACCAATAGCACCAGCAGTAGCGGTAATAGTTCCTGTGAGGGTAACATCTCCAGCGTTAGTAACTGTTAAAGTATTTGAACCTGATTTTTTAGCAAGTATGCCAGTAGGAGATAACCATAATCCATTATTAGCATCAGTTTGAATAGTTAAAGCTCCACTTGCTCCAAATGTAAAATCTCCTAATATCTGGGCGGCAGAAGTATCTAATCTTGCGTTTATAATATCGGTAATCAAATTACCTTCTGCGTTTATAGCATCAGTAACCGCTTGAGCAGACCTTGAACCTAAACCACCAATAGTAGCTCCTATACCCTCATCAACAGGAGTTACAATAATCTTTTCTTTAGCACTAATGATAGGAAGGGGGTTCGGTAGAAATTTTTCAGTTGTATCTTTCATACATTAAATAATTAAAATACTTTACCCATAATTTATTTTTCGCACCAATGACCCGTAAGTTGAACCTCACGGATTGCTACATTATTAGTTGTGTTTCCATTTGCCCAGTTAAGGAAAACTCTCACATCCTCTTTAGTTCCGCTACCAACATTAAATATATGTCGTCTAATACCTGCACCTGTAATTTGTTTAGTAGCGGATGTAGAAGAACCTTGATTATATTCTAAAATTAAATCACACCTTGATGCACTTTCCCCCGATCCTACTAATGTATTTGTTAGAACCGTAATAGAATCTATATAACCTATATATCTGTCGTTAATTAACGGGACAATAATACTTCTCCAATTAGAGTTTGTATCGTATCCACTAAACTTTGCTATTTTATAGGATGTGCTTTCTGTAGAGGAAATTAAAGGCGTTCCAAATGGACAAGCCATAGCCCCTACTGTTGCGAACCCACCATCAGCCAACTGGCTTATCTGAACAGGAAGTTCCTCAATAACAGCACCAGCAGAATAGATTAAGTGATTTGAAATAAAGAGTATTGTATTTTTATAAAGTGTCCTTTGAGCAAATGAAGGTAATGAACCGCTAAAATATCCCAGAGGTTTTAATTGTCTTCCTACTATGTATCCTATTTTATAGCCAGCAGTTGAGCTTAAATCCTGATAAGCGACATATACTACTCCGTTTAGAGGATACAAGAATCCTATTCTTTGAACTCCGACAGAGGTTTCATCTGATAATATAGAAGTCGTAGCCCCACCAGCATATAAGTAAATTGAACCAAGATTTCTATTAGTTCCTGATACTCCAGAATTGACTGCTATCCACCAATAGTTTGCGTGAAACATAACATCAGCTACTTCATTTCCAATACCAAAGTCAAGTTTAGTAGGTGCTAATGTATCTGAATCCCCAGTATATACGCCACAATATCTACCATTCCCAAAGAGTATTAAATCTTCTTTAGTAGCAGAAGGATGAAGTGCTTTTTGTAAAGCAGCAAAGCCAGTTGGTACAGTTGAATTACCGCACCATACCGACTTTCCGTTCCTACGGACAAGCATTATATGGTTTATGTCAAGCACAAGACAGACTATATTCCCTTTATAATTTCCTTCCTTAACTGAATCACCAACTTTCTTATTGAGGCATTGTTCATTTTTCCGTTTGGTAACTCCAATAGTATAAAGAATATATCTTGCTATCCCATTGTATGCCTTTTGTCCTCGCCTATCTTTAATAAAAACTTTAGCACTCCAACCTAAACGATTAATTAACTCTATAAAATCGTCCCTTAATCCTTCACTAACTGTATAGTATTGATTAGTTTCTAAATATCCGTCCCCAAGCATCAGAGATTCGTAAAGTTCCGTTAAAAGAGACGGATGTAAATTAAGAATTTCTTTTGGTATTCTTTTTTCGTGGCAAAGACCTGGAATTAACTTTTTAATGTATTGCGTTAATTGTTTGTCGTGGATATCAAAACTTTGTCCATAATAACCATAATTTAATCCAAGTTCATCAAGAGTATCTTTTATTGGTTGCCATCCTTTGCTGTAAGTTCTTTGACTAATACAAATTGCCTTTTCGCTGGACGAACCTTCTGAAATATAAAATCCCAATAATCTTAGAAATGGTTTAATAGGGAATTTACGGGCGGGACGATAATATCTTTTACCTATTGTAGTAATAATTCTTCCTTTATTATCTCTTATAATTTCTTGTTTGCTACCATTATCGTATTCTGGAACTTCCCACTCGTCTATTGTTTTTCCATCCCAAATAGCATTTTTCTTTAATCTAAATTGTGTTTTATTTAGTAGTTTGTCTGCCCTTATAACTCCATAGTTAATACATTTTTTTCCTTGTGGATATTTCCTAAAACCAGCAAACATTTTATGGTCTGGCGTAACCGATAAATCAATACCCTCACTTTTAAAAGAAATTATTTCTCCATCGTAAGGTTTACTTATCGTTTCTCGATTTATAGCAATTTCTACCCTGTGAGTTGTTGGGTTCATAGAGTAAACTTTTTCACCAACCATAACATCTTTTATTAACCTCCAACCATCTATTGTCAAAACTTCTGTATCATTAGTATAACAGCCCCAGTCTGGGTCTATCGTTCCAGTAGACAAAGGCATTTTTAAAATATCACCAGCAGACGAAGTGTTATAAAATCCATAAAGATTCCCTCCCATATCTATTAAACTCTCACCATCAGCACAGCTTGTAATAGTTGTCCCACTAACGACAGCAGTAGCACTTAATTTAAATAGTTTTGTAGCACCAATAGCATAACTGACATTATCGCTTACTGCTTTGTCCATTATAAAAGAAACTAATTCGGTAACGGCTGTTGTAGCATCGGTTAAGGTAGAAAGTCCCGAGCCTTGAGTGATAAAGTCTGGGCTCAATACATCGGCATTTGTCATAGAAGAAGCGTGTCCCGTATTTCCAAAACTCGTTAAAGAATTGGAAGAAGCCACAGGCGACAGCCCTTGATAAAATTTGCCGAAGATGAGTTGAAATTCGTTAGTTTTTGCCATATTAGTTTATATCTACATTACCTAATCCCATAATATCTCCTTGTCCAAAATCTTCATTCAAAACTGTCATACGAAGTTTGGAGTCTTTATCTCTATTTCCATAGAATTCAATTATCGCTTGTTCAAGTTTTGCGATTTCTTCTCTAAATAGAGGTATTCGTGAAGTCAAGTTGTTTGCTATTGCGTAATCCAGTGCCGCACCGAAAGATAAAATATTATGAAACGGAGCAGCAAAACCTGGAACTTTTGTTGTATCTGTTGAAACGAAAAGTGAAACATCTCTTTGATAGTAAATTTTTAATGAAGCTGAAGCTGAGTAGTTAGGTTTAGGATACAAGAATACTGACTGAGCTAATACATCATATTCTACTGGAACTCCTGCTGTAGACCTATACTCAGTCATAGCAGTTCCTTTCTTATCTTGTAAACTGATTTGTTTTAATTGTGTCCAATCGCCATTTGAATTTTTAACTTCTACTCGTAGGATTTTAAGAAAGGTAGCACCACTAATTGAATAGTCCTGTTGGTTGGCTACTAAGGCAGTCGTTCCGATAGGAAGGTCTGTTTGGTTATCATCATCAAATTCAAATCTACCATCTGCTTGAAAAATCAAAGACACTACTCTATTGTAGTAGCGATTTACTGACCTCGTTTTATCTTTAATAGGATAAGTAGTATTAGAATCAAGGTTTAATAGGAAATCTATCTCTTCAATTATCCCAGCTTCTGTCGTGCTATTTGAAAACACCATGTTAGTTTTTTATATTATTTTTTAATTGTTTATGAAGTTTCAAATGACAACTTCTACATAAAGTAATACCATTATCTACTACAAATCTTAATTCTGGAAATTCTGAGAATAATTGTAGATGATGTGCTATTATATCTTTTGCTTTACACTTTTTACCACATATTCTACAAGTCCAATTATCTCTCTTGTATACTTCATTTCTCCATATAGTATATTCTAAACTATGTCTTAATAATTCCATTTCTGGTGTTCTTCCATCTATATAGCCACCCTTATATCCGATATGTCCTTTTTTAAATTGTGTGGCAGGTGAAGTATGTTTCCCTTTCATTGCTTTACTCATATTCTTTTTATGAACATCTGTTTGTTTATATCCTAAAAGACCATTTGATTTACCCTTTTTCCCTTTACTTATATTTTCACACCATCTTTTATCTCTCATTTTATTTATTATTGTTGTCTAAAAGTTGGAAATGGTCCTGTGTAACTTGTATCTGCAGCCGTATAGGTGGCGTAGATGGAGAATTTATTATTCAAAGTATAATCAACTGTAGGGTTTACAGGTGTTGTATAATTATTACCATCATCATAATATGCTTGGTTAGTACCACCTGCATCATATCTTGCATAATAACCATTAGTAATATAATCTATTATCACCCATAAAACATAATCAGTGGAAGGACTCAGAGTAGGAGCGGTTATATAAGACTTTGTAACCCAAGCGGTAGTACTGCCTAGAGTAGTCCCAGCGTTGAATTTTAACTTGTGGGATAAAGTCAGGTTGTTTGTCATCTCCAATTACAACCTCTATTCTATCTTTAGGGTCTTCTTTTGCTATCTCTTTGTAAGTTGTGTTGTTTATTATATCCATTTATACCAAATTGTATCTGCTACGCCATCAGGTTTACCTATCTCCTCGTCTACGGCTCGTTTAACTCCTTTCCATACATCAGAATAGTCGTGTCCACATAAGAGAACTTTGGCTTTACTTTTCCAAGCTCTTATGTCAGCTACTACTTCATCATATGTATGTCCAGCGTCAATAAATACCATATCAAATTCTTTGTCTTTATAATCTTTGGCGGCGGTCAGGCTATCTCGTTTATCAACCTTTAAGTTTTTAAACTTTCTTGTGTTGTTTGTAAATTCCAAGTAGACCTTATCTGTGTTTCCTTCTGAGTGTGTTTTATCACCTTTTTGAGTAGAGCCTTGAAAGTGGTCTACTGCTCTTACATTTCCTTTACACCCAGAAAGTAAAGCGTGTGTGCTTCTTCCTTTCCAACTTCCAACTTCACAGATAGAACTCATATCTTTACTTTTTTCATATAAGAATTGTAGTTCAGGAAAAGTCATCCATCCCTCAATTCCGTTATCAGCGTATTCAAAATAGAATTGTGTATCTCGTAAGTATTCTCTATTTAATGGGCAGTATGCTAATGCTTTTAATAAATGCTCTCTGGCGGCAGGAATATCACCTAACCAACCTTTTGCCCAATACATCAATTCTTCTGGCTCGTTAGTGTAGTGATTTCGGAAGTTAGCATAAAATGCGTTCCAAGGTATTTCCATAGCAGCTGCTGTATAACAGGCAACTAATTGAGGTTTGTTTCTCTTCTGATAAAATCTC
>Ga0268280_1001283_pt1 | contig 17302 bp, 10 predicted proteins | sample saktaG_9_FD_190139 | JGI IMG/M metagenome (GOLD analysis project Ga0268280, IMG submission 190139) | Saline water microbial communities from Sakinaw Lake, British Columbia, Canada - sak_2011_5_24_40m | ecosystem: Environmental > Aquatic > Non-marine Saline and Alkaline > Saline ... | reverse complement strand
TACGGAAAACCCCAATATCGAGACCGGAAATATTGAAGTCCTGGTCACCGAATTGACCGTGCTTGCGGAATCGGACTCGCTGCCTTTCGCCATTTCCGACAAGGCCATGGTAGCGGGCGCAGCATCTGCAGGCGGTGACGACGTGTCTGAGGATACGCGGCTCCAGTACCGCTATCTGGACATCCGCCGCCCTTCGATGCGCAATAACCTGATTTCACGGCACCGCATCTTTCAATGTGTCCGCGAATTTCTCGATTCGCGGGGGTTTATAGAGATCGAAACGCCGGTGTTGACGATGAGCACGCCGGAAGGCGCGCGCGATTACCTGGTGCCCAGCCGTGTCCATCCGCAGAATTTTTACGCCCTGCCCCAGTCGCCGCAGCTCTTCAAACAACTGCTCATGATCGGCGGCATGGAACGCTACTTTCAGCTGGCGCGCTGCTTCCGCGATGAAGATCTCCGTCCCAACCGGCAACCGGAATTTACCCAGCTCGACATCGAAGCGTCTTTTATAGATGAAGAATTTCTCTATGGGCTGGTTGAAGAGCTTACCGTCAAGATGTTCGCGATAGGCGGAATCACGCTGCACCGGCCTTTCGCCCGCATGACTTATGCGGAGGCCATGGACGCCACCGGCTCGGACCGTCCCGACCTGCGCTTCGACCTGCGTTTTGTCGATGTGACTGACATGTTTGCCCAAACGAATTACTCTATCTTCAAGCAGATACTTCAGCGCGGCGGCTGCATCAAGGGCATCAACCTTAAAGGCCAGTCCGATAAGCTCAGCAAGAACGTACTGCAAAATGAGTATGCAAAGGAAATTGCGCCGTCATTCGGCGCCAGGGGCATGACCTGGATGCGCGCGGAGGGCAATAAACTCGAATCCAATATAGTCCAGTTTTTCAGCAGCCAGGAACTGGCGGAACTGCGCAAAAGGTTCGACGTCGCCGACGGGGACGTCCTTATTATGATCGCCGATCCCTCGTATGCCGTTGTCACATCGTCGCTCGGCCAGCTGCGCCTGCATCTGGCCAACCGTCTCGGCCTGATTCCCGCCGATAGCTTTTGTCCGGTCTGGGTCACAGAGTTTCCGCTGTTTGAGGCTACCGAGGATGGAGGCGTAACCTCCAGCCACCATCCGTTTACAGCGCCGGACCGTATCGATTTTGATCCTAAGAATATCGAAGAACTACTGGCGCTGCGTTCACGGGCCTACGACCTGGTCATGAACGGTGAGGAGCTGGGCGGAGGCAGCATCCGCATCAACGACCGCGACTTGCAGCGTAAAATATTTGCCGCGCTGGGACTGACTGAAGAAGAAACAAAGGAGAAATTCGGCTTTTTCCTGCGGGCTTTCGATTTCGGCGCGCCGCCGCACGGCGGCCTGGCGCTGGGCATGGACCGCACCGTGTCGATGATCCTGCAAACCCCCTCCATACGCGAGGTGATCGCTTTCCCCAAGAACCGCAGCGCCGCCTGTCCCCTCACCGGCGCGCCCTCCACGGTGAAACGCGAGCAGCTGGCCGAGCTGGGGCTGTTGAACCTGGGCGGCCAGGACATTTTGCCCGGGACAGCTGAAAAGGAAGATAAGATTGATCACCTGTCATGGGTATCGCGTATCGGCATCTCAGCCGGGGAGCGACCCGTAATAGAGGAGGTACTGAAACAATCCGACGATCTGGCTTCGCTGGCCCATCAAAAGGCTGGCAAAGAAGAGCCGGCCTACGGGGTGGCCCCTATCGCCAACCGCACGCGTCCGGGGACCGAAGAGAAACGCTCGGAGCTGTCACAGACAGGACGCTTGCTCAAGAGCACGCCCTGGGTCAAGGGCAATTATTATAAGGTCTCCAGCATACTGGAATAAAGGGAAACGTATTGAAGGATTCGGTTTTTGTTTATCGCAATACCGAGGCCGCCGCCGGGGGCGGCCTTTTAAAGGATTTGAGAATTGCCATCCAGCCCAATATCTCGGCGGCGGGCTGGCCGACGGAGGCCGGCTCGAACGCGCTGGTCAATTTTAAAGCGCTGGAAGACGCCACCATTGTGCAGCGGCTGCGCCAGGCCGGGGGCTATATATGCGGCTCGACCCGCATGAGTGAGTTCGGTTTCGGCCTGCAGGACAGCAGCGCGGGCGAAGCGCTGCGACAGAAGGAGGCCGACTTGGAGCTGGTTCTGGACTTGATGGGCGAGAGCCGCCTGGCCGCTCAGCGCGCGTCCGTTTGCGGTTTCAAACCCAGCTACGGACTGATATCCCGCCTGGGCCTTATCGGCCTGATCCCGTCCATGGAATGCTGCGGGGTGCTTTCCGGCAGCCTGAGAAATATCCGGGACATCCTGAAGGCAGTTGCGGGCCCGGACGAGCTGGATTTCTCGCTCCCCAATGAAGGGACGCCGGATTTTTCCACTCAAAAAGTCGACCCTAAAAAAACAACCATCGGCCTCATTACTGAAGCGCTCGCTGATTTGCCCGCCGGTCAGGAAAAGATGTTCCGCGCATCGGTCGATGACCTGAAAAAAGCGGGCTTCTCCCTGCGGGAGCTGTCACTGCCCGACTTCTCGCTCTTTTCCCTGGTGCACAAAATCGCCGGCTCCGTGGAGGCGTCATCCTGCGCGGGACGCTATGATTCGGTACGTTACGGCCAGCGCGCAGCGGGCGCTAAAAACTGGAACGACATGTACCTGCTCTCGCGTGGCGCAGCCTTCGGCCTACTGTTGAAAGGCTATTTATTACAGGGCGCTTTTTTTCAGTTTGAGCGCTACAACGCGTACGAGGATGCCTGCCGCATCCGCGCGCGCCTGCTCAATGATATGCAGCGTCTCACTTCGCAAGCGGACTTCCTGGTACTTCCGCTGGTTGACCATGACCCATCCGGGACCCCCGCATCGCTCGCCGATACTTACGCTCAATTCACATCAACGATTTTTGCCAGCGTAACAGGCCAGCCAGCGCTGTACCTGCCGCCGGCGCCAGGCGCGGCGCACTCAGGATTTCAACTGGCGGGGCCGAGGCTGAGCGACGGGCGTCTGCTGGCGCTGGGCGAATACCTTCTGAATATGCGCCGGGGAGGCAAATAGCTTGGAATTTGAAGCGGTCATCGGGTTGGAAATCCATGCTGAGCTCAACTGCGCAACTAAAATGTTTTGCGATTGTCCCAACCGTCCCGGCGACGAACCCAACGTAAATACCTGTCCGACCTGCCTGTGGTTTCCGGGCGCCATCCCGCGTTTCAGCCAGGAGGCGCTGGAAAAAGCATCGCTTTTATGCCTGGGGCTGGGGGCTGAGCTCCAGCCCAGGAGCGCCTTCGACCAGAAGGTTTATTATTATCCCGACCTGCCCAAAGGATTCCAGTTATCCCAGGCCCACCTTCCTCTATCGCGCGGCGGCGGCATCGAGATAACGGATGAAAGTGGCAAGCCCAAAAGGCTGCGCATCCATCACATCCACATGGAGGAAGACGTTGCCAAGCTGGTGCACGAGATGGAGGGGCGGCTTCCTATCAGCCTGGTGGACTTCAACCGCGCAGGCTCGCCGCTGGTGGAGATCGTCACGGAGCCTGATTTCCGCACGCCCTATGAGGCGATGGAGTTTCTCAGGGCGCTGCGCACGCAGGTGCGTTCCGTGGGGTCATCAGATTGCAGCATGGAGAACGGCACGATGCGCGTGGATGCCAACATATCCATACGTCCGCGCGGTACCGACCAGATGAACACCAAAGTGGAAGTCAAAAACATGAATTCCATCCGTCACGTGGGCGACGCTATCGCCTACGAGATTAGCCGCCAGAGCGCGGCCGTGCAGGCCGGGGAAACGGTGATACTGCATTCGCGTCTGTGGGACCCTGAAAAAAAGGTTACGCTGCCGATGCGCGCCAAGTTTGAAGGCCCCTGTGTCCCCGACCCCGCGGTCCCGGTCATCGAATTATCGCACGACTGGATCGAGAAGATGCGTTCGCGTCTTCCTGAAATGCCCGCCGTAAAGGCCGAGCGCTTTGTGAAGCAGTACGGACTGACGAATGAAGAAGCCATGTTTTTGAATTCCGATGGGGAGGTCGCGGGCTATTTTGAAGCGCTGGTCGGGCAGGGTATTGCGCCGCGCACAGCCATGCACTGGCTGACCACGCAACTGGTACCGGCGGTCAGGGAGCGGAAGCTGGAGCTGGGCAACTCGCGGGTGACCCCAGCCCGCTTGGCCGTGCTGCTTAAGATGCTAGCGCAAAACGAGATCAACGCCAACGCGGCGCGCGATGTGCTTGCGCATCTAATTGACAGCGATGAATCGCCGGAAGCGATCGTCACTGCCCGTGGATTCCGGCAGGTTTCCGATGCTGCCACACTCGATGCGCTGATTGACAGGGTTTTAAGCGAGCAGCCGGCGGCTTTAGCCGATCTCCGCAACGGCCAGGGTAAAGCCATGGGCTTTCTGATCGGCCAGGTGATGCAGGCTTCGGGCGGCAAAGCCAATCCCAAAATAATACGGGAATTGCTTGCCAAAAAATTAGGCGCTCTTTCATAAACTGGTAGAATATGTAGACTTCGTACTGCCTCCTGCTGTAGATCCAGCGCCAGACGGGCGTCAGCCCATGGAGGCCTCAATATCATGCGCCTGTAGCTCAGCGGACCAGAGCATCGGTCTTCGGATTTGACAGTGAATGTCACAACCAGTAATTTTACGTTCAAATTAGAACTTCTGTGTTAATCGCGGTAAAGGATATTTGTTCGTAGAGTGCCATCTGGTGATGGCCAGTCCTTTTTAGTTGGTTAGCTAAATGTTAGCTTTTTCCTGATTACAAATAAAGCACTCTTAAGAAAAGACCTTTTAGAATCCTTAACCAATAAATAATTGAGCCATTGAGATAACCTGACAATGCTATAGCGTTGTGCTTGGTTATTAAACTTTCAAGACAGCCCGAATTTAATATATCACGTATGTTCCATATTGATTAGACATAATTTTCATCTTTCTTTAATCAGTCGATCGAGTTAATCTAACATACAGAGCGTTAGAAAGATGATCCGCAGGCGAGTAATCATTAGTATTTGCGTTAAAATACCATGCACCTTTAACAAAACGATTTTCATCAATACCTAAATGCTCTCCAGATACAAGATATCCACCTTGACATTTTGACACCGACCATTTATCTTTTACCCTTTCCCATATTCCGCACGTCATATTGATAAATCTTAATTCCTCTTTGAAGTAAATTACTCTGTCATTACAGCATTTAGCATTCATAATAAGATAACTCAATCGTATTGCTTCATTGGAGTATTTTTCGCGAAAATCAGGCTTTAAATGCAGTCTATAATAATATCTCATAGGCCAATCTGTCACCCTGGATTCCAAATCAAAGCCATTTGATTTCCATGTTTCAATAGGTACCCCACCAGCCGTAACTCCCACTAATTCACCTGTTTCTTTATCCCTAATGAAATCCTGTATCACTCTTGCATGATCATAATAGAGAAATCGAGTGAGTCTTTCATGTTCGCTCTGATATTCAGATAGTTTGGCAGCTCCTGGTTCGTACTTATCAATGCCTTCTTTCAACATACTAGTCTGATTATCTGTTAAAGCCATGAGGTAACTGTAAAGGCCTGCACTAATATTGGCGTCGCTACATGACAAAAGAAAAACTGCCGCAGATAAAATGATAAAGGCTACAATATTACGTCGCATAATTCTTGATAACACTGCACGCGACCGAATAAAGCTCATTTCTTACCGCCATGTATGGATGGTTCGAGAGCAAGTTTCCGCCTAAGTAAAGCCAGGGGACCGTCGGGAGAAGTAATTTCCACGGGTAAACCGAGCACGTCAGTGCAAAGCCTGGAGTCAATTTCATGTCGGACAGGGTCGTGGTCTATCTCGTTGACTGGCCGCATCTCGCGGCTCTTCATCTCATCGAAGATGGCAACTGCCTTTGACAGCGCCTTTTTGGAGAGTTTAGAAACGTCCAATACCGGAAGCGAGCCCAGCGCAGATACACCAATGCTTCCCCGACCCGCTTGCTGTTTATTAGCATGCCACCAATGCAATAGCAGCCCCAAGGACGAATTTGCCCACAATGTAAGAGCCTTCTCCTGATCGGCGGTATTGAGGAGAATTGATGGCCAGGCACGGCCGCCAATGGTAGGCCTACTGGTGAACTGTATAGCTGTTGATTGGCTGTTAAATCGAAAGTCTCTATTGAAATGACTGTGAGATGCTGTCCCATAAATGTAGTCTACCTTTTTCCTCACGGCGGTATCTTCTGCAGCCGTAGCACCCTGACGAACAATTCCTTCACTATCCGCCTCGAATTCCATGCAACGCTCACGCTTGGCATCATGAGACCATAGAACCGGATACGTTGGCGCTACCGTTGTTTTTAGGCGCTCGATCTGGAAGGGACCCCTAATTCCACCGGTCGACGTATTGGCGTTAATGTCCATATGATAAGGGCCGACTTGTCCAATTTTAGATACAGCTGAAATGAACACTGTTTTCGCACTGCGTTGGTTCAAGCCGGGCAACCAAACTAACCCATTGGTACTCAGCTGATAAGCTGTTTGGGAGAGAGAGCCATCTGATATGCGAGCCAACTGCCATGGACCATCAGGTGCGAGGGGTGCGTCAATTGCGTAACCGATTAAATCATCACCAAAATGAAGTGGAGTTCCACCTACGGGCCCATCTTCCAATTTGCGTAGGTTTCCAGTTCTGGCAAGATTTATCTGAACCGCGGCGCTGGCGCCAACAAGCGGAGAAGCGGGCTGCTCATTCAACACTACGAATGTGGCACGCGTGCTTTCCTTTTGCATCTTGCGACCTATAACCAAACACTCACCCATACCCGTATCGGCAGAAAAGGAAAGTTCGTCGTCATGGGTACCTGCAATCGAGATGAAGATGAGGTCGCCATAGGATTTGCGGAGCAATTTCCGCGAGGCAGCCCAAGCATCACCCGACAATAGACTAAGCGGCATTACAAGCGCTAGAGCACCATCTCTCTTTAGCTTACGATCCGCAAGAACGAGAAATGCACTGGCCTCGCCAGCATTGCCATGGTAGCTTGTCCCTTGTAGAAGACGATCGGTAGCTGATGCCATCACTCGTTGTTGTTCAGCAGTGGAGCCGAAGGCAGCAAACATTGCGTTTGGTGTTCCGATTTTATCAGCTTCCTGACCCGTATCTCTTGTGAAAGGCGGGTTCATAATGACGAGGTCGAATGAAGCATGTGGGAGGGATGACCAAAGCTCTTGCTCTCTTTCACCCATACCCTCAACAGCTTTGGCGGTGATTGCGATTATTTCGAACGGACGCTGAGGATCTAATAGGTCAAGAGAACCTAGCGCCACGCCACCACCCATCTGTGGACCATATGCCACAGTCATGATTGAACTCTGGTTGTAATTGACCGTAGGGTGCGCACCGGCCAGCATGGAGGCAGTCAAATGGGCCGCTGCAGGCAATACGTCACAGCCTACGAGAGCTGCAGCCATCATTGACGGATGCAACTCCTCAGCATTGCCGCCGGCCGCTTCATGCAATTGGCTAATGCGCTGGTACGCGGTAGATAAAAGAGTCCCGGTACCACAGGCAAAATCGGCTATGCGCAAGTTTTTAACGTCGTCAGGATTCGACCACAAACCCTGTCCGGGTGTACGGTCCGGATGAATTGCAAGACCTACTAGCAGAGCTGCTGCCGCGGGGGTAGTGTAGTAAGCAGCAAGGAACTTCCGGTCTGCGATCAGGCGCTGGAACACAGCACCCGTCAAATCATGTGAGCGCATTAAACGGTTTTCTATCAGCTCACTTGACGTCATCATTAAGCGGCGAATCAAAGGTTTTGCATTATCAGCGGGAATCACCTCCAGGATGCGCCTGGCTATATCGAAAATCGGCCAATAATTGACCTTGAGAATCTTGTACCATTCTTCAATGATGGCGGACTTGATGGCTGCCAAGCCCATTGCCTTGATCTCATCCAATGTTCGAACATCGCCCAGGTCCCCCGGACCGCGGGCAAGGCTCTCATGGAATACGAGGGCATTCGCCAGTATAGTCGTGGCCATCCTCCATGTTTGCTCGCCATCCTGCTGGCGAAGCTGCTCGCATATTTTCTTAATCGCTGCGGGATGGGTATAAGCCATATCGCTCAATAATGCCGCAGCCTCGCTAACACCACTGACTAAACTATCGGCCGCCTGCTCGATAACCACCGGGGGAATGGAAGCAGACTGAATGAGAACCGACATATCGACTATATTTCCGCGTAACCAGCCAGCCTGAGGCCAACGTAAATACGTCCTCGAATTCTCGCCCGTATAGAGGGCCATTTCATAGTCCGAAGCGGAAGACAGTTCCCTCTTGAGGGCGGCACTTGAGTATCTACGCAGCCTGGCTGGCAGCATCACAGCCAAAGAGGACAATATGCGACGACCTGAAGGTAGTAGCTGCCGTCCAAGCCGTTGAAGTGCATCTTTCTCCAAACTCCGGGCCGGCAGGATCTCCGTCTCGACGACGACCGGGGATACACTCGGTTCGACTACCAGGATGTCCGGCTGCTCTGCGGTGCCTTTGATGCAACCGAGGTTTTCAGATCTAACGATGCCCTTTGTACGCCATAAACTACGGGTCTCTGAAAGAGCCTCTGCGAGAGCGTCGTTTATCGTGTGCTCAGTTATCGACATCTTCTTAACAACCGCTTCTAAATTACAATGTTACCATTTCTTCATATAAGTATTAAAGCATGCACACATAACCCATTTACCACAGTACATTCAACTTTGCTTATCAACATATAGACACGCGGGCCACATCGTTGAATGTTTTAACATAATTATTACTCATAGCAACATATTTTATTGTCACTCTGTTCTTCCTTTTCAGCTTCCTCTTTACTTTTTCTTAACGGGACGCCATAACCGCCAGTCGTTGGCAGCAGCCATGAGTGCAAGGGGTAAAAGCAACAAATATTTATCTCATTACCAAAATATTTTTGCTTTTAGGCGCAGCCCTTGCCCCTTGCGCATCAAGACAGCGGGGATATAATGCGTAGCTGGAAAAGGTAACGGGTGCTTTGAGCTACGTTTCATATCTGATAATTTTCGACTTTTTATTCCGTTGCAATACGAATAATATCGTCCATGCTCACCTACATCTTATGACTCGTTGTCGACGTAGGCAGTACGATTATATAGCAATGGCAAGCCGCGGCGTGCCTGTGCATTACCGCTATTTAGAGATACCGCCTGCGCAACAGGGCCTGAGACCAGGTACCAAGATTAAATCGCGTGAGTCAGGATCTCGCGCACGTGCGCGCGCGTAAATATATTTAATACTCAACGTATTAAATATATATATCCTACGGATATAAATAAGATATCCCCTACGGGGATCAACATAATATTCAACGTTATTATTAGCTCGTTACACTCGCAATATAATAAGTTATCAATAGTCACACGATTAGAACAGTAAACGTTCTTATCTACAATCCAAATAATTTAATAATTACAGTATATTATGCCAACTGGGGTTGGCATGAACAGTTCTTTATTCTAAAAAACGTACACTCCTATTATCACAAGAACGTGTTATAGGGTAGTAACCCGTAGGTGGGGAGGGGGCCGGGGGGTACGTTTCTTGGAAAGATAAGTAACCCGACGTCCATCCGGTAGGACGGTAGGTGGGGGCACGATAAAATGACAGTAGATAATATGCACCGGAAGATGTCGAGCATGCCGGAGCTGCAATGGTATACCGATGAAGACATTTACCATAATTTGCAGGTATACATTTGCAAAGCGACGGCTGCGAGTTACCTCATAACCGCCCCATGAAATGCTCTTTGTTCCGGCGAAGCCCGCCGGAGCCGGACAAAGTGGATTTCAGGTAAGGTGCATATTATCCGCTGTCCTTCCATACAACGTGCATGGGGGTTGGCGCAGTTACCCATGACATATGACTCATGTAGACTATGATCAGCAGGTATAAACAGGGGGCTGGTACCCGACAACGAACTCAATCTTAAATCAGTCATAGCAGGAAATGAAATAGGAATTGGCATGTACCAGAGCAATGCCAATTGTAGTTAGTAGTAGTAGTTAGTAGTAATAGTCACGTAGGAACTGGAGAGAGGAGAGAGAGGGGCGGCGCGCACGGAGAGAGGGGAGACAGACGACGAGAGACTACACGTAAAATCTTATTATCTTAGTATATAATATTCAGATTTAACCCAAACTCGGCTCTGGAATTTTTCAATAATGTTAACTATATATGAACGTGGCTCATATAGGTAGGTCACTTTGAGTAGTACTTGGGTTTAAAATTATGTACAATATCGGATATGATGGGCCTATGGCTGTGGTTAGGGCTGTGCCCACTATCAAAACCGATTAATAATAAGAGACCAGCCTCCTGGAACGACGCTTAGACAATCCAATAACGAGAGTATACTAACATATACAAGCTTCATGAGTATTGAAAATCGCTAAGGTGCCAATTGACATGCGAAACCGAGTGAATGTACGGGAGTAATAGCCACGCTATTATCGAGCTTCGGATCAACTCATATCAATGCGGGAGGTAATCAATGAGCCGGTTGAGAACCCGATTAATACTATTGCATCAAATTCTAATATTGCTGCTCTTCATGGGATGTAGTCCGGAGAATATTAACCGCCAGATGTATAACTATCTATGCACTGTCGATAATATAACCGTATTAAAAATAAATATGAATTTGTTTTCGCTGGAAGCAAACAAAATTGGCACACATCAAAATAGATTATTTGAATTACAGGACGAAATACGTCCACGTTACGGCTCTGCTGAAAAGATACAGTTGGGAGATGGTTCTTGGAGGACAGGTTGGGATATGCTTGATAAATACGGTAATCCATATTCGTTTGAAAAAATGGAGGGATTAAGAAACGAGATAGCAATCATTGAGGATCGAATTAAATGGTCAACCAAATGCGCTAGCATATCGAAAAAACTCAATGCCGGACTACCAGTATTACAAACATTTAAGAATGTTTGGGATAAAGAAAATGCTTCATGGAATGTAACGGAGATTCAAAAGGGTGTGATATTAATTCGAGGTAATGGTCTCGGACTATATAACACCGCACCTTCTTACGGGCAGTGGTATTACCACGAAGCACTTGCTCAATTCAAGCCAGCAGATGTGTATTCTGCCGAATTATTGAAATATATTGAGGATATTTATTACTATTGCGACTCAGATTTGGCAGATGCCTCTGCATACAACACTCGTGGCAGCGACTACAGTGATAATGGCGGATATGACAAAGCCATATCTGATTATAGTAAAGCAATAGCGATGGATCAAAACTATGCATTGGCTTACGAAAACCGTGGTTGGGCGTATTTCAATATTAGGGACTACGACAAAACTATAGCTGATTGCACCAAGGCCGTTGAAATAGATCCGAAGTTTGCAATAGCTTACAATGACCGGGGGCTTGCCTACGACAAGAAGGCAGATTACGACAAAGCTATTTCTGATTTCACTAAGGCTATTGAATTAGATCCAAACGATGGTACGTTTTACCACAACCGTGGGATGGCCTATGGTCACAAAGAGGACTACAGCAAGGCGTTGATCGATTATGATAAGAGGGATGAACTGTGGCACAAGTAAGTGCGCCGCAATAGTATTACTTTGAATTCATGCCCCAAAATGTACTTGATACGCGGAGGGAATGATGAGATATTATGCGCTGAAGACACTGGCATTATGTAGTTTCCTGTTATCTGTGATATCAGTATTGGGCTGCATAAGTCCAGCGCAAGAGCAAGTGGCAAAGGGTGATAACTTCTTAAAACAAGAGCGATGGGACGCTACAATTATTGCATATACAACGGCACAGGAACTTGATCCAGGTTTAAAACTGAATACGACTGAGATTGATATCAAACTTGCGGAAGCTTATCGGGGTCGTGGATACGATAGTCATTTAAATGGTGACTATACCGGAGCTATCGCAGATTATACTAAAGCAACAATTTTAAATCCTGATCTTGCTACGAATGAGTTCAATAAACAGCTTGCAGCAGATTATTATAGGCGTGGAATTGCATATATTGAAACAGGCCAGATATATATGGCTATTGGTGATCTTACAGAGTCGATAAAACTTGATCCAACAATTGAACTAGCATATCTTAATCGCGGAATCATATATAATGAACGGGGTGAATATCGTAAGGCTATTGATGATTTATCTGAGGCAATTAAATTCGATCAGATGAATGCAATGGCTTTTTTCTATAGGGGCAGCGCTTACATTGGTCTAAAGGACTTTTATAATGCAATCATTGATAACGATCACGCACTATCTTTAGACTCAGAATTAGCTCAGGCATACAATAATCGTGGACTTGCTATATATTACTATTATAGGGATTATGACAGAGCAATGGCTGACCACTCAAAAGCATTGGAAATAGATCCGAAATTTGCTGCTGCATATCTAAGTCGAGGCTCTCTTCGCTATTTTAAACAAGATTATTTAAAAGCAATAGATGATTTTTCTGCGGCAATAGAACTCGATCCTACAATAGCGGTAGCCTACGCAAATAGAGCAAATGCGTATCAAATGATAGGGAAATTTGAACAGGCAATATCTGATTTCAATAAAGCAGCTGAGTTAGGATACAGGTAAATCAACTACAGTTATTGATTGATTTTTGATCAGGCTATTGCTTGAAACGGTTATAAGCCACGTTGCTGTGCACAGTAAGGAGATATATTGTCGCATTATTAATCTGGTCCCAAATGTGTCAATACTGTTGTTATATCCGGTTCCTCGTGTTACCGTATTTTTGGTTACAACAGGCCTTGATTTTTAACCCAAAGATTTGCGGATGATGAATCAGTAGGGTAGTTGCTGCCATCCTCTTTTCGAAGGCCGTTATCTGGCAGGTCCGCGCGAAATTGACGTGCTGTAGACGGCCGGCCGCCGCCATTTCTATACATATCCTCCGGGCGCATGCCCCTGGGACGGCGCACAGCCTTTACGGACTGAAGCATTGGCACAGTGAAACAGATTTCATCACCTGATATCCTGCCTTGCAGAAGCAGACGTTTTATCTTGCGCTGCGTCCTTATCCATGATAGCTGTTTGTAGCTACGCAGCTTGCAAATATCTTCATCTGGGAACCACTGCGAATTATTGGCATAGTCTAATGGGCATAGGGGAGCATCGCAATTCGCATAGCAAGGTAATTCATTAGGAGAAGTTGCTCTATTCATCATTAGTATCTACCTTTTTGAGATTACTTAGATACCATTTATTCACTGCATCGATCGTATTTTGGGGAATATTTCTTTCTTCCAATTCTTCAGGCAGTCTGATGTTATCCGTGCCATCTTCTTTCCAGTCACCTGGACACCCTCGGCGGTTCCAAAGTTTGATGATATCCTCTGCAGGCGCAATCAAGGGAAGAGGCTTCGGCTGATGGCCGCGGTCGTCATTGCTGGTGTTAATCGCTACCCTCTCTCTACTCCAATTCTCAACCGCTACATCGCTACTTTCGAGTGTACGCTGTATTTGGGGATTATCCGCTACATTTTGAGAATTATCCGAATTTGTAGCGGAATTTTTCCGCTCATGATTTGTAGCTAATGTAGCGGCTGTAGCGGTTGAAGTGGAGGTTACAGCGGGAGCATACCGTCTCCAGGCATCAGCAAATTCCTCTGCAATATAGCCTTTTGGGACAGTTTTCCCCTGACGGATATTCTTTGGCATAACTCCGTATGGCTTTAGCAACCGGGCCAGCTTATTTGCGGTCAGTGGCTTGTGGTCAATATCTGCCCAGGGGGCATCTTCTATGGCGTTGAGTGCCTGCAATAGATCAGCAGATATGAGCCTGTCCGCACCCTTCTCTTCAAAGATATGCTTGATATCAGTCAGCAAGCGGATACCCAGGCTTTGGTCATCCTTTACTACGCCACAGGACAACTCGATGGCTGCTGCCCTTGCCTTCTCAGGCCAATCACCACCGACTGCATCGGCGATGGCCAGCAGCGGTTCCCAACTATCGGCAGCGCGGTCGTCTAATTCCTGAGGCAGCTCCGGCTCGGCCCCTGTCAATTTTAGAGTCGCTGCCAGGGCGACCAGGTTGTCCCTCAATAAATGTCCTGGTTGTTCTACTTTCCTGTAGCGGAATCGCTCAATCGTTTCCGTAGACATGCGACGTTTCAGGATGATAGGGATTGAACGATCGCTGACTGTATCCGGCAGCTTCCCGATGCCGGCGATGGCCTTGGGACAGAATGTGCTCAAATCTGTGAAGCTGATATTCGCACCCTGGCCAGTACATACCGAATACTTCCCGCCACGCCTGTGGCCTGTGTTCAATATGCCTCTCAGGGTTTCGGCGTATTCCTTATCGCCACCGAAGGCTGCATCGGATTCGTCCAACAGCAAAGTCGGCTCGTCTTTGTCTACCTTGCGTGCGAGCACTGCGGATGTAACGCGCCCTGTGAACCAGGGCCGTTTAACCATCAACACTAAGACTTCCAGCAGCCGGGTTTTCCCGCATTGCTTCTCAGGTGATGTGATTTGCAGATATGGCGTAGTTTCCGCAGCGCTAAAGGCGTGTGTATGGGCAATCCACAGGGCCACTGTATTTGCCTGCGCATTGGTCAGAACCACATATTTGAGTAGAAACTCAGAAACCATGTCTAATAACTTATCGCCCGGTATGAGTTCGGACGGTATTGTTTTATCAGGCACCGTCCCATCGGTTCCAACGGAAGTTGAAGGCGTCGGGTCCTGATAGGTGTTGGCCCGCGCCTCAAGCTGTGTTTCATCGTTGTTCACACTAGGTCTAATAGCGGTTTTATTGGCTTTTTTACCAGTACTCTGAGTGGTTGTAGGTTGCCTGGCTTCCTTTGATCCACTTGCCAATCCATTTGGCTTCGCGCTTTCTTGCGGCATAATCCAGTTTTCGTCGATTTCCCCGAAGCCGTGACCGTTCAAGTTCAGGTCATCCATTGTCAATCCCATTGCGCTAACAACATTTTCAGGCAGACACCCTCCCTCGCATCGAAGGAAAATCTTTCCTTTTTCAGGTGTAATATTGAGTCGCTTATTATTGTTATTATGTGCAGGGCATTTGGACGTAAATTTTCTGGCCCCCGTCTGCGTGACGTCCTGCAATAGTTCAAGGAAATCATCAAAGGTGCGGATTTTTCGGGTCTTGATACTTGATACTTGCGCCATCTTACCGATCCTTATTACCTTCTGAATCAGTAAGCAAAGCCTCAACTGCCTGTCTCGGGACTACCATCCGCTTTTCACCAAGTTTCAGCACCTTGACAGGTAATTTGCCTTGCTTAGCTAATTCGTATGCCAGGCCTCTGCTTATCCCCAGGGCTTTGGCTACTTCTGGTATTGTCATTGTTAAGCTGCCAGCGACCATTATTCATTAACCTCCGGAAATAATTCTTCTGGCGTTGTCTTCAATACTCTAGCCAGCGCGCGCTTAATCTTCGGCCATGGTGCAATTTGCCCCCTCTCAAGGCTGCTGACATTGGACGATGCCACACGAGCCCTGCGCGCAAGTTCAACCTGCGTGATGCCTAACTTCTCTCGATATTCCTTGATCCTATTGGTAAACATACGTTCCTCCTGTTGACAGCAATAATTAAATTGTTTATATTAATAGTAAAAGTACATTTATACCGTATCAAGGAACTAATAGTCGTATTAGGAGGAACATTTCAAAAATGGCTGGAAAAAGAGGCCCCAAAATATCAGTGGCCACGAAGAAAATAATTTATCAAGAAGCTTTGGGAAACAGATGGGTAAACAGGAACGTTCTGGCTAAGCGACTGTTCGAAAGTTTGGACAAGCCTCCACACGAAGAGACGATAATAAAAATAATATCAGAAGCGAGAAATCATGCCCCCGTTGAGCTTGATCGCCCATGGTCCATCGGGTGCCTTGTAAATCACCACATTGATCCAGCTGCCTTACCTATAGTCCTGGCTGTTTATTACAAGCATCCTGTACAACAAACTGACAATCAATCAGATGTGTCAGGATCGCAGATTGCAGAATCAAATACCAAACCACTTTCCATTCGAGAAATCCTGTGGGTCGCTAGACTATGCAATTTGATTGATTTAATAGGCATACATTTTCTCGAGAGATATGCTATTGCTTTCGCACTTGAGCAAAAAATTAACGAGCTTCTTGATGTGGAACCTAGCTCCACGAAACTCGATCTCATGCTATTGGATGACATGGGAAGAGTGGGGCAGGGGCAGATGCCCTCTCCGTTTAGAATCGGAATACATATGGCAGCATTAGAGAATACACTGAAAACAATATCTAAGAATAAGAAAAACAAGAAAAGTGATAATAAAGGAGGCCAGCTATGAGGGGGCACATAATAAAAAGATACAAGGGCAGCTATTCGGTCGTACTTAATCTTGGCCGTGATCCAGTTACTGGCAAGCGCAAACAGCAGTGGATTGCAGTCAAAGGGACTAAGAAGGACGCCGAGAGGCGGTTGGCTGCGCTGCTGCACCAGATTGATTCCGGAGCCTTTATCAAACCTGCGCGGACCACGCTGCACGATTATTTGGAGAGATGGCTGAAAGATTATGTGCAACCCAACCTCTCACCACGCTCCGCTGAAGGCTACGAGCATATCATGCGTAAGCACCTGATGCCGGCTCTGGGCAATATAACCCTGACACAGCTTAAAGCCGAGCATCTGCAGAGATATTATTCCGAGAAAATTTCATCGGGCCTGAGCAATGTGACCATAAGACACCATCACACTTTACTCCACAAGGCATTAGGAACCGCTGTTTCATGGGATATATTGCCGCGTAACGTGGCCGACTCCGTGACAACACCACGCATACAGCGTAAGGATATGCAGACGTGGGATGAAAGTGAAGTGACAAGATTCTTGGAAGAAGCCAAGCATACGCCGTATTATGCGCTGTTCTATACAACCCTATTCACAGGAATGAGGCGGTCGGAACTACTGGCCTTGAGGTGGAGCGACGTAGATTTCATATTAAGCCAGATATACGTGAGCCGCAGCCTGCATTGCCTCAAGGGTGGAAAGATTATCTACAGGCCAACCAAGACCGCCAAAGGCAGGCGCGCTATTGCCTTAACACCTTCGACATTCATGGTACTTAGCGAGCACCACAAAACATGCGTTGCAGACAGGATGCTGCTAAATTCACAGCTATCAGATGAGGACTTGGTTTTTTGCCACCTTGACGGGAAACCTTACCTGCCGAACTCGATAACCCAT